>Ga0208783_10000918_pt1 | contig 17909 bp, 9 predicted proteins | sample DEB19_08_DNA_2_FD_184529 | JGI IMG/M metagenome (GOLD analysis project Ga0208783, IMG submission 184529) | Aqueous microbial communities from the Delaware River and Bay under freshwater to marine salinity gradient to study organic matter... | ecosystem: Environmental > Aquatic > Marine > Coastal...
GACTGCTGGAGGAAGCATCAATCTTAAGGCACAAGAATTCTTCAATGTTCAATCTATGAAGGAAAATGTAAACATCAAGGCAAAGAAAAAAGCCAATACAACAGCCGATGATGTCAATCTTCGTGCCAATGACAAACTTAACTTGTATGGTGATTCTGAAATCAATGTTACTGCGGGATTACCTACAAAGAAAATTAAAATTGTGGGTACCATTAATTCAACACCAACATCACAAGGAACAGCAACCTTTCCAATTGTGTTGCCAACTTCTATTGTACGAGCACCTGTTGCTGGGGGTGCAACAAGTGGAGATCCTGTGCGCGAACGTAATCCACAAGAACCCCAATTGCCTCCTTTAATTCTTGAAAGTAGAACTGATATGTGGTCAGAAGCATTGTCTACATTGGCAGAAAATCCTGAAGAAAACCAAAATGAAATTTCTGTGTTAAAGAAGCGAGGGGTTGACGAAGGAATTGTCACAACAGAAGATTTAGAACGTCCTTTGACATCAGGAGAAACAGATTCAAGTAGAGCTCCTACATTAAAACCTGCTAGAATTGCTTCATGTAACATCATTTATGGTACAACGAGTTTTCCTCTAACATATCGTTTAACAGAAAATGTCACATTAGGTATGTTGAAGGGAAACAATCTACGAGACCAACATGGATTACGAAAACAAGACATTGTATGTAATCTACGTCAATTGGCAGAAAATGTCATTGAACCTGTATTTGATTTGTTAGGAAAGGGTAAAATATTAATTACATCATGTATTCGTTATCCTGGATATAACACAGGTTCTTTACGACCTGCACAAGGGGTGTCTTTCCATGAACAGGGATTGGCAGTTGATATGTGTTTCTTAAATACACCTTTCTCACAATATTATGATTATGCACTAAATTTAAAGAGAAACATTCAATATGATAAGTTGTTACTTGAATATAGAATTGGAACAGTCAGGGGTGTGACAACATATAAACCTTGGGTTCATATTCAATGGCAACAATCTGGAATTAATATGGCAAATGGACGTAGCGGTGGTAATGCTCGTTTAGAAGCATTTACAATGAAAAATGATGTTCGAGTGACCCCTGTAGGAACTTTAACAAACTTCTTACCTGGTTCCACACTACAATACTAAAAACCATATAAATAATTCACATGACAACACCAACAAAACTCTATAAAGACATTGACCTCACATTTGCGAAAACCACATCAAATGATGTGGCTAAACGCATTGATGTAAATGCTGTAAAACAATCTATTAAGAATTTGTTGTTGACCCGCCCAGGTGAACGTCCATTTCAACCAAATTTAGGAAGTGAATTATATTCCATTCTTTTTGAACCCATGGACGCTGTCACTGTTGAAACATTGAAAGGAGTAATCACAACCTGTATTGGAAATTATGAACCACGAGTGAAACTTCAAGAAGTTGCAGTAAATCCAAATTATGATGAAAATGCATATGATGTTAGTTTGTATTTTTATATTGTTGGTATCTATAGCCCAGTAACATTCAATCTCACAATGCAGAGAGTACGATAATGGCAGACCTTCGTGTAACCGAACTTGATTTTGAACAAATCAAGAGAAATTTAATAAATTATCTATCAAGTCAAGAAGAATTTGCCGATTATAATTTTTCTGGCTCTGGATTAAACACTATCATTGATTTGTTGGCATATAATACACATTATAATGCCATTTTAGCACATTTGCAATCCAATGAAATGTTCATTGATAGTGCATTAAAGCGTTCATCAGTTGTATCCATTGCCAAAACTTTAGGGTATACTCCTAGGTCAGTTACATCATCACGAGCTTCATTAGACATCAATGTTGTTCCTTCAATATCATATGTTTCATCAACATTGACAATTCCTCAATATACAAAATTCACTACAACAAATGACGGTGTTTCTTATACCTTCGTTTCATTAGAAGAACAAACAGCATCGAAAAATTTAGGAGAATTTTTATTTGAAAGTGTTGTTGTTGCCGAAGGTGTTGTTGTATCTCAACGCAATACCATTACAGCAGACACAGTTTCAGGTCCTATTAAGATTAAAAATAACAACATTGACTTGTCTACATTGAATGTGAGTGTGCAAACAAGTAGCACAAATCTCACAACAACTTCATATAAGCGCACCACAACCATTGTGGATGTAACCTCTACAAGTAAAGTATATTGGGTTGAAGAAGGTCAAGATGGCTATTATAATCTTATTTTTGGTGATGATGTAATTGGAAAGAAATTAACTTCAGGTAACATTGTCATCATTGAATATTTGGCATCCAAAGGTGCTGCTCCTAATGGCTCACGTGCATTTACTTGTAGCATTAATCTTGCAGGTGCTGCTCCAGTAACTACATTGGTATCGGCTGCAGCAGGTGGCGCAGATAGAGAAAGTACAAATAGTATTCGTTTCAATGCACCTAAATTCAATGCAACAAGAAATCGTGCAGTCACCGTCGAAGATTACAAATCTTTAATTTTAGCCAACTTTGATAAGGCAAAAGCTGTTGCAGTATGGGGCGGAGAAAATAATGCTCCTCCTATTTACGGCAAAGTGTTCATTTCCATTGACCCAAAATCAGGATATCTTGTAACTGAAGCTGATAAAGATTATTTGTTAAACACCATTATTCGTCCAAGAAGCGTATTATCATTGTTGCATGAATTTGTTGACCCAACATATTTGTATGTTGGTTTAGATGTTAAGGTGAATTACAATCCAAGAATTACTCCATTTAGTAGTTCACAAGTAGAAGCTATTGTAAACAATACCATTGAACAATACTTTGAAAATGAATTGTCAACACTAGATAAAAAGTTCTATTTTGCTCGTTTGGTGAATAAGATTCAAACATCACACAATGCAATTTTAGGAACCTTGATTGATATGCGCCTACAACGCCGTGTGATTCCAATTTTAAACACGCATGAAAATCTAAAGTTTTTCTTCACAACATCAATTGAACCTAATTCATTCTATAGCACTAACTTTACTACAACAGTAAGTGGTACAAATTACACTGCATACGTACAAGATTTTCCAAATACCACACCTCCTGATAGAAATGGTACAGGCACATTGAAGTTATTGAATGTAGAAAATGATGAAGTGCTAGTTGATAATTATGGTACTGTTACATATAATGGTTCAGGTGCCATTGAAATTCCTGATTTCTTTGTGATAAATGTAGGTGGTTCTGATGTTCGTTTCAACGCCTTGCCTCAAGAATTAGGAAAGGACTTGAATCCTACCATCATTCAAAGCACCCCAGTATCAACATCAGCAGTGTATCCTTACCCATCACAAAACATCGTTGTAACTTTGGATGATAGTGAAACAAATATATCTTTAGGAACAACTGTTGGATTAAAGGTCACAGCAACCGCAGTTGAAAGCTAATGGCAAATCTTAAAAATAAACTTCAACATTTAATTTCAGGGCAAATACCCGAATATCTTCGGAGCACCTACCCTGTTTTTGCCTCCTTTATACAAGAATATTATAAGTTCTTGGATTTAAATCATGAAGCCAATCATATTCTTTTAAACTCAGAAAAGTGGTCGGATATTGATTTAACGTTGGATATGTTCGCAGAGAAAATGCGTGAACAATATGCATATGATATAAGCCCTGATGCCATGATTGAACGCAGGAGATTGATTAAGTTCATCAATCAATATTATGAATCCAAAGGTAGTGAAAATGCTGCGGAATTATTTTTCCGTATGATGTATAATGATAACGCCACGATTAAATATCCAGGTGATTACACATTAAAGGCATCAGATGGTGTTTGGACCACAAAGAAAACAATTAAAGTTGATGTTGATTATGACCAAATTGGTACAACAGCGTTGGCTCTTCGTCCTGCGCCTGCAGCACAATATTTAAAGAAAGTTTTCAATGGTTCAACAGCAGTATCATCAGTAAATGACACCATTACAATTACAAGTCATGGATTTGATACAGGAACGAAAGTTCGTTATTCAGCGGGCGGCGGGACTGCAATTGGTAATCTTACAGAAAATTATGTCACATATTATGTGATTAAGATAAATGCAAATACTATTAAATTGGCAACATCATTGTATAATGCTAATGGAGGAACTGCTGTAGATATTTCTTCAGGTGGGGTAGGAGTAAATCATGTTCTTACTCCATATGAAAATGCCAGAACGGTTTATGATTTAAAAGAAAAAACTGTATATTTAAAGTATTATAAATTAGAACAAGATGAGCTTAAATTATACACAACACAAGTTTCATGTTTAACGGTTTCAAAAGATTCAACAAATGAAGATGTGTATGAATTGGAAATTAATTTAGCACGTAGCTATGATGTTGATGTATTAAACAATACATTTTTAGAAGATGCATATCTTGATGCAGTTTGGGTAACAGCATTTGATGGAACAACTGAATATGTGTATGGATTTTTAACACAACAACTTGTTGGTTATACTATTGTTGATGGTGGTATCAACTTCAAACGCCGTGATACGTTTACTATTGAATCTACAGAAACAGCTCCTTACCCAATTCCTAATCAAGAAGTTAACAATGGATTGGTTCGTGTAAAGAGTGTAGGAACTGTTGTCCAAGACAAGTATTTTGCTTCAAATTATGTGACAATTGGCTCAGAATACACCACAGATAACCGTCAAGGTGTCATTACAGGATTGTCTATTCTTCAAACAGGATATCGCTTTGACATTGGTGGTACTTACTTTGCAGAAGAATATCTTGAAGTAGAAAACTATACTGCTCAAGGTACGATGGAAAAGAATTTAACCAATCCGCGTACAGGCAGTGTAGCAACAGTGGATTTCATTACAGGGTATTTCTATAAACGTCCTGGTCAATGGAAAAACAATGCAGGGTTTTTGTCAGATATGAACAAACTACAAGATAACTACTATTATCAACCATTCTCATATGTGGTTCAAACAACCAATACACCATATTCAGAATGGAGTAAATTATATACCAAGAGTGCACATCCTGCAGGATTTAAGGTGTTTGGTGAATTGTTAATTGAGGATAATATTTCATTCACCCCAGTCAACATCACAAACATCAATAAATTCAACTTGTATTTGACTGATGGTGTAAGTATCGTAGAAACCTTCTCATATCCATCATATACATTCTATGTGGTATTGAGTGATTCTACAGGAAATGATGACGATGGAGAGGTTGTATTGAACGACTATGTAGAATCAACTTATATGGATGGTGGTTACTCTGGTAGCATTACGCCACTTCCGTAATCACGTATAAATAGTAGTAATCTAGGAGAAAAATAATGGAAGAATCTGTAAAATTAACAGGCACTTTGCATATTGTTGTTCGTGATGAACATGGGAATATCAAAGAAGAACGCTACGAAAAGAATCTTGTAGTAACTGCTGGATTAGCATATATCGCCTCTCGTATGGTAGGTACAGCATCTACAGTTATGAGTCACATGGAAGTAGGTACTAGTAACACATCTGCTGCATTAGGACAAACAGCACTTGTTGCTGCCGTGTCAGGTTCTCGTCGTGCATTAACCGTGTTTAGTAATGCATCCAATGTTGTAACAGCAGAAACAACATTTGCAGCAGGATATGGAACAGGAACTCTTACAGAAGCAGGAATTTTCAATGCTTCTTCTGGTGGCACCATGATGTGTCGTTCTGTATATTCTCCTGTTGTGAAAGGAGCAACCGACAGTTTAACAATCACTTGGACCATCACGGTTTCATAATATATGGCAACACTCATTCCTGCAGTAACTAGTCATGAAATTGCTCGTTCAATTTATCGTGACATCATCACAGGTCATGATTATTTCTATGTGTTTGGGGGTCAAGCATTTGCTACTCCTGACACACCAGAAGATACACGCACCTTTCTTGCAGATGTTCATAAAAACATCATCATGGCAAAACAGGTTACTCCAGGACCCAATGATGTAGTTTATCTCATCCGTAGAATCAATTGGACCACTGATACGGTTTATGTTGAATATGAAGATAATGTGGATTTATCATGTGAAGATTTCTATGTGATGACAGAAGATTACAACATTTACAAGTGCTTGAACAACAATGAAGGTGCAGAATCCACAGTAAAACCCACTTCAACGGATGCAACATCATCTGCCACTTCTGTATTAGCTGATGGTTACATCTGGAAGTTCATGTATCAAGTTCCTGTTCTTGATAGAATTAAGTTTTTAACAACGGATTACATTCCTGTTCGTAATGTATCAGATGGTGTGAACTTTGATGTGAACGGAACAATTTCTGCTGTAAATATTGATGCTTCAGGTGACGGATACACTGACCCATATTTGGTGATTGAAGGTGATGGTGTGTATCCTTTATCACTTACCTTTAATGCAGGAACTGCTGTTATAGATGCCGATGATACCATTTATGCACTCTCTCACACCTTTGAAACAGGTGATGCTGTGTTATACAACACAGGCGGAGGTACAGCAGTATCAGGGTTAACAAACAACACAACCTATTATGTTATTAAACAGGATGCCAATTATATTCAATTAGCATCTTCAATGGCAAATGCAACAGCAGGAGTTCAAATTGCCATTTCAGCTGGTTCAGGTACTTCACACACAATAACAGATGTAGGCAACACTGCTAACATTTCAATAGATGTGAATGGTGGAGTGTCATCAATCACAGTTATAAATTCTAAGCGTGGTTACACTCATGCCAAAGTAACCATGTATGATAAAGATGTAAAACCCTATGATTGGACTGATGGCGCTGTAGGTACAGATGTTTGGACAGGAACCATTACAACATCAGTTAATAGTAAAACAGTTACAGGGTCAGGCACAGTTTTCACTAATGAATTTGGTAGCGGATTACTTACACCTATTCGTTGGACTTTGGTAGATGCAAGTAATAGAATTATAGGAACCTTTGATACTGATGGTGTTGCCAGTAACACACAAATCACATTGGATGCAAATCCTGAATTTTCAATTAGCAATCAATCCTTTACAGCATTTCGTGGAGGAGGATTTCAAGGTACAGTAGTATTAACTCCTGAAACTTCAAATGTCACAAACCAAGATGCTGTGCTTGATTCAGTTCATGGCGCCATTTATAAAGTAGATATTGTTGATGGTGGATTGGGATATTCTGCACCAGGTATTACCGTTGTAGGTGACGGTGAAAATGCTGACATTGATGTAACTGTAGATGGAAGCGGAACAATTACAGGAGTCACTATTAACAACCCTGGACAAAATTACAACTATGCCAGATTGGAAATTTCAGGTGTAAATACCAATCCAGGCGAATTGTTTGCTCATGTAGGACCTCAAGGAGGACATGGGGCAAACATAGCCAAAGAATTATATGCATCATCATTATGTGTGATGGCGACTTTGGATACAAGCAATGTAGATTTCTTTGAAGGTAATGATTATCGTCAATTAGGATTAATTAAAAATATTAAAAAGTATAATGCAACACAAGATGTAGATATTGGTTATTTTACAGCAACAACAGGAACAGCTGCCTTCATGGTGGAAGTTCCTGAAGGTGAATATGATGAATATAATGCAGATGATGAAATTGAGACTTCTAATGGTGGCATATATAAAGTTGTATCAAAGAGATATGACACATCTGATTCCGTGTACTATGTGTATCTCTTGTACATTGAAGGCACAGAAACATTCACAACATCATCTACATTAACAAACAACACGACCACAACAGCCGCTTTAACATGCAATGCTGTTGTTGCTCCCGAGTTTGATAAAAATACTGGAACCATTCTTTATGTGAACACCTTCTCACCTGTTTCTCGAAGTGACCAACAAGTAGAAACAGTAAAATTGTTCCTCCATTTTGGCGCAACCTGCTAACATAACACATAAAAACGACTATGGCACTCAATTTAAGAACATCACCATATTACGATGATTTTGATATTGAAAAAAACTTTCATCGTATTTTGTTTAAGCCCGGATATGCTGTACAAGCTCGGGAACTCACACAACTACAAACAATTCTTCAAGAACAAGTCAAACGCTTTGGAAATCATATTTTCAAAGATGGGTCTGTTGTTCTTGGGTGTGAAGAAACATTCCAATTTGGTGTTCCTTATGTAAAAATTAATGACACAAATAGTTTAGGAACTGCAATTTCTGATGCTGCCTATTCCACATATACTACATCGTTAGTGGATGCCACCGTCACAAATGCCATTGGTGTTTCAGCTAAAATCATTCGTTTAGATGAAAGTCCTGCAGGTCAACGTGTATTATATCTGAATTATCAAACAGCATCAACTGACGGGGGAACTGTAGTATTCTCTGATTCAGATGTTTTGACCATTGTTGATTCAAGTGGAACAACAGTAGGTGATAAATTTGTTGCCATTTCATCTAGTTCAACTGGCACAGGCTCTTTATATACTATTGCTGATGGTATTGTGTATGCACAAGGAAACTTTGTTCGTCATGCCGAAACAACCCAAGTTCTTGAACATTTTTCCGCTACACCTTCAAAGAATGTAGGATATCGTATCATCGAAGAAGCAGTTACTTCAGATGATGATGTAAGTCTTTTGGATCCTGCAGCAGGCTCATACAACTATTCAGCTCCTGGCGCTGACAGATATAAGTTAACAACCTCTCTTGAAACCTATTCTTTAACAGCAACACCTGATTCAGGTTTTTATCTATTATTCATTGTTGATTCTGGCACAGTTAAGCGTGCATTCAATAAGCCCCAATATGCTGATATTCAACGAGCCTTAGCAAAACGCACTTTTGATGAAAGTGGTAGCTATGTCATTAGTGGATTAAACATCAATGTTCGTGAACACTTAAAAACTACAAGTCCTGATAATGGGGGTCGTTATACTCCAGGTGAAGGCGGACTTTCAACAAAACTTGTATATGGTATAGAACCAGGTAGAGCTTATGTTGAGGGGTATGAAACAGAATTGAAATCTACAGAATACATTGCTGTAGATAAATCAACCGCCACAACAAGTGCTGATGAACGTCAAATCAGTAGCTTTTATGGAGGATATGTGTATGTTAAGAGTGTATACGGTGATTGGAACATTGCTGATACTAATTTAGCTGTTAATTTGTTGGATGGTTCAAGCAATATAATTGCAATAGGAAAAGTTCAATTATTGAAGCATCATAGCGGAACTCCCGGCACAGGAAGTACATCATTTTATAAGTTATATTTGTATGATTTAGTTCCACAAAGTTCATACACTGTTGCTGATTATTCTACCATTACAACAATTAAAGATATTGCAACAGGAACAACTCATATTGCAACCGTAGCTGATACACCATCGGATAGTCTTGGTACAGGAATATCACAAACTACTTTCCGTTTACATGAGGCTCGTCACAGCACTTTAATTTTCTCAACTAATGAAAAGGCTGTTGTTGAATATGAAACAGATGGTACATCATTCTATTTTTGGAAAAAATTAGGTACCTATAACTTCAGCGGCAATGCAGCAACTGTGGCAACAGGTGATGTTGACCATGTTTGGGGATTCTCAACTACATTAACAACTGCTGCCACAGTGGCACCTCATTTCTTGGCAGTAAAGGAATCTAATAATAACATTGCTACACTTACTGGTGCCACCTATGCAAGTTCAACATCATCAGTTTTAAGTGCAGCTAGCATTTCAGGTAATCATACAGTATATGCATATGTAAAACATGAAAATGCAAATCCAATTACATTAACATTAAATACATCATATGTAAAATTGGATGGCAGTACATTCACTACCACAAGTGAACAAAATCTAGAATCAGGAATAATTTATTTAGGAGTATCACATGCACTTGATGTAGAATCTGTGCATATTGCAGCATCCTCTGAATCATATCCTGCATCATATTCTGCCCTATTAGCTAATACAAATTGGACAAATATTACATCTGATTGCACTCTCCAGGATGGTCAAGAAGATAATCTTTGGGGAACATCACGCATTAAATATTCAGGAAATGTTGATTTAACTACAAAGAAAATTGTTATCAAATATCGCAACTATACTCGTTCATCTAGCTTTGGTTATTTAAATAGAAATTCATATGCCACATCTTTAATTGATTTTGATCCAACATCATTTGATACCGGTCGTGACATTTATACATATGAATTACCTACTTATAAGTCTAACGCCACAGGCATCACCTATGATTTACGTGATGCGTTAGATTTCCGTCCAACAATAGTAAATAGAACCGGACATAGTGGTTCAGCTTATAACTCAGCAGAAGTAGTTAACGGTGAAAACGTTTTAGTTACAACCATTGATGCAACAGGAACCTGGGGTGTAACTATACCGGATCCTGATAGCAACATCACAACTACATTCACATATAATCTTCCACGCAAAGACAAGATTGTATTGACCCGTGATGGTGAATTCAAGGTATTGGAAGGAGTTTCATCAACTTATCCTGCAGCTCCTAGAGATGTTCCTCATGCCATGACTTTGGCATTAGTGGAAATTGCACCTTATCCTTCACTTTCTCCATTCACTTCACGTTTACATTCTCATGAAGATTATTCAAGTTCTGTTCGTCTTGTAGATAATCGTCGTTACACAATGCGTGATATTGGCGACCTTGAACAACGTGTAACTCGTTTGGAACATTACACAGCATTGTCAATTCTTGAAAATCGTGTTGCCAATATGTTCATTGATGATGGGGCAGGCTCAAACATGATAAAGAAGGGCATTTTAGTTGATACTTTTACAGGGCATAATGTAGGTAATGTATTTGATACCGATTATACCGCTGCAATTGATACCAAAGAAAATGTTCTTCGTTCAGGAATAACTATTGAAGATGTTGATTTAATTGTAACAGGCACACCAAATCAAGTGGGCGATTTAGTTCTTACTGGAGCTTCACATACTCACACAACATTTGCTGAAAATCCATATGCCACAAAGAGTCGTGTTGCGGGTAATAGTGTATTAAGTAACTATAAAACAGGCATCATGCAGCTTGACCCAGCACAAGATATGTGGTTAGATGAAAATGTTCGCCCTGATGTACAAATCAACACAACCAATGGCAACGATGGATGGGAATATAATAGTAATCCATTCAATATTCATTGGGATGCTTGGAGAACCAATTGGCAAGGCGTTGAATTAACTTCTGTGTTCGTAAACGAACCCACAACAGTTAATGGCATCAGTGGAATTCGTAGTTATAGCCATGCAACTAAATTTGTGTCAGACATTACACGTTCCATGATTATTTCATCACGTATGCCTGATAATAATTTCCGTATGTATGGAACTAAAGTTGTTGATATCTCAGTTGTTCCATATATCCGCAGTCAAGCAATTTCATTTGTAGTTACTGGCCTTAAGCCAAATACTTTAGTAAATGCATATTTTAACGGTGAAGATGTTACAGATTATTGCCGTTATTACACATTACCTGTTGATAATGGAAGTCAAGTAACATTTAGCGATATCAACAATCTTGAATTAGGTGTGTTTCTTTCTCAGTATGAAGCTGCTGCTTCAACTGTAGGTGATGGATTGTATGTAAATGCTGCAGGTGAATTGATAGGTCAATTCTTTATTCCTGCAAACAAATTCCGTGTGGGTTCACATATCTTTAAGATTGAAGATGATAATGGTACCACATCGGCTGCAGCACAATACATTGCATCGGGTATAGCTACATTCTTTGAAGAAGGTATTATTTCAACACGTTGGTCAAATGTTCGTCAAGATGCACTCAGCGACATTCAAAATAGTGTTGTAAATCGTTTAGTACAAAGTAATCCAAGCACATTCAATGCTTCATCATTTGGCGACCCAATGGCGCAAACATTTGTGGTTGAAACCAATACAGATGGCATATTTGTCACCAAAGTTGATTTGTACTTCAAGACAAAATCATCATCCAAGAAATTTACAGTTCAAATTCGTGAAACCATCAATGGTGTTCCTGGTAACAAGATTGTTCCCTTTAGCACAGTCACATTAGGAGCAAGTGCCATTAATGCATCAACTGATGCAGAAACAGCAACAACCTTTACATTTGAATCTCCTGTATATTTGAAGAACAACACAGAATATGCATTAATTCTACTTCCTGAAAATAATACAGATGAATATGAACTTTGGGTATCCGAACTAGGTCAACAAAAAATAGGTACTACAGAAACCATTACTCAACAACCATATGTTGGGTCGTTGTTCATCCCAAGTAATAACACATCATGGGTTCAACTTGAAGATGAAGATTTGAAGTTTACTTTGTATAAAGGTGTGTTTGGCACATCACCAACAACCATTAACTTAAAGTCAGCTCCTATTGATTACATCACCTTCTCAACAACAGGTGAAACAAGTTATGAATTAAAGGCAGGGGATGTTGTTAAAGTATATGATGATACACAAACTACACTTACTGGAACATCAGCTGTTTCAGGTTCAACAGTAACAGGTGTATCTACATCATTCACCACAGAGGTTCAAGTGGGTGATAGACTACGTGCATCGTATCCATTGGCAACGGCATCAACATTGACAGGTAATATTACAACATCGGGCACAGCACTCACTGGTTCAGGAACCTTGTTCTCAACTGAATTGGCTGTGGGCGACATCATTCTTCAATCTGACAACACCACAGTTGTTGGACGTATCACTGCCATTGCAAGTGATACTTCAGCAATATTGGATACAGCACCTCCATCAGATGTAACAAACATTCAATATCGTGCACGTATCATCGTAGGTATTGTAAAAACTGTACCTTCAAATACATCACTTACACTTGAAGAAAATTGTCGTATTAATTTAACATCAGGTCATACCTTATATACAGATGATACATCTGCTGAAGGATATGTAACAGAAGTTCAAGGTACAGATGCTAAGGTGTATATTACATCAGGTCATTTAGTGGCAAATGACCAATTTGAAATTCGTGGAAAAGTAACAAGTTATGTAGACCCAACAATTATCACTGTAGATTCTCTTGGTTATCGTTACGTAAATGCCTTAGCTTCTAACTTGGGTACATTAACTGTGGATCCGGTAACAACAATTGATTTAAAGTATAAAATCTATGGAGATGCAACATTCACCAATATAAAGAATGGTGAAACAATTGAAATACCAACAACACGAACATTATACTCATACTCATATCCTACATATGGTGAATATGCTTCAACTACTCCTGCATTACAAATTCAAGCTGTTATGGACTCAGATAATGCATCATTGACTCCTGTTATTGATACACGAAAGATGTCATTATTAGCAATTGAAAATGATATTCGTTATAATAGTCCATCTGTGTACATTACTCGTGAAGTGACATTAGATGATAGTGCAGATGATTTACGTGTGTTTTTGGATATTAAGTTACCTGAAGGAGCATCTGTGACCGTCAAGGCAAAAATGCAAACCATGGGCGATGATTCCAATTTTGATAATCTAACATGGACAACACTAGCAGTAGATAAGGCTCCCGCTATTGTAAATCGTTCTGTATTCCAAGAATATGTGTATAAGCCATCAAGTCCTGTAGAATATCATAAATTTGCAATTCGTATTGAAATGTTATCATCTACGTCAAATTTCAATACTCCTCAGATTAAGAATCTTCGTGCTGTGGCATTAATCTAATGAATAACACTTTCATTCGTGATTCTGTATCCGGGGCTTTGATAAATACTGATGTATCTGCCATAGAAGCTCGTCGTAATCAAAAAAGGCAGACTAAACAAGTGGTAGAGTTACAAAAAGAAATCTCAGAAGTTAAAAATGATTTACTTGAAATCAAACAATTATTGCAATCAATACTTGCCGACCGAGGATGATATATGGCAAATCTAAGTCTTAGAAGTACAGCAGCAGTTAATCCAGGAGAAACCAACATTGGCGCTCCGCTCACCAATACACAAGTTGATACCAACTTCATCAACTTGAACACAGATGTATTGAACCGAGTGAAGTCTGATGGCACCACTGTGATGACAGGTTCTTTACAATTGGGGGCAGGATTAGGTGTTGTTTTTGAAGGCACTACTGCTGATGCCTATGAAACCACTCTTGTTGCCGGCGAACCAACCGCGGATAGAACGGTAACATTACCTAACGCCACTACAACATTAGTAGGCACCGATGTTTCACAAACATTAACAAATAAAACAATTGCATTAGGTAGCAATACAGTTTCAGGTACTATTTCTCAATTCAATGCTGCTGTGACTGATGCTGATTTTGCAACATTGGATGGTTCAGAAACACTAACCAATAAAACATTAACAACTCCAGTTATTGCACAAATCAATAGTTCAACAACTTTCACCGTTGATTGTGCAGGTGACATCACACTTGATGCAGGCGGAGCTGATGTTTTATTGAAAGATGATGGAACTACATTTGGTGGTTTTTCTCAATCAGGCAATGAACTTGTTATAAAATCAGGAACAACTCCTACCGCTGCATTGAACTTCACAGGTGCCAATGTTGAAGGTCAAGGAAACATCAGTGCAGAATATTTGTTTACTGCAAGTTTAGGTGTTTTCGGTTCAATTCCATCAGGAGCATCTGCTCTATTTGGTACACAAGGTTCATCCAATAGCTACATTGGAGGGATAACCCATAACATTGGGTGGAACGGAAGCAATTATGTTGTAGTAAGTGATGGTTCAAATAATGCAGGTATGATGATTGGAGCTAGTTTAGGCTCAGGAAATATAGAATTTTTCGCTGTTCCTGTATCGGGTTCTCCCTCCAGCAATCAAACTATTAGTCCTGCAACTATGACCAGTACCTATCGTAAAATGGTGTTAGACACGAACGGTAGATTGACAACATATGGTTCATTACACGTTTCAGGAACAGGATTGGCAGTAGGTACTACATTAACTCCATCAGCAACAGATGGTCGTATTGATGCAAAAAATGACGTTGTAGCTTTCTCATCTTCAGATGAACGTTTCAAGACCGACATTTCAGTTATCTCTGATGCATTAACAAAGGTGAAGTCATTGCGTGGTGTTGAATTTACATGGGATGAAGCAACAAAAGAACATCATGGATATGATGGTCGTGACACAGGTGTAATTGCACAAGATGTCATGAAAATTCTTCCTGAAGTTGTTCAAGTTCGTGATACTGGCTATATGGCAGTAAAGTATGAAAAGATGATTGGTCTTCTAGTAGAAGCCATTAAAGAATTAGATGCAAAAGTAAGTACTTGTACTTGTAACTGTAATAAGTAATCATGGCACTCACCGCTAGCGGACAAATATCCTTAGGCGACATTGCAACTGAAAAATCAATTGCTCAAAGTAATGTTTCATTGCAATCGGTTTCCACAACAAGTATTAATGCAGCAAGCTCATCAAAACCTGATGGAGCCACTCCTCATGCCATTAGTGAATTTTATAGCTATGACCATAGTGCTGCCGGTGGTTACTATGCTATACTTTTATATGATTTAGCTTCAGGAACAAATTGTGGTTTATATACAGCTACAAATACCTATTATTGTGATACAGCAACAATAGGTGCAGGTTCATATGTGTATACAAACAGTAATGGTACAGGTACAGTTAATGGTCGTTTTTATGATGGTGCGGGAAGTATTTACACGGTTACGTCAAGTTTAGCAGCGTTCGACGCTTCATGCACAGCGTAAATAAATAATACGACATTTATCCGGATAGTAGAAATATGGCATCAATAACCCTGCGTTTAACTAAAGGCTCAGCACTTACTCTACAAGAGTTAGATGACAACCTTAACAACCTTAACAATGACAAACTCGACGCTCCGGTAGTTACTGGAGAAAGAGTTGTTGCTAATACATATCCCGTCAAATATCAAGGAAACGTTACCATTCAAGGTACGTTTGCATTGGGTTCTGACACTATCAGCATTGATGGGCCTTCAGGAAAAATTGCCGTAAATGGTGTTGTGGTATCTGGATTCACCGGGTCACAAGGATACACAGGTAGCTTAGGATATGTAGGGTCATTAGGATACACAGGTTCCATTGGATTCACCGGGTCCCAGGGATACACAGGTTCTCGCGGCGATACAGGATTTGTTGGTTCACAAGGTAATCCTGGTCTTATGGGTGTACCTGGTGCTACAGGCTTTACTGGTAGCATTGGATTTACTGGGTCACAAGGTGTTATCGGATATACTGGGTCACAAGGTGATACTGGATATACCGGTTCTTTAGGTTATACTGGGTCAATTGGTTACACCGGGTCACAGGGTGTTCCTGGTATCATGGGTCTTCCAGGTGCCACAGGATTCACAGGCTCCATTGGATACACCGGTTCACAAGGTGTTATTGGATACACCGGTTCCCAAGGCGACACGGGTTATACAGGTTCATTGGGTTACACTGGGTCTTTAGGTTACACCGGGTCTCAAGGTGTTCCTGGCGTCATGGGTATTCCAGGTACCACTGGGTATACAGGAAGTTTAGGATATACAGGTAGTATTGGATTCACAGGTTCACAAGGTGATATCGGTTATACTGGTAGCTTAGGATATACAGGTTCCATTGGATATACTGGGTCACAAGGAGACATCGGGTATACCGGGTCACAAGGTGTTATAGGCTACACAGGTAGTCTGGGTTACACCGGTTCATTGGGTTACACTGGGTCACAAGGTAACCCAGGTGTTATGGGTCTTCCTGGTGCCACAGGATTTACAGGTTCCATTGGGTTCACTGGGTCAGAAGGTTATACTGGTAGCTTAGGATATACTGGTTCATTGGGATACACTGGGTCACAAGGATATACCGGGTCATTAGGTTATACAGGTTCCTTAGGTTACACAGGTAGCTTAGGATTCACTGGGTCACAGGGTGATATTGGATATACTGGGTCCTTAGGATATACTGGGTCAATTGGATTTACTGGGTCACAAGGATATACCGGGTCATTAGGTTATACAGGCTCTTTGGGTTACACAGGTAGCTTAGGATATACTGGGTCACAAGGTAATCCTGGTGTTATGGGTCTTCCAGGTACCACGGGGTATACCGGTTCTATTGGTTATACAGGTTCAATCGGTGGATTGGGTTACACTGGGTCACAGGGTATTCCTGGTACCTTTGGTGGTGCCGCCTTTGATTATACATTTGATACTGATACAACAGATGGTGACCCAGGTACAGGCGGTATTCGTTTTGATGACACAGATTTCACATTAGTTACTGAGATGTACATCAGCCAAACTGATGATGATAGTGTTTCAACTTATAATTTCTTACAAACAATTGATGACTCAACATCTGCAATTAAGGGTCATTTTACAATAACAGAAAAAACAGACCCAAACAATTATGCATTGTTTGCCATCACCGGATCCCATACTCACCATACATCTCACTTTGATGTTCCTGTTAGCTATGTTTCAGGTGCCACAAGTTTTTCTGATGGATTAGATATCATTGTTACATTTGCTCGTACAGGTGATATTGGTGATACCGGATATACAGGTTCACAAGGTTATACTGGATCGTTAGGTTACACAGGAAGTATTGGATACACAGGTTCACAAGGTTACACAGGTAGCTTAGGATATACTGGGTCAATTGGATTCACTGGGTCAAGGGGTGACGTTGGATTCACGGGTTCCTTAGGTTATACCGGTTCCCTAGGATATACAGGCAGTCTTGGATATACCGGGTCAATTGGATTCACCGGGTCACAAGGTAATACTGGGTTCACGGGTAGCCTAGGTTATACAGGTTCCTTGGGCTACACAGGTAGCTTAGGATATACTGGGTCACAAGGTGTTATTGGATTCACGGGTTCCTTAGGCTACACAGGTAGT
>Ga0208783_10000921_pt1 | contig 17891 bp, 10 predicted proteins | sample DEB19_08_DNA_2_FD_184529 | JGI IMG/M metagenome (GOLD analysis project Ga0208783, IMG submission 184529) | Aqueous microbial communities from the Delaware River and Bay under freshwater to marine salinity gradient to study organic matter... | ecosystem: Environmental > Aquatic > Marine >...
GCGGATTGGAGTTTCTGTCGTTGCTGGATCTGTCACTCGAGGACCTGAAGGAGAGGTTGCGGCGGCTCCCGGCCGATTCCATCGTGGTCTACATCGGTTACTGGAAGGACGAACCTGGCGGGAAGACCTACGTGCCCGCCGTCATTCTGGAGACACTCTGTCGTGAAACGAAGGCCCCGATCTTCGGGATCATTGATACCTACGTCGGCCGAGGGGTCGTCGGGGGCGTGTGTACCAACATCGGGGCGTTGGGGGCGGCAGCCGCCCGGCTCACCGCCGCCAGCCGGGCGGGGGCGCCCCCCGATCCGGTCTTCGTCCCTCCCATGGTGATCCTCGACCAGCGGGCGTTGGATCGGTTCGGCATTTCGGCATCACGGATTCCGCCAGGAGCGCGGGTCGTGTTCCGGGAACTGGGGTTTTGGGATCGCTATTGGCCGCAGGCCGTCGGAGCGGGCGTGCTCTTCGTTCTCCAGGGCTTGTTGATCGCGACGCTCATCCAGCAGCTCCGCCGCCGACAGAGGGCGGAGCGGCTTGTGGACGAGCAGCAGGCGATGATCGTCCATGCCAGCCGAGTCTCCACGCTCGGGCAGTTTGCCGCCTCGCTGGCCCACGAACTCGGCCAGCCGCTCGGCGCGATGCTCAACAATATCGAAGCGGCCAGCCTGCTCCTGCGTGACGATTCCTCCCACAATGCCGCCGAGTTGCGTGAGATCCTCGACGACCTCGCGGCCGATGATCAGCGGGCCGGAGCCGTCTTGGACCGGATCCGAGCCATGGTTCGAAAGCAGCGATTTACGACGGCCGCCGTGGAGGTGACATCCCTCCTCCGCGACACCCTCGCGCTGGCCGGTCCGCGGCTGAGAGCCGACGGGATTCATGTCGCCGTCGACTGCCCTGCCGGCCTTCCGCCGATCGCGGGCGACGAGATCATGCTCCAGCAGGCCCTGTTGAACCTGATTGGAAACTCGGCCGATGCGATCCGGGCGACGCGAGAGCGACCCCGCGGCAGACCGCCTGTCGCCCCGGGCGGCATCACGATCTCAGCCACCCTCGATGGCCGAATCATCGACCTTGCGGTGATCGATACGGGCGGGGGGCTCGAGAATCCCAAGATCGCCACGGCGATCGAGCCCTTTCTAACCACGAAAGAAACCGGGCTGGGGATGGGGCTGCCGATCGTGCGCTCCATCGTCGAACAGCACGATGGTAGCATGCAGATCGAAGACGACCCGGGCCGTGGCGTGACGGTCCGTCTCCGGCTGCCATTCTGGGACGAGGGGCGACGCGAGTGAGCACGACCGTTCATCTGATCGACGACGATGAGTCATTTCTTCGAAGCATGACCCGCCGGCTCGGGGGGCACGGCTATCGGGTGGCCTCCTACTCCTCGGTGGCGGAGTTTCTGCTGCGGCCCGACCCGGAGGATCCAGGCTGCGTGCTCACCGATCTTCAGATGCCCAGGCGGGATGGCTTTGAGCTCCAGGAGATTCTGGCTGCCTCCACCAATCCGCTGCCGGTCGTGTTCATCACCGGCAAGGGTGACATCCCGACCAGCGTCAGGGCGATGCGAGGTGGTGCCGAAGACTTTCTCACAAAACGGGTTCAGACCTCTGAGCTGATCAGCGCCATCGACCGGGCCCTCGCCCGCAATAAGCAGGAGCGGGCGGCGCGGCTGCAACGTGCCACGGCACGGCAGACGATCGAACGGCTCAGTGCCCGGGAACTCCAGATGCTGCTCGGGATCGTCACGGGGATGCAGAACAAGGAAATGGCGGAGGAATACGAGATGTCGGAGCGGACGGTCAAGTACTACCGCACGATGCTCACTCGGCGACTCGATATCTACGCCGCGGTGGATCTGGTCCGGCTCGTTCAAGATGCCGGAATCTCGATCAAGGAGCTGAAGAGTATGGCCGACGCGGCCCCGCCCGGCCCACTGCACGAGGAGTAAGACTCGGCAGGCGTCTCGTGCGGCGGTGACGGGCGGCGCGGCGGTGGCTGCCCCGTCGGTCTCCAGGGACGGCGACGATTGCCCTTCGGGGCAAGTTGCTATGATGGCGACTCCTTTGGAGAACCATCCATGACGCTCCCGGCCATTTCCGTTCCATCGCGGGCGCCTGCTCCACGGCAGCGCCATCGCAAATGCACCATGCCCTCCCTGGTCGTTCGGACGGTGGTGATGATGTCGGTCCTGCGGGCGGCTCCGGCTGCGGAATGGCTGTACGTGCCGGTTCCGGCAGTCAATGCCGTGTACACCTACGACATCTCTCTCACCAGCGGTACGGCGGTGCAAAGCTCCCAGCAGACATTCGCCACCCCGAACCTCGACGGTCCCACCGGGATCGCATTCGACGCCGCCGGCAACGCGTACATTTCAAACCAAGGCACCGATTCGATCAGCAAGTTCAGCCCGCAGGGGGTTTTTCTGGCGACGATCGGTTCATCGGCCACGCTTTCGCAGCCTTTTGGGCTGGCGATCGATTCGCAGGGCACCCTGTACGCAGCAAACTACGGGGGCGGGACGCGACAGAACTCAGTCAGCACCTTCGACGCGAGTGGCACCTTCGTCTCGTCGATCACCAATCAGGTCAACCGCCCTGTCGGGCTGGCGATTGATGCCTCCGACCGGCTCTTCGCGGGCAACTGGTTCCAAGACACGATCAGTCGGTTCTCGGCGGACGGCACGTTTCAAGCGGCGATCGGCCCAGCAAGCATCTCGGGGCCAAGTGGGCTGGCGATCAATGCGAGCGGTGACCTGCTGGTTGCCAATGCAAACGCCAACACCGTGAGCCTGTTCGACGCCGGGGGAGTGCTCCTCGCCACGATCGGAGCCTCGGCCGGCCTGACCGCGCCCTCGGGCCTCGCGCTCGATTCGGCGGGCAACGTCTATGTGTCGAGCGGCACCGGCAGCACCGACAGCATGATCAGCAAGTTCGATTCCGCCGGCGTGTTGCAGTTCTCCTGGTCCACCCCCGACGTGTCGGCATTTTTGGCGACGCATGCCGTGCCCGAACCCTCGATCGTCGCGCCAGCGCTCGCCGGACTCGGCGGCCTTGCCGCCTTCCGCAGGTGGCGGAGACGACATCCGGCTGGGCGCGTTCCCCAGTGACCCTGGACCGATCGGGATGTTCGTCACGGATCCCGGACAAGCCGCTCGCGACGCCTCCGCGTGGTCTCCCGATGAGCTGCGCGTGATCGACCTCGACGGCCTCTGAACATCGCCGACCGTGAGGCATCGTCGATCCTCACGATCGGCGGCGCCGCCACAGTTCCCAGCCGCCACAGGCAATACCGACAAACGCCAATGCCGATGGTGACGGCTCGGGCAGAGTCAGTCCCGGGGCCGCGGAAAACCTCGGCTCCAAGAGCGTCATCGAGGCCTGGTCGGCCTGGTTGCCGGTTCCGAGATTCGTCGGCTCGATGGTGAATATGTAGTTGCCCCACCAGGGACCACCCGCCCACCACGTCCACCCCACCCAGACGTCACTATTGGCTTCCATGTAGTTCAGCATGTTCGTGATTGCTTCGTCACCGATCTGACCGGGCTCATTGCCGATCATTGAGTTGGCCACGGCAAATTCGCCGAGGAACCCCTTCCGATTATTGGCCTTCAACCAGTTGGTGAAGTCCACAAGCCGCTCCTGACCGATGGTCGGACTGACGATGGTGGCCCCGGTGCCCGAGGAGTCGCTGTCGAGATACTGGTGAACTTCGAACACATAATGATTGCCCGGATCGACGATTTTGAGCATCTCGACCGCATTGGAAGCATGGCCGTTTATGCTCTCGCTCCAGCTCCACGCCCCCGTGTAGTTGTTGCCAGGCACGGTCACAAGGTTGGTGGCACCGGCGCTTCGGATCGCGGAGATCGCCGCGTTGGCGGCACTTCGCCAAACGGCCGTATCCATGTCGTGCGGCTCATTCATCAGGCCGAATACGACGCGGGAGTTGCCCTTGTACTCCGTGGCCAGGCGGGACCAGAGATCGGCGAATGCGGCTTCAGGCACGTTGGTTCCCACCACGTTGTTCGAATAGGTGTGGGGCGAAGGCGACCAGCGGGCGTAGTTGTGCGGATCGAGGATCACGTCGGCACCTCTGCTCGTCGCGTAGTTCACGACGGTGTTGAGTCGGCCGAGTTCCGTCGGGTCGAGGCTCGCCGAGAGCGTTGGCTGCAGTCGCTCCCAGGCAAAGGGTAGCCGAAAGAGCTTCACTCCCTTTCCGAGGTAATAGTCGATCTCGGCGCTCGTGGGGTAGATGTAATCGACGTTGTACGTGCCCGGAACGTTATCGATGCCCCACGTCTGGACTTGAAACTCCGCCCCCGCCAGATTCACGCCCGTGCCCAAAAGCTGTGCATTTCCTATACCTGCGAGCAGGAAGGTGATCGGGGTTCCCAGGCACAGAGCGAACCAGCCGATCGTGCGGCGATTCGCGATCCGTGCAGGCTTCGTGGTGGTGAGTCTCACGTGGGAGATTCCTTCGGAGGTCGTTCGCTGTCGTGGAGGCCGATGCGAGCAGGGCCGATGGCACTTTCGCACACGTATTGATCGGTGACGAGCGATCGATGGCGTGGTTCTCACTCGTGTTTGAAAAACCAGGCTGCGATGCCCCTCCCGACATCCTACAGCCGTCGGTTGTCTTTTGGTGGTGCAGGGTCGACGGCCGGCACGGCGCGCACGAGTCGTACGTTTCATGCACGAAAACACGTTGGTACTCCCGTAGGCCGATGGTAGGACTCGAAGACCGGAAACGCCTGGTCGGTTCGTCGATACCCGGCCCCTTCCATCCTGTGCTGCATCACCACAAAAGGAACTGCCATGAAGTTTGGATTCAAGGCCCGACAGCACGCCTCCGTCAGTCGTCGCCGCAGATCTCGTTGCGGAGGTCGACGCGACGCGCTGCATCTCGACCGGTTGGAGCCGCGACACATGATGGCCGCAGACACGTTCAATGGCACGGTGATGTCGGGGAAGGGGACGAAGGCGCTTGGGCAGGAAAGCGCCTTGGTCACGCTGTGGGAGGCGACCGATGCGGCTCCCCATGCGTTGGGAACCGCGACCAGCGCCCGCGACGGAACGTTCCGGATCGAGAATGTGTCGAAATCGACGACGTCTGGTGTCTTCTACGTCACGGCGGAACTCGGCGGCGGCGTCTCGCTGACGACTGTCTTGGGTTCAGATCTTCCCAACACGGCGATCACCGTCAATGAACTCACGACGGTCGCGGCCGGCTACTCGATGACGCAGTTCTGTCTCCCGGACGGCGGGATCGGCGGCGATCCCTTCGGCCTCCGGATCGCGGCCGGCATGAATGGCAAACTCGTTTCGGTGACCACCGGAAGGCCGTCGTGGACGCTCCTTGCCTCCCCGAACAAGTACGAGACGAATTCGCTGCGGACGCTTCGGTCGCTGGGCAACCTTACGGCGGCGATGGTGCGAAGCGGGCCCCTCGAGCGGGCTTTCCTTCGGTCGCAGTTCTTCACCTATGCAACACCGCCGAACGGAACAACTCCCGACAATGTTTTTGAGGCATTTGCGGAGATCAATCGGTATCCCAACGCCAAGGTCGCTGAGATCTACGGTATGACCCGCTACTCGGCGACCTACGTCAACGGCCTGTTTCAATCGCCCGACGCCTTCACGCTGACCGTGGTCGTCAACAACTCGGGGAGCCAGCAGAACATGATGGCCGGCCCGGCGCAGCTCGTGTTCGACGACAGAGGGTATGCCTGGGTGACGAACAACATGGTTTCACCGGACGAACCCAACTCTTCGAAGGTCGTCCTGGTGCTGCAGCCCAATGGGTCGCCTGCCACCAACTCGCCCACATCGCCGGTAACCGGCGGCGGCACCCTCGGCCAAGCATTCGGCATCGCCATCGATCGGACCACCGGCAACATCTGGGCGACCAACTACGGCTGGGGCAAGGCGCCGGGCAACAAGCCCGGGGCGCCGCCCGAGGGGAGTGGCACCGGATCGGTGTCGGTGTACAGCCCGACCGGCGTGGCACTGTCGGGGCCGCAGGGGCTGTATGGCTTCAACCCGACCACCGGGGAGTTTCCCGCCGTGAAGCGGGCGCAGGGGATCCAGGTTGATTCGCAGGGCAACGTCTACATCGCGAGTATCGAAAACGACTCGGTGGTGGTCTTTCCCAAGGGTGATTCCCAGCAGGCCGTGTCGTATAAGGTGCCTGACGCCGTATGGCGGGCCATTGATCCCGACCTGAACCATTTTCAGCGTGCCTTCGACGTGCGGCTCGCCGCCGACGATTCGGTGTGGGTGAGCTTCAGCGGCGACCTGGGGGACACGGCAGCTCCCGGCGGCTTTGTGCGGGTGAAGCTGAACGGCAGCCCCGGCAGCTACACCCTCGATCCGCTCTTCACGCCGGTGGCCAGAGTCCCCACATCCGGCACCACCTTGAACGACGACTGGCTGCACGCCCCCAGGGGGATGGTGCTCGATTCCCTGGGCAACTGCTGGATCACCAGCGGGCCGACCGACAGCGTCTACAAGGTGCCGTTCGACTGGAACGACACCATGGATTGGCACGTCGACATCAAGCGGTATTCGGGAGGCGGCATCTCTGGCCCGTGGGGTGTGGAGGTCGATGGAGCCGACAACATCTGGGTGGCCAACTTCGGCCCCGAGGGGGTGGGTGCGGTCTACACTAAGCCGGCGATCTCCGTGCTGGCCGGGGCGAACGCCGCCAAGCGGCCGCAGGGCTATGCCGAGGGCCAGCCGATCTCCTCCGCCGTGGGCTACACCGTGCCCACGGGCGGGCAGCAGGTGCGCATGGCCAATGGCGATCCTGTCTATGGCAAGGACATGCCGGAGAGCTATCTGCCGCTTCAGCGAATGACCCAGGTTCGGGTTGATCAGGGGGGCAACATGTGGTGCCTCAACAACTGGAAGCCCGACTTCACCTGGGATGCCACTGGCGAGGTGCTCATCGGAGGCGTGGCCAAAGGCGGCGGCGGCAACTCGATCGTGATTTTCGTGGGAACGACACCCCCGAGGCAGCGCGTCATCACCTCTCCGGGCCCGCAGTCGATCACGGCACCGGCGCCGTACCAAAACGCCTTCATGGCCTCGAACAACGTGAGTTCGATCCACAAGAACGCGGATGCTTCGGACACGGTTTCCATCAAGGGGCCTGGGACGAGAGCGTTCAATCACGTCGTGGAGACCCCGCGCGGGCCCCTGCCCGACAAGATCGGCGGCACGCTGGCCTTCAACTCCCGCGGCCAGCAACTGTCCATTTTCTCGGGACCCGATGCCACCCAGCCCGGCTACACGGCCTTCACGCTGGCGCTGATGGATCCGGCGACCGGAGCCACGCTCGACCAGGTCACCCTGCCGAACAAGCTCACACCACCAGACACCAGTTTTGCGGGCGGTGGCTACTTCTACCTCGACGAGCAGGATCGGGTGGTGTGTGTGACGGCCAACCAGCAAATCCGGGTGTATAGCACGACCGGCAACCGCTTCGACGCCAATCCTCAGATCTACGACCTGGCGCCGTCCATCAACGACAGCCTCGACATCCTCAACTCCGTGGTGCCGGACTCCGCCGGCCGGATGTGGTTCGTCACCAAGAACGCCCAGGCTGGGTATGTGACGCGTGACGGTCGCCTGCAGATCACGTCGCTGCGGACATACAGCGGCGCGGACCAGAGGGAGACGAATACTCAGTCGTTCTCCACCGACAGCGACGGCGGGGTGTATGTCGTCACGGATTACGCTCAGTACCGATTGGATGCGGGCGGTAGCGGCGCCGTCGTCGTGACATGGCGGACCGAGTACGACCGCGGCAACCGTCAAAAGCCAGGCCAGGTTTCGCAGGGCTCGGGCACGACGCCGACCTGCTTCGACGATGCGAATGGCAACAAGTTCGTTGCGATCACCGACAACGCCGATCCCTTCATGCATGTCAACGTGTACGACCGGACGACGGGCCATCTCATCGCCAGCCAGGCGGTGTTCAAGAGCCTGCCCGGGGAGAACGGCACCGAAAACTCGCTGATCGCCGTGAATAACACGCTGATCGTCGAAAACAACTACGGCAACGTCAACGTTGGCAGCACCGTCGGGCCACTCACGACCAAGCCGGGCGTGGAACGGGTGGACTTCGATCCGCGGACAGGCCAATCATGGGTGAAGTGGTCGAACACGAGCGTGTCGGTGCCATCGGTGGTATCGATTCTCTCGACGGCCGACGGGCTTATCTATTCCTACGCGAAGGACCGTCAGGGCTGGTATTGGGCGGCTCTCGACTACCGCACGGGCTCCGTCTACAAGCGGGCCGATGTCGTGTCGTGGTCGAGCCTTGTGGGGGGCGAATACGCCAACAACTACTACGCGGGCATCTCGATAGGTCCGGATGGCACCGCCTCTGTGTCGGTGTTCGGCGGGATCGTCTCGTGGAAGCGTGGCCGAGCCCCTGTGGTCCGGATCGCCTGACAGCAGCCCGTCTCCGGGTGCAGATGCAAACGGACAGTCACCGACTCCTCCGCGGCCGGAGCCAGGACCTCCTTCGACACGTCGCGCACAAGCCCGGGCCAAACGGGGAGATCAAAGCACCTCACGGGGAGATGCGCAGGCCTGCCGATGCCGGCGAACGCGCGATGATGCCTGACGCGGCGGGAGGGTTACGGCTGCGGCGTTCGCAGTTTGTAGCCAGCGTCCTTCACCGCATCCGGAAGTGGCTCGCTCTCCGACGCGGGGATCATCACCTCGACGTAGGCTCCGCCGTCATGCGTGGCGATCCGTTCGAGCACCGCGTCCAGTTCCGCCACGGTGGAGACCTTTGCAGAAAGCCATCCTGCGCAGCCAAACGCGGTGGGCAGCAGGTGATACTGCACCGCGGCGAGGTTGTCGTATTCATGACCACGTTCACTGATGACCACTTCCACGCCATACTGTCCGTTGTTGAGCACGAAGATCACGGGCTTGGCCTGGTAGCGGCCCATCACCGCCAGTTCATTGAGTGTGAGCTGATGCGATCCATCTCCGGTGACCAGCCAGGTGCGGCCGGCCGTTTTCGCCAGGGCGACGCCCAATGCCGCCGGTGTGGCCCAGCCGATCGAGCCCCACAGCCCCTGCGCCTCCGCCCCCACGCCGGCAGGCAGCAGCATCGGATTCAGGTGCAGCATCGCCAGGCCGGTCTCGATCACGAGCGTGTCGCCCGGCTGCAGGCATCGCTGGAGGCGAGGATAGAAGGTCGCTGACGATGTCGGGGCATCGGCGGCCCCGACCAAGTCCAGCGGAGCGGGCCGGGCGATGGCCGGCAGCCGGGCTGCCGGCACCTCCACCAGCAGGGCATCGAGCACATCATCGATGGCCACGTTGAGAAAGACCTTCTCTCCCGCCCGAACCCAGTTGTCGTGGATGCAGATTGCGCGGCCGATGTCGAGCGACGTGCTCCACATGCCGGTGTTGAGTTCGGTGAGCATCACGCCCCCGATGTCGACCAGCAGATCCGCCTGCTCGACCGTGTCACGGACCGCTGCAGGCGAGGAGCGCCTCCCGCCATAGAGCCCGATATAGTTGGGCAGTGATTCGTCGATCACCCCCTTGTCGTACGAGGTGATCGCGACGGGCAGGCCCGCCTTGGTGATCAGCTCGACGGCCCGGCAGGCCACCCCGTAGCGGGCGGTCAGGGCCGTCAGCAGGGCCACCGGGTTGCTGGCCGCCGCAAGCCTGCGTAGCACGAGGTCGACCGCGGCCCGCAGTTCGTGCGGATCGCTCCGCTGCCGCTTGATCTGCCGCAGTGGCACGCCTTCCACCGGCGCGCCGATCACCGGTGCATAGCCGTCGGATTCCGGGATCACCACGTAGGCGGGCATCGACTGCCGGATCGCCTCCCGGATAACCCGCTCCAGTTCGGCGACACAGTTGTCTGGAGTGAGCACGGCCGACACGCAGCACGCCGCCGATGACAGCGGCTGGTACCGGTCGTAGTGGGTATCCCCGAGGTTGTGATGGGTGATCAGCCCGAGGTGTCGGATGCGGCCGCTCGGCATGCCGACCAGATGAAAGATCGGCACCCGGTGGGCCCGAGCACCCATCACGCCGTTGAGTGCCGACAGCTCACCGACGCCATAGGTGGTGGTCAGGATCGCCGCGCCGCGAATCCGGGCATACCCGTCGGCGGCGTAGGCTGCGTTGAGCTCGTTGGCGTTGACCACCCAGCTCAGACCGTCAACCTTCTCCACGGCGTCGTCTATGGAAAACGCATAGTCGCCAGGCACCCCGAATACCCGGTCGATGCCCAGAGAGGAAAGTCGACGCAGGACATACTCCGCAACGGTTGGTTGGCTCATGGAATGGGGTTTCGCGGGAGGACATGGGATGGGATCGAGACCACACTCTAGCACGACGGCCGCTGGCGCTTCGGGGAGCGTCGGCTGACCGTCCCCGTTGCATGGAACCAGTGTGTGTCACCAGCGCAGCGGTGACGGGAATCGTCTCGTACGGCCTGCCCCGACAGCCAGCACCGCGGCCGCCGCCCACGAGCCGAGGAAGCTGCTCGTGGAAGGCTCCGGAACGACCACGAAGCCGTGCCCGTCTGGTAGAGGGCCACGCCGTTGGCGTCGAGAAAGGTGGCCGTGACGCCGTCGCCGGTCACGGCCCGCAGTTCGAAGCCCAGGCCCGCCACAGCGGCCTTGGCCCGAGAACCAGGATCGACGAAGGTGAGCGTCACGCGCCGTCCTGAGTTGCCATTCACCGGATCGCCGCCGGCTGCGATGTCGCTGGTGGGCACGAAGGCGAAGGTGTCGTTCGAGGCGGCGAGGGCTCGCTGGGCGTCGGTCGTGGTGATGCGAGCGGCCGTGCCTCCGCTGGCGGCGATCTCTCCGATCACGGTCTTCATGCCCGTGGTCGTGCCGGGATGCGTGGCCTCGATGTGGGCCGTGAGATGGGTGGCCAGGTCGGCCAGTCGCTGCCCGGCCACCGCCGCATCGCCGGCCGTATTGCTCTCACCCTGCAGAAAGAGCAGGCCTCGGATTCGAAACGTGTCGCCCGGCGTCGCGGTCACCGCCGCGAGCGCCGCATCCACCGTGTCACGGAGATGGCCCCACATATGACCGGCATCGTCGAACGCGTCGAAGGTTGTCTTGTCCCAGAGGGAGTTCGACCCGCCGCCGCGCGAGGCCTTGACGACCAGCGTGTGGGTGGCACCCAGCTCGACGAGTGTTCGGCCGAAGCCAAACTCCGGGCCCCAGAACGTGGCGTTGGCGCCGCCGTCGCCCTGCTGGAGTTGGAGCGTGGTGAGGGTGGTCGCCATACTCACGGGACTGCGTCGGTGCAGCACCCGCCAAAGGGCTTTCAACAAGGTCGTTCAACCATGAATCAGTCCAGCCTGTCACGCCAACTCGTTGCCGAAGCATTCGGTACGTTCTGTCTGGTGTTCGCCGGAACCGGAGCGGTGGTCGTCAACGAGGTGACCGGGGGCGTCGTCACGCATGTGGGCGTGGCGCTCACGTTTGGACTGGTGGTGATGTCGTTGGTGTATGCCCTCGGGAACGTATCGGGATGCCATATCAACCCGGCGGTGACGCTCGGGCTGTGCGCCGCCGGGCGATGTGAGCGGGTTCTGGTGGCGCCCTTCATCGCCAGCCAGTGCGGTGGAGCATGCCTCGCGAGTGGCATGCTCCGCATGCTGTTTCCGGAGAGCACGACGCTGGGGGCGACCATGCCCGCCGGGAGCGAGGTTCAGTCGCTCGTGCTCGAGTTCGTGCTGACCCTGATCCTCATGGTCGTGATCCTCAGCATGTCGTCTGGAGGCCGTGAGGAGACGCTGATGGCGGGCGTCGCCATCGGCGGTGTCATCGGCCTCGAGGCCCTGTTTGCCGGGCCAATCAGCGGCGCGTCGATGAACCCGGCCCGCTCGTTGGCGCCGGCACTGGTGACGATGCACTTCGACCACCTCTGGATCTATCTTGTCGCTCCGATCGCCGGGGCGCTGGCGAGCGTGCCGCTGGACCATCTCATGGATTCATCACGGACATGACGGTCGGGTGACGTCGAGAGGAGTTCATGAGAACGGTGTCGTTTGTCCGCGTCGAGAACTCGGATCGTCGCCAGCTGGCCGAGGCGTTTGCCCGAATGCACGGTCGAGGCGGGGTTCTGGCCGCGATCCCCTTCACGGAGGCGGCATGCTGAGCGAGAATCTCAACACGTTCGTCAACAAGGGAGGTCTCCCATGCACCTGATCTGGTCCGCGCTCGTGGCGATGGTCGTCTTCTCGGGCACGCTTCCCGCTGCCGAGACGGTCTCAAACGACGCGTCGTCAGCCCGCCTCGAGCCTGACCGGCCCCTCCGGCTCTACGACCTGCGGGTGTATCAGGCGTCGCCTGGCAAACTCGCAGCGGTGCAAGCCCGTCTCCGCGACCATCAGATTCCCCTTCTCCAAACGCATGGTGTTTTCACGCAGGCTGTCTTCGTTCCGGTCGGTGAGAATCCCGAACAGCGTGTCATGCTCCTGACCGCCGCTGAAGGAGTTCAGGCCATAGACGAGGGGTGGGCCCATCTCGGCCAAGACCCACGGTGGCTCGACGTGGTCGCAGCGACGGACGGGGACGGGGAGATTGTCGCGAGTCACGATGGTCAGCGTCTCGTCGCGACGTCGTGGTCGCCTGCGCTTGCAGCCGAGACGCCGCCGACGCCCCGGGTATTTGAACTGCGGACCTACTCGTGTCCAGACGCCACGAAGCACGCGGCCCTTCTGCGGCGATTTGAAGACCACACCATGGCCATCTTTGCCAGGCACGGGATGCGGAACATCATCTACTGGGTTCCAGACGAGCGTCCCGAGTCGCAGCAGCGACTTGTCTACATCCTTGCCCACGACAGCGTCGACGCCGCCAGGGAGAGTTTCGCGGCGTTCAGGAAAGACCCTGACTGGCTCGCCGCCAAGGATGCATCGGAAAAGGCGGCTGGCGGGGCCCTGACCAACAAACAGGGGGGCGTGGTTTCGGAGTTTCTCGTTGGGACCGAGTTTTCGCCGCTGCAATAGCGTCGCGGGAGGTGGACGCGGTCAGCGGTTGGCTCGGCAGCGAGCAGCACGCTTCCGACGAGAACCGCCTGGAATACGCCGCCCCATGCCGCCACAGATCGAGAGGAGATGTGCATGACGCCGCTCCTGAAGAGTGGGCTCAACGCGATCGTGCCTCATCCGCACGGGGCATGATCTTCACGTCTCGGAAGGATTACGCCTGGGAGGGGGGCACCCGTGAACGCCGGCACGAAAAGTGCCTCGTCGTCGGCACACGGGCACTCACTCGGCCCACGACGGCCAAGCCGTCTCGTTCTGTCGACGCGCGCGATCGGGGCCTCGCTCGAGGACGAGTCGCCAGGCATGAAGGCACATCGGCGGATCCGTGGGAGCGAGGGTCTGGCGGGCGCCCAGCTGCCTGCCGGGCAGGTAGACGGGATCACCCACGATCGGGTGCCCCAGATCCCAGAGATGCACCCGGATCTGATTCGTGCGCCCCGTGTGCGGCACGGCCTCGATGAGGGAGTCGCCCGTGGAAAACCTCGTGAGCACACGAAACTCGGTTTCGGCGGCATCGCCGCCGTCGGGATCGACGATTCGGCAGCCGTTGGCGGAGCGGGTTCGGGAGATCCGCTGGCAGGACGTGACGGTGTTCCAGGCAGGGTGTCCCACCACCCGGCAGAGATAGGTCTTCGCCGCCGTGCCATCCTCAAACTGCAACTGCATGGCCTTGGCCGCATGTCGGCTCCTCGCAAACACCACGAGCCCCGTCGTGTTGGCGTCGAGTCGGTGCGCCGGGGCGAGGTATTCGCCAGGAAACGCTCGGGCCAGCATCTCCGTCATGGTGTTGCGATGAAATCGACCGCACGGGTGCATTGGCAGCGGCGCCGGCTTGTCGAAGATGACCAGGCCGTCTTCCCAGGCGACGATTCGGATCGCCGCGTTCACTGCCGGTTCGATGGTGTTGGGTTCGAGTCGCACGAGACGATGACCGCCCCGAACCACGACGTCGGCCGCCAACGGGCCTTCGCGGTCGCACAGGTGGCCCTGCTCGATCACTGCGAGCCATTCCTGACGGGCGATGTGAGGATGGTAGTCGCAGAGAAAGTCGAGCAGTGTCCAGCGGTCGTAGCGGGCCGGCACATTGAGGGGCCGCTCGTTCGTGGCCGGAACTGAACCTGGCAGCGGATCGCATGCGGCGGCGAGCATCGCCTCGCGGTCGGCGAGGGAAACCTCCCGGAGCCCGGCCGGCGGTCTCCAGCAGGAAGGGCATGACACCCCGGGGATGTACCGCTCCGACTGCTGGTCTTCCACGGTGAGCGGCTGCTGGCAGGCGAAGCACTGGGCGGCGGCGGTTTCTTCGAGCTGCGGATTCAAGGCGACCCGATGGTCGAAGACGAAGCAATCGCCCGTGTAATGGTCACCGCCGCAGTCCTCGAAATACTTCAGAATGCCTCCGTCGAGCTGGTAGACCTGCCGAAAGCCTTCCTGCGCCATGAACGGCCCTGCTTTCTCGCAGCGGATACCGCCGGTGCAAAACATCACGATCGGCTGCTGCTTCAGCTCCGGTGGAAGTTTCCGCACCGCCGCGGGAAAATCGCGAAAGTGGTTCACGCCGATCGGCAGGGCGTTGTCGAACGTGCCGAGCCGCACCTCGTAATCGTTGCGGGTGTCGAGGAGCGTCACGGGGCGCCCCTCATCCAGCCACTGTTTCAGCTCCTTGGCCGGCAGTTTCGGCGACGCGGCATCGCCAGGCCTTACCCCATCGACGCCGAATGCGATGATTTCCTTCTTGATTTTGACCAGCAGTCGACTGAACGGCTGACGGTCGCTGAGGCTCTCCTTCGGATCGAGGCCGGCCAGCAGCGGGTCGCTGCGGAGGTGTTGCAGGAGCAGGTCGATGCCTCCTCGCGACCCTGCGAGAAAGAGGTTGATGCCCTCGGGGCTCAGCAGGATCGTGCCTTTCAGGTGCTGCGACCCGCACAGCGCCCGCAGGTCGGTACGCCGATCGGGCAGCCGATCGAGCGGCGCAAAGCGGTAGGCGGCGATGTTCACGACCGGTGTGGGCATGGAGAGAGACGGGCGGAGGGTTTGGCCAGCGGAGCTTTGCTCCATCGTACCGAATGAAGGAGGGCTTCACGGGGCCATGCGGCCGCCGTGGTCGGGTCGCGGGATGTCGCCCGGGCTGTATATAACCGGGCTGTCTGAAAATGGTGTCGTCGAACGGCGGCACCCAGAGAGTGGCCCGCCGGGCTCTGGCTCGCGGCCGGTCGTCGAGACGGCCGCCGTGGGCCGACTCAGGCGTGGCAAGGGGCGGTGTGATGACGTCACCAACGATACGGGCCCTCGGCGGGGTGATGCTCCTTGCCGTTCTTGTGGCACTCGCCTACCAGCCGGCATGGCACGGCGGGTTCCTGCTGGACGACGACCTGCTCCTCACGGAAAACGCGATCATCAAGTCGCCAAACGGGCTGGCCGAGTTTTGGTTGACGGATCATGCCACCGACTACTGGCCCGTGACCAACTCCGTGCTCTGGGTCGAGTGGCGGCTGTGGGGGATGGATCCGACCGGATATCACGCCGTCAATCTCGCGCTCCACGTGGCCGACGCGTTGCTGCTGTGGCTCGTGCTGCATCGCCTCTCGATTCCTGGAGCCTACGCCGCGGCGCTGCTCTTCGCGGTGCATCCGGTGAATGTGGAATCGGTGGCGTGGATTTCCTCGCTGAAGAACGTCCTCTCCCTGTTCTTCTCCCTGGTGGCCGTCGCGTGCTATCTCACGGCCGACGATCGAGGGATGGGTCGTCGTTCCTGTCGCGATGCCCTCCCCGACGCTCGGCAGGGCTCGCCCGCCTCACCCCATGCCGTGTGGTATGGCCTCAGCCTTGCGGCCTTTTTGCTTGCCATGCTGAGCAAGGGATCGGCGGTGGTGGTGCCTCTGCTGCTCCTGGCGATCGTGTGGTGGCGGCGGCCGGTGGCGTGGCGCGACCTCGTAGGGCTTGCGCCATTCTTCGTGGCAGCAGCCGGGTTGACGGTCGTGAACGTGTGGTTTCAGACGCACTCGTTCCATGCGCCCATTCGCGACGTCACCGTCTGGGATCGCGTGGCGGGGGCTGGAGCCGTCGTCTTGTTTTATCTTTCGAAAGCCGTGCTTCCGATCCGTCTCACCTTCGTGTATCCGCAGTGGCATGTTCAGTCAGACAGCCTGCGATGGTGGCTTCCGTTGACGGCGGTCGTGGCTGTCACGGTGGGGCTCTGGCGATGGCGGGGCCCGTGGGGGAGGCCACTGACGTTCGCCTGGGTGGTGTTCTGCGTGGCGCTTCTGCCCGTGATGGGATTCGCAGACGTCGGCTTCATGAAGCACTCGCTCGTCGCTGACCGGTATGCCCACACGGCCCTGATCAGCGTGGTAACGCTTGCCGCCGCCGCGTGGGCAACGTGCATGCACCGTTGTGATTCGTCGCATCGCTTCATGCTTGGCATGGCTGGGGGCATGGTTGTGGTCGCCTTGGCTGGGATGACGTGGCGGCAGTGCGGCATCTACCACGACGCCACGACGCTCTACACGGCCGTGCTGGCCGAGAACCCTCTATGCGCCATGGCACACAACAACCTGGGGAATGAAATGCTCAAGGCTGGTCGAGTGCCTGAGGCCATGCAGCGCTACCAGGAGGCACTTCGGCTGGACCCCTCCTATCAAGACGCCCAGGTGAATCTCGACACGGCTCGGCATCATGCGGCCACCGTGCTCTGCAGCCGAGGTCTTGAGCTCGCGAAGGCCGGAAGGTTTGAGGAGGCCATCGAGCCGATGCAGCAGGCGATCCATCTTCAGCCAGATTTCGCCGAGGCCTCGTGCAATCTCGGGAACGTGTTCGCGTCGCTCAATCGCCATGCGGAGGCGGTCGAATGCTATCGCCAGGCCCTTGCCAGTAGCCCCGGCTCGTTCGTCGCGGCATCCAATCTCGCGATGGTGCTCGAGACCATGGGCCGACGGGACGAGGCAATGGCCGCGGCCGCCCGTGCCATCGACGCGGCGCGAGCAGACGGGCGCGACGACGACGTTCAAAAAATGGAGGCGTGGATCTCCGCCACGCGTGATGCCCGATGAAGGTGAAGGGCGGGCGATCGTGAGCCGTCTCTACGGCTCGACCAGGAGCCCTCGCGTGGTCACCTTCGTGACGCCGAGGCCGTCGCGCTTGGCCGGATCGATGATCCTGGACGGAATCGTGACCGATTCGAAGAAGGCCGGGTTTGGCTTCTGCCACCGATCAACTTCCGCCTGCACCGTCTGCCCCTCCTTGAGCATCACGACCGAGGGCGCCCCGCTGCTCGTACCCGCCTGCCAGGCTACCGTGTCGCCGATCAGGATTCTGGCCGACGAGATGAACGGCTGGATCGTCGCCGTTTGGGTCGACTCCGGCTTGCCAAACCCTCCGAAACGGTAGGTGATCGTCTGCTGGTCGCCCCGCTTCATCTCCGCCACGAGCACCGCCGTGGCCGACGGCGCGAGGAGCCAGCCGTTTTCCTTGATCTTCTTCTCGAGCGCGGCCCTCACGTCCGAAGCGCTTTCCACTCCCCGAACGTCCAGCCGCACCGGCGTGCCGGGCTTCACCACCAGCAACGACTCAGGATCGACCGAAGCCTCGGTTTCATCGACCTTCGGGCCGGGGAGCTTCACGGCGCCGACGGCGAGTCCGGACGTGCCTCCCTCCCGAAGCGTGGCGCCATACACGAGATGCCGGTCGATGATTTCGTGCACCCGATGCCCGCGGGTGGAGGGAACGGCGCTCGTGTCGTAGTCGTACCGCCAGAGCGACATGGCACGGCCGAGGCTGAAGAGCACCTCGGCACGCTGGCCGTCGTTGGCCAGAAGCCGATCGTCGCCCACCCAGGCGAGGCT
>Ga0208783_10000923_pt1 | contig 17867 bp, 16 predicted proteins | sample DEB19_08_DNA_2_FD_184529 | JGI IMG/M metagenome (GOLD analysis project Ga0208783, IMG submission 184529) | Aqueous microbial communities from the Delaware River and Bay under freshwater to marine salinity gradient to study organic matter... | ecosystem: Environmental > Aquatic > Marine >...
CTTCGTCTGCGGGCACTCATTGATTTCTGACTCCGTTTGACCGGAACACGATTCGTCGGAGTCCATGTGCAATGAGTGCCCGTAGATGAAGGCAACGCCGGAATCTGCGGAACCAAAGGCGCCAGGAATCGATGTCGGACTCCAGCAAGCACCAAAGGGAGCGAAGGCGCGCACGCGGCTGCATGGCAGCCGCCAGCGCGCCAAGTCGCTCGCGCTCAAACTAGTGCTGCTTCCGCAGCGGACCGCTCAGGATGCCGAGCTGCTCGCGGTACTTCACCACGGTGCGGCGCGCGATGGTGACGCCCTTCTTCTCAAGGGCCTCCGCGATCTCGCGGTCGGACAACGGCTTCGACTTGTCCTCGTTGTCGACGACTTCCTTCACCATCGCCTTGACGGCGTTCCACGACATCTCCTCGCCGTCGGCGCTCTCGGTGCCGAGCGAGAAGAACGAGCGCAGCGCGACGAGTCCGCGCGGCGTCTGCATCCACTTCTCGCTCGCTGCGCGCGAGACCGTGGCCACATGGATGCCGAGCATGTCGGCGACCTCGACCATCGGAAGCGGCTTCAGGTACTGCGGCCCCTGCTCAAACCACTCGCGCTGACGCGCGAGCACCACGCGCACGACGCGCATGAGCGTGGTGTTGCGCTGCTCGATCGCCTCGATGATCGAGCGCGCTGCGCGCACGCTCTCGGCGACGAAGTTGCGGGCCTGGGTATCGAGCTCGATGTCCTTCATCATCGCCTCGTAGTCGGGCGACACTCGGACGCGGGGAATGAGCTCGTCGGCAAGGCGGGCCGTGTAGTCGCCGCTCTCGGGGTCGTACTCGACCACGACATCGGGAATGATCGCGGTCGACTCCGGCGGCACGAGCTCGCGGCCCGGGTTCGGGTCGAGGCGCTTGAGCAGGACACGCGCGCGGTCGAGTCGCTCGGCGGTCCAGCCATTGCTTTCGCGGATGCGCGGGATGCGGTTCTGCAGCAGGTCGTCGTAGTGCCGTTCGATGAGGGTGATCGCGTCGCCCCACGACTCGGCGCGGTCGAGATCGGTCTCCTCGTCGAGATGTGCGCGCGCCTCGATGAGGAGCGCCTCGCGCACGCTGGTGGCGCCGACGCCGCGCGGCTCGAGCTCCTGCTGGATCCGCGCGAGCGCGAGCTTGAGCGTGTCGATCGCCCAATCGCAGCCAGCCATGTGCGAGCTCTGTTCGCGAATGGTCTCGAGGGGCGTCTGCATGAGGCCGTCATCGTCGATGAACTCGATGATGCGCGCGCCAGCGGCGCGGAGCGAGGGATCACGGACCTCCGCGAAGCTCCACTGCTCGAGCAACTGGTCCACGAGGCTTGCGCCGCGCGATGGCGTATTCGCCATCGCGTCCATCTTGGCGTCGCGCTCGCGGTTGTCGCGAACGGCGCGTCGGGAGTCGCCTTCGGAGTTCCATTGGTCGCCGTACTGTCGCTCGAGCCGGCGCAGGCGCTCGAACTCGGTCGAGCCGCCGCCTTGCGGGGCTTCCTCGCGCTTGCGCTCGCCGCGACCCTCGATGTCGTCGGAGGAGCCGGGCAAGACCAGCTCGAGGGCGACGTTCTTCTCCACCTCCTGCTCGAGGCGCTCCTGGAGCTCCATCGAGTTCAGCTGCAGGATCTCCGCCGATTGGATGAGCTTCGGCGACAGACCCATGGTCTGGCCGAGCTTCATTCCTTGCGATGTCTCGAAGCGCATCCCTGCCATTGGCGGACATTCCTCTCGGCGCGGATCCTCCGCGCGATGGGACAGTGGGATCGATCCTATCGACCGTCCGAGGGGGAGAAGGCAGCGGAAGAACCGCGATTTTCGAGAATAGAGGCGATTTTCGAGTCTATTGGCACGGGTTTTGACGGCAAGGCACGGACGAGTCCTCGCTCGGTCACGGCCGCGTCGGGGTCGACTCCTGACGCACGTGGTTCCGCAGATTCCGGCGTTGCCTCCATCTGCGGGCACTCATATCGAGCGAACACAGGGGGTTTGTCGCGATGCAGTCCTCCACGCACCACCGCTCAGAACGAGTCCACCACATCCAACGAGCACGAGGCTGGCGCTTCGCGCCAGCCCTGCGTGCCACCCGCCGCGCTTCGCGCGGCGGAATTGCGATACGTAGGCACTTCGCCAAAGCGAGCGAAGGCGCGCACGCGGCTGCGATGCAGCCGCCAGCGCGCCAAGTCGCGAGCGCTCGTCGTTCTCGCGGTCGCCGCTGCGGCGGCTCCCTTAGGCGTTCGAATCGCCAAAGCGAGCGAAGGCGCGCACGCGGCTGCGATGCAGCCGCCAGCGCGCCAAGTCGCGAGCGCTCAATCAAAGGCTCGTCCGCCCCTTCAGCGCGTCGCCAATGACCGCAGGATTCGCGAATTCAAGCTGCGAGCCGCTGGGAAGCCCACGCGCAAGCCGCGTCGAGCGCACGCCCCGCTCCCCTGCCTCGCGCGCGATCCAGAGCGCGGTCGTGTCGCCCTCGAGGTCCGGATTCAGCCCGAGGATCAGCTCCGTCACCGGCATTCCGCGGGCGTTCTTCTCAGGGTGATCGAGCCGCCCGAGCAGCGCGTCGAGCGTGATGGCATCAGGACCGACGCCGCCGAGCGGATCGAGCCGCCCGAGCAGCACGTGGTACACGCCGCGGAAGAGCCCCGTCTTCTCCATCACCAGCAGGTCCTTCGGCTGCTCGACCACGAGCACCGTCGACGCATCGCGCTTCGGATCAGCGCAGATCGGGCACGGATCCGCATCGGCGAGGCTCCAGCACACGCCGCAGTGCTTGACCTTTTTCTTGACCTCCTCGACCGCGCGCGAGAGCTCAAGCGCCTCCGCGGGCGACTGGCGCAGCACATGGAACGCGAGCCGCTCGGCGCTGCGGCGACCGATGCCGGGCATCGCCGCGAAGGCGTCGATGAGGCGTCGGACCGATTCCGGGTAGGCGGCGTTCGACATGCGGGTTACGCGAGTTTCTCGAGGATGTGCGGGGGAAGATCGATGCCCGAGTCCTTGGCGGCGCGGCCGATCTCCTCGGCCATGCGCGCGCGCGCGCGGGTGAGCGCGTCATTCACGGCCTCTGCGACCATGCGGTTGGCATAGGCCTGGTCCGACGACGACCCGTTGGCGATGCCGCGGAACACAGCAGGATCAAGCGTCACCGAATCGATGCGGATGTCGCAGAACGCGACCGCGCGCACGGCGCCGCCGCCCGCGCTGCCCTCGACCTTGGTGGTGGCGAGGCGCGTGCGCACCTCCTCCATCGTCGCCTGCAACTTGGGAAGGTCCTTCAGCATGCCTGCGAGCTGCGATGCCTGCTTGAGCTTGTCGAACACGCGGAACCCTCGCCTTCTGATTCAGTCGCAACTCACTCGAACAAATCGTCGGATCCGTCGAACGACGCGGAATCCGCGGCAGGAAGAGCCTCGTCGGGGATCTTCGTTTCGCCCGCGTCGCCCTGCCCAGGGTCACCCTGCTTCACCTCGTCGCCCGCGAACCTCGGCGTCACCGCGATCACGCTGGCATCGAAGAGCTCGCACGCCTTGCGGACGAGCGGGTCGTTGCGCACGCTCGGGTCATCGACCTGCGCGGGCCGCGGCGTTGCGGCAGCAGCCTGCGTGACCTTGCTCGTGTCAAGCGTGAGGCGCAGCGGGCGTCCGGCCGCGCGCGAGAGCAGCGTGCGGATCGGATCGGGATTCGTCGCGAGATACTGGCCTGAGCCGCCGGCCACGAGCGCCGCGCGGACGGCGTCGCCCGCGAACTCGATCACCTCGATCTGCTCGAACAGCGCGCGGTCGCGTGGGCTTCGCTCGGCGACTTGCTCGAGACGCGCCTTCAGCTCGGCGAGATTGGCTGCGGGCGCGACGGCGTCTGCCGTCTTCGCGACCGGCGTCGTCGAGAAGACATCTGCCTTCGGAGCTGCGGGAGCGGGCAGCGGCTTCGGCTCGATCGCACGCGGCGGCTCGACCGAACGCGCGGTGCGCACCTCACCGTGACTGGCGCTCGGCGCCGTCCCCGTCGCGCGCGGCGCGGCGGGGTTACCTGCTTTTTTTGCGTCGGCCCCGCCGCCGGCAAGGAGCGCCGCTCCGCTCGCGAAGCGGGTCGCGAGCGCCAAGCGCGCGAGGCAGGCGTCGTAGAGGGCGCGCGGCGCGCTCGATCCGCGGGCGTTCCGCGCGGTCGCATCGCACAGCGCGATCGCGTGCGCGGCGGACGCGGCATCGGCCTGCGCGGCGATGCGGGCGACGCGCTCGCGCATCGAGGCAGCGACCTCGAGAAGATCGCTTTCGGTTCCCGCGGCGCTCGCCACGAGGATCCAGCGGAATCGCTCGGCGAGGAGTTCGAGCGCCTGCTCGACGCCGCTGCCGCGCTCGAGAAGTCGCGCGCCATGCGCAAGCGCATCGCCGACACGCTCGCACACGCACGCATCGACGATGTCGAGCAGGATCTCGTCATCAGGCAGCCCGAAGACCTGCTCCAGCACGGCGGAATCGACCCGTCCTGCGGCGGCGGAAAGGAGCCGGTCGAGCAGCGAGAGACCGTCGCGCATCGACCCGTTCGCAAGGCGCGCGACGGCGAGCAGCACATCCTCGGTGACCTCGATGCCCTCGCCCTTGGCGACAGCGCCGAGATGGCCGGCGATCTGCTTGGTCGGGATATTGCGGAAATCGAAGCGCTGGCAGCGCGACTGGATCGTCTGCGGGACCTTGTGGGGCTCGGTCGTGCAGAGGATGAACTTCACATGCGCCGGCGGCTCCTCCATGGTCTTGAGCAGCGCGTTGAACGCCGGCGTCGTGAGCATGTGGACTTCGTCGATGATGTAGATGCGGTACTTGCCGCGGGAAGGCGCGAGGCCAGCGCCCGCGATCAGGTCGCGCGCATCGTCGATGCCGCGGTTCGACGCGCCGTCGATCTCGATGACATCGAGGTCCTCGCCGCGCAGGATGGCGTCGCCGATCGCCTCGCTCTCGCTGAGCGCGCTGTCGCGGTTGAGCGCGCGGGCGTAGATGCGCGCCATCGAGGTCTTGCCGACGCCCCGGGTGCCGCAGAAGAGGTACGCGTGGGCGGTGCGGCCGGTCGCGATCGCGTTCTGCAGCGTGCGGGCGATGGGCTCCTGCCCGACCACCTCGCCGAAGTCGCGCGAGCGGTAGCGCCGCGCGAGCACCGTGTACGGCTTCGCGGCGGCATCGCTCGCCTCGGTCGGGGTGGAAGTCGAACCTTTCTTCGCCATCGTGCGCACGCGGTGCTTCTGCGGTGTTCGTGCGGGATCGATCCCGCACAAGGGGAAACTCGGAGCCGCGGAAGACGGCCAGGCGACCGTCGGCTCGGACCGAAACGCTTATGGCTGCTGCGGTCAAGCCCTGACCAGGTTCACGGCCGACCCGCCCGCCGGGCCCGGCCGTCTTCTGCGGCTCCGAGAGGGGGAATCCTAGCCGACTCGCCGCTTTCGCGCGACCGTAGAATCGCAGCCATGACCGAAGAACGGCCTGAACGCGACGGCGCGGCGATCGACTCGCCGGGAGACACGGCGGGCGGCACGCCCCGCGGCACGCGGGTGATCCTGCTGTTCGCGCGCCTGCTGTTCATGGCGCTCATCCTGGCGACGCCCGCGCTCGTGATCGCCAGTCGCCCGATCAACCCGGCCGATCCCGACCCCTTCCGCTTCTCGATCGTGCTCGGTCTCACCCTTGCCGTGGGCGCGATCGGACTGATCGTGGTTGTGATCGACGCGATGACGCCGAACAAGCGGCTGGCGTCGATCTTCGGCGTCTACCTCGGCATCTGCCTCGGCCTCGTCGGCACCTTCGCGATCGGCACGCTGCTCGACACCATCATCCAGGCGTGGGAGCTCGACCGCACGAACGCGGTGCTCTACGTGAACCTTGCGAAGGTCTCGGTCGGGCTCATCCTCTGCTACATCGCGGTCTCGGTGGTGATGACGACGAAGGACGATTTCCGCCTCGTCATCCCCTATGTCGAGTTCAGCAAGCAGAACCGCGGCGTGCGCCCGATGCTGCTCGATACGAGCGCGATCATCGACGGGCGCATCCTCGATCTCTCTGAATCGGGCGCGCTCGACGCTCCGTTCGTGGTGCTGCAGCCCGTGATCGACGAGCTGCAGAAGCTGTCCGACAGCTCCGACAAGGGCAAGCGCGCGCGCGGCCGACGCGGGCTCGACATGATCGCGAAGCTGCAGGCGAGCCCGCGCGTGGCGATCTCGATCGAGGAGGCGCAGATCGACGGCGGAAATGTCGATCGCGGGCTTGTCGATGTCGCGAAGCTGCGCGGATACCGCGTGGTCACGACCGACGCGGGCCTGGCGAAGGTCGCGGAGATCGCTGCGGTCACCTCGATCAACATCAACCGCATCGCGGGCGCACTGCGCGCGCAGGCGCTCGCGGGCGACCGACTCGAGATCGAGCTCGTGCGCGAGGGCGAGAACCCGACGCAAGGAGTCGGGTATCTCGCCGATGGCACCATGGTCGTCGTCGAGGGCGGCGCCGGGCGCATGGGCGAGTCCGTGTCGACGGTGGTGACGAACACCCTTACGACGAGCGCGGGACGCATGATCTTCGCGCGCGTCGAGGATCTGCCGCCTGAGTCCGGCAGCGCGGCAAGCATGTCAACGCGCGCCACAACCCAGCCGAAGCACCGTGATGGGAATCGGGACGGCGGGCAGCACCGCGATGATGATCGAGCGAGCGGCCGCAATCCGCGGCGCGGGTGAGGCGCGAGGCCGGAGGACTCCCGTGTCCGGTGTTCCGCAGACTTCGTCTGCGGGCACTCACATCCGACAAGCACCAAAGGGAGCCGCCGCAGCGGCGACCGCTCAAACCACGCGCCCCAGGAGGCGAGCGCGATTCACTCGCGCCGCCTCCCGCCAGCGGTCGCCGCCGCAGCGGCGACCGCTCAAACCACGGGAGCCGCCGCAGCGGCGACCGCTCAAACCACGCGCCCCAGGAGGCGAGCGCGATTCACTCGCGCCGCCTCCCGCCAGAGGTCGCCGCCGCAGCGGCGACCGCTCAAACCACGGGAGCCGCCGCAGCGGCGACCGCTCAAACCACGCGCCCCAGGAGGCGAGCGCGATTCACTCGCGCCGCCTCCCGCCAGAGGTCGCCGCCGCAGCGGCGACCGCTCAAACCACGGGAGCCGCCGCAGCGGCGACCGCTCAAACCACGTGCCCCAGGAGGCGAGCGCGATTCACTCGCGCCGCCTCCCGCCAGAGGTCGCGGCCGCAGCCGCGACCGCTCAAACCGCGCGCGCTGCGAACGGGGCTGTGAATGGCTTACCGACCGAGGACCAGCAGCTGGTTGATGAGCTCGTCGGTCGTCGTGATCACGCGGCTTGCCGCCGAATAGCCGGTGCTTGCGAGGATCATGTTGATGAACTCCTGCGAGAGGTCGACGTTCGACAGCTCGAGCGCGCCGCCGACCAGTCGGCCGGTGCCGAAGTCGCGCGGCTTCGCGACGAGCGGCGTGCCCGAGTTCGGACCGGTGCGGAAGAGGTTGTCGCCCGCGTCGATGAGGCCTTCGGGGTTCGAGAACTTCGCCAGCGCGACCTGTCCGATCGTGCGGGTGAGGCCGTTGGTGAACGAGCCCGAGATGCGGCCATCCTCGCCGATCGAGAAGTTCGAGAGCGTGCCGATCGGCGAGCCATCCTGGAACACGGCGGCGAGGTTCGACGCGCTGTCGGTGAGGCTCGAGACCGAATCGGTGCCCGAGTTGAAGTCCATGTTCACGGTGAGCGGGCTCACGGCGCCGTTCGTGCGCACGATCGAGAAGCTCTGGTTGGTCGCGTTGGTGAAGCGGCCGGTCGCGTCGAAGGTGACCTCGCCGAGGCCGATCAGGCGCGACACCGCGTCGTTGTCGTTCGATTCCGCCACGAACTGCCAGGTCGTGCCGCCCGAGGCGCTCGTCTCCTGCAGCGTGAAGGTGAGGTCGATGGTGAGCGGCGTGCCGAGGGAGTCGTACACCACGAAGCTCGTGCGCACGCTTTCGCCGTTCGCGGAGCCTGACTTCTGGAGGACGAGCGGCTGGCCGCTACCGGCCCCCGGCGCGTTGACCACGAAGTCGGCGGTCTCGAGGCCGAGATCCTGCACGGTGCCCTCGTTGCCGGTGATCACCAACTGGCCGTTGGCGTTGATGGTCACATTGCCGCCGAGATTCGAGGCGCTTCCGACCGCGGAATTGTCGAGGCCGAGGACATCCTCGAGGAAGTTCGTGAAGTCCCCGAGCGTGGCGCCGTTCGCATCTGCGCCCGCCACCGCGGTCGCGCTGAACGCGAAGGTCTTCGAGCCGAGGTCCTTGCCGCCCTTCTCGACGCCCGACACGGTGATCGTCTTCGGATTGGTCGATGCGTCGAACGCGAGGACCGAGCCGCCCGCGCCGTCCGACATGTAGATGTTCGTCGTGGTGAGGTCGGTGTTGGCATCGGCGGGAATCGTGAGCGCCGCGTCGGTGAACCACGCGCGGCCAGTGTGGACCGAACCCGTCGTGCCAACCGAGCCCGATGCGTTCAGGTTGCCATTGAAGATGACATTGCGGCTCGCCTCGGCAAGCGTGAGGGTGCCGACCGGCACCGACAGCGGCACGAGGTCGCCCTCGATCACGTTGAACTGCTCGTCCACGCCGAAGCCCATGACGCGCGCGCCCGACTGGGTGACGAGCTCGTTCTGCGGATTGCGGACGAAGTTGCCCGCGCGGGTGAAGTGACGCGTGCCCGCGACATCGACGATGAAGAAGCCGTCGCCTTCGATCGCGACATCGGTGGCGACGCCCGTCGCGCCGATCGCGCCGTTGTTGAAGTTGCGCTGCGTGCCCGCGACGGTCACGCCGAGGCCGACCTGGCCGGGGTTGGTGCCGCCCGAGTTTGCGCCGGGCGCGGTGCCGAGCGTGAAGTTGCGGCTGAAGGTCGGCGTGAACTGCATGCGGTTCGACTTGAACGCCGTGGTGTTCACGTTCGAGATGTTGTTGCCGATGACATCGAGGCGGCGCGAGTTCGAAATGAGACCCGAGAGGCCGGTGAAGAGTGCGGTTGTGCTTGCCATGGTGTTGCTCCTCGACGGTTACGCGCTGGCACGCTGCTGCGTGTCTGCGCCGATCCTGAGTGATTCGAACTGCTCGGCGATCTCGCGCGGCGGGAGCGCACGGGGTCCCGTGGCGCGCGCCGTGAACACAGCCGACTCGCCGCGGATCGCGATCGCGGAGTCGACTTCCTCGAACACAAAGTCGTCGCGCGTCTCGAGCCTTTCGAGGCGGCGCGATGGGATGTCGGCGACGAATGCACGGCCCTCTGCGACGACGACCGAGCGGCGAGCGCCGCGGGCCTCGGCGAGGTCGAGCGCGCGCGCGACCTGGGCGAGCGTCGCGGGCTCGAGCGTGGCGCCGTCGGCGAGCTGGGGCTCGCGTGCGCTCTCGATCCCGCCTTCGCGTGCAAGCGAGAAGAGCTCGGTGAACTCACCGTCCGCGACCGATGCGCGACGCGACGCAGCCGACGCGGCCCCGGCGGGACGCACGGCCGGCTCGAGTCGGCGAAGGAGTTGGCGCGGGTCGATGGTCACTGCGTGATTCGCTGGGAATGCTTGCGTTTCAGGGGTTTCCGCCACCAGAGCCCGAACCGGCGCCGGTGCCGCTTCCCGGCATCGGTTCCGAATCGATGTACTCGAGGTTGTCCATCGGGATGATCCAGCCGTTCTCGAGGTTGAGCGTGATCGTGTCGTCGGAGCGGCTGACGCTTCGGACGACGCCTCCGACCCGCTGCGCGTCGGCCGTGAGGCCCGCGACGCGCTTTCCGATCAGACCGCCTGCAGTCGACATCTGGTTCTGGAAGACGACGCTGTTGAGGCGCTCCTCCATCTGCATGTCGCTCTCGATCGAGCGGATCGAGTTGAGCTGCTCGAGCAGCGCGTTCGAGTCATTGGGCTTGAACGGATCCTGCGACTGGAGCTCCGTGAAGATGATCTTCATGAAGTCCTCGCTGGACATCTCGCTGAAGCGGCTGGTCGAGGCCGAGGCTTGCGATCCGGAAAGTGCGTTGATGGCGCTCATGTTCGTGCTCCTTCGCGTTCCTCGAGTTCAGCTGGCGCGGCGCATGGGCTCCGTCCGCAGCGCCGTCTCGCCGTGCAGGGCGGCCGCGAATCCACGCGGTTCGCCCGTTCGCGCCGCTTCCATGCGGTCGCGCTGTGCGCGGGCGTCGCCATCGCGGCGTCCGCGGCTCTCGCCACCTGCGGCATCCTGCCGCGTGCCGCTGCGATCGCCGCGATCCCCGCCGTCCGACCTCGCGCCGGCGCCTTCCTGACGCGCGTCCCCGCCCGCGTGCGCGGCAACGGGGCTCGCGGATTCCGTTCCGCGGCCGCCGTGCACCGAGATGCGCTCGACGGAGAGGCCTTGGGATTCGAGTCGTTCACGCAGCATGCCGAGGTTCGCCTCAAGCAAGACCCGTGCCTCGGGGGTCGCGGCCGTGAAGTCGGCAACAACTGCCCCCTGCTGGATCTGGAGCTCGATGCGGAGTTGTCCAAGCGCCGGCGGCTCGAGGCGCATGGTGATCGCCCCTCCCCGCTGATTGCCGAGGATCGCGATGCCCTTGGCGGCGAGCTGCGCCGAGGGATGGGCGTCGGCTTCGGTCGGGAGCGCGAGATCGGGCGCTGGTGCCGCACCTGCAGTTCCTGCGTCGATCGGGAAGGTTGCGCCTGCGGGAGCGGTTGCGCCCGATGCGGGCTGGACTGCGTTCGCGGTCACGGACGCTGTCGCTGCGGGGGCTGCACCAGCGGTGCCTGCAGCAGCGCCTTCGCGCTGGAGGAAGCCGCCGTCGATCGCCTTTGCGGCGCGGTCGCGGGCAACGGAGACCTCGACATCGTTGAGGCGGCCGGCGATCGCCTGCGCCGAGGCGGATGCGCCGCTTCGATCGGTGGCGCTGCGCTCGACGACGATGCGCGCGCTTTCGATGAGCTTGGCAAGCGGGTCGGTGGTCGGCTTCGCGGCGGCTGCGTTCGCGCGCTGCGCGCGGGAGGGTTCGGCTTCGTTCGAGCCTGCCGCGCGAGCCGCTGCCGCGGCGTCACGGGCGGCGGCATCACTTGTGCGCGAAGGGTCGGCGTCCGGCGGCTGCCGCGCGGTTCTGTTGGAACTCGCTGCGTTCGCCGCGCTCTCGGCCTCGACACCGGCTGGGCGGGATGGCGCGGTCGTCGACGACTCGCGCGGAGGGGTGGACTGTCCCGTGTTGTCACTGCGGACTTCCGCTGTGAGCTGCTCGGCTGCGGGCACGCCCGAGGGCGCGTTCACGAAATCGTCACTCTGCCACGCGCCAGCGGTCGCGGCTGCGAAGAGCATCGCGTCGGGATTGGGCACGGGCGCCACCGCGGACTCTGCGATCACAGGAATCGCTGCGATGGGCGCCTCGGCCGGAGCGGCGTTCTCCGTCGTGTCGGGAATCTCGTCTGCGGCTGCGATCGGCTTCGAGTCGGAACCCGCCTCGGCGGTCGACTGCGACGACTCGCCGCCGTCACGCGCGGCCGTCGTCCGATCGGTCGGACGGCGCTCGGGCTTACTGGCCGTCCGCGTTGGCGCGGCTTCCGGCGTCAGCTCGCCCAGGACCTCCTGGAAGCTCGAGCGATCGGTTGGCTGCTGGAGCCCGGGATCCGGAGCCTCCACCGCTGGCGTTGGCCTCGGTGCGGGCAGATTCGGCAGGTTGGTCGGCAGATTTAGCGCCATTGGTGCGTTCCGCGCGGGCCTCGCTCTCGAGGCCGAGCATGCGCAGACGCTCAAGCAATTCCGTTGCCACCTTGGTTTCCTCCTCGCTCTTGAAGCTCTTGAGGAGGTTGGAGGCCTTTGAGCTCGACATCGCGTCGAGGTAGGCCACGGCCGTGTCCATGCGGTTGGTGCGGACGAGCTCAAGCACGACCTCGCGCGCCTGCTTCGGCGGCAGCGACTCGAGGTTCTTGACCGCCTTGCGGAACTGCTCGTCGGTCACCCGCTGCTTGTCGGCGGCGATCGACTTCTCCCAGTCGCTCTTGCGTTTCTCGAACGACTGAATGCGCTGGTCGAGCGATTCGCCGTCCTTGCGGAGCTCGTCGCGCAGCCGACGGGTCTTGTCCTCGAAGGTGCGTAGGCCGAGCTCGATGCGGTCGCCCGCGCGCGAGTCGGTGTCGGTCCGCTCGGCGCTCGCGAGCGGGAGCTCGCGCAGGCGGCGGACGAGATCGGCGTCGGCTGCCGCCGCGGATGCCTGCGACTCCTCTTCAGCGCGGGCGCGCTTCTCCTCTGCGATCGTGGTCGAAAAGATCTCGCGCACCCGGGTGAGGCGCTCGCCGTCGACGCGGCCGCTGGCGAACAGCCAGGTCACGAATCCCAGCGCCGCAAGAAGATGAGCGACCGCGAGCACGATGACGAGCTTGAGGAATGAGTTCATGCGACGGCTCCGTCGTGGGTGTCCGGTGATGGCGCGTGCGCCCGCTGCTGTCCGAGTTCGTCCAGCGCGCCCTGCTCCTTGCGGCGCTCGCCGTCGGCGAAGGCGGCCATGCGCTGGTCGCGCAGGATCTCGAGCGTGCGCCGCGCGCGTGCGGCTTCGACCGCCTCGGCGCGCGCCTTGGCGATGCCTTTCTCGAGCGATGCGATCTCGATCACGGTGCGCTGCGCCTTGCGGAAGAGCCCGACGCCCGCAGCCGCGTGATGGCGCAGCGCGGCGGGATCGATCTCGCCGACGAGCTCCGCGCGCCACGCGTTGCGGCTGGCGCTGATCTCACCCTGGCGCGCGCGCAGCGAATCCTCGAGCTCGCGGCGGCGGCGCTCGATGGTCGCAAGCGCGTGGCGCTTGACCTCCTCCTCGTCGAGGCGGCGGTCAAGGACGCGCTGGAGGGTGAACTTGAATCGTGCCATTCGGTTCGGTCAGTCCGCGCTTCGGCTAGTTCTTCTTCGGCGCCGCGGCCTGCGGCTGGTTCGGCTTGCGCCCCGCGCCCTCCGCAGCGAGCGAGAGCTCGATCAGGCTGCGCAGCGTGCGGGGATACTCGTTGCGCTCGTGCGCGCCCTGCTTCAGGAACGCGTCGATCGCGCCGCGCATGGCGATCGCCGCGTCGACATCGGGATTCGAGCCCTTCGCGTAAGCGCCGATCTGGATGAGTTCCTCTGCCTCGCGGTAGGCGGCGAGCAGCCGCGAGACGTGTCGCCGCGCGTTGAGGTGGTTCTGGTCGGAGACCTGGTCGGCCACGCGCGAGATCGAGCCGAGCAGATCGATCGCCGGGAAATGCACGCGCTCGGCGAGCTTGCGCGAAAGCACGATGTGCCCGTCGAGGATGCCGCGCGCGGCGTCGGCGACGGGTTCGGTCATGTCGTCGCCCTCGACAAGCACGGTGTAGAAGCCGGTGATCGAGCCGCCGCCCTGGATCGCGCCCGCGCGCTCGAGGAGCCGCGGGAGCTGCGAGAAGACGCTCGGCGTGTAGCCCTTGGTCGCGGGCGCCTCGCCTGCGGAAAGCCCGATCTGCCGCTGCGCCTGCGCGAATCGCGTGATCGAGTCGAGCATCAGCAGGACATCGAGCCCCTGGTCGCGGAAGAACTCGGCCGCGCTGCACGCGACCGACGCCGCGCGCACGCGCATGAGCGGGCTCTCGTCGCCGGTCGCAACCACGACCACCGAACGCCGCAGCCCTTCGGCGCCAAGCACATGCTCGATGAACTCAGGCACCTCGCGGCCACGCTCGCCGATGAGGCCGATGACGTTGACATGCGCGCTCGTTCCGCGGGCGATCGAGCCGAGCAGCGTGCTCTTACCGACGCCGGGCCCCGCGAAGATGCCCATGCGCTGCCCCTTGCCGACGGTGAGCATCGAGTCGATCGCGCGGACGCCGGTGGGAAGCGCGTCGCGCACCACGCCGCGCTCGAGCGGGCTCGTGCGCGCGGGCCAGAGCGGCTGCGGGAACCCCGTGGGAATCAGGCCCTTTCCATCGAGCGGACGTCCGAGCGCATCGACCACGCGGCCAAGCCACGCATCGCTGACGGCGACGGTCGCGTACGGCTGCTCCGCGACCACGCGCACGCCGCTCGACACGCCCTCTGCCTCGTTCAGCAGCATCACCAGCGCCCGGGAGCCGTCGAATCCCACGACTTCGCCGCGCGGCGGCTCGCCACGGAGCGGCACGTGCACGCGCACGAGCGAGCCGACGGGCAGCGGCAGCTGATCGACCGAGAGAACGAGTCCGCGCACGGCGCGCACGGTTCCTGCGATCTCGCGCGGCTCGATGGCGCGGATCGCGCCAGACATCGCTGCGAGCTTCATGACGCGGACTCCGCGTCGGCATTGGGCGTCGAACCACCCACGAGTCCATCGCGCATGCGGCGGAACTGGGTCTCGAGCCGTGCATCGACCGAGCCCTCGCTCGAGCGGATCACGCAGCCGCCGCGCGCGATGCCCTCGCGCGACACGATCGACACCGTCGCGCCTTCCGGCAGAGCCGCGACGAGACGCGGCATCGACTCGGCGAGGATCGGCGCGTCGTCGGGCGCGACCTCGACGGTCACGCGCGTCGCCCGCGCGAAGAGTCCGATCGCTGCCTCCGCCTCGCGGGCGACGACGGTCGGGTCCGACTTCACATGCTCGCGCACGATGCCCTCGGCCATGCTGATGGCGATCGCAGCGAGCTCGCGCTCGGCGAAGCGCATCGCGTCGTCGCGCACGGCCATCCAGCGCCCGAGCTCGGTCGCGAAGCCTTCCTCGATCGCCTGCAGCGCGGCATCGTGCGCAGCCTTCGCAGCGGCGTGTCCTTCGGTCTCGCCCTTCGCGCGGCCTTCCGCCTCGCCCTTCGCGAAGCCCTCCGCGTGCCCCTTCGCGAAGCCATCGCGCTCGGCCGCGGCGCGGATGCGCTCGCCTTCGCGCTTGGCAGCCTCGAGCACGCGCGCCGCCTCCGCCTGCGCATCGGACAGAGCGCGCTCCGCGCCCACGCGAAGATCGCCGAGGCTGAACACGGCGCCGGCCGTGACACCCGCACGCGAGGATGAGTGCTTGAGGACCGCCATGGACTACCGCCTCAGACCACCACGTCCTGCGCGCCGCCACGGCCCGAGATGATGATGTCGCCCGATTCCTCGAGGCGACGCACGATGTCGACGATGCGCTGCTGCGCCGACTCGACATCGCTCACGCGCACAGGGCCCATGAACTCCATGTCCTCGCGGATCGACTCGGCCGCGCGCGACGACATGTTCGACAGGATCTTGTTCTTGAGGCCTTCCGACGCCGTCTTGAGCGCGAGGCAGAGCTCGTCGTTCTCGACTTCCTTGAGGACGGCCTGGATGCCCTTGTCGTTGACATTGTTGATGTCCTCGAACACGAACATGCGGCGGCGGATCTCCTCGACGAGGTCGGGATCCTCGCTCTCGACGCCCTGCATGATCGTGCGCTCGGTCGAGCGATCGACGAGGTTGAGGATCTCGGCGACGGTCTCGACGCCGCCGACCTTCTCGCTCTGCGTGCCGATCATGTTCGACAGGCGGCTCTCGAGCGCGAGCTCGACCTCGCGGATGACCTCGGGATTCGTCTGCTCCATGTTGGCGACGCGGCGCACGACCTCGATCTGCTTCTGCGCGGGAAGGCCGACGAGGATCTCGCTCGCCTTGTGATGCGGCAGATGCGACACGATCAGCGCGATCGTCTGCGGATGCTCGTCCTGGATGAAGGTCAGCAGGTTCGCGCTCTCGGCCTTCTGCAGGAACGCGAACGGCGTGCGCTGCACCTGGGTCTGGATCTGCTGGATGACCTTCTCGGCGGTCTTCGAGTCGAGCGAGTTCTTGAGCAGGCTGCGCGCGTAGTCGAGCCCGCCCTCGCGCACATAGCCCTGCGCCATCGCGAGCGAATAGAACTCGCTGATGACCTCCTGGCCGAGCTCCTTGGGCACATCGCCGAGCGCTGCGAGCGCGCGCGTGACTTCCTCGACGACCTCGGTCGGCATCTCCTTCAGCAGCTTGCCGGCGCTGTCGGCATCGAGCAGCAGCAGCAGGATCGCGCTCTTCAGCGTTCCGTCGAGCTCGTCGGCGGACTTGGGGAGCTTCATGCCTGGTCGGTAGGCCATCGGGTGTTCCTCGGTCGATCCTGCGGTTCAGGCGGTCGCGCGCATCCAGCGGCGCAGGACGCCCGCGAGCTCCACGGGATCGCGCTGCGCCATGTCGTTCAGCTGCTCGAGCATCTGCGCGCGGCGCAGGCTGTCGTCATCGAGCTCCATGCCCTCGAGCGCGGGCGTCGCCTCGTCAGCCTCGCCGACGATCTCGGCGTCGTCCGACTCGAGCTTCGGCGGCACGCCGGCGAGTTCCTCTGCGCTCGGCAGGTTCTCACGCGTCGACGCCTTCTTGGCGATGTTGAACATGAAGAAGAGACTGGCGATCGCGAGCACGCCAAGCCCGATCGGCTTGATGAGTCCGCTGGTCCCGAGCGTCCCGCCTCCGCCGCCGAGCACCATCTCGCCGAGTCCCGCAGCCATCGAGGCCTGCTGCACGGGCGCCTGGAGGTCGGGGAACCAAGTGACCTCGACAACGCCCTGTTTCGAGCCCTCGACGACATCGGTCGAGATCAGCGGCTCGACCACCTTGCGGATGCGCGCGAGCTCGGTGTCGCGGATGGTCTCGACCTCGGCCAGCACGGGCGCCTTCGGATCGGCGCCGTCCGCAGGCGGATTGCGCATGCGCCAGACCTGCTCGAAGTAGCTCCATGGCACGGCGATGCTGGCGTCGATCTTGGCGGCGTAGCCGGTCGGATCGATCTCGGTGCGGCGCGTGCCGGGAATCTCGGCGCGATACTTGTTCTCGCTGCGCTCGACCGCGCTCTGCGAGCCGGACTGCCCGGGATTGCCGAGGGAAAGCCCCGTGTTCGGGACGACACCCGGCTCGCGCTGCGCGCTCGATCCCTTGCTTTCGCTGGTCGAGCTCACCTCGCTGATCGGCGCCACGACGCCTTCCTTGAACTCAGTCGTCGTGCTCGTGCGCTCGGTTGTCACGACCTGCGCGTTCACGGCGATGCGCACGCCGGGCAGCCACGAGAGCACGTTCGCGATGCGCGCCTGCACGGCGTCGGCGACCTTGAGCGACTGCTCGAGGTTCTCGCCGCTGGCGGCGCCCTTGCCGAAGCTCGTGCGATACGCCTGCATGCCGTCGGTCACCGACACGCTTTCAGGCTTCATGCCCGCCTGCGTTCCAGCGACCATGGTGGCGATGGCGTCGACCTGCTCGGGCGCGAGCCCGCCCGTGCGCATGGTGACGACGACGCTCGCGGTCTGCGCGCTGCGCGCCGAGCCGAGCGGCGTCGACGGCTTCGGCGAGATCACGACCGTCGCGCTCTTCACATTGCGGAAGCCGCTGATCGTGCGCGAGAGCACGGTCTGCAGCGCGAGGAGGTGGCGCTGCTTGCGCTCGCCCTCGGTCGCGAACGGATCGCTCGGCACCAGCTTCGACCAGTCGATCTCGGCGCCGCCGCCCTGCTGCGCGAAGCCAGCCAGAAGGTCGGCGTGGTTCTCCGCGGGCACGAGGAGTTGGCCGTTCTTGTCTTCGTATTCGACGCCGCGGTTCGCAAGATAGGCGCGGGCGTCCTCGTACGCCGCGGGCGTGATCGCGAATGGCACGCTCTCGGTCTTCGCGCTCCACTGGGCGACCAGGAAGAGACCGAGCGCGAGAATGATGACCAGGCTGCCTGCCAGCAGCTTGGCGGACGCAGGGAGCCCCGAAAGGCGCGTCCGGACGAGTTCGAGCGTGTTGCGAATTGCCTGCACGCGGTGGCCTCCATGCCGTTGCGTAGGACCGCCATCCTGGCGTCACGCAGTCAGAGAATGCTCATCGGCAGGAATGTGTTTCATGCAGCAAGGTTTGCGCGCGCCACCACGCCGTTTTTGCGGGGGCGTGCCTGAGCGGTCGCGGCT
>Ga0208783_10000924_pt1 | contig 17857 bp, 15 predicted proteins | sample DEB19_08_DNA_2_FD_184529 | JGI IMG/M metagenome (GOLD analysis project Ga0208783, IMG submission 184529) | Aqueous microbial communities from the Delaware River and Bay under freshwater to marine salinity gradient to study organic matter... | ecosystem: Environmental > Aquatic > Marine >...
TTGCCCAGGGTCGCCCGGTCGACGCCGCCGGGGCGACCGCCGCCGACATTGCGGACGACGAGTTGCAGCGCCCGACCGATCGTGGCGTTGGCGCGGTTGCCCGGCCCGAGCGCGTTGATTCCGGAGTTCATCCCGATGCGGCGGGCGACCGGCCCGTTGACGACGACGAGCGGTCCCGCGAACCACGTGGTGGAGAGCAGGCCGTGCATGTTGAACGTGTCGGTACAGGCGGCCTCGACCGCGGCGAGCACGACCGGGAGGTGCTCGGGGCGGCAGCCCGCCATCACGGCGTTGATGGCGACCTTGCACTCGACGAGATCGGGTGGGACGACCGCGACCACGTCGGAGGGGGCGCGAGTGGTGCCCGCCAACATCCGCGCGACCCGCGCCACCGTCGGGGGAACGACCGGGAGGCCGTCGGTCCAGCCCCGGGCGTACATCGCCTCGGCCTCGTCCTCGTCGGTGCCGATGTCGACCCGGCGCGCGCGCAGGTGCGGAGCGGTGGCGGCCACGAGTCGGGCGTCGACGACCTCGGGATCGTGGGTTCGCGAACCGCACCCGGGCTTCCACTCGGGCAGTTCGGATCCGAGGTCGGCGACTCCCGTCACCGCCTGCCAGTGGGAGCGGTCCCAGCCCTCGCACCGCTCGACGATCCGGCCCTCGCGCACGACGAGCAGAGTGGGCACGGTGGTGATGTCGAGGGCGAACGACACCTCGAGGTCGCGATCGTCGTGCGCGCCGCAGCCCTCGGGGAAGGTCGGGTCGTCCTGGGAGTAGACGGCGACATCGGCTCCGAGTCGGGTGAGGACCGGGGCGACGAGCGTGCAGGTCGGGCACTCGCGCTTGACCACGGCCACGAGCCCGTCGGCGACGGGGAGGGGCTCGGTAGGCGCTGCGGTCACCACGGGATCAGTCTGCCAGCCGCTCGAGCACGTAGTCGACGGCACCGGTGAGGCGCTCGACGTCAGCGGGTTCGATGGCGGGGAAGCAGGCGATCCGCAACTGATTGCGCCCGAGCTTGCGGTAGGGCTCGACGTCGACGATGCCGTTGGCCCGGAGCACGGCGGCGAGCGCGGCGGCGTCGACCGAATCCGAGAAGTCGATCGTGGCGGTTACCGGGCTGCGCGATCCTGCGTCGGCCACGAAGGGTGCCGCCAGGGGGTGGGCCTCGGCCCAGTCGTAGACCGTGCCGCTCGACGCGTCACAGCGGCCGGCGGCGAACTCGAGGCCCCCGCCGTCGAGCATCCACGCGATCTGGCGCTCGAGGAGGAAGAGCGTGGCGAGCGCGGGGGTGTTGTACGTCTGGTCGAGCCGGGAGTTGTCGAGCGCGAGGCCCAGGTCGAGCATCGGTGGTGTCCAGCGTCCCTCGGTGCGGATGCGTTCGATCCGCTCGATCGCGGCGGGGGAGCAGCACGCGAGCCACAGGCCGCCGTCGCTCGCGAAGCACTTCTGGGGGGCGAAGTAGTAGACGTCGAAGGCCGCGGGGTCTACCCGCATTCCGCCGGCGGCGGACGTGGCGTCGACCAGGACGAGGGGATCGCCGCCGGGTCGGTGCAGGGGGACGACGACACCGGTCGAGGTCTCGTTGTGCGGGTAGCAGTACGCGTCGGCGCCGGCGGTGTCGTCGAGGGTGCGCGGGCGGTCGCCCGGGGTCGTCTCGGCGACGGTCGGATCGCCCAGGTGCGGGGCGGCGCGGGTGACGTCGGCGAACTTCGCCGAGAACTCGCCGATGACGAGGTGCGCGCTGCGCCGGGCGACGAGCCCGAATGCCGCGGCGTCCCAGAAGAGGGTCGAGCCACCGTTTCCGAGCAGAACCTCGTAGCCCTCCGGAAGTCCGAAAAGGTCGGCGAGACCGTGCCGCACCCGGCCGACCACGTCGCGGACGGCGTCGCGCCGGTGGCTCGTGCCGAGCCAGGTGGGGGCGGCCGCGGCCAGGGCGTCGACATCGGACGGCCGCACCTTCGACGGCCCCGATCCGAAGCGACCGTCGTGCGGTCGGAGGTCGGCGGGAATCTCGATCGCGGGGACGTCCACGCCGCGAGGTTACCGAGCGGCCGGGGCGGGGCCGAGGGTCAGGCCGAGGCCAGGACCTCGGCGAAGCCGGCGCGCATCGAGGCCACCAGGACGTCGGGGTCGGGCACCGCCTCGGTGTCGACGACGATCCCGATGCAGCAGGTGTCTCGGTGCGAGATGAGCGACACGTTGAAGGCGGCGCCCGAAGGCGGGGCGAACGCGTAGAGCCGATCGACTCCCGCTCCGGCGACGAACACGGGCACCGGTGCTCCGGGCACGTTGGTCGTGACGAAGTCGCAGCACTTGAGCATCCCGCCGAAGAGGGCGGTGGTCGCCGAGGTCGGCAGCCGGTTGAGTACCCCGGCGAGCGTGCTGGTCATCTGCAGCGCGGGCTCCGAGCGCCAGTCGCGGACCAACTGCCCGATCGACCGCATGCGCTCGTGCGGGTCCTCGATCAGAGCGGGCACCGGGAACCGGGCCGGGGCGAACCGGTTGCCGCCCGGTCCGTCGGCGTTCTGGCGGAGGTTGATCGGGAGGGTCATGCGCAGCGCATCGGGAGCCGCGCCGTGACGCTCGTGGTAGTGGCGGGCCCCGCCGATCACGGCGGCGACGAAGGCGTCGTTGACCGTGCACTCGGCCGCCTTGGCAGCCCGGCGCAGATCGTCGAGCGCGATGTCGAAGGTGGCGAGGTGGCGGCGCAGTCCGCGCTCGCGCATGACCGGGGAGAGGGGCGCGCTCGCCGGAGCGACCGTGCGGGCGACCGATCGTGTCGTGCGGATCGTCTCGGCGGCGGCACCGAGCGGATCGCGCAGCGTCGCGGTCAGGGCGTCGCGGGCTCGGCCGGGGAGTCGGCTCGCGATGCCGACGGCGCGCCGGCGGGCGTGTCCGGCCGACTCGCGCACCAATTCCAGCGCCCCGAGGTGCTCGCCGGGGGCGACGGGCGGGAGCCGCGACTCGTCGGGCTCGGGCGCGTCGGGCGAGAGGTCGACGAGGTGCGTCAGGAGTTCCATGCCGCCGACCCCGTCGGTAACCGAATGGTGCACCTTCAACGCGATGGCGGCGCGCTCGCCGTCGGGACCCTCGAGTCCCTCGAACAGCGTGAACTCCCAGAGCGGTCGGGCCCGGTCGAATCCCGCCGCTGCGATGGGCTGGATCGCGTCGAGCAACTCGCGCCAGGTTCCCGGTCCGGGCAGGCGCACGCGCCGCAGGTGGTAGTCGAGGTCGAAGGCGGGCTCGACCGACCAGCGTGGTGGTCCGAGCCGGAGCGGCGGCGACTGGACCCGCTGCCGGAGGCGGGGGATGAGCCGGGTGCCCCGGTCGACGCGGCGACGCAGCCGCGCCCAGTCGGGAACGGAGTCGAAGACCCCGACGGCCACGATCGTCGATCGCAGCACCGGGTCCTTCTCGATGTTCCACATGAGCGCGTCTTCGTCGCTCATGTGCAGTTCGAAGCGCTCGGCCCGCGCCATGACCGGAGGCTACCGGGCCTCGGTCGTGTCGGTCCCGGTCGGGTCGGGCGGAGCCGTCGGTAGGGTGCCGCTCGTGCCTGCCGATCCCGTTGCCGAGCACGGCGCGCTGTTCGCCCTGGAGGGGGATCCGGCAGTGGGGGCCACCGTCGTGCCGACTCCGCTCGCCCGGGGGCCGTGGAGCGCCGATGCCCTCCACGGCGGGGCCGTGAGCGCTCTCCTCACCACGATCGGTGAGGCCCACGATGCCGAGCGGGTGCCCTTCGTCGCCCGGATCAGCGTCGAGCTCATGTACCCCGTCCCCCTCGCCCCGATGCGGATCGAGGTCACCACGCTGCGGCCCGGACGGGTCGTGGAGTGGGTCGGCACCCGCCTGTTCGACGCCGCCGACCGGCAGGTGGCGTGGGCGACGGTGCTCCGGGTCGGGGGCGGGACGGTCGACACGACCGGAACGGTGTCGCCCCCGGTCCCCGCGCCGCCCCCGCCTCCCGCCGGTGACCCCGACTTCCCGTTCGGCGGTGGCGTGACGGGATTCTGGGACGCCAACGACGTGCGGCTCGTGCGGGGCTCGTGGCTCGAGGCGGGTCCGGGGGCGGCGTGGTTCCGCTTGCGGTGCCCCGTCGTGGCCGGCATGCCGCTCACGCCGGCGGCGCGGGTCGCGGCTCACGCCGACTTCGGCAGCGGCGTCGGCAATGCCGTGCGCCTCACCAACGCCGCAGCGATCAACGCCGAACTCACCGTGCACCTGCACCGGCATCCGGCGACCGAGTGGGTGTGCGTCGAGTCGGGAGGCTGGGCCGAGAGCAACGGCGTGGGTCTGACCGCGACCGCCCTCCACGACGAGCAGGGACCGATCGGTCGGGCCGCCCAGTCGATGGTGGTGCGGCCGGCGGCCGCACTGGAGATGACGACGGCGTCGGAGGCGGGTCGGGCGGAGGGCTGAGCGCCGTCAGTCCTCGGCGATCCGCTCCACGTCGGTCGCCCACAGCTCGAATTCGCCGTTGCGGAAGACGAGCGCCGCCGGACGCCCGGCGAGCGGGGGGCGGAGATCGCCCCGGCTCCGATCGACGCGGACGGCGACGGTGCGGCGACCCGCCGCCGTGAGCAGCGTGACCCGGTCGCCGGCCGCGGCCCACTTGAACGCCGAAGCCGGGAGCGCGAGCGACTGGAAGTTCGAGAACCGCTGCTGCTTACCGGTGCGGCGGCGCAGTGCCGCGGCGACGCGGTCGGTGAGGGGGCGGACGAGACCGTCGGGGAGTTTCGCCCGTTCGATCTCGGCCTTCACGATGTCGCGCAGGGCGGCTCCGTCGGTGGCGTTGGCCTCGAGCGCAGCGACCCGGGCCGCGTTGCTCGCCCGGTTGGCGCGCTCCAACGTGGCCTCGAGGACTTTGCGCTGATCGGGATCGGGGAGGAGCGCGACCTCGTCGACGGTGGCCATGGGGGCTGAATGGTACCGACCGGGCCTACCGGGTCGGAGGGTCGCGCTGCGGGTTCAGCGTCCGGCGCGCGGCCGCTTGCCGTGGTTGGCCTTGTTGCGGCGGGCCTTCAGCTTGCGCTTCTTCGTCTTCTTGCTCATGGGCGGGGCAGGCTAGGCGATCGAGCGGCGTCGCTAGCCTGCCGGGCCATGGAGCACCTCGGCCTCGTCGGTTTCACGGGCGCCGGGGCCAATCGGCTCTTCGCCGCCCTCACCGGGCTCCCGGCCCCCAGCGAGTACGAGGCGGCGGTCGGGATCGCGACCGTGCCCGACGAGCGCCTCGACCGCCTCGCCGAGATGTCGGAGTCGAAGCAGGTCGTGCGGGCCGGTTTCGAGCTCGTCCACCTGGCGCTCCCGCCCGGCGCCAAGCCGGGTGAGGGTCTCGGTTCCCGGCTGCTCGGCTCGCTGCGCGACTGCGACGCGATCCTGGTGGTGCTGCGGGCCTCGTCCGAGGGCGGGGTGGAGCCCGACCCGGCCGGTGATCTCGGCGAGTTGGAACTCGAGCTCGTGATCGCCGACCTCGCGAGCGTCGAGCAGCGTCTCGACCGCCAACGCCGGGCGGCCAAGAGCGGTGACAAGGAGATCGTCGCCGAGGTGCGCGCCCTCGAGGCGGCGCAGTCGGCCCTCAGCGCGGGTACGCCGCTGTCGGCCTCGGATCTCGCACCCGAGGACCTCGCCCGGCTCGAGCCCATCTTTCCGCTCACCACCAAACCCCGTCTGGTCGTGGCGAACACGGGAGAGGCGCCCGAGCCCTCGGTGGCGGTGCCGGAGGGGGCGTTGGTCGTACCCGTCGACATCGAGGCCGAGATCGCGGCCTGCGATCCCGACGACCGGGCCGACATGCGTGACTCCTACGGGCTCGGGCCGTCGGCGCTCGACACCGTCGCCAACGCCGCGTACCACCTGCTCGGGCGACGAACCTTCCTCACGACGGGCGACAAGGAGTCGCGGGCCTGGACCTTCCGGGCCGGCGCGAAGGCGCCCGAGTGCGCCGGGGTTATCCACTCCGATCTGCAGCGGGGATTCATCCGGGCCGAGGTGATCCGCTGGGACGAACTGCTCGAGATCGGCTCGTGGTCGGGAGCGCGCGAGGCGGGCCGGCTACGGGTGGAGGGTAAGGACTACGAGGTCGCCGACGGCGACGTGGTCGAGATCCGGTTCAACGTCTGAGGGCACCGTGATGGCCTGGCTCCTGCGCGACGACGAGGTGCTGGCCACGGTCGAGGTGGCGACGGACCGGCGGGCCCGGGCCCGCGGTCTGATCGGCCGCAGCGAACTCGACGGGGCCTTCGTGCTCCGGCCCTGCCGCCAGGTTCACAGTTTCGGCATGCGCTTCGCGGTCGACGTCGCGTTCTGCGACCGCGCCGGGCGGGTGCTGCACACGGCGAGACTGCGGCCCCGGCGGGTGTCGCGGATCGTGCCCCGGGCCGCGTACGCGCTCGAGGCGGAGGCGGGCGCGTTCGCGCGTTGGCGGCTGACGGTGGGTGACGTGGTCGAACTCCGCGACTGACGTGACCGCTCGCGACCGACGCGGCTACTCAGGCGGCGGGTCCGAGTTCGCGCACGCAGTCGCGGCACACGTGCTTCTCGTGGGTGTAGACCTCGAGCAGGTCGTCACCGCGTCCGCAGAGCGCGCAGCGAGCCCCGACCTTGCTCAGCACGATCCGGTCGTCCTCGAGTCGTACGGCGACGAGATCGCCGTCGCGCAGGCCCAGGGCCTTGCGCATGTCGGCGGGCACGACGACCCGTCCGAGCCGGTCCATCCGCCGCGGGGTTCCCGACCTCTCCCCAGGTGCCACAGGTGCGCCCTCCTGCGTCAGCCGGCCCGTCTCCGCACCCGACCCCGCCGGGGTCGCGGCCGGAGCGACCGGGCGGGAGGCCGAGGGTAACCCTGCGCCGGGAGCGGGGGAAGGGGGAGAAGCGGATTCTCGGTCGGGCGAAGACCCTCGCTCGGGCAGAATGCCCCCGGAGATGAGCCGCTTCTACGTAACGACCCCCATCTACTACGTGAACGACGTGCCCCACATCGGGCACGCGTACACGACCGTGGCCGGCGATGTGCTGGCCCGGTGGCGCCGTCTCCACGGTGATGACGTCCACTACCTGACCGGCACCGACGAGCACGGTCTGAAGGTCCAGCGGGCGGCCGAGGCCCGCGGCCTGGCGCCCCAGCAGCTCGTCGACGAGACCGCGGCGGCCTTTCGGAGCACTTGGGACGCGCTCGACATCACCTACGACGACTTCATCCGCACCTCGGAGCCCCGGCACCACGCCGCCGTGCAGCAGTTCCTGCAGGCGGTCTACGACGCGGGTGACATCGAGCTCCGCCGCTACGAGGGCCTCTACTGCGTGGCCTGCGAGGCCTACTACACCGACGACGAGCTGGCTCCGGGCGGGGAGTGCCCGATCCACCTGCGGCCGGTCGAGCGGATGTCGGAGGAGAACTACTTCTTTCGCTTGTCGCGCTACGAGGAGAGACTCCTCGCGCACTACGAGGCGAATCCCGACGCCGTACGCCCCGAGACCCGTCGCAACGAGGTGCTCGGCTTCATCCGCGGGGGCCTGCGCGATTTCTCGATGAGCCGCCGGTCGATCTCGTGGGGCGTGCCCCTGCCGTGGGACCCGGAACACGTGGCCTACGTGTGGTTCGACGCGCTCTTCAACTACTGCTCGGCCGTGGGCTACGGCGCCGATCCCGAACGGTTCGCGCACTGGTGGCCGGTCGATTACCACCTGGTCGGTAAGGACATTCTCCGGTTCCACGCCGTCTACTGGCCCGCGATGCTCATGTCGGCCGGGCTGGAGCCGCCCACGTGCGTGTTCGCGCACGGTTGGCTCCTCGTCGGTGGCGAGAAGATGAGCAAGACCCGGCTCAACCAGATCGCGCCCGCCGACCTCGTCGCGGACTTCGGCGTCGACGGCTTCCGCTACCACTTCATGGCCGACCAGCGCTTCGGGCCCGACGGTGACTTCTCCTACGAGGCGATGGCCGCGCGCTACAACGCCGACCTCGCCAACAACTTCGGCAACTGTGCGTCGCGCGTGCTCAACATGGGCGTCTCGTACTGCGCGGGCACGGTGCCCGACGTGCGGGCCGATGGTCCGCTCGTCGACGCGGCGGCCGCCGCTTACGCGGGCTGCGCCGAGGCGATGAACCGGCTCGACTTCGCGGGCGCGACGACGGCGGTCTGGGACCTCCTGCGCGCGACCAACGCCTACATCGAGGACCGTCAGCCGTGGGCCCTCAGCAAACAGGGCGAGGCCGTGGCCGCGGCCGAGGTGCTCGGCGACTGCCTGGAGGCGCTGCGGATAACCGCGCTGCTCGCGTCGCCCGTCATCCCCAACGCGGCGGCCGAACTGTGGCGGCGGCTGGGTCTCCCCGGTCGGCCCGAGGACGCGCGCCTCCCCGAGGCGGCGGCGTGGGGCGGACTCCCGGCGGGTGCACCGCTCGAGAAGGGTGCGGCGCTCTTCCCCCGCTGGGAGGGTGCGTGAGCGGCGACGCTGCCGGGGCGGCCGCTCCGCGCTGGGTCGACGCTCACTGTCACCTGCAACTCGCGGGCGGTGACGAGCACGCGGCTCGGGCGCGCGCGGCCGGGGTGGTCACGATGGTGTGCGTCGGAACCGACGCGGCGACCTCGGCCGAGGCACTGGGCTTCGCGGCCCGCCACGCCGACGTGCTGGCGACCGTCGGTCTGCACCCGCACGACGCCGACCGCGTCGATGCCGAGTGGGGCGACCTCGAGCGCATGGCCGCCGAGCCGCAGTGCGTCGGGGTCGGCGAGACCGGCTTCGACCTGCACTACCGCAACTCCACGATCGAGGGACAGGAGGACGCGTTCCGGCGGCAGATCCGGCTTGCGCGGAGACTCGACAAGGCGCTCGTCATCCACTCGCGTGACGCGTGGGCCGACACGTTCCGGGTGCTCGACGACGAGGGCGTGCCCGCCCGCACCGTCTTCCACTGCTTTACCGGTGGTCCCGACGAGGCCCGGGCCGCGATCGACCGAGGGTGCCACCTGTCGTTCAGCGGGATCGTGTCGTTCCGCAACGCCGCCGACGTACGCGCGGCGGCGGCCCTCACCCCGGCCGATCGCCTCCTCGTCGAGACCGACTCGCCGTACCTCGCGCCGGAGCCCCACCGGGGTCGCGAGAACGAGCCCGCGCTGGTGACCGCCGTGGGCGCGGCGCTCGCCGCGGCACGGGGCGAACCGGTGGCCGTCGTCGCCGACTGCACCCGGGCCAACGCCGAGCGGGTCTTCGGCATCCGGGCGTGACGCTCACCGCGACCCGCATCCGCGACCTGCTCGCAGCCCATGACCTGCGGCCGAGCAAGGCGCTCGGTCAGCACTTCCTCGCCGATCCCAACACCGCCCGCCGCATCGTGCGGCTCGCGGGCGTGCAGCCCGGTGACCGGGTCGTCGAGGTCGGCCCCGGTGTCGGCTCGCTGACGGTCGCTTTGCTCGAAGCGGGCGCGCACGTCACGGCCCTCGAACTCGATCGCCACATCGTGCCGGTGCTGGCCGAGGTGACCCGAGGTCGTGACATCGAGATCGTGACGGGTGACGCCCTCACCGTCGATTGGCGCGCGCTCCTGTCCGGTCCGGGGTGGAAGATGGTCGCCAACCTCCCCTACAACGTCGGAACGAACCTGCTGCTGCGGGCGCTCGAGTCGGCTCCCGCGATCGATTTCTTCCTGGTGATGGTCCAGCGCGAAGTGGGCGAGCGTTTGGCTGCCGGCGTCGGTGATCCGGCCTACGGAGCGGTGTCGGTGCGCACGGACTGGTTCGCGACGGCGACGGTCGCGGGTCGGGTGCCGCCGAGCGTCTTTCTCCCGCCCCCCAAGGTCGAGAGCGCGCTCGTGCGCCTGGCGCGCCGGACGGAGCCGCCGGTCGCGGTTCGCGACCCCGACCGGATGTTCACCCTCGTGCGGGCCGGGTTCGCGACCCGACGCAAGACGCTGCGCAACGCACTCGGCGGGCTCGTGAGCGCGGACGCGTTCACGGCGGCGGGCGTCCCGCCGTCGGCGCGGGCCGAGGCCCTGGGGCTCGCGGAGTGGGCGAGGCTCTCCGATGCGAGCTGAGGGTCTCCGCATCGTCGTGCCCGCGAAGCTCACGCTCTCGCTGCGGATCACCGGAGTCCGGGCCGACGGCTACCACGAGATCGACGCGGTGATGGCGACGGCCTCGGAACCCTTCGACGTCGTGGAGGTGAAGGCCGCGGAACGTCCGTCGATCGAGGTCGTCGGGCCGTTCGCCGACGGCGCCCCCGCCGACGCCACCAACCTGGCGTGGCGGGCGGCGGAGGTGTGCGGCGCCACCGTCGCTCTCCGGCTCCACAAGGGCATCCCGTCGGGAGCCGGACTGGGGGGTGGTTCGGCCGATGCCGCCGCGGTACTCGTCGCGCTCGGCGCCGATCCGGCCGTCGGGGCGACTCTCGGAGCCGACGTGCCCTTCTGCATGACGGGCGGTGCGGCGCGGGTGCGCGGCATCGGCGAGATCGTGGAACCCGTCGCCCTCGCCGCGCGACCGGTCGTCATCGCTACGCCCCGGCTGCGCTGCGATACGGCGGCCGTCTACCGGGCGTGGGACGACCTCGGCGGGCCGACGGGCGGGGCGAACGACCTCGAGGCGGCCGCGCACGCGGTCGAGCCGCGCCTCTCCGCCTTCAAACAGGCGGTGGAGGACGCGGCGGGCCGGGAGGCGGTCCTCGCGGGCAGCGGGTCGTCGTACGCGGTGACCTGCTCCGACCCGGCCGAGGGGGCGCGGGTCAGGGCGGCGGTCGCCGCGACGATCGACGGCTGGGCGTGGCTCGCTACTTGCCCTGCTGGCGACGCTGCCAGCGGGTCTTCTTGAGAAGCTTCTTGTGCTTCTTCTTGCGCATGCGCTTACGGCGCTTCTTGATCAACGAGCCCATGACGGCGGGTGACGCTACCAGACGTCCCCGATCCCGGCCCGGGGTGGGGGTTCGGGCGGTAGGGTCGGAACCGGTCGGGGGTGGTGTAACGGCAGCACACGGTCCTTTGGAGTCCAGAGTCGAGGTTCGAATCCTCGCCCCCGAGCGAGTCGGGTCGACTCCGGGGCCCGACCGGTGAGGAGGCAGCACCCATGAGCGACGAGCGCCCCCTGGCCGCGGTCGTCCTCGCCGCGGGTGAGGGCACGCGTATGCGGTCGTCGACCCCCAAGGTGCTCCACTCGCTCTGCGGGCGTCCGATGCTCCTGCACGTCGTCGACGCGCTGGCCGGCCTTCCGCTCGAACGCCTCGTCGTCGTGGTCGGCCACCGGGGCGAGGAGGTGGCGGCGGCGCTGCCCGCAGTCGCAGGCCACGCGGTTCCGATCGTCACGGTCGAGCAGCGCGAGCAACGCGGCACGGGAGACGCCGTGGCCGTGGCGCTCACCGCGTTCGACGAGCTCGACACCGAGGACGACATCCTCGTCATGGCGGCCGACGCGCCGCTCGTGCGCACGGAGACGCTGGCCGCCCTCGTCCGCACCCACGTCGCTGCCGACGCCGCGGCCACGGTGCTGACGGCGGTGGTTGCCGATCCGACCGGTCTCGGTCGCATCGTCCGCGACGGCGACGGCCGGGTGGCCCGCATCGTCGAGCACGCCGATGCCGACACCGAGGAGCGGGCGATCGCCGAGGTCAACACCTCGATCTACTGCTTCCGGCGCAACCTGCTCGCCCCTGCGCTGCGGCGGCTCAGCCCGGAGAATGCCCAGGGCGAGTACTACCTGACCGATGCGGTCGCGGTGCTGCGGGGGGCCGGGCACCGGATCGTGGCCGTAGCGGCCGACGATCCGGGCGAGGCGATCATGGTCAACGATCGGGCCGAGCTGGCCGAGGCCGAAGCCGAGCTGCGGACCCGGATCAACCGCGCGCTGATGCGCTCGGGGGTCACGATGGTCGATCCGGCGGCGACCTACGTCGACGTCGGGGTCGCCGTCGCTCCCGACGTCACGCTGCTACCGGGCACGATGCTCGTCGGTGCGACGGCGATCGGCACGGGATCGGTCATCGGCCCCGCGACGTCGCTCACCGACGTGCGCGTGGGCGAGGGGGCCCGGGTGGCCGCGACGACCGCGATCGACTGCGAGATCGGCGCCGGCTGCGAGGTCGGTCCCTACTCCTACCTGCGGCCGGGCACCGTCCTCGCTCCCGGGGCGAAGGTCGGAGCGCACGTCGAGGTGAAGAACTCGCGGATCGGGCCCGGCTCGAAGGTTCCCCACCTGTCGTACGTCGGTGACGCCGAGATCGGGGCCGACGTCAACCTCGGAGCGGGAACCGTCACCGCCAACTACGACGGCCGGGCCAAACACCGCACGGTCGTGGGCGACGGGGTCCGTACCGGGGTTCACACCGTGCTGGTCGCCCCGGTCGAGGTCGGAGCGGGAGCCGAGACGGGCGCGGGCGCCGTGGTGACCCGCGACGTGCCGCCCGGCCGCCTCGTGAAGGGTGTTCCCGCCCGTGACGCGCGCCCGGTGCGCGAGGATGGCGAGTGATGGAAGTCACCTCGACCAAGCGGCTCGTCGTCGTGGCGGGCCGGAACCACACCGAGCTCTCCGACGAGGTCGCTCGATACCTCGGGGTCCCGCTCGGCGACTGCGTTCTCTCGACCTTCGCCAACGGCGAGATCTACTGCCGCTACGGCGAGAACATCCGGGGCGGCGACGTCTTCGTGTTCCAGACCCACGGCGGGGCGTCGATCAACGACGCGCTCATCGAGCAATGCATCATGATCGACGCGGCGAAGCGCGCGTCGGCCAAGCGGATCACGGCGGTCGCGCCGTTCTACGGATACGCGCGGCAAGACCGTAAAGCGACGGGCCGGGAGCCGATCACGGCGCGTCTCGTCGCCGACATGCTTACGGTCGCGGGGGCGGACCGGGTCGTGACCGTCGACCTCCACACCGGTCAGGTGCAGGGCTTCTTCGACTTCCCGGTCGACCATCTCACGGCGGTGCCGGTCATCGCCGAGTATCTCTCGGGCTCCATCGACGGCGACTCGGTGATCGTTGCCCCCGACGCGGGCGGCGGCAAGCTCGCCTGGCGCTTCGCCGACCGCCTCGGCGCCGACATCGCGTTCATCGACAAGCGCCGTCCGAAGGGCACCCACAACGTCGCCGTGGCCACCGAGGTCGTGGGTGAGATCGAAGGTCGCAACTGCATCATCGTCGACGACATGATCGACACCGCGGGCACGGTCGTGAGCGCGGCCAACCTCCTCATGGACCGGGGGGCGACCTCGGTGCACGTAGCCGCGACCCACGGGCTGCTCTCGGGTCCGGCGGTGGACCGGTTGAAGAACGCGCCGATCGCTCAGGTCGTGGTCACCAACACCCTGCCCGTTCCCGACGACAAGCGGTTCGACTCGCTGCGGGTCCTCTCGATCGCCCCGCTGCTGGCCGAGGCCATCAAGGCGGTCTTCGAGGACCGTTCGGTGAGCATGCTCTTCGGCGGCGACAACGTCTGAGCGGGCGGCCCCGCGGGCCCGGACGGCCGTCGGGTAGCATCTCCCGTCTTCTCACGCGTCCCGGAGGGATCCCGCCGTTATGGCCGACGCCACACTCACCGCAGAACGCCGCAGCGCCCTGGGCAAGGGCGGAGCCGGTCGCATCCGGCGCGAGGGCCGGGTGCCCGCCGTCGTCTACGGCCTGGGGGGCGACAGCGTCCCGGTCAGCGTCGGGGCCCGTGAACTCGCGCACCTCCTCGCCGGCCCCTCGGGGGTCAACACCCTCATAACGCTCAACGTCGACGGCACCGACGAGCTCACCCTCGCCCGGCAGATCCAGCGCAATCCGCTGAAGGGCTCGATCACCCACGTCGACTTCGTGCGGGTTCGCGCCGATCAAACGGTCGAGGCCGAGGTTCCGCTGCACCTCACCGGCGACGCCGAGGGTGTGTCGCGGGGCGGTGTGCTCGAGCAGGCGCTCCACCACCTCAGCGTCGAGGCTCGCCCGTCCGACCTCCCGACCTCGATCGAGTTCGACATCTCGGCGCTCATGATCGGCGACACGGTGCACGTGCGCGACATCGCCATTCCCGCCGGAGTCACCGTCGTCCAGGGCGGCGACGCGCTCGTCGCCCAGATCTCGGCCCCGCGGGTCTCCCGCGCCGCGGGTGGCGAAGGCGCGGCCGAGGGCGAGAGCGCCGGCGAGGGCTGATCCTTGCCCGCCGACCTCCTCGTGGTCGGCCTCGGCAATCCGGGTCGCGAGTACGCCGGGACCCGGCACAACGTCGGCGCCGATGTCGTCGAGACCCTCGCCCGTCGGCACGGAGTCACCCTGGCCCGCAGCAAGCGCGAGAGGGCATCCGTGGGCGAGGTCCGCATCGCGGGCCGGAGGGTCGCGCTGGCCGTGCCGCTCACCTACATGAACGAGTCGGGTCTGGCCGTGGCGCCGTTGGCCAAGCATCTCGCGGTCGATCCGACCGACATCGTGGTGGTGCACGACGAACTCGACCTCGAGCCCGCCGTGCTCCGCGTCAAGGCCGGCGGTGGCCTGGCCGGCCACAACGGCCTGCGGTCGATCGTCCAGCACCTGCACTCCGACGCGTTCCTGCGGGTCCGGATCGGGGTGGGCAAGCCGCCGTCCAAGGAACGGGGGGCCGACCACGTGCTCTCGCGGCAGCCGAAGCGCGAACGCGAGGCGATGGCCGTCACCGTGGAGGAGGCGGCCGACGCGGTCGAGTGCATCGTCACCGACGGGGTCGACGCGGCGATGAACCGTTACAACACGCGGGGTTGAGGTGAGCGACGCCCCGCTCGCCGGGCCGGCTCGACTCGTTGCCGACGATCCCGTCGTCGCCGCCGCTACGGGTGGGACCGGGAGGCCGATAGCGGTTCCCGACCCGGCGCGGGCCGTCTTCACGGCGGCCCTGGCCGGGACCGGGCGCCGTCCGCTCCTGGTGGCGGTGCCGACGGCCGACGAGGCCGAGCGACTCGCCGGCGATCTCCGGCAATTCATCGGTGACGACGCAGTCGAACTGTTCCCGGCGTGGGAGACCCTGCCCTTCGAGCGGGTCTCGCCCTCCGGAGAGACCATGGGGCGTCGCCTCCGGGTGCTGTGGCGTCTCCGCCGCGGCGGCGACCACCTCCCGGCGGTCGTCGTGGCGCCCGCCCGGGCCCTCGTTCAACGCCTCGGACCCCACGTCGACGACATCGAACCGGTCGTGGTGCGGCGCGGCGAGCACCTCGACCGCGACGAGCTCCTCGCCCGCCTCGTCGGACTCGGCTACCGCCGTGAGTACCAGGTCGAGGCCCGCGGCGAGGTTGCCGTGCGCGGGTCCATCGTCGACGTGTATCCGGCGACGGCCGATCACCCGATCCGCATCGACCTCTGGGGCGACGAGGTCGATCGGCTCTCGCGGTTCGGGGTAGCCGATCAGCGCTCGACCGTCGACGTCGACGAAGCCTGGGTGTTCCCGGTGCGCGAAGTGCTGCCGACCGCCGCGGTTCGGGCCCGGGCCGAGGAACTCGGCACGAGCGAGCCGTGGGGTCGGGAGCAGTGGGACCGTCTGGCGGCGGGCGAGACGTTCGACGGCATGGAGTCGTGGCTGCCCTGGCTCGCAGTCGACGACCGTCTGATCACCGACCTTCTCCCCGCGACCGCGATCGTGGTGCTGGTCGAGCCCCGGCGCCTGCGCGATCGGGCGGCCGACCTGCTCGCCGAGGAGGCGGCACTCGCCGATGCCCTGGCGGCCACGTGGGGTCGGCCTGCGGGGTCGGAGGCACCGCGTTTGTCGCTGCCGTTCGACCGGCTCCTCGAACGCACGGCGGCCCGCGTCGTCCCGGTGCTGGCGGCCCCGGACGGCCCCGATACCCCGTTGCTCGCGGCGAGCGCGTTCGACCCGATCGTGGGTGACCCCGAGCAGCTCGCCCGTCGGGTCGAGGCACTCCGGAACGACGGGTTCCGGGTCGTCGTCGCGGCCGAGGGGACGGGTTCGAAGGCCCGGCTCGAGGAATTGCTGGTGGCCGGGGGCACGACGGCCGAGGTGATCACGGCTCCGCTGGCGCGCGGCGTGGTGCTACCGACGGCCCGGCTCGCGATCGTCGCGGAAGCCGATCTCACCGGTCGCCGACGCGTGCACCGGCGTCCCCGTGGTGCCCGGCGCAGCGTCGACCACTACGAGGGGCTCGCGCCGGGCGATCACGTGGTGCACCGGGTCCACGGCGTCGGTCGCTACCTCGGGATGGAGACCCGCGAGATGTTCGGCGTCACCCGCGATCGGCTGGTCGTGGAGTTCAAGGGCGGCGACCGCGTCTACGTCGACTCCGAGGACATCGGGCTGATCCGGCGCTACACGGGCGGCGACGAGCCCAAGCTCTCGAAGATGGGCGGGGCCGACTGGGAGCGGACCCGGGCTCGGGTCCGCCGGGCCGTGCACGACGTGGCCGGGGAGCTCGTCGTCTTGTACCGGCGCCGGCTGGCGACCGCCGGTCACGCGTTCGCGCCCGACGGCGTCTTCCAGCACCAGATCGAGGACGCTTTCCCCTACGAGGAGACGCCCGATCAGCTCACGGCCATCACCGACGCGAAGGCCGATATGGAGCGGCCGATCCCGATGGACCGGCTCGTCTGCGGGGACGTCGGATTCGGCAAGACGGAGGTGGCGCTGCGGGCGACGGCCAAGGCGGTCTTCGACGGCAAGCAGGTCGCCGTGCTCGTGCCGACGACCCTGCTGGCGAGCCAGCACGGCCAGACCTTTCGCGAGCGGTTCGCCAATTACCCGGTCCGGGTCGAGGTGCTCTCGCGTTTCCTCGGGGCCAAGGAGCAGACCTCGGTGCTCGAGGGGGTGCGGGCGGGAACGGTCGACATTCTCATCGGCACGCACCGGATGCTCTCCGAGGACGTGGCCTTCAAGGACCTCGGCCTGCTCGTCGTCGACGAGGAGCAGCGATTCGGCGTTCAGCACAAGGAGCGCATCAAGGAGTGGCGCACCGACGTCGACGTGCTCACCCTCTCGGCCACACCGATCCCGCGCACGCTCGAACTCTCACTGACGGGGATCCGTGACCTGTCGCTCGTCAACACCCCGCCCGAGGATCGTCAGCCGATCCTCACCTACGTCGGCGAGTACGACGACCGGGCGGTGTCGGAGGCGATCCGCCGCGAACTGCTGCGCGAGGGTCAGGTGCTCTACGTGCACAACCGGGTCAAGGACATCGAGCACGTAGCCGACGACGTGCGGCGCCTCGTGCCCGACGCCCGGGTCACCGTGGCCCACGGCCAGATGGACGAGGGGCGGCTCGAGCGGGTCGTGCAGGAGTTCTGGGAGCACCAGCACGACGTTCTCGTCTGTACGACGATCGTCGAGAGCGGCCTCGACATGCCGACGGTCAACACGCTCGTCGTCGACCGCGCCGATCTGCTCGGTCTGGCGCAGATGTATCAGTTGCGGGGGCGGGTCGGCCGCCGGGGCCAGCGGGCCTACGCCTACCTCCTTCACCCGCCCGACCGGGCGCTCACCGAGGAGGCCTACGAGCGGCTCCGGGCGATCGGCGAGTTCACCGACCTGGGCTCGGGATTCAAGATTGCGATGCGCGACCTCGAGATTCGCGGGGCGGGCAACCTGCTCGGGGCCGAGCAGTCTGGGCACATTGCGGCAGTCGGCTTCGACCTCTACATGGAGATGGTGACCCAGGCCGTTGCCGAACTGACCGGCACCCCGGTGGTCGAGCCCGAGGAGGTGCAGATCGACGTTCCGATCACGGCCCACCTTCCGCGTGACTACATCGGACGCGACGACGTGCGCATGGAGGCCTACCGGCGTCTCGCTGCGGTGGCCTCGGCGGCCGACGTCGACGACGTCGCCGCCGAGTGGGCCGATCGCTACGGACCACCGCCGCCCGCCGCCGACGCGCTCCTCGACGTCGCCCGCCTGCGGGCCGAGGCCCGGAGGCTCGGTA
>Ga0208783_10000926_pt1 | contig 17851 bp, 18 predicted proteins | sample DEB19_08_DNA_2_FD_184529 | JGI IMG/M metagenome (GOLD analysis project Ga0208783, IMG submission 184529) | Aqueous microbial communities from the Delaware River and Bay under freshwater to marine salinity gradient to study organic matter... | ecosystem: Environmental > Aquatic > Marine >...
TAGCGGGGCTCCCGTCGTGTCAGTGAAGAAGGGAAATGGAGATACGATGGAAGAGGACATTACTGGGACTCCTGTTTGGTTTCTGCGCCCTGTGGCACAAGGTAAGGTTTAATGAAGGCTTTAGCCTGTGGAAGATTGTTTTTATCAATAGGGCGCAACAGTTGGGCCATGAGGTCTTTGTCCGTCATCGCCTCAATCATAATTGCTCTAGCCCTTCCTGAAGGGTCGCCAGAAACTATGTTTGGCAAAAGCTCGGCCAGAGCACGAGTGGTTGTGCCAACAATTCCTTGCCGGCTTCCTTCTGGCAGAGTCTTGTACGCGATTTTGCCCAAAAACCCAAGCAGGTTGTTTGATAGCTTTTCGTTAAACTGCTCCTTCAGTGCAGTGTTTAAGCTGGTGACAGACTGCCCGGCAGAAGCACGACGGAAGCGTTCCATCACCTCCATTTGTCCACGGTAAATATCGAGCATGTTCAATTCTCGATTCCCAAGCAACACCTTGACGGCATTTCTCATGTCTGATCCTTCGACCAGCATGTTGTTGAGCTTCGAGTACGATTTTGCAAGGTCGTCCATTGTGACCGTTGCCGTTGGATCATCAATGGTCGAAACCACCTCGCCAAATCGTGTGACCTCTTTGTTAATCCACTTTCTTACTGCATTTTGAAGCCCTTCAGTGGCTTTGCCAGTGGTGTCCTTTGAAGCCAGCGCAATCAACTCCTTTGCAGCCCTCTCTGGATTATCAGACTCCATCAGAGTGTTAATTGCTCTGGTTGGAGATTTTCCGATAACCAATTCAGCCGCGCTGTTTGCCGCGTCTTCTTTCGACTTTTGAACTTCTCTCTTAGCCACCCTTCTTGCTGCCTCCTTGACTGCGGCAGCACCTTGACGAGCCTCCTCTGTCGTCCCAGTGCGGATCATGCCAAACGCACGTTTTGCAGCCTGTACTCCGCCACCAGTTACAGAAACAGCCTCGGACGCCCGAGTGATGTCATCCAGATACGCCTTAACAGTTGGCAGTGCTTCAGGAAATTCTTGAAGCCATGTTTCAACAGACCTGTCGTCTAGCCATTTGTTGATCTTTGCTGGAGTTGCGTCTTTGCCAACGCTCTCAGCAAGGTCATTCACGATCCAGCTTTTGACAGCATCAATTCCATTTGAATCACCCTTCAATGCGTCTTTAAGCTGGCGAACCCTTTCAACTGGTCCATTTAGAAACACATCAAGTGTCCTTGAGTCCTCGGTGCCTCCAAACTTATTGAATACGCCCTTAGCAGGCCCGTCTTTGTACCTAGATGCGTAGGAGCGGTAAGCAGCGTTGGCTACAGCAAGATCAGAGTGCACTTTACCAAGTGCCTGAATGTCTGCATCCATTCCGTTCTTGACCATGGTCAAAAGACGCTGTTCTGCTGGGTCTGTAGATGCCCGGATCTTCCCGTTTAGTGTCCTAATGCCAGACATCAAGTCTTGCACAGTAACTTCTGGGGCCGCTCCTTTTTCTGGTGGCTTCAGACTTGTGATGATCTTCTGAATGGGATCAGGAAGATCACCCCACAACCCAGCTCCCTTTGCGCCCTTGGCTTCGAGTGCGGCTTGATAGGTATTTTGTGCCTTTGACTTTAGGCCGGCAACCTTGACGTCGTCATACTTCTTGTTGACATCAGCCTTCTCAAGTTCTCGTTTCTCGTTAAGAATGGTCTTTGCCGTAGCACTGGCTTGATTTTTGACGCCTCCTCTAGCCGAAATCTTTGCACGAGCCGTTTCAAGTGCCTGCTGTGCCCCCTCAAGCATACTTTCAGCAGTCTGCACCACACCGGCTGCGGCTGTTTTGGCTGCCTGTGCGTTTGCAATCGACTCGTTTAGTATGTTCGCAGCGGCCTGGTCGCCAGATTGAATGAAGGCATCCGAAGCTGCTTGAGCCTCATCCAAGAGCCTCTGCCGCTGCTGCATTAAAAACTGTTCTGCCTCCTCAAATGAAGCACCTCGTTGCTGAAGCGCATCAGTGATATTTCTAGCCGTTGCCGCTCTGGATTCTGCACGAACCTGGCGCAACCCGGCATCCATGTTTGCCAAGGCATTTCCAAGCGAAATCAGCCCCTCGTTACCAGAGATCTCACTTGTAAGCGGGGTGACACCTCCACCAGTTAGCCCGCTTGGTGCGCCTTCGACTCGCATCGCCAACGCCTCTGGGATTCCACCGGCCTCAGTGGCATACTGCTGAACGATATTGCCAGCGACCTTTCTGGCCAATTGTTCAGTGCGAATTGGACGTTGCATTAAACGCCCAGTCATTTGCTTGGGCTCCAACAGCCCTCCAGTAACCCCTCCAACCACTGCACGTTCTATGCCTCCACCCATGGCTGCCGGTATTCCGGCTCCTAGCGCAGATCCAATGGCAACAGCAGCAATTGATGCTGCGTCACCAGCAATTGCCTTTTGAATGGTTCCAACTGCTGGTCTAAGCGTAGCAAGTTGTGGAATAGCCTCTCCAACAGCACGAGAACCTCTAGCACGAGCCTCGTCAAACGCAGCCTGTGCCTGTGCCGCAGTCTGTTGTTGTGGAGTCTGAAACTCGGACACAAGACCTTCCTGCGCCAATCCACCAGCCATTGCGCCGGCCACGCCTCCAGTTACTGCGCCTACTGGACCAAGTAAAGACCCAGCCGCGCCGCCTGCTACACCGCCAACCGTAGGACCAACCTGGCTGATTGCGCCACGAGTTGCCGCTCCAATCATGGAGGGCTCCATCTCCTTCTTGTACTGCTCCCAGATAGGAGCCAGCACCGGGTACTGCTGCGGGTCGAGCGTTGCAGTGGGGCTCAGTGCGCCGGAAGCGACCTCCTTGTTGAGCACATCCCGAATCGAACCAGTGCGTTCAAGCTGGCTGGCAATGGCCTGAACATTTGACTCAGTAGGAACGCCGCCCTGTGGTGATTTTACCTTTAGCAGATCCGCAGCCAACTCGGGCGGAGGCACAAAGTCAGCAAGAGTTGCGCGAACCTCTTCAGCCGGCCTTCCCTGAAACTCAATCGGTCTTTCAAGCATTCCAGGCTGCTCGACTGGCATTTGAGCAGCGGGTTGCTGTGAACGCATCTGTCGTATAGCATCTGCAAATACCTTCGCGTCGGCAGCATTTCCGGCTGCATCAGCTTTCACCAAAGCCACGCTGAGTTCTTCGATGGTAGCCATTAGCGGTACTTGTTGAGAAGCGCGTCTAGGTCAGAACCTGCTGCTGGAGCCATTGCGTTTTGGTCAAGAGTGTTGCCAACCTTGTTGAACCAAGCGTGAAATGCTGTTCCCTTTTTGATTGGAGAACCAAAAACCTGAAACTCCTTCATCGAATTACCTGCACTACCATTGTTTTCGGATACCCAAGCAAGTTTTGCCTCGTTGTACCTAGAGGCGTACTCAGACAGTCTAGCCATGGCCTCTACGCCCTTTCTAAACTGCTCTGGGCTTGCATTTTTTGACATTACTCCAGCCTGTGCAAACTTGCGGTCAGCATCAGATGCGCTGCCAGGAGGCAGACTTTTAATGACTTCAGAATTTGCCAGCTTCTGATACTCAGTTCTTAGCATCGTAATATCGTTTCCAAGAAGTGGCACATTGTCCCTGACCCATTGCCATGCTGCGCCCTTGAATGTGCTTGGAATTTTTACTTCACCAGAATCAATCTTTGCTAAAATATCGTTTGCAAGAGAAGCGTTTTGAGTGTTTGTTGCAGCGGCATCACTTAGTTCTTTTGCATACTTATTTGTTGATGCAAAAACCTTAACTTTCTCACTTCTGCTCTGTTCCAGCTTTTGCTTTATTTCCTCAATCTGAAGTTTTTCTTTTTCAAGATCTAAAGCACGCTTTTCTTCGTCAATTTGCTTTTCTTTTATTGTCTTGCCAGTAGCAGTTTGATCTCCATACTCTTTAAGTACGTTCAATGCATTTTTGGCAAGATCTTCATCTCCAATAAGATTTGCTGCATTTACCGCAGTCAAAGCCAAAATATTTTTGTCAACTCCATTTGGAGAGTCAATTAGACTAACAATTTTACCAAACGAATCAGACACAGCTCTTGCAGCAGGGCTTGAGTCTTTACTGTTAATTAAGGCAGCTTGAACTTCTGCGGCAGACTTTTTTGCGGACTCAAAGTCTCCTGCAAAAGCAGAATTGACTACATTTACCATTCCGCTTTTTGCGGCATTCTGAAAGGCCGGGCTCATAGCCAAGAAACTTTGCTGAAACTGCCTCTGCTCAGGCCCTTTCAGTAGGGTCTGGCGATTTGACCATCCACGAATATCGCTTGCAGTTATATCCTCTCCGCTGTTGAGCTTATTTGCTACTTCGTTATTCACACGAATCTGCTCTGCTTTTCCTAGATTTTCAACAGCCGTAGCATCCAAAAGCGGAAGAATGGGAGCTAGGTCTTTTACGGTCTTTGTTTCGTCTTTAAAGTAGTTTTGAAGCGTAGACGAAATCAACTGTTTATCAGCTAACCCAAGTTTTGCTGCGCTAGCTTGAATTCCAAGAAGATTTGTGGAAGCACCAGATTGGGCAGCACTGGCCCTTGCTGCTGCAATAGCAGCCTGTGCCTTTGCCATCTCCAACGGCTGCATCTGCTGCTGAAACGCCGCTTGCTGCTGTGCAATGGCAGCCTGCTGCTGCTGAAGAGCGGACTGATCCTCCATTTGCTGGAGTTGCCGAATCCCCATCAGACTCTGCAAGAAGTTCTGAGCCGGAGGCTGCGGGATATTGATCGTGTAGTCGTATGGTCCGGCCATAAAAATTAAGCACTAGGGGTTCCGTACCAGCCACCAGCTCCACCTGGGCCTGCTGGCGCTGAGTAAGAGACATCAAACCCCGGCCCATAGGCACTCTGAGCAGCCGCCTGTGAGCCGTAGAATCCGCCGGTTCCAAGACCAGAAGTCATGGTCGGCCTATTCAGAGCATTAAACATCATGTAATTTCCAAGTCCTTGCTGTAATCCACCTCCAATGGCACCAAGCCCTTGAGCCTGTGCGCTTGCCGCCCCAATAGTACCGCCGGCCTGCGCCGCGCCCTGAGCGGCCATGATGTTGCCAATATTCTGAGCAGATTGCTGGCCAGCAGCACCAACCCCAGCCGCAGATGCCTGCCCCAGACGCAAGAGATTCTCGGCAGATGTAGAACCAAGCGATGTCAACCCGGCTAGTTTGCCATACTGTGACTCGATAAGCTGATTCAACAAAGCGGGACGAAACTGCGAAAGCGCAGCCTGTACGTTTCCTCCGCGAAGTCCACCTGTAGCCGCTGCGTTCTGAAGAATTGCCTCTTCACCCTGTCGAGCCAACTCTTGGTACTGAGCACCCTGCTTAATCTGGTTGATGGCAGCTTGCTGTTCAGCAGCACCTCGAAGCCCGGCCAGTCCCTGCATGGCCTGAAGTGCGCCTGGGCCAGCTTGAATGTACGGCTGCGTTAGATCAACTTTTCCAGCCTCAACATACGGCCTTAACGTCTCTTGAAGTTTCTCGAATTGGGATCTCTGCTCTTCAATTGCAGCTTGTTGAGCGGCCTCTTGTTGAGAGGCTGCTTTTTTTGCAGCACTTGAAGATTTGTTCGCGGCGTAAATGCCAGTGCCAATACTTGCAACTGCCGTAGTTACCCCAATAATTGCCATCGACATAATTTTATTATGCTAATTGTTTAAGTGACCTTAGCATATCCTGAAGTTCAGGATGAAGGAACGAAATGTCAATTACAGGTTCTTCAGCCAAAGTGCTTTCAAGCACCTCAATATCTGTCTCGTCCGTTGGATGAATGGTCAACCATCTCATGTCCTCTAAAATATAGAGCAGCTTCTGAACCCCAACATCAGAGACAAAAACATATGGGGCCTGAACCTCAAAGACACCTTCGCCCGACATGACTTTTGCCTTGCCAGATATTGCGACATTGAAGTGCTTCGTGTTGTGCTTTTTTCCAATAATAAAAGAGCCAGCAGGCATAAATATCTCGCGCATGTACACTCCAGGAGCGAACATGTGATTCACGGGCATTTCGACCTGTGGGAAATGAGAGAATATGGAAGCCATTTGGGCTATCTCAACATCTCTTGAAACTGAAAGCTCTTCACTCACTAGGTGATCTCCCTCCCAGAAGCAGTAAAGGTCAAAGCAGAAGCGGTCCCAGCGAGTGTCGAAATGAACCCGCCGGCCTCAAGTACCTGACCAACCAGTTCAGGACACAGGTAAGTCTCGCCGGGGACAATTGAGCGAGTCTTGATGACCAAGTTGGAGTTGCCGGCAGAACCACCAGACACAATCAGATTGACGCTCAAGGTCACGTTAGCTGTGTTCGTGTTAGTCACCGTAGCCTTGTCGATGATTGTCTTGCAGTTGACAGCGGTGTACTGGGCAGTTTGAGAGTTCTCAAGCTGCTTGGGTGGGATGATGTTTTTGACTGTGACAGCCATGGCTATGAAATGTTGTCTGTGACCGTGAGAATCACCGAGGGAATGGCAGGGACTGGAGGAGTGGCTGCCGAGGCCAATATCTGGCAAGAGGTGTCATCTGTGCTCCAGGTTAGCTCGAAGTAATCTCCGGCGTTGAGTGGCAACACGAAATTCCACGCGGCAACTGTTTCTGCGTTGTTGCCTTGAATGCGAATTTGCGTTGCGGAGTCTGGAATGTCAATTCCATTCACTCTAGGCCAGATAAAGACAAGGCCAACCCCGCCTGAAATCTTGTCAAGTTGTGCAGAGAACTGAAAGTTGTAGACACCCTCTGTGTCGATGTAGATCCGGCTGTTTGGTGTACCGGTGTAAACTCCAAAAGACAAGTCCGTAACATCAAAAGTCATCGGATACGCCGTGTTGATGACAGCAGCGGTCTGGGTAGCTGTACTGTGAAACACTCCGTAACGTTTTCGACGCACCTCATTGATGACTGGAGGAAGAATGTCTGGCTGCGCAGTCACCTGCACAACTGGAGGAGCAATGTCGGAAACACTGCTGACTTCAACGCTACGAGGGGCCAGTGCAAGCAGTTCAACCGCGTTTGCGAGTCTGTCTATAGCGGACAGTGCCTGAACGGCCTTAGAATCGGCATTCTGTGCGTTTATCGAGGCTTCCTCGATCAGTGTGGTATTGGTATCGAGGCCTGATGGGATGAGGTCAAACAGTTGCTCAAAAGCCCTGATCGCTCGCTGCGAGGGCAGGAACTGAGCCAGCTCGTTACGAGTGATCTTGTAAGGTCCATCCATATCAAACCACCAAGGGTTCTATTCTCGCTTCAAGGCGAGCTACAGCCAGTTGCGCATCACTCGTGCCCCTGAACTTCTGCGCTCTCCACTGGCGCATCCTGCCTTGCTGTAACCAAGACAGCCTCTTGCCACGCACCCCGGTCTTGCCGGCCTTGCAGACACGTTCTTGGCTCCAGGTTAAACCATCCTCAGTGTACGATGTCCAGATGCTTGGGTCTTGTCCAAAGATCGTGTTGCCAGTCAGTGCAACAAGCTCTAATTCATGGAAGATTACTCCACGGCTTTCGTTGTAGATGATGATTGTCGAGAACTGCCAGCCGTTGAGTTCGCCCCAGTGGGAGGAGAGCGTGTCGGTCAGGTAGCCAAATGCAGTGCTTGCTGGGTTACCTACGTTCCAGCGGTTGTACGCCCAGACCAAGTTCTTTGCTCTGTACTGAGCGGGACCAACGAGCCCAGTGGAAAGCGTAAACCAGACTGGCGCTCCAGCCTGAGTCGTTGAAGCTGCATCAAACACCAAAGTCTGATTGGGCAGATGGATGTAAAGCTGCCTGTAACCGTTGTCTACACGCGCTTCCATCAGAACGGTGGAGAGTTGCGCCTCAGTAAACTCGGTCAACAATAGGTCAACCTCGCGGCTGGAGATCTTCTCAGCGTTCGAGCCGGCGATAAGCCAGACTGCCGGGGCTTCGTTACGGCCTCCACCGATGAACGCAATCGACTCTTGGAAGACACAGCAAGTGTGCGTGCCGATAGTGCCGCGCTGCACCTGAGCGCCTTCTACACGCTGGAACGGGAAAAGACTGCCGCCCACGTTGTCGAAGACTTCGATGGTGTGCCGGTTGAGCGCATAGACCTCGTTGCGGACCTTGAGTAGTGCAACAACAGGGTCAGGATCTGCTTCAGAAGAGCCGTACTTGAGCGGGTTGACAGAGAACGGATCGTTGAGTTCCGTCACGATCAGGAACTCGCCGTCTGTCGTCATAAAGTAGCCATCCACCCAGACGACATCGATGACTGTGCCGAGGTCGGGATCAGTGACCTGTTGGAGCCCGGTGCTTGGACGATAGAGGAATAAATTGCCGCCTGATGCGATTGCCAAGTAGTCGAACGAGTAGTCGAAGGTCACCTGACCAGTGCCACCAACGTCCCCGATGACAGTCACGACGTTCGTACTAGAGATCGACACGAGCTTCGTGCCCATCACGCGGTAAAGCAGGCCTTCCCACTCGATGGCTCCACGGTCAATGCCGGGACCAGTGCCTAGGCTCACAATCCCGTCTGCTGGGCGAAAGTAGCCGGCAGAGATGCCAGTGTTCAGAATGACTGGCACCATGTTGCGCGGGTATTCCACGCGGAAATCCCCAGCGGTGTCAGTGTAGATGCCGTTGAGGATTGGAACTTGCATTACTTCTTCTTCGCAGTCTTGGCAGCAGCCTTGAACGCAGCAGCAGTTGGAGCGCCTTTGGTGCCCGGTTTACGCATCCGCTCCTTTGAGCCCGCCTCAATGCGCTCACGTTTGGCATGAATATTACTGTATAGACCCTTTTTCATTTGCAGTTCCAGCGTTTCATGCTTGCAGCTTTGCGAGTTGGCCGGCCTTTCTCGTCCTTCATAGGCCCAGGCATTCCACCCATTCTGGCGCAAAAAGAGCGCCTGCGGGCTGCGTCTTTCTCGGTCTTAGGATGAGGAGCCGGTGGCTTGAGGTTGCTGCCAGTTGCAGCGTTGTACTTGGCGCGTCCCTTGGCAGTAAGCCCGGCCCCTTTGGACACGGGCAGCTTCTCGCCTCGGGCGACAGACAGGTTGACTTGTTTTTTAGGCATCTTCAGGAGTTGGAGGAGGAGGAACAAACTGACCGTCGATGTAGCTCCAGCCGATTCCAGCACCAGAGTCTCCAATAGGCTCAACATAGTAGCCAGCAGGAGGAGTCCAAGGAGTCACGCCGTCCCAGATGACGACGTTCTCCACGATGTTTGTTTCGGAACTGATTACTGCGTATTTCATGCTTAGAAGTAAGCTGTGATGATTGCCATGCCATCTGCGCCAGTGCCACCATTTCCAGATTGTGTTCCGAGTTGAGTTGCAGCGCCACCGCCACCGCCACTGGCTGGAAAGCCACCAACTGCACCGTTTCCTCCGCTGACACCAACGCTTGCCCCACCTCCGCCTCCACCAGATCCAGCCGCAAATACCCCGGCTGCTGCGTTTGCATTTGCGGTTCCAGCAGTTCCAGATGCTCCTGTTGCCGTTCCTCCACCTCCACCAGCAAGATTCAAGACGCTAGAGCGACCGCCTGCTCCGCCTGCAAACTGGGCATTGCCACTACTGATTCCCCCACCAGCACCACCACCGGCTCCTCCACGCATTGTGGACGTGTATGTTGAAACTGGAGATCCAACTCCACCAGCTCCTCCATTTGTGGCCGCTGCACCTCCTGCATTGGATGCCAAAACAGCAGGTCCAGCAGCTCCGCTAGTGGCTGTTCCGCCAGATCCACCTCCACCGCCAAACGCAGTAAAGAAGGAGCCAAAGGTAGTATTTCCGCCGGGAGATCCAGAATTACCATCTGAATCAACAGTGACACCTGCTCCACCAGCACCACCTGCACCAATTCCAATCGGAATCACAGCGCCAACACCACCAATCGCGCTTACTGGCACAATCGTTGAAAAGTAGCTTCCTCCACCTCCGCCTCCACCTCCGCATCGGACAACCGTTGGAGACGCATTCCTTCTGCCAGAACCACCTCCTCCGCCTGCTGCCAAAAGCTCCATGCCGATCGCAAATGCACCGGCGGGAATAGTGTAGTTGCCAGAGGTTGTGAAGACCTGACTAGAGGTAGGGCTGTACTGATGTTGGTGGTCTGCCCGTGCAGCAAACTGGCTCAGCCCCACAACAGGAGTCGTAGCCAAAGCAGCGGGAGCCGTCGTGGACAGCCCGGCAATATCAGCAGTGCTCAACGCTCCAACCTCTGCAGCGGTAGGAAACACATGCTGATGGTCAGCAGGAGAAGCAAAAGTGCTCAAGCCAACAACGCCAGTAGTAGCAAGTGCCGCAGGCGCAGTGGTCGAAAGCCCCGCAATCTGGGCGGTTGTGAGTGCTCCTAAAAACGAGACAGCAGCAGCCTTGTTAGCGGACTGCATGAAGGAGTCAATGTCGGCTGAAACTGTAAGGTCTGGCATGGCTAGGGTCTGATGTAGATTGAGGTGCCGTCAGGACGTTTGAACTGGGAGGTCGCATCTGGACGCAGGTAAGTAAACGTGACGGGAGGCGGAGGCGTTACTCCACCAGCCGTCGCCGGCGTTTTAGACCTGCGTCTGGACAAAAAGCGAATCACAGGCCAATTCCTTGGATGATGTGCAGTGAACCGGCCCCACCAGGCGAGATGAAGGAAACCGTGTCATCGTCCTGGTCTTTACCGATTGTAACCTGAGACCCCACAAGCACGGGGTAACCAGCAGTCGTCGCAGGCGTCCCAGATGTCGCAGTGCCTACGCGAACATAGACAACGGTTGAGCCGAGGTTGGTGAACACCACAGACTCAGAGGTGAGCCCCAGAGTAATGGATTGAGAAGTGACATTCGGCGTAACAGTGACGCCGAGGTTGTAAGCAGGTTGAAAAGCGAGTCCCATAAGTCAAAGTGATTAACCAACACGATACCAAGTCTTGAGTATTGGTTCAAAGCGCAATGTGAAGAAGCCTCCAGAGGAGATTGTTGTAGGAGTGCCAACGCCCAGTGCACCATTCAGGTTGATTGTCAAAGCCGTCACCGTCTGAGACGAACTGACGATGATTTCCTGAGACTCCACGCAGTTCGCAACATCAGGGAGAACGATCGTACCAGCCGCCATTGTAGCGTTGGGAGTGAGCACTAGCCAAACACTAGCACTACTGTTGGTGATAGTGACACTGAAGCCTGTGGATGTCGGGCCTGCGTATTGGATGATTTTCCCATCGCCGGCAGCGCCTTGAGACTGGATGTACTGGGCGACAGTGTCAGCGGCAGCGCGGTAATCCTGGTTGTTGACGTTGACAGCAAAGTAGGTGCTGCTTGTGATCGTGTCGATCAGTGAAAGGCGTTCGATAGCCATAGACTAAGAGTTCTTGAAGAGCATCTGGTCGTTATTTTCGACCACAAGCGGGTTAAGGTCTGGAACATTGACGAAAACCTGATCGGTGCGCTTGAACCCAGCCCCAAGCGGGAGCGTGCGCGGAAACTGTTGCTCGAACGGAGCGGCAGCCTCCATCAGAAGCTGATCGTAAAGCATTTTCGCGTTAGCTTTCGTATCCGGCGATAAAGACTTTCCGTAGGCGGGAGCAAGACGTACAGCAAGGTTAAGCACCAGAGCCTCGTTGTTCGTAAGAGATGTCTCAATGGGATCATCAATGTTGCTGTTTTGAGGGCTGACCGGGAGAGGATAACCAATCTGAATGTTCCTTGCCTGCCAAGAGGCGACCATAAGATCCAAACGCCTGAGCGCACTGTCGAGTTGATCCGGGGTAAGGTCGAAAATGTACGACGCGAGCCCGATTTCCTCGAATGCCTGCTCAATAATCTGTTTCTTGGTCCAGCTCATGTTACTTGGCTAGTGCTTCGTCAATCATCTGAGCGATCTTCTTGTCACTGTACCTGCCATCAAACTTGATTCCAAGCTCTGTAGCCTTGGTTTCCAGTTCTTGCCGGGTAGGAGGGGCAAAATCATCTGGAACAGGCTCAGAAACGGTTTTCTGAGGCTCCACTGGGCGGTTTTTAGCTTCTATTGCAGCCTCAAGGCTTTCAAACCAGCCTTCACTGAGCTTTTGCTCCAGTTCTTCAGCGTTTTTAACGCCTGTGAAATCGTAAGTGCCCTTGAGGCGAAGATACTTCCCTTCAGCCTTGTACACCAGTGAGGGAAATTCAGTCATTTCCTGAGGCGTCCAACAGGTTTTCCAGCGGCAACACGAGATTTACGGGCAGAACTCAAAGCCATCGCAACAGCCTGCTTCTGCGGGTAACCAGCCTTCATCTCCTTACTGATGTTTTTGGAGATGGTTTTCTGTGAATAACCTTTTTTGAGTGGCATAAGAAGCTGATACACAAAAGGGAGGGCGGAGTCAACCACCCTCCCCTTGTGAATCGGGTCGTTTAGACCTGGCCGAACAGGATGATCCCGCTCATTTCAGGCTGCTTGTTCACAACCCCGAAGAGCGTGTCCAAACGGTAGCGAGTCTTCATCGTGTTGATGTCGTACTGCTTCTGCATGACCAACTCAATCCCCTGATCGGTGGAAGCACGCATCACGTTCGCTCCGGCGTCCGAGGGCACCGCATAGCGACCGGGCAGGATTTCGATGGCGTCCTTCTGCCAGAAGCAGTTGATCGGAGCCGCAGCCGTGTTGAGGAACACAATGGCGCTGTTGGACGCCTTCGTGTTGACCACACAGTTCTGGTACTCAGAACCGGCAGCGGACGACACCTGGTTGGAGATGATCGGAGGGCTGATGACCAAGCTCGTGCCACCAGCGGGGACGCTGATAACGCGGAAGGTCTTCAACTGGCCGGTGTCACCCTTGGTGATGTGATGCACAGCGTTCACGGCAGCGATCGTGAAGCAGTCGCCAGCAACAACGCCGGTCGAGCTGGACACGGTGATCGTCTGGTAACGGTTGTCCACGTTGAGCCGTTCAGCGGTCGTCGGGGACGTGCTGATCGCTTTCGGGATGTAGTAGTTGTTCGCGGAGTCGCGAGTGTCGATCGTGATGCCGGAGCCGGCAGCCGCACCAATGCGGTTCGCGTAGTCGAGCTTGAAGGTGTCGAAGCTCGCAACCTGGCCGATGTAGGCGCGGTCGTAAGCGGTCAACGCCTTGCCGGACAGCGTCTGACGCCCGGCGAGGTTGTTCGCCATGCCGTTGTAGTCGCGGGTGGACAGAGCCAAGTAACGCGAATCGAAGTTGACACCTTGCTCATTGAAGATGGCTTCGCACTGGGCGACATCGTCAAACCCGGTGGCAGCCGAGAGGCGCTTCACAACGAGCGTTCCCTGAGCGGAAGCGACGTTCAAAACAGCCACGTTGATGTCGCTCGCCAGCTTCTGCTTGGCGGCGTCACCCAAACGCTGTTCCTGAAGGGCGTCACGGAGTTCAGTCGCCGTCATGATCCACGGCACAGACTGGTTGAAACCAATCGTTGCTGGGACAGCCAACTGGATGTAGTCCGTGAAGTTGCTCGTCATATCCGTGCCCGAGTAGGACTTGGAAATGTAGGGCTGGGGCCTCCAGATCACGTTGTTGGTGCGTTCCATCATCGTCTGATCCGTGTTGTAGATCGAGACGTTGCGGGACAGGACGAGTGCGTCTTGGAAACCTTCGAGGAGGTTTTCAAAGGCCACCCTTTCTTCTTTGCTGAATGAATTAGCCATAAACTAGGATTGCTGAGATTTTAACTGACGTTTGAAAGCCATGACTTTGGTGTAGTCTCCAGTGCGAGAGGCTTCTTCACGCAACCGTTCCAACTGACCGTTGGACGAATCAAGACTACCGTTGCCGTTAATCTTCTTTTCAGGAGGAGGAGCTTGTTTGCGAGATGTCACAGTCAGTTGGGTTTCGAGTTTTGCTACTGCAAAGGCAAACTTGACGGGATCAGTGATCTCACCGAGTTCCTTTGCTTTCTTTGGGTTCTTACCCAAAGCGTACACAACAACAGCCGGGTTCTGAGCACCCTGAAGGATGATTCCCTGCTGAGTCACATTCAGTGTTTCAAGAACAGTCTCTTCAGCGTCTTGAAAGTCAGGCACTTTGAGCCCTGTTTTGGACTCGTTGTAGCCTGCCAACTTCTTCTGCCAAGATTCTGCTTCCTCCTGCTGCTTGGCTCTCTGCTTGGCTTCAGCCTCTTCAGACTGGCGCTTCCGCTCAAACCAACCAGCAAGTTCGTTCTCAAACTTGTCTGAATCGTAATCGCAGTCCTCAAGTGTCGGTTTCTTGCCGGGGACAACAGGAAATTGCTCTGTAGCCGGTGCAACCGCTTTGAGTCTTTCCTCAAGTTCGCGCTTCTCACGCTGCAACTCTCGGTAGTTCTTCCTCAGGTTACGCACCCATTCGGGTGCCTGCTTCTCTTCCTCTTCCTGGGGTGGCGATTCCCCTGCGATAATCACCACGGTTTCATCCCCCGTATCTTCAGCTTTCGCAGGCTCTGTATTTTCTACAGCCTCTGTTACGACTTCAGGTTTATCGAGTTCTTCGACCGTTTCTTTATCTTCTGCCTGTTGGGTACTATTCATATGTTCAAAACCATCCAAAATGCAATAAATATTATTGCATCTGCGGATTCGGCTGTGTCAGCCGGTCAGCCAAAGCAAAGATCCGCTCCTGATCGGTCGTACTGACCTTCGATAGCGTCTCAGTCGTCTTTGCCCTCGCTTCCTCTGCCTTGGCAACAGCGAGAATGCTATCTGCCTGCGCTTTAGAAGCCCGTGCAATGGCCTCTTCACTCGCCGCCTGCAAGTACTGCGCCTGTGGGTCTGGAGCGGCATTCTGAGCCGCCGCAGCCATTTCTTGCGCCTCTGCTTCTGTGGGCTTAAGTACACCCATGCCAAGCAGTTTCCTACGGAAGTAGTCGCGAACGTCGCTAATCCCTTCGCCTTCCATGTTGAGCATCGCCATCGCAGAGAGCACCTGAGTCATCTCAGGATCCTGGGTGAGCGTCATCATATCAGTGAGCGCCCGGACAGTGGCTTGCCGCTTGGTGCTCGAACTAGGTCCAACAGTCACGACGATGTCGTAATCAGCGTCAGAGAGATCATTCTCATACTCGATCTCGCCTTCATCATTGACCACCGGCTTGAGCAGCTCCACGGGCTCCATCTTGCCGCTCTCGTGGATGCTTTTCATCTTGCGCCCTTCTTCGACGAAGATGTCTTTGGCGATTGAAAGCCAGATCTCTCCACAGCGTTTAATGGCCTTTGCCATGTTGGACATGTAGATGAAGGTCTGCATGTCGAGGCGCTGTTGAATCAGCTCTACAGTCTTGCCGCTCAAGTGACTCACCATCTTGTCGCCCTGCGCCGGAGAGCCCAAGATCTCTTGCATGTCGACTTCAGTCAACTGAAGAAGGGCTGCCATCGAAGGAGGTATCGAGGGGGGCTTAGTGTAGGCCACAGGACCACCAGGCATGGGGTTCCCATTGGCGTCAGTCATCGCGTTGACGAGCAGGTAAGGATAGTTCTTGAGGTTATCCTCCGCCCACATCAACTGATGCCCCGCCACCTGTTCAGGGATCATGATTGGCTTCTCAACAGCACTAAGAGCAGCGATCTCGCCCAGCTTACTCAACTGCATGTTCTTGAGGCGTTGAGCGTCCTTCGCAAGCCTCACATGGCCCATGCACCTCTCGACGTTGTCGACAAACCAACGTTTCCCGTACACAGGCACGATGGGGATATTTTTGCCTGCAATGTAGCCGCAATCTTCCAAAATCTTGGCTCCAGACATGATGTACTTGCGTACCTTGCGCGTTTTAACCTTCTTACGCCGTACTTCCTTCCACCCAGTCGCGAGCATTTCTTCTTCTTCGTCCAACTCATCAGGCCCAAGACTCTCTTCTTCCCCATTGAAGTCCTTGTAGATCCTGATCTGTTCAGATACCTCTTCCACCCTGTAGTACTCCGCGACGTACACTACAGAGGGCGTGTACCAGTCAAACTGTGATCTTGTAACAGTCTTGGGCCAGGTTGAGGGGTCGTCATTGAACTCAGCCTTGTACGCCTCATAGGTCATACTGGTGAGAACAAAGCACCGTTTGGCGTCGGCCTTGTCTTGCCTTTTGGCACCGAGGTCGAAGTAGACACTGTTGTCGGCGTCAAAGATCGGCTCGATGCAAATGCGCTGCTTCTCGTCCTCCGGGTCTTCTTCGTTCTGGTATTCAGTCCTCAGTCTCCACGCTCCAAACCCACCCATCACAGCCTCTTCAAAGGCGTTGTCGTACGCCTCTTCAGCCCCCGAGTCCTGTTCATCAGCCCTGTACAACCCGGCACAAGTGTCAGCGAGTTTGTCGTACTCTTCGCCCTCTTTGGACACAAAATTCACACTGATCCTGTTGTTGCGATACTCGTTAATGATACGAAGCACCGCCATATGGATCTTGTTGACCTCAAACCTCGGTTTGTTCTCGAATTGTTGTCCAAGAGGTCCTTCCCACTGCGCTCCTGCCAAAGAACAGAATCTGCGGTCACCAAGGCAGTTCATGCGCTCTTGGTACAAGGCAGACTGAATTTGGTCGAACTCAGCACGAGCCTCTTGATGGATCTTTGCCAACTTATCTTCGTTCATCGTTTGAAAAAGTTAATCACCGGCATTACAAAAGAACTACTCTTCTTTGTGCCATACTTAGATGGAATTGCCGCTCTACTCAAGCCACTAACCACCAAGTACCGTGTCGCATCCATCAAATGGTCATTATCCTTCACGACCTTCCCTTTCTCATCCCTGCGATAAAGGCGAAACTCGTTTAACCAGTTCTTCAGACTCGGGAACACTCTCAACTTGCCGGCTGACATCGTCTGCCACACCGTGTAAAGCCCGCTCTCCACTGCGTTATTCGCAAGGGTTATGTCGAGCCCAAGTCGCCTGTACATGCCCAAAAGCTGCTGACCGTCTGTCTGCGCTCGACCGCGACTGGCTGGATCAATTACCCCCGGCATCTCGCCACGGGCTTTAATGGCCTCAGCATGTAACACCGGCTCCGCCTGTCCCCTGTAGTATTCAGAGTAAAGGTAAGTCACCTCTGTATCTGGGTTCGTAGCACCCCACACCACAGCAGTCCTGTTCCAGCCAACGTCCATGCCAAAACACCGTCTCCAGTGCTCTGGAATCGAAAACTCATCACAAATCAACTCACTTTCAGGCACCGGGTAAATCGCCCCTGCTCCAAGCTGCGGCACCCCCTTAGACCGTGCATCTCTCTGAAACGGCGGGATACTCGCCCACAACTCATCTTTCTGCTGTTGGCTTAGATGAGGAACATCATCCCAAGTCGCCATCCCCACAAACTTGCTCCCCGCAGCCTGCTCTTTAATGTCTCCATTCGGCAGGAACGATAGCACTGTCTCACTCATCCCCATCAGAGGCGTGAAAGTGAGCATCGTCATTCCGTTATTGGTCATCGTACGAAGCAAACACTCCGTATAGACATCCAAAGGCGGCTCTTCGTCCAACCAGATGACATCCTGCTCCGATCCCTGAAACGCCTCCCGCCTCTGGTCGTAAGACTTGAAAGTCAGCCTCGACTCCCCACCAGAGGCATGACGAACAGTGATCACTTCAATAGCCTCTGCCACCCCTGCTTTGGCAGTAGTCTTAATGAGGTCGTTCTTGGGAATCAGCCCTGTGCCAAACTCTCCAGGTGGGCCCAACAACTTCATCTGCAAAATGTCACGAGTCGTCTTCCCAGTATCCCCTGCCGCCCAAGCTGAAATGGGTCTGTCAAACTTCCTCCCCTCCCACCAGTCAGGATACTTTCCTGTCATGTGTAACACCATCTCGTAGCCACCAATACTCTCAGTCTTTCCAATACGGTTGGCAGCCATCATCAGCCGTTCCCTGTACCGTGCCCCAGCTCTAAAGTACTCAAGGTGCTTGGGGTACGGCTCCCT
>Ga0208783_10000927_pt1 | contig 17841 bp, 13 predicted proteins | sample DEB19_08_DNA_2_FD_184529 | JGI IMG/M metagenome (GOLD analysis project Ga0208783, IMG submission 184529) | Aqueous microbial communities from the Delaware River and Bay under freshwater to marine salinity gradient to study organic matter... | ecosystem: Environmental > Aquatic > Marine >...
TCCGACGAGGAGGTGGCCCGGGTGGTGAGCGAGGCCCTCGACACCGAGATGTACCGCACCACCTACGACACGGTCCTCGACGGCGACGAGCGCTGGCGGGCGATCGCGGCCCCCACCGGCGAGCGTTTCGACTGGGAGGCCGACTCCACTTACATCCGTCGTCCGCCCTTCCTCGACGGAATCGGGCCGGAGGCCGCCCCGACCGGCGACATCACCGGTGCTCGGGTCCTCGCCGTGCTCGGCGACAGCGTCACCACCGACCACATCTCACCCGCGGGCAACATCCGAGCCGACAGCCCGGCCGGCCGCTGGCTCGTGGACAACGGGGTCGAGCCGGTCGACTTCAACTCCTACGGGGCCCGGCGGGGCAACCACGAGGTGATGATGCGGGGCACTTTCGCCAACATCCGCATCCGCAACCGCCTCGCGCCCGGCACGGAGGGCGGGGTCACCCTGCACTTGCCCGACGGTGAGCAGCTGCCGATCTACGACGCGGCGATGCGCTACGCCGAGGAGGGCGTGCCCCTCGTCATCCTGGCCGGCAAGGAGTACGGCTCGGGTTCCTCGCGCGACTGGGCGGCCAAGGGCTCGTTCCTGCTCGGGGTGAAGGCGGTGATCGCCGAGAGCTTCGAGCGGATCCACCGGTCGAACCTGGTCGGGATGGGCATCCTCCCGTTGGAGTTCACCGGGGGCGCCGATGTCGGCGCGCTCGGGCTCACCGGCCACGAAGTGGTGGAGATCGTCGGGGTCGACGCCGTGGCGGGCGACGCGCCCCTGCCGCTCGACCTCACCGTGCGGGCCGACGGCCGCGAGTTCGCGGTGCGGTGCCGGATCGACACGCCGTTCGAACGCGAGGTGTTCCTCGCGGGCGGGATCCTGCCCTACACGATCCGGGCGCTCGCGGGCGCGCCGTCGGCCACCGACCGGTAGGCGGCATCGACCAGGGCGTGCGCCGCGCGCGCGTCGGCGAAGCCGGGTGAGGCGGGCCGCCGATCGCGCACCGCGGCCGCGAACGCCTTGGCGGCCGGGTACATGTAGACGAAAAAGCCCCGGCGGGCGACGCCCGTCGCTGCGAAGTGGGCGTCGAGCATCGCCGCCGGGTCGCGGCGCTCGGCCGCGGCGTCGGGCCGCTGCACGAGGAAGCCGTCCTCGGGGGCGCCGACGAGGAAGTCGGTGGTCACCTCGATCGCACCCCGCTCGAAGAACACCTCGAGTCGGCGCTCCTCGCGGCCCCGCACCCCGTTGAACACCGAGACGAGCGTGCCCACGACCCCCGAGGTGTGGGTGATCGTGCAGGCCGCGGTGTCCTCGACGTCGTAGCCGAACACGCTGCGGGCCCGGGCGTAGACCTCGGTGGCCGGTCCGAAGCACCAGGTGAGGATGTCGGCGCTGTGGATCGAGTGCTCGAGCAGCGCGCCCCCGCCCGCCTGGGCGCGCTGCGAGCGCCAGGACGTGTGGCCGGGCACCACGTCGCCGGTCGGCCAGTACTGGTCGTCGCGCAGCACGTAGCCCATCGGGGCGCCGAGCTCGCCCGAGCGGATGATCCGCACCAGTTCGTTGACGAGCGGGTGGAAGCGCGAGTGGAACCCGACCTGGGCGGTGAGGCCCGAGCCCGCGACCAGGTCGCACATGGCGGTCACCGTCGCGAAGTCGGGGGCCAGCGGCTTCTCGCAGAGCAGGGGCTTTCCTGCCGCAACGGTCGCGGCGACGAGATCGGCGTGGGTGGTGGTGGGGGTGACGATCACGACCGCTTCGACCTCGGGGTCGTCGATTACGGCGGCCGCGTCGGGCGCGACCCGTTCGAAGGGGCAGACCGTGCGGATCTGCTCGGCCGCGGCGGGGGAGAGGTCGGTCACCGCGACGGGACGGATCTCGCCGTCCTCGGCGAGGAGGCGCAGGGCGTAGGCGTGGCCCTGCCCGATCATCCCCGCTCCGATGAGGCCGATACCGATCGTCACGGGCCGGTCAGTGCAGCTCGGGGATCCACTCGCCGTGCGCGTCGATGAGCGCGTCGACGAGGGCGTGGATCTGATCGAGGTCGAGTTCCGCCGCGGTGTGGGGATCGAGCATGGCGGCGTGGTACACGTGGTCGCGGCGCCCGGTGAGCGCGGCCTCGACCGTGAGCTCCTGCACATTGACGTTGGTCTGGATGAGCGCGGCGAGCTGGAGCGGCAGCGATCCGATCCGCGTCGGCTGCACGCCGTTGGCGTCGACCAGGCAGGGCACCTCGACCGTGCACCCCGGGGGCAGGTTGTCGATGAGGCCGTCGTTGGGCACGTTGCCGTAGATGACCCGGGGCTTGCCGGTCTCGATGCTGCGGATGATGGTCGCCGCGTACTCATGACTCGGCACCACCTCGAGCGGGCCGCCGCCCTCCAGCCGATCGCGCTCGGCCTCCCAGCCCTCGATCTGGGCGACGCAGCGCCGGGGGTACTCGTCGAGCGGCACGTTGAACCGCTCGACGAGGTCGGGGCGGTCACGCTTGATGAACCAGGGCACGTACTCGGCGAAGTGCTCGCTCGACTCGGTCACGAAGTAGCCGAACCGGCGCAGCACCTCGTAGCGCACCCGGTTGCCCTCGGGGGCGGCACCCGACTCCGCGATTTCGAGCAGCCGCGGGGTGAGGTCCTCGCCCTCGTGCGCGAAGCGCAGGTAGAACGCCATGTGGTTGATCCCGGCCGCGAGGTAGTCGATCTCGCGGTAGGGGATGCCGAGGTCGCGGCTCAACTCGAACGCAGTGCCCTGCACGCTGTGGCAGAGGCCGACCGTGCGGATCGCCGACGCACGGGTGATCGCCCGGCAGTTGATGGCCATGGGGTTCGTGTAGTTGAGGAACCACACGTCGGGGCAGACGTCGGCCATGTCGGCGCAGAGGTCGAGCAGCACCGGGATCGTGCGCAGGCCCCGCATGATCCCGCCGATGCCGAGGGTGTCGGCGATCGTCTGGCGCAACCCGAAGTCCTTGGGCACCTCGAAGTCGGTGACCGTGCAGGGCTCGTAGCCGCCGACTTGGATCATGTTGATCGCGTAGTCGGCATCGGCCAGCGCGGCCCGGCGGTCGGTGGTGGCGGTGATCCGGGCCGGGGCCCCGAGCGTCTCGGCCACCCGGCGGGCGACGAGTTCGGAGGTAGCGAGGCGCTCGGCGTCGATATCGAAGAGGGCGATCTCGCTGCCGGCCAACTCCTCGTGGCCGAGGATGTCGCCGAGCAGATTGCGGGCGAACACCGTGCTCCCCGCCCCGATGAAGGTCACCTTGGCCACGGGCGGGATCGTAGGGCCGCACCGCGGGCGGGGGCATCCGACGCGCCGGGGGCGGCCCTGGGTAGGTTCGGGGAGGTTCGTGCGGACGGGAGGTGCCCGTTCGCGGGGAAGGGGTGTTGTGATGGTCGGTTCTGCGTGGGGTGTCGGCGAGGTGCTGTGGACCATGATCTGGTTCACGCTTCTCTTCATCTGGATCTGGATCGCGATCTCGGTCCTGATGGACGTTTTCCGCAGCCACGACCTCGGTGGGGTCGCCAAGTTCCTCTGGGTCGTGTTCATCTTCGTGGTGCCGTTCCTCGGCGTGTTCGTGTACCTCATCGCCCGCGGCCACAAGATGTCGCAGCACGCCCAGCAGGATGCCGAAGCGATGGAAGCGGCGCGGCGTAACTACATCCGCGACGCCGTGGGCGGGGCGGCGAGCCCGGCGGCCGAGCTCGAGCGACTCGCGACCCTGAAGCAGCAGGGCGTGATCGACGAGGCCGAGTTCCAGCGGCTGAAGTCCCAGGTCGTCGGCGGCTGAGTATCGACGACCCGTCGGGGAGGCCACCGTTCGCGGTGGCCTCCCTCGACGGCCTCCAGGCAGCGATGGAGGCTCTCTACGGAGAGCAGGACCGCGCCCGGGGCATTCCGGCGACCGTGGCTTGGATCGCCGAGGAGATCGGCGAGTTGGCCCAGGCCGCGCGCAAGGGAACCCGCGACGAGCAGCTCCACGAGCTCGGCGACGCGTTGGCCTGGCTCGCGTCGCTCGCCAATCAGCTCGGGCTCTCGTTGGCCGAGGCGGTCGGGCGGTACGCCCACGGTTGCCCCCGGTGCGCGGGCGTGCCCTGCGCCTGCGCCTAGTCTCTCGACGCCCACCGGGCCCCGGTCACCGCGACCGGCTCCTCCGCCCGGCCCCACCGGAGGTAGAGGAATGCCGAAGTACCGCACGATCAGCGTCGGGGTGCTGCTGGTCGCAGCGGCCGCCCTCGCCCTCGGAGGCTGCAGCGACGACGCCTCGGATGCGTCGGGATCCTCGGGCGCTTCGGGCGCCGCGAATCCGATCGAGCGGAAGATCCTGGCCCAGGACGAGCCGACCAACGCTCCCGGCCAGACGCTCTACCTCGAAGAGGTCACGATCGCGCCGGGTGCCGAACTCCCCGAGCACTTCCACGACGGCACCCAGATCGCAGCGGTCCGCTCCGGTGTGCTCACCTACGACATCGCGTCGGGTTCGGCGCGGGTCGTACGGGCCGACGGTTCGGTCGAGACGGTTTCGGGTCCGACCGAGATCGAGCTCGACCCGGGCGACAGCCTCACGGAGGTTCGCTCACTCGTCCACCACGGCGCGAACCGAGGCGATGTGCCGGTGGTCATCTCGGTCGCGGCGATCTTGAAGGACGGTGCGGGGCTCGCGACGCCCGTTCCCTGAGCCGAGGGGCCGATCAGATTCCGGTGACGGCGACCGGCGTCGACGAGGCCGCGGTGGAACCCGTCCCGAGCTGACCCGAAGCGTTGGCGCCCCAGCAGCGGATCGCTCCCGAGGAGACCCGGGAGCAGGTGTGTGCGCTGCCGGCGGTGACACCCGTCGGGGTGACACCCGACGGGAAGGTGACCGTGACCGGTGATGCACTCGTGCCGGTTGCCCCGTTGCCGAGTTGGCCCGAGGTACCGAGGCCGAAGCAACGCACCGCGCCGAGCCACAGAAAGGCGCACGAGTGCGAGCCGCCGGCCGCGACGGCGATCGCTCCGGTGAGGCTCGTTACCGCAGCCGGGGCGAGCACGGTCGCCGTGGTCAGGGGCTTGCCCGCTTGGCCGGAATTGTTGGCGCCCCAGCACTGCACCGTTCCGCCGGAGATCGACGCGCAGGACTGGCCGTTGGGTCCACCCCCGCCGATCGAGGTCGCGTTGCTGATGTTGGCGACCGTGGCGGGGGCCGTGGCGGTCGCGGTCGAGTTCGTTCCGAGTTGACCGAAAGTGTTCGCCCCCCAGCACCGCGCCGCACCGTTCGCGAGGACCGCGCAGGTGTGGGCCGAGCCGGCGCTGACCGCCGTCGCCGTGGTGATCCCGGAGACGGCGACGGGGGAGAGGGCCGTGGTCGACGCGGAGTTGCCGAGCTGCCCGGATGTGCCGAGACCCCAGCAGCGGATACCGCCTCCGGCGAGGAGGGCACATGCGTGACTCCCACCCCCGCTCACCGTCACCGCAACGGCCTGGGTGACAGAAGTGACCGCAACGGGAACGGCGCTCGAGGCGGTACTTCCGCGTCCGAGACGGCCGTCGGCGCCGTTGCCCCAACACTTCACGCTTCCGTCGGCGAGTGCCGCGCAGGTCGACGACGCGCCCGCGGCGACGGCGACGGCCCCGGGCGAGAGTCCCGTGACCGATGCCGGGCTCGTCTGCGCGGCACCGGTGGCGCCGTTGCCGATCTGGCCGTAGGTGTTCGCGCCCCAGCACTTCACGGCGCCCGTACCGAGGACGGCGCACGTGTGTGCTCCACCGGCACTCACCGAGAGGGCTTTCGTTCCGAGCGCGAACCCGCTCACGGCCGTCGGGGTCGTGACCGGCGGCCCCGACGCACCGGTGAACGTGCCGGTCTGGGCATCGCTGTTGTAGCCCCAGCACTTGGCGGTCCCGTTGGCGAGGAGTGCACAATTGGTCGAGTCGCCGACGGCGGCGACGGTGACCGGGGCGACCCCGCTGATCGCCACCGGGGTGACGGACCGACCGGCCGCCGTGCCGTTACCGAGTTGCCCGTCGCCGTTCGCACCCCAGCAGCGCATGGCGCCCGTACCGAGGCGGGCGCAGGTGCCGAGGCCGCCCGCGCCGATCGAGGTGATCCCGGTCAGTCCGGCCACCGGGGTCGGGGTCAGGACATCGGCCCCGAACGAGCCGTTACCGATCTGGCCCTCGGCGTTGAAGCCCCAGCACTTGGCGGTTCCGTTGGCGAGTCGGGCGCAGGAGTGGAGGAAGCCGGCCGACAGCTGCGTGGCATCGGCGACGCCGGAGACGATCACGGGGGTCTTGGAATCGACGGTGGTGCCATTGCCGAGTTGCCCGTCGCTGTTTCCGCCCCAGCAGCGGGCAACGCCCCCGGCAAGTACCACACAACTGTGGTCGGCGCCGGTCGATACGGCCGTGGCGCTCGTGATCCCGGTCACGGCGACCGGAACGGTCGAGTCGAGGAGGCTGTTGTTGCCGAGCGCGCCGACTCCCGCCTGCGCACCCCAACACTTGGCCGTCCCGTTGCCGAGAACCGCGCACGAGGTGGCTCCGCCGGCGCTCACGCCGACGGCGCCGGAGAGGATGCCGGTGACCGCAACCGATGTGGACGACTCGGTGGTGGTGCCGTTTCCGAGCTGCCCGAAGTCGTTGGCGCCCCAGCACCGCACCGCCCCGTTCGCGAGGAGGGCACACGAGTGATAGTCGCCCACCGCCACGGCGACGGCGTTGACGATCCCGGTGACCGTCACCGGTGCGGCCGAGCACGGCGAACCGCCGCAGTTGTTCGGTCCGGTGGTGGTGCCGTTGCCGAGTTGGCCGCTCGCGTTCTGACCCCAGCAGCGGATTCCTCCGCTCGCCGTGACGGCGCAGGTGTGCCGCCAACCGACGGCGATGCGGGGTCCCGCGGCTCCGGCGGGCCCGGGGATCGGTGCGGCGCCCGCCGGGCCCGCTGCCGCGAGTCCGAGGGCAGCAGTCAGAGCGACGAGGACGGCGACGGAAATCCGTCGGCGGGTCGGGTTCATCACGGCGGCCTCCGTTCCGTCTGCGTGACGAGCGCCCGCGAGGCTAACCCCGGGGCGAACGTCGCGGCGGTAGCCCCCGGGCTGCGGCCTCGGTGGTGACGAGGTCGGATGCGAGTCCGGTCAGTGCGATCGACCATGGATCACCGGCGTGCGAGATCGCGAACGGGCGGTCGCCCTGGTGCTCGGCGACCTCGCGGCTGAAGGGCAGGACGGCCGCGACGGGAATCGAGAACGCCTCCTCGATACGGGCCCGGTCGGCGGGGTCGAGGACGGTGCCGGTGACCTGGGTCAGCACGAGCGCCGGGCGGGGAACGCCCATGCGCACGGCGACATCGGCGGTCACCGCCGATCCCTGGTGGTCGCGCCGGTCGGGTCGCACGAGCAGCAGCAGGTCGTCGGTCACGGCGAGCAGGGTGAGGGTTTCCTCGGTCAGGCCCGCAGCGGTGTCGAGGACGACGAAGTCGGGTGCGAACGCGTCGAGGAGGGCGTGGAAAGCCGTGGTGGTCGCCTCGCCGATGACGTCGGGATCGGGGGCGACCGCGCGACCTCCGTTGACGACGACCAGGCGCCCACCGGAGCTCGATCCGACGGCCGCGGTGGCATCGCGTCCGATCGATGCGGCGCCGGCCGTCCCGGCGACCAGTTCGGCGAAGCCGTCGGGGCGGGTGCCGCCCAGCACGGCGCCGGCGTCCTCGGCCCGGCGGGCCGTCTCGACCAGCAGCACGCTCACGCCCGCACGAGCGAGCACGCCGGCGAGGTTCACGGAGACGGTGGTCTTGCCCACGCCCCGGCGGAACCCGTGGACGGTCACGAATCGGCTCACTCTGGTTCTCCCTCGGAGTTGTCGCCGCGCACGCGGCGCCGCATCTCGGTGGCCCGGGCCTGGAGGTCGGTGAAGAAGTCGGAATCCACGATCTCGGCCACATCGCGAGCTCGGCGGCTCTCGTCGATCTCGACCCGGAGTGACGCGACCTGCGCTTCGAGGCGAGCCTCACGGGCCCGCGTCTCGCGGGCGGCGTCGGCGAGACGGGCGGCCAGTAGTCCGAGGTCGTCGCGGCGGCGGGCCACGACGGCCAGAGCCTCCTCGTCGACGGGAGTTCCGGCTTCGAGTCGGGCCGAGGCCTCGGTGAGGGCGAGCAGCGGCCGGGTGAGGCGCCGGGCGGCGATCAGGGCGATGAGTACGGCAATGACGGCCACGGCGCCCGCGATGCGTAGGGCGGTTCGGCGGGCATCGTCGGCGGCAGTGTCGTAGACGGAGAGCGGTTCGACGACTACTGCGGTCCAGGGGGCGGAGACGAGGGGTTGCCACGCGACGGCAACCGACTCGCCGGCGAGCTTCCCGGTGGTGAAGCCGGGTTGGGGGGAACCGACGAGTGCCCGGACATCGGGGGAGGTCGCGATGGTCGGAACGGGGCCGTCGAAGCGCTTCGCGGCGGCTGCGGCCCTCTGGGCGGTCGGCGAGAGCGGTGCGATACTCCCGAACCGGATCGGATCGTCGGGCTCGGAACTCGCCGAGATGATCCCGTCGTGCTCGACGATGTAGGCGCGACGATCGTCGCGATCGGGTGCGTCGGTGATGACGCCCGAGACGGTGAGGGCGTCGCTCTTGATCACGGCAACGCCGAGGATGGCGCCGTCGGGTCGTCCGCCCCGGCGGATCGGCGCGGCGAACGCGGTGCCCGGCGTCGACGAAGTCGTGCCGATGGGCAGGTAGACATCACTCACGTTGGTCTCGCCGCGCATCGCCTCCTGCCAGTAGGGCCGGTAGGCGTAGTTGCCCCCGAGGATCTTCCGATCGGAAGATGCGATCGCGGTCCCGGTGTCGTCGAGGACGAAGAAGATCCCGGCGCCGACGTGCGCTTCCTTGAGAACGTCGAGGTCAGCGTTGATCTGCTCGGCGGCCGGTTCCACGGCTGCCCCGGACCGGTCGACCGCCTCGGTGTAGGCGACGATGTCGCGGTCGCGGCTGATGCCCGTGACGAGCCGGAGATTGGCCTCGATCTCGGCATCGAGACCGGCGGCGATGGCGCCCGCGAGACCGATGAGTTCGCGTTGCCCGTCGCGGGCCGCCTGGTTCTCGATCCGGGTGATGCCGAGTCGGGTGAGGAGGAGTACCGGGCCGACGGCGCCGAGCACCAGGATCACGGCGATGCGGGTGCCGATGTGCCACCGACGGGGATCCACGTGCACGTCGGCAATCTAGGAGAGGGTCGGACCTCCGGGGTTCGGCAATCGCCGTATCGGTGGTTAGCATCGGATCGTGGCGACGCACAGCGGAACGGCGGGTATCGGATCCGAAGCGCCGGACTTCACTCTCCCCGACGGAAGCGGCACTCCCGTCGGACTGGCGGAGTTCCTGGCCCGGGGTCCGGTTGTCGTCGCCTTCCTGCGCGGCTTCCCCTGACCGTTCTGCCGCCGGCATCTCGTGCAGTTGCGCGAGGACTACGACCGCTTCACCGCCGCCGGCGCGTCCGTCATTGCCGTCGCGCCGCACGATGTGAAGACCGTGGCCGCGTTCACCGCCAAGGAGCCGATGCCCTTCCCGGTGCTCGCCGACCCGGAGCACACGGTCTTCGACCTCTACGACGTCGCGAGCCGAGCACTCAGCCTCGGCCAGCGCCCGGCGGTGTTCGTGATCGGGGCCGACGGTCGCGTTCGGTTCGACGCCGTGGGAACCCAGCAGTGGCAGATCCCCGGCAACGACGAAGTCCTCGGCGTGCTCGCGAACGGCTGACGGTCTCCGGGACCGAGGCCTGAGTGCCGTCCACTGACGGGGTGTCGGGCGATTCCCGCCTGGCGGCCTACGGGTCGCTCCGACCGGGGGAGCGGCACGCCGACGTGCTCGCCGGATTGGCGGGCGAGTGGGAGCCGGCGACCCTGCGGGGCGACCTCGTGTGGATGGACGGTTACCCGGTTCTCTCCCCGCGAACCGACGGCCCGGAGGTCGAGGCGGCCGTCTTCACGAGCGCCGACCTTTCCGGCGCGTGGCCGATCATCGACGAGTTCGAGGGGCCGACCTACCGTCGCGCGCTCGTCGAGTTCACGCGTCCCGACGGCACGACCGGTACGGCGTCCTGTTACGTGGCCGTGTGACGAGCGTTCGCCTCGTCCCGGGCGTGGCTGTCGGTCCCCCCGGGTAGGTTTGGATCGCGGTCGGGCATTCCCGGGTGGCCCACGGGCGGGCACCCCGCTCCGGTCGCGAGAGCGGGTGATCGCGTGGGTGGGTCGGTGCGAACGAGTTCGGGTGGTTCGCGGCTGCGGCGCTGGAGGGTGCCTGCTCTCGTGGCCTCCGTCTCGGTGACTCTGGTGGCGTCGGCCGCGGTTCCCGCTGCGGCCTCGGCGCTTCCTCCGTCCGTTCCGTCCACGGTGCCCGTGTTCACTGCGCCTGCTGCGGGCGTCACCGTTGCCGGAAGCGTCACCCTCTCGGCGACGACCTCGGCGCCGTCGGTGCGCTTCGCGGTCGACGGCGTGCCGATCGCGACGGTCGGTGCCGTGGCCGGCGTCGCGAGCGCTTCCTGGCAGACGTGGGGAGCGCCCAACGGAACCGTCACACTCTCGGCGACGGACTGCGACACCGACGGCTGCTCGGCGACGGGTACCGCCGAGCGCGGCGTCACCGTTGCCAACTCGGCCCCGACGGTGACCGCGCCGACCAACGGTGGATTGACGGGCACTCGCCCGGTTCTGCGAGCATCGGCATCGGGCGGAGGCATCTCGTTTCTGGTCGACGGAGCGGCCGTCGGATTCGATGCGACAGCGCCGTACTCGTTCGCGATCACCTCGGCACTCACCGTCGGAGGGCACACGGCCCAGGTGATCCGCTGCGACAGCGCCGGAACCCGGTGCGAGGGAGCCGTCTCGGCTGCAGTGGGGTTCACCGCACTAGCGCTCGCTCCGCAGATCAGCTCCGTGAGCCCCAACCCGTTCAGTCCGAACGGTGACGGTCGGAAGGACACCACCCGCTTCACGCTGGTGCTCCCCGACGCACAGACCGCCACGATGGCGATCCGCGGCAGTGACGGCACGCTCTGGCGGACGAGGTATCTCGGCCGCCTCGGTGCGGGATCTCACGTCGTCGGCTGGGACGGTCGGGATCAGGTGGGGCGTCGGGTCGCCGACGGCCTCTATTCGATCGAGGTCCAGACCACCGACGTGCGCAACGGCGAGACCTTTACCGGAACGGCCAAGGCATCAGTACGCGTCGACACGGTCGCGCCGACGATGACCGGTCTTTCGGGGGCCGGTACGACCTTCTACCCCTTCCCCGACGGCTACCGCGACGCCTTCGGTCCGCAGGTGAACGTGGGTTCGGCGGGCACACTGCGCCTCTTCGTCTCGACTGTCTCCGGAGTCCGGGTGCGGACGTTGAGCCGGTCGGTTCCGGGGGCCGGACGGTTCGGACTCACATGGGACGGGCGTCTCGCTTCCGGTCGCCGTGTGGCGGGCTCCTACCGCTTCGCGTTCGAGGCCGAGGATGCGTCGGGCAACCGGCGCCGCACGACCGGCTACGGCGTCGTCGTCTCCATGATGAAGCTGGTGACCCGCAACGCCACCCGCGTCGTCTCCGGTGCCTCGGCGGTGAATGTCGGCGCCTCCGATAGCTCTTGCGGATTCTGGAGCACTTCCGCATCGGATTTCACGGGCGGTTTGTGGCTCGACAACCTGTGTTACGACGATGAGGTGGTCGTTGCGACCTACGGTTTCTCGGTACCGGCGGCAGTGAGGTACGGCACGATCCGCGTCGAGTCCTACGGCAACACGATCAGCCCTCCGACGGCGGTGGGAACCCTCATCTACAGCTTCGAGCGGGGAGAGTGGGACATCTTCGGATCGTCAGTTGTCTCGGGCTACTCCGCGGACCAGTGGTCGAACTTCGGAACCAAGAGTGCTCGGGGTCGCGTGAGCTCCTCGCATCGGGTCCGGATCGCCCTCGGGATCGGGACTGCCTACCTGAACCAGGATTACGACATCGGTCAGGTGAAGATCACGATCTCCTACTCCGTCCTCGCCTGATCGGGCCCGCCGCCTTCGCGCCGGGGGTCACCCCCGGTTGCGGTTGGCGCGGGTTGCCCGGGGCCGTAATGATCGGTTTCTCAGCGGCGTGACCGGGAGGACGGCCGAATGAATCGCGGCCTGCACTCTCTCGGTGCGGAGGACGAGCACCTCGATCCGCGTCGGTGGGTGACGCTGTCGATCCTCATCCTGGCGGTGATGCTCATCGCCGTCGACATCTCGGTACTGAACGTCGCGATCCCGACGATCCTCCGCGATCTCGACACGACGGTTCCCACGCTCCAGTGGGTGATCACCGGGTACTCGCTCACGTTCGCCACGTTTCTCATCGTGGGCGGTCGTCTCGGCGACGTCTACGGGCACCGCCGAATGTTCGTGATCGGGGCGGCGCTGTTCGGTCTCGGATCTCTCATCGCGTCCATTGCGCCGAGCGTGGGCGTTCTCATCATCGGAGAGGCGATCATCGAGGGACTCGGCGCGGCTCTCCTCTCACCTTCGAGCCTGGCCATTCTCTCGTCGACCTTCCGGGGCCGGGAGCGGGCGACGGCTTTCGCGGTCTGGGGGGCGACGATCGGTGCCGCGGTGGCGTTCGGCCCTGTTCTCGGCGGCTTCCTCACGACCAACTACTCGTGGCGCTGGTCGTTCCGGATCAACGTGGTGATGGCGCCGATCGCGATCATCGGGGCCCTGCGGCTCGTGCCCCGTAGCCCGAGAGGAGAGAAGCGCCCGATCGACCTTCCCGGAGCCGCGCTGATCGCGACCAGCATGTTTCTCCTCGTCTTCGCCTTGAGCGAGCAGGGGGAGTACGGCGGGTGGCGGCCGGTGCGCCCGTTCGCGATCGGAAGCGTCGTCGTGTGGCCCGAGGACCGGCCCGTGGCCATCAGTGCCGTGGCCTTCGTCCTGGCGATAGCGGTTCTCGTCGCGTTCGTACGCTACGAGTCGGCTCGATTCCGGCGGGGGACCGAGCCGCTCTTCGAGTTCGCGCCCCTGCGCCTGCGCAGCTTCCGCTACGGGCTGATCACGCTCACCGTGCTCGCTCTCGGGCAGTTCGGATTGCTGTTCACCCTGCCTCTCTTCCTCCAGGCCGCCGAGGGACTCAGTGCGCAGGAGACGGGGTTCTGGCTGCTCCCGCTCGGCCTCGCGGTGATCGTCGGCGCCCAACTGGGCGCTCGCCTCGCCCGCCGGGTGACCGCGACGACGATCTCGCGGGCGGGACTCGTCATCCAGGCCTGCTCCTACATCTTCGTGATCCGGGCGATCGCGCCCGGCGTGACCTTCGCCGACGTCGCGCCCGGTCTCGTGGGTTTCGGGATCGGCATCGGGTTCGCGAGTTCGCAGCTGACCAACGTCGTGCTCGCCGAAGTGCCGCTCGACAAGGCGGGGGTGGCGAGCGCCGCCAACTCGACGGCTCGGCAGATCGGGGCTGCGCTCGGAGCGTCGATCGTGGCCTCGCTCATCAGTACGCAGACGATTCGGCATGCGGTCGATGCCGTCCGGTCGGCGGATCTCGACGCCGCGGTGCGGGCCCGTCTGGTCGCAGCGGTACAGGCCTCGGGGCCGAGCACGCGGCCGCCGACCTCTCTCTCCGGTCCGGCGGCGACGGAGGTGCACCGGATCCTGGCCGAGGCGATTGCGTCGGGTACCCGGGCGGCGATGGCTTTCGGCTGTGCCGTCGTCGCAGTCGGCGCGGTGACGTCGATGTTCATTCCCCGGCGGCTCGGCGCTCCCGCGCCGCTCCCGCCTCCGGGGATCGCTCCCGACGCCGATCCGGGGGAACGCTCAGGTCCCTGACGTGCGCAGGGGGGTCTCGGTCATGAGCGATCCGTCCCGACCGGGCGGGGCCATGAACCGGGGGATGTCGGCGAGGATCACGGCCCGGCCCTCATCGGAGTCGAAGAACTCCTGCTCGAACGATTCCCGGCTGCGGAAGTGCAGTTCGGCGATGCCGTCGATGTCATCGCCGGCGGTGCGGAGCGAGCGTACGACCACGTTCTGGGTGTAGTTCCACAGGCCGGGGTGGTGCCGACGGGCGAGCGGGGTGTGCCGTTGCGTCCAGTGCTCGGCGAAGTCGGCCGCGGTCGTTCTCGGGGCCCGGCGCATGAACGAGACCATCTTCACGCCGGGGGCCGTTGTGCCGTCGGGCCAGGTGCGGTCCCAGACGATCTGGCGGTGCGGGGCGACGACCCAGGCCCGGACCTCCTCGGCGGCGGTGACGAGCGTCGCCCAGCCCGGGAGGCTCTCGGCGCGGTTCGCCCGGGGCACCGTCAGCGTCAGCAGGAGGTCGACCGGGGTGGCGCGCATCTGCGCACCGTCTTCGCGCACCAACTCGTTGACGACGACCTCGGTCACCGTCGCGTCGGCGAGCGCCGCCGCCGACCATTCGGCGCGCACCGCTCCGACCGCGTTGCGGTCGGCGAGTCGCACGGCGATCATCACGGGGTCCACACGCGCTCCTGGTCTCCGGCGGCCGGTGGTGGCGAGTCGGCCGGTACGCCGGATTCTGTCCCGGGCCTTGCGGCCCGGTGGCGGCCATCCCTCTCGGCCGACGGTTGCCCGCCGACTCCAGCGGCCTACCCGGGAGTGATCGGACGGGCCGCCCTCTCCCTGCTCGGCCTTGCTCCGGGTGGGGTTTGCCGATCCGCCCGGGTCACCCCGGGCGCTGGTGCGCTCTTACCGCACCGTTTCACCCTTGCCTGTGCCGGTCGCCCGGCCATCGGCGGTCTGCTCTCTGTTGCACTTTCCTGCGGGTCACCCCGACTGGGCGTTACCCAGCACCCTGCCCTGCGGAGTCCGGACGTTCCTCGGACGGGTCACCGGAAACCGGGCCCGTACGCGGCCGCCTGGCCGACTCGCCACCGACCCCAGTGAACCACACGGGGGCGGTCGCCCGGGTGGGCGGGAGTCGGGCCCCGCCCACCCGGGCGCGGGGTCGGATCCCGAATCTCGCCGTTCCGCTCAGGTCGGGTCGGGATCGGCCGATACCCCTTCGTCACGGCGAGCGGAGTCGGGACCCACCGCCGGGAGGCGCGGTGCTGCGGAGCCGGTCGGGACCGACGCGTCCTCGACCGGCTCTCCGCATGTCGACTTGTCTCGTCCCTGTAGCAGGTTCGAGTTCGAAGTAGAAGCCGACGAGATCCGGGACGCCGTCGTGAACGGGAGCGCCACTAGGGCAGTGGTAGCGTCAACCGTCGTCGAACGTGCGGGAAAGGTGCCCGGCCTTGCACGAGTATCCGCAAGACCCCGCGACGCGACTCTCTGACCGATTGCCGGGCCGAGAGGCGGAACTCGTCGCAGTCGTAAAACGGGTTCGGAGCGGAACGCGTCTGGTAGCGAGCCTTGTTGCGCTCGTAGTCGTCGCGGCTCTCGCGGTCTCGACGGCGGGTTTCGTGCGTCAGCATTCGGAAGCGGAACGCGCCGCAACCGTTTCGGCGTGGCGGCGTGACCACCGACTTCTATTCGAAGAGAGTGTGTACGCGCGCACGGCTTTTCGAAGGCTGATAGTCGAGGCTTCCGACGTTTCCTCTGCGGTGGATCTGCGGGAACGAAGCGCCGAACTCGATCGCCGCATGACGGATCTCGGCCGTCAGTGGCGACCGAACTCCAGGCTGCGGAAGCTGACGGAGGCCGAGTTTCGCTCACTGCGCGATTGGATGGAATTTTCGAGCGCGGCGGCATCCGCTCGTCCATCGGAGAGCAGTCGACGATTGAACGTGCTCGAACGGAGCGACGGTCTATTCGACTCCTGGATCGCGGCGTTCCGAACCGCCGGCGACGCGGTCGCCTCTCGAGTGTCAGGCGACGCCGACCGATCGCTGCGAAGTGATCGAGATGTCTTGATCTCGGTATTCGCCCTCTCCCTTCTGATGCTCGCACTGTTGTTGGTGTGGGTGCGGTACGCGCGTCTCAGGGTCTTCGCCGCCACGAAGATGCTCGGCGAGGTGGTCCGAGCGAATCAACGAACGAACGACCTCGTGGTTCTGCTGCGTACGGTCATCGACGGTACGTCGAACCTCATCTTCGCCAAAGACTCCGACCGTCGATACCTCCTGACCAATGAGGCGATGGCCCGTGAACTCAGCGATTCGAGCCGACGATCGGTCATCGCATTGCGTGACGATGACCTGATGCCGAGCATTGACCGAGAACTCGTAGCGATGCACGAAGACGAGGTTCTCGAGGGAGGGGTTCCGAGGACGTTCGAGGAGACACTCTCTCTGAACGGCGGACTCCGCCACTTCATCACGACTCGAGCGCCTCTCTGCGATGCGAGCGGCCGAACAATCGGCCTCGTCGGTGTCGCGACGGATGTCACGGCGGCAAAGGTCGCCCGCGATGTCGAGAGGATTCAATCCGCGCTTCACGGAATTGCGCGGACCGAAACGACCTCGGACGTTGCTCGGGTATTCGTAGCGGCGGTTGAAGATGCCCTCGATGTAGAGGCAGTTGCTATTTGGACCCGCGATGGCGTCAGAACAGGTTGGCAGTTGCAGGCCGAAGCGCCGGAGGGAGCCTCGGCGGACCTGACGCGGTGGCTCCCGCACGGCACGCCGGGAGTTCTCGGCGATCCCGCCGACGCGCCGCATGCCGTGGTTAGCGAAGAGGATCTGGGTGTCTTCGCGTTCTTCATCCCTGGGCGATCCGACGAAACAGGCGCCATGGTTACGGTCGCATTGAGTAGCGCGGCAGCCACTATGGGGACAGTGACCCGGGACGCGCTCTCGGCCGCGTGTACCGAACTTCAACGAGGACTAGAGCTTGTCTCGCTCGCCGAGGCGGAACGTGCGCTCGTCCGACGGATGCAGTCTGCGATGCTCGGAAACCCCAGATCGAACACGAGAGCGTTCGCGACGTGTGGTCAGTACATCGCAGCAGAATCCGACTTTCTCGTAGGGGGCGATTGGTACGACGTCTTCGAGTTCCCCGATGGTCGTATCGGTATCGGGATCGGCGACATCGTCGGGCACGGAGTCGAGGCGGCAATTGCTGCCGGACAGTGTCGCTCCGCGCTCTTCGGTTCGGCCGCGTCCGGCGAGGAGCCAGACGTCGTCATCGATCGCCTCGACCGGTTCGCCGGGATGGTTCCGGAGGCGAAGTACGCAACGTGTCTCTACCTGACTCTCGATCCCGCAACGCGAACAGTCCGCTGGGTGCGAGCCGGTCATCCGCCCCTCCTCCTGATACACGGGGACGGGCGCGCCGAGTATCTCGAGCGAGGTGGAGGGCTACCGCTTGGTATGCCCGGCAGTGAGGGCACGCGCGAGATGCAGGAGCTTGTAGTGGGACCGGACGCAACCCTCGTCGTGTTTACGGACGGCCTCATCGAGAATCGGACAGTCGCGATCGAGACGAGAATGCAGCATCTCGCGGACCTTGTCGTGGGAGTGCGAGCGTGCGGTGTCGAAACGATCTCCGCAAGTATCGCGGAGGGGATGCTTGCGGCGGGTTCACTGAGCGATGATGTCGCCTTCGTCGTGTGTGGAATCGGCGAGAGATCTATGAGGTTCGAATGGTCCGACGCGGAGGTGAGTCGACGGTCGGTACGAGTGGTCCGTGACCGCGCCGAGAACTGGTTGACGGCGTCCGGAATCGATCGTGAGATGACGTCCGAGGTCGTCCTTGCATTGTCCGAGATAGTCACCAACTCCGTCGAGTACGCGTGGGCGGAGGGGAAACGCGGACGGGTCCGGATCGTAGGTGCGATCGATTCGGAACGAATCGAGATCTCTGTCGAGGACGACGGTAGGTGGCAACGTCGGCGCGAGGCTTCCGAAGGCGGATTCGGTCTAATGATTGCATCGGCGTGCATGAACGCAGTCGAAGTACTGACGTCCGAGGCGGGAACGGT
>Ga0208783_10000929_pt1 | contig 17818 bp, 18 predicted proteins | sample DEB19_08_DNA_2_FD_184529 | JGI IMG/M metagenome (GOLD analysis project Ga0208783, IMG submission 184529) | Aqueous microbial communities from the Delaware River and Bay under freshwater to marine salinity gradient to study organic matter... | ecosystem: Environmental > Aquatic > Marine >...
ATTCATGACCACGAATAACACCAGCAGCAGTACGGCAAAACTCCACCACTGAATCGCATAAGACCAGTTTTGTTCTGGTCCTTTGACGAAGGGCTTCCAGTCACGCCGATAACCGTTGGGTGCCGAAGCATCGAGCAACACCACCCTTGTCTCAAGACGTCCTTCGTCGACCCCCAGCGCGCGGGCGAGTTCCGCGGGCAGCGGAAATGCCGTCACGCGAGGCCAGCTTCCTGAAACGGCCGGTGCCGCCCGGCCTCCTGCCAGTCCTGCCGCAGGCAGTTCGTCGAGTCTGCCAGCGACGGTCACCCGATCATCGACCGATGGCAAATCCACATCGGGTAGACGATCGCGGTAACCCTCGAAAGGCAACCATCCCCGATTCACCAACAGCACGCGTCCATCGTCGAGCTGCAGTGGCGTCATCACTTCGTAACCGGCTCGTCCGTCGCGTGTGCGATTATCGAGCAGAAACTGGCGAGAGCTGTCCCATGCTCCGCTCACTTCAACGCGCGAGTAGCGCGGCAGATCGGTCGTCGCCTTCGAGCCGAGTGCGACAGCGTGATCAGCGCCCATCGTGAACTCTTCACTCAGGCGCTGCTTGAACTCCGCACGGCCCCATTGCCAACGGCCGAGGCTGATGAAGAGAACTAAAAGCAGCAGGGTGATGACAGTCATCAGCCACGACGGAGAAAAAACCCTGCGGCCGACGGCGATTCTGAGCGGCACGGTCTTATAATAACGGTTGTGGAACTCTTTCGGCTCCTTGTTGGCATCGTGATGCTGGGCATCGTTATCAGCCTAGGCTCAGCCTTGTTCCATCTCATGACCGATAAAGGTGATTCCAAGAAAATGGTCAGAGCGCTGACGGTCCGCGTGGGCTTGTCGGTGGGTCTCTTCCTGCTACTCATGGCAGCGTGGGCCGCTGGCTTGATCCAGCCGCTCGGCGCCGGACGCTAAAAAGCAAACGGGCCGGTTACCCGGCCCGTCGCATCATCTTAAGGGGTGGCAGTCGCCACCTGAGTCATCAGACCCAGTAGACGAACACGAACAGTCCCAGCCAGACCACGTCAACGAAGTGCCAGTACCACGCGACGGCCTCGAAGCCGAAGTGTCGCTGCGGCGTGAAGTGACCCTTCATAGTTCGGAACCAGATGACGAGCAACATGATGGCACCGAGCGTCACGTGTACGCCGTGGAAGCCCGTCAGCATGAAGAACGTCGATCCGTAGATGCCTGTGGACAGCGTGAGTCCGAGTTCCGTGTAGGCGTGAATGTATTCCTCGGCCTGCAGTCCTACGAACAAAAAGCCCAATAAGAAGGTTGCCGCGAGGAAAATATTGAGAATCTTGCGATTGCCCTCTTTGAGCGCATGGTGCGCGATGGTGATCGTGACACCCGAGAGCAGCAAGATCGCCGTGTTGATGGCAGGCAGCCCGAAAGCCGGAATGGTTTCGAAAGAACCATCGTCACGCGGGCCGAGGGCCGCCGGGCCGTTCGTCGGCCAAGTGGCGGTGTAATCCTGGAACAGCAGCAACTTGTTGAAGATCTTCACGCCTTCACCGCCGATCCAGGGAACCGACAGTTGTCGCGCATAAAAGAGTGCGCCGAAGAAGGCAGCGAAGAACATCACTTCAGAGAAGATGAACCACATCATTCCCATTCGGAATGACTTGTCGACCTGCATGTTGTACATGCCGCGCTGATGCTCGTTGATGACGACAGCAAACCAGCCGACGAAGAGCGCGATCAGCATGACCACACCGGTGGCGAACACCCAAGGCCCGTACCACTCGTTGAGCCAGCCACACAGTCCGATCATGAACACGAACAGCGTTGCCGAACCGTAGATCGGCCAGGGGCTTTCGTGAGGAACGTAATACTTATCGGCAGCGTGTTCTGTGGCGTTGGCCATATGGTATTTCCTAGTTCAGCGCGGCGACCCGCGTCGAGTTATCGTAAAAAACGTAAGACAAAGTGACCCGATCGATGCTCTTGGGTAGGTTCGGGTCGATCACGAAGCGCACCGGCATGACGCGCTCTTCGTCTTTCGCGAAATTCTGCGGAACGAAGCAGAAGCATTCCGTCTTACGAAAGAACGCAGTCGCTTTACCGGGCGCGACACTCGGGATCGCTTGTGCGACCGTATCGCGTCCCGTCAGGTTTCGGGCGACATAATCGATTTCATACAACCGACCCGGAGTCACCTTCATTTCGGCGGTGACCGGGTGAAACTCCCAGCTGCCGACGGTCGGCAGATCTGCAACGAATTCGACGGTGACCTGTCGCGACTCGTCGTACTCGACTGACTGCACATTGGAGGCGCGCAGCAGATCTTTGGGATTGCCAACACCGGTGATGTCGCAGATCACGTCGTAGAGCGGAACCAAAGCAAATCCGAACGCGAAGGCACCCGCTGCGAATCCGAGCAAGCGCAACGTCAGACGACGATTGCTTTGATCGCGCGACTCGCTCATTGCCTAAAGCCCAGAAGCGACATCAGGATAAATGCCAGATAGAACCCGAACGCGACGAGGCCGAGCACGATCGCTGAGCGTTTCACTCGGCGAGCGCGTTCGGCGTCGTTGGCGTTGGGCTCCATCGCGTAGCGTCCGTGACGACTCAGTGCATCGCGCCTTGCGAGATGACGGCACGAGACGGCGGCGTCTCCCAGCTGTGGTAAGGCGCTGGCGTCGGCAGCTCCCACTCGAGGCCGTGAGCACCTTCCCACGGACGATCAGCTGCTTTCTCACCCGATCGCACCGCGCTCCAGATGACATAGACGAAGAGCAGCTGAGAGAAACCGAAGATGAAGGCGCCGATGGACGACACCATGTTCCAGTCGGCGAACTGCGTCGAGTAGTCGGGAATACGACGAGGCATACCGGCAAGCCCCAGGAAGTGCTGCGGGAAGAACAGCACGTTCACGCCGATCGTCGACAGCCAGAAGTGCAGCTTGCCGACCTTTTCGTTGTACATGCGACCCGACCACTTGGGCAGCCAGTAGTACACGCCCGCCATGATGGCGAAGACTGCGCCAGGAACCAGCACGTAGTGGAAGTGAGCCACGACGAAGTAGCTGTCGTGATACTGGAAGTCCGCCGGGACGATGGCGAGCATCAGGCCCGAGAAACCACCAATCGTGAACAAGAAGAGGAAGGCGATCGAGAACAGCATCGGCGTCTCGAAGCTGATCGAGCCTTTCCACATCGTCGCGCACCAGTTGAACACTTTCACGCCGGTGGGGACTGCGATGAGCATGGTCGACAGCATGAAGAACAGCTGCCCCGCGAGCGGCATACCGACGGTGAACATGTGGTGCGCCCAGACGATGAACGAGAGGAACGCGATCGACGCGGAGGCGTAGACCATCGACTCATAGCCGAACAGCGGCTTGCGCGAGAACGTCGGAATGATTTCCGAAACGACACCGAAGGCCGGCAGGATGAGGATGTACACCTCGGGGTGTCCGAAGAACCAGAAGATGTGCTGGAACATCACCGGGTCACCGCCACCCGAGGCGGCGAAGAAGCTCGTACCGAAGAAATAGTCGGTGAGCAGCATGGTGACCGCGCCCGCGAGCACCGGCATGACGGCGATCAGCAGGTACGCCGTGATCAGCCACGTCCAGCAGAAGAGCGGCATGTTGAGCAGACCCATTCCCGGGGCGCGCATATTGAGAATGGTGACGACGACGTTGATCGCGCCGAGGATCGACGAGATACCCATGAGGTGAATCGCGAAGATCGTGAGCGGGAAGCTGTCACCGGCCTGCAGAGAGAGAGGCGGATAAAGCGTCCAGCCGCCTGCGGGAGCGCCACCCGGCACGAACAGCGTGAGCAGCAGCAGCGTGAAGGCGAACGGGAGCAGCCAGAAGCTGAAGTTGTTGAGTCGCGGCAGCGCCATATCCGGCGCGCCCACTTGCATCGGCACCATCCAGTTGGCGAGCCCTGTCCATGCCGGCATCACAGCGCCGAAGATCATCAGCAGCGCGTGCATCGTCGTCATGGAATTGAAGAAACCCGGATCGACGAACTGCAAGCCCGGCTGGAAGAGTTCCGCGCGAATGACGAGAGCCATGGCGCCGCCCATGAAGAACATCGCGCAAGCGAACACGAGGTACATCGTGCCGATGTCCTTATGGTTCGTGGCGAAGAGCCAGCGCTTGAGGCCGTGCGGCTTGTGATCGTGGTGATCGTGAGCGTGATCGTGGGTCGCGGTATTGGCCATGATGTTCGTGCTCTCTCGAATTGAATCTGGTGTTGAATTCTTTGGTTAGTCGTCGACGATTCAGCCGCGGGGCGCAGCAGGAAGTGCCGCAACGGTGGGCGCGGCGTCAGCAGCCGGTTCGCTCGTCGTATCGGCAGGCGCCGCAGCACCGGGTTTTTGCGCGGCAAGCCACGCGCGGTATTCGTCCTTCGTGACGACCTTCACGACGATCGGCATGAAGCCGTGATCACGTCCGCAGAGCTCTGCGCACTGGCCACGGTAGAGACCGGTCTTACCCTTCTCGACCTTGAACCAAAGTTCGTTGACGTTGCCCGGGATCGCATCCTTCTTCATGCCGAAGGCTGGAACCCACCAGGCGTGGATGACGTCTTGCGCAGTCAGCAGCACGCGGACTTTGGTGTCTTCGGGAACGACGAGCGGGTTGTCGACATCGAGCAAGTAGTTTTCGACGGATTCGGGATTGACGCCCGACTTGAGTTGGCGCGCTTCGTCACTCGCGCGAGCGAGGGAGGAGAAAAACTTTACGTCTTCGCCGAGGTAGTCGTAGTGCCACTTCCACTGGTAGCCCGTCACCTTGATGCTGATCTCGGTGTTGCGCGTGTCTTCGATCGCGATGAGCGTACGGGCGGCGGGAATCGCCATGATCACGAGGATGACGACCGGAATCACCGTCCAGATGATTTCGGCCTTCGTGCTATGGGTCATGGTGGTGTCGGGCTTCGCACCCTGCGATTTACGGAATGCGACGAGCGACCAGATCATCCAGCCAAAAACAAACACGCCAATGGCCACGCACCACCAGAAGATCGTCATGTGCAGCGAGTGGATTTCTTTGGACAACTCGGTGACACCGACCGTCATGTTCACGTTGCCCCATTCGGCATGGGCAGCGAGCGGGGCGAGACCGCCCAGGATCGCGAAGGCGGCGGCGGCAAGGGCAGAGCGAGCGTGTCTGGTCATGGCTTATCCAATGGGTCGATCAAAACACCAAAAAACGCGCCAGCCCTGAAGCGTGCCGGTTAAGCCGGACCACCCTGGGCGGGCAATGGCGGGGATTCTGCTATTCGGCCAATCAAGCGACGAAGCCGCTTGGCGAGACTGAGCCGCTCCTGCTCATTGAGGAACTGCCCAACCTCGAGGCCGCGACCATGCGACTCGACGGTCAGTCGACTCGGATGCAGCGGTGAACCCCCAGCGCGAATTCTAACTTGCGCCCAGTGTCGCGGGAACTCGACACGCTGCCGAGTGGGGGGAGACACGTCCTCGATCGTGACGACCTCATCGGACACGATGATCGTCTGCCGCTGATGCCGTCTCGCCATACTGACCCGCAATGCCCAGCCCACCAGCGCGAGCTCTAGGCCTGCAAAGGGCAACACGAGCCAGAACCCCATTATCGAGAGGGGGAGCGCGATCGACAGCGAAGCCACACAGACGCTGGCAAAAAACCATCGAGCTCCGCGGGGTGACAGTGAGCAATGCGGGGCGATTTCTATGCGGGCTTCGGGCTCTGGCATGAATCGGGCACCTCAGACAGGCATCGGGATGCTATCGATCAACTAAACTTCAACCAATACAGTCAGTTAGGAGGACTCAGAGTCTTCCCAGATTCATCCACCAGGCGGTCAAAAAGCTGCTGACCGAGGTCGAGGCGCTGCGTCTCGTCGGCACCGAAAGGGAAAATCGCAAGGGGCGGTGCGCCAAGTAGCGACTCTAAAGTCGACACATTATCTTGCCATCGAGCCATCAGGGGATCGATGCGGTTCCCGACCCAACCGGCCAACACGAGTCCGGAAAGCCTGATCGACTCGGCGCTTAGTACCGCATGATTGAGACATCCCAAACGTAAACCGACGACCAGAACCACCGGCAGACCGATCGCGCAGGCGAGGTCCGCCATGCTGCGATGGGGGTCGAGGGGTGCCCGCCAACCGCCGGCTCCCTCGACCACCAGACAGTCGCATTCTGTTGCACGAGACCGCGCAAGCGTGGCGATCCGTTGAACATCGATCGTCACACCCACCTCCGCCGCCGCAAGATGCGGCGAGATCGGTGGTTCAAAACAGTACGGGTTCGTCGCGTAGTAGTCACTCTCCCCGGCTGCGGTCATCAGTGCCAACGCGTCGTCGTTGCGCAGACCTTCGGTTGTGCGACGCGCGCCCGACGCCACAGGTTTCATCACGCCGGCTTTCAAACCCCGACGGCGTACCGCAGCGGCCAACGCGGTCGACACGAAGGTCTTGCCGATCTCTGTATCCGTGCCCGTGACGAACACGCCTATCGAGGGGCGACTCATCGACGTGTCCTCTTCGGAAAAGGAACGACGACTTCGCCCTCGTTCGGCGCATGCTGCGAAGAGCCTGCGAACGCTGCAACGTGAATGACTTCTCCGCGCTCGTCTGCATAGCGATCGATGTCGAGCACGGGTTCCACGAAACCCGCGCGCATCAACGCACTGCCCAAATCATGAATATCCGCCTGACCCGGTGATGACATCGCGCTCGGCGTCATACAAAGAAAAAGGCCGCCGGATACCAGTACTCGACGAATTTCACGGAGTGACGCGTCGAGTGCGTCAACGCCCGGCGACCAGTCGTGGGCGATCACCAAGTCGACACTGTGATCTGGAAGAGATATCTGGTGTGCGGGACAGTCAAGATATTCCACGTTCGGCGGACGCCGAAACAAGCGACTCATGACCGATGAACTCGCAGTGCCCGTACTTTCGGGCGCGCCGGTCGAGACCAGTCGCACCCGCGGAAATTTTTGACGGAGCGCGCCATGCGCACCATTCGCTCGTCCAGCGACATCGACGACGACTTTCGGCGTCAGCGAAAAATGATCCAATCGATTCAGCAGCTCGACATGGGCGGGCTCGTTCATGTCGCTGCCTCCAACGCCGAAAGCAATCTATCGACTTCTGACTCGCTATGCGACGCCGAAAGTGTGATTCGAAGTCTCGCCGTACCGTGAGGGACCGTCGGCGGTCTGATCGCGGTGACGCGGAACCCCGCCGCTGCGAGTTTCGCGCTCGCTGCGAGCGCCTCCTCCGCCTGGCCGAGAATCATCGGTTGAATCGGTGTAGCCGACTCCATCAGGCGAAGACCGCGAGCCTTCGCGCCAGCACGAAATCTCATGATCAATGAATTCAGGTGCTCGCGTCGCCACGTTTCCTTTTGAACGATCGCGAGCGACATCCGTGTGGCAGCCGCAACGGCGGGAGGGAGTGCGGTGGTGTAAATGTAACTCCGCGCACGTTGCACGAGCAGCTCGATGACGTTCGAGTCCCCAGCGACGAACGCCCCGAACGTTCCGAACGCTTTGCCGAAAGTCCCCACGAGCACCGGAACCTCGCGAGGGCTTAAGCCAAAGAGCTCGCAACTTCCCCGTCCCGTCCTTCCGATCACGCCGATTCCGTGTGCATCGTCCACGACGAGCCAGCCCTGATATTCACGTATCGCTGTGGCAAGGGCCGGAAGAGGGGCCAGATCTCCGTCCATGCTGAATACGCCGTCGGTAATGACGAATGTACCGCCGCCCGCTTCGATGACGCCCGGCGCATAGCGATCAAGCAGCGAGCGTGCTGCGGCCGCATCGCCGTGCGGGTATCGAAGGTTAGATGTACTTCGAACGAGTCGTGCCGCATCGATCAGGGAGGCATGGTTGAGTTCGTCGGCTACGAGCAGATCGCGACGATCGGCCAGCGCCGACAGCACGCCGAGGTTTGCCATGTAGCCGGTCGAGAACACCAGCGCGCGTTCGCGTCCGGTGAAGTCTGCGAGTTCGCGTTCGAGTGCGTCATGTTCGGCCGTGTGTCCGCTGACGAGATGGGACGCGCCCGCACCCGCTCCGAACTGGCGAGCAGCGTCCGCCATGGCACTTGCGACCCGCTCGTCGTTAGCGAGGCCCAGATAGTCATTACTACAAAAATTGACTCGACCGTCCGGAGCGAGTTCGCGTCGTCGACGGAGATTGGGGGACTCGATATCGCCGAGTGCGGCGGCGATGGCCTCAGGCGTGCAACGCACCGGATGCCCCCGTCGCGGTGCGTATGCCGAGACGTTCGAGCAACTCGCGATCGTGTTCGACGTCGGGATTGCCCGTAGTGAGCAGCTTCTCGCCGTAGAAGATCGAATTGGCACCCGCGAAGAAAGCGAGTGCCTGCAGTTCGTCAGACATTTGCTCGCGCCCTGCCGACAGACGCACGGCCGATTTGGGCATGAGGATGCGCGCCACCGCAATGGTGCGAACGAAGTCAAAGGGGTCGATGGGCGTCTGATCGGCGAGCGGTGTACCGGGCACCGCTACGAGCTGATTGATAGGTACGCTTTCGGGATGCTGATCGAGATTCGCGAGTACTTGCAGCATTCGCGCGCGGTCTTTCGTCGTTTCGCCCATGCCGACGATGCCGCCGCAGCAAACGTTCATACCGGCTTCGCGTACCGCTTCGAGTGTATCGAGCCTATCCTGGAAATCTCGTGTAGTGATGATCTTGTCGTAGAACTCCGGAGAGGTATCGATGTTGTGGTTGTAATAATCGAGCCCTGCATCGCGTAATTCTTTGGCCTGCTCTCGATTGAGCATGCCGAGGGTGGCACAGCTTTCAAGACCGAGCGCCTTGACCTCCCGAATCATCGCGGTCATCACGTCGATATCTTTTTTCTTTGGTGACCGCCACGCCGCGCCCATACAAAACCGTGTGGCACCGGCCTCCTTGGCGGCTCGGCCGCGTTCGGCGACATCGGCTACGGCCATTAAGGCCTCGCGATCAAGCCCGGTGTCATAGCGGATGCTCTGCGGGCAATACGCGCAGTCTTCAGGGCAGGCGCCCGTCTTGACCGACAACAGCGTACTCATCTGCACGGTATTGGGGGCTTGATGCTCGCGGTGCGCCGACTGCGCGCGGAACAACAGATCTTGGAAGGGCAGCGCAAACAGCGTCTCAACCTCCTCGATAGACCAATCGTGTCGGACGGCGTGTTCAGTCATGGTGTTTCCCGGTTCGATGACGACATTGGCGGGCTGCCAGAGGGCGCTGCCCGAGGCAGTCTTTCGCGCTGCTGTCCGGATGTTCCTCAAGGGCGGGGGAGGCTGTCAACTTGCAAGCATCACTCAAGTCGACAATTCATCCTGTACGTCTTTGGCTGGGTGAAAGTCGCTCGCGATTACCTTGGCGAGCCCGTTGGACCTTCGTCGGTCTGCCACCGCGGTGCTATTTCTGCGACGCCGAGGGTGATCTCGGCCTCATCGATCTGTGCGCCGAGTGCTTCACCGCGCTGCCATGGACGGCCGAACCCGACCGCTACGCCTCGACGTTCTCTGCCTTGGCGTACCGAGACCCGATCGACGACGCCTTGAAAGCGCTTAAATATCGAGGCGATCGACGCGCCGCACGCCTCTTTGGTGGGCTGCTCGCCGCCGCCGCCCGAAATCTAGCCACCCCCGATGCGCTGATTCCTATGCCTTTGCATCCCGACCGGGTTTGCAGTCGCGGCTTCAATCAATCCTTGCTCATCGCAAAACACACCGGAGATTGGCTTCGGCGACCGGTGCGCTCGAACTGGATAACACGACTTCGCGCGACGCCTTCGCAAACCGGGCTGCACGCGGCCGAGCGACGACGAAACGTAGAGGGCGCATTCGTCGTATCGTCCAATATTCAAAAAGAGATCGAATCGTTAGGCGTGCGTCGCGTCGCGCTCATCGACGATGTCGTCACCACTGGGGCAACACTCGACGCTGCACGGCATGCGCTGCTCGAGGCGGGGGTAGCGGATGTTCAGCGCTGGGCCGTGGCCAGAGCGATGCTCGCGAAGAGCACCATACCGACATAGTGATTATCGAGAAACGCGCGGAAACAGGCCGCACGATCACGGCTTCTTGTAGCCCAGAGTTGCCAGGCGAAGAGTCCTGCGGCGCAGACCACGCCGAAAAAATAAATCCAGCCGAGACCGGCAAGCACGCCAACTACCGCGAGCATGATGATCATCAAGGCTTGCAGCGCCGCGATAATGAATAAATCGTAGCGTCCGAATAGCAAAGCCGTCGATCGAATGCCGATGCGACGATCGTCATCACGATCGACCATCGCGTAGAACGTGTCGTAGATACAAGCCCAGATTACCGTCGCAGCAAAAATCAGCCATCCGATCAGCGGAATTTTTCCTTGTGTGGCCATGAACGCCATGGGAACCGCCCAGCCGAAGGCGAGACCCAGATAGAGCTGTGGAGCCGGAAAGAATCTTTTGAAGAGTGGGTAGGTGGCCAGAAGTGCAGCGGCCACCCACGACAACACGACCGTTTTCGTATCGAGTTGTAACACTAAAAAAAAGGCGAGCAGCATGAGAACCACAAAAAGACCGATAGCCTCATAAGGCGAGACACGACGGGCGGCGAGTGGCCGTTCTCGAGTTCGCTCAACGTGCGGATCGAAATCACGGTCTGCAAAATCATTGATGATGCAGCCGGCCGAGCGCGTGAGCAGCGTACCTAACACAAAGACGATCAGAAGAATCGGGTCGGGTATGCCGCCCGCGCCGATCCAGAGTGCCCATAGAGCCGGCCACAAGAGCAGCAGCGTTCCAATCGGACGATTGAATCTCGTCAGCAACACGTATTCATGAAGACGTCGCTTGAGCGCGGGCGTCATGGCAGGTTCGTCCCGACACGGGCTGATGCTTCGGTAACGCCACGTTGCCCGATGGCCGGCAAAAAAACCTCGTAAAGATCAAACGGGGACTCACCCACGACGAAGGCCGAGTGACGAATCCATAACGATTGCGGCGGCAGTTGTGCATGTCGAAGAGTTCGTTCGGCGAGCCAGCTATCCGGATAAAGCTGTGCGTAGCGGAAGTCCTCACGCTTCAGGTCGCCATGTCCGGCGAGCGCCTCGCCCAAAGTTCGGCTGCCGATCTGCCCGAGCCAAGGATGCGCGCGCACCGTCGCCGCCGGAATGCGCGTATGCGCGAACATCCAGACAACGCTGTCGCAACACATGTCGATCTCTCGAACATGCTCGTTCCCCATCGGGCCTTCGCTTAGGCAATGCATGGCGAACCCATCGCCCGCCGCGTCACGAATGCGCTGCGTGAGTAGGCCCGGTGTGAGTAGCCACGAGCGCATGGAGGGATCGCCGACGTAGCAGTTGAGCGCGCTTCCCGGCAACCACATCGCCGTGGTGGGAACGGGAGGTGGCAGCGAATTGGAGTCAGCCGATTCGGCCATATCGTTCATCCGTCCCGATCCAGCGTTGGGTCAGGGGTGCAATTCTATCGCGATGAGATGCGAGCAGAATCTCCGCTGCTTCTTGTACGCGTGGCAACAGGTCGGCATCACGAATGAGATCAGCGACTCGCATACGAGCGAGCCCCGTCTGTCGGGTGCCGAGCAACTCACCCGGTCCACGCAGTTCGAGATCTCGGCGCGCGATCTCGAAACCGTCGTTGCTCTCGCGAATGGCGTTGAGCCGTGCCCGGGCGAGCGGACCGAGCGGTGCTCGATAAAGCAGCACGCAACCGCTTTCACGCGAGCCACGACCCACGCGACCGCGTAGCTGATGCAGCTGCGCGAGACCCATACGCTCCGCATTTTCGATCACCATCAGCGTGGCGTTGGGGACGTCGACACCCACTTCGATTACGGTCGTCGCGACGAGCAGATCAATTTTTCCAGCTTTGAAGGCCATCATGGTGGCCTCTTTCTCGCGCGGCTTTTGCCGGCCATGCACGAGTCGAACGACGAGATGAGGCAGCGCTTCGGCGAGCACGGCGGCCGTTTCCTCTGCAGCCTGACACTGAAGCTCTTCGGATTCTTCGATGAGCGGACAGACCCAATAGGCCTGACTACCTTCGCGACACGCGGCATCGATTCGTGCGACGACCTCATCCCGTCGAGTCTCGGCAGCCACGACCGTTTTGACCGGAGTTCGCCCTGGAGGCAGGGCATCGATTACCGACACATCGAGATCCGCATAGGCGGTCATGGCGAGTGTTCGCGGAATGGGCGTCGCGGTCATGATGAGCTGATGAGGATGACGTCCGCTTGCCTGTCCTTTTTCCGCGAGGCGCAATCGTTGTTGCACACCGAAGCGGTGTTGTTCATCGACAATGACGAGCGCGAGATCGCGGAACTGCATGCCTTCTTGAAAGAGGGCATGGGTACCGACCACGATCTGAACCTCGCCAGCCGCTACGGCCTCAAGCGCACTTCGTCGAGTACGCGCAGGTTGCGAGCCCGACACTAAAGCGACCGTGACACCCAGAGGTCGAAACCAGGCATCAAGATTTCTTTGATGTTGCTCGGCGAGTAGCTCGGTCGGGGCCATGAGCGCCGCTTGCCGTCCGCTGCCCACAGCGCGCGCCGCCGCCGCAGCAGCGACTACGGTCTTTCCGCAGCCCACATCACCTTGTACGAGTCGTACCATCGGCCGCTCGCGCGCAAGATCGGCGTCGACCTCATCGAGGGCGCGCTGTTGGGCGTTCGTCAATGAATAAGGAAGCGCGGCGATGAATCGAGACTCGAGTCCGTCGCGGTCATCGAGAGACCAAGCTGGATCCGTTCGTGTGGATTCACGCAGCCTTCGCATTACGGTTTGATGCGTGAGTAACTCCTCGAAAGCCAGACGCCGCTGCGCCGGATGTTTTCCGGCCTCGAGTTCGTCGAGCGCTGCGTCAACCGGAGGTTTGTGTACGTATCGCAGCGCATCACGAAGGGGAGGTAGACCGAGGGGCGCGATGATCGAGGTCGGCAACCAATCGCGAACGCCCGCAGTATCGAGTTCGCGTAGTGCCAGATTGATGAGCATGCGCAGTCGTCCCTGGCTGACACCCTCAGTAGCGGGGTATACCGGTGTCAACGAATCTTCGAGCGGCGCACGGTCGTCGAAAATTCTTCGGTATTCGGGATGCACCATCTCGAGCCCGAGGGGCCCTCGTCGTACTTCTCCGAAGCATCGGATACGGGTGCCGCGCGCGAGACCTTCCTGTTGCGCAGCTGAAAAGTAGAAAAAGCGAAGCGTGAGAAAACCCGAGCCGTCGGCGATGCGACACAGCATTTGACGGCGTCGCCGGAAGACGACTTCCGTCAATTGCACCTCGCCCTCGACGACGGCGCGGTGACCTGCGAGCAGCGAACCGATGGGCTGAACGCGAGTTCGGTCTTCGTATCGGGTGGGCAGGACGAAGAGCAGATCTTGTACGGTCGTCACGCCGAGCACGGCGAGGCGAGCCGCGAGCGCATCTCCGACGCCGCGTAGAGCTGTGACCGGACGTTGTTCTCGAGGTTCAGTCAAGGTGCAGGATGCAATCGACCTCGACTCTCGCCCCTTTCGGCAGTTGCGAGACACCGAGCGCGGCACGTGCCGGCCAGGGCTGCGGGAAATAGGTCGCCATCACTTCATTGACCTTCGCGAAATTCGCAAGGTCGGTGAGAAATACGGTGACCCGCACGGCATTCTTGAGTGAGCCCCCTGCAGCTTTCGCTACAGCAGCCAGATTATCGAAGACTCGGCGGATCTCGACTTCGATATCCCCGCTCACGAGTTCACCCGTCGCAGGGTCGAGCGGAATCTGACCAGAAATATAGACGGTTTGACCCACGCGTACGGCTTGCGAGTAGGTACCGATGGCTTTCGGCGCGTCGGGCGTGTTGATGATCTGTCGAGTCATGTCGTGATCCTCTTGAATTTTGACCGCGGGTCAATCGTCGCGGGTCTTGACCGCAAGTGTACGCGAGAGCCGTAGCACGTCGGGCATTCGGCGAATCACTCGCATGACACTTGCAAGATGTTGGCGATCGCGAACCCGCACCTCGAAGATGAGCACCGAGGTGTCCGTATCGCGCTCTTCGAGTTCGACGTGATCGATGTTGGTTTCGGTGCCGGCGATGGCCGACGCCACCGCAGCGAGCACGCCCATTCTGTTCTGTACTTCTACCCGCAACTCGCAACCAAACATTCGCGCGGTTTGCTCGGCCCAGGTTACGGAGATCCACTTCTCCGGATGCTTTCGGTAATCATCGACGTTTGCGCAATCTTCGCGATGAACGATGATGCCGCGCCCACTCGAGAGGTAGGCGAGGATCGGATCACCCGGCACGGGAAAGCAGCAGCGCGCGTAACTGACGAGTAGTCCTTCGGTCCCGGCGATCGCGAGCGGCGCGGGCGCACTCTCACCCGCTTCAGCACTTCCGGGTGCCGCCGTCGAGGGCGCTGCAGGTCCGAGCCGACGTGCGATGAGCGGCGCGAGACGCTCGCCCAAGCCCACTTTTTCGAATAACTCGTCGGCATCGGACATACCGAGTTCGCCGGCCGTCGCGGCCAAAGCGGTTTCGCTGATGTCGGTGAGCGAGAGGTCGAACTCCGCGAGCGACTGATTGACGAGTCGTTGACCGAGTTCGATGGCTTCGGATCTTCGTAGTCCCTTGAGGTATTGCCGGATCGCCGCACGAGCCTTGGCCGTGACGACGAAGTTGACCCATGACGGATTCGGGATTGCGCCGGGCGCGGTGACGACCTCGACGGTCTGGCCGTTTCGCAACTGCGTACGCAGGGGCGCGAGTCTGCGATCTATCTTTGCCGCGACGCAACGATTACCGACATCGGTATGCACGGCGTAGGCGAAATCGACGACCGTCGCGCCGCGCGGCAGTCGGAGAATCTTGCCTTTCGGCGTGAATACATAGACCTTGTCCGGAAAGAGATCGAGCCGGACACTTTCGAGAAATTCTTCGGAGGAGCCCGCCTCCTGCATCGAGATCAGGTTAGATAACCACTCGCGTGCGCGCGCCTGCTCGTGCCCCGCCGAGGCCTCGCCCGACTTGTATTTCCAGTGCGCGGCAATTCCTGATTCGGAGACGCGATGCATGTCCCGCGTACGAATTTGCGCCTCGATCGGCTGGCCGTTGGGCCCGAACAACGTGGTATGCAGCGATTGATAGCCGTTGACGCGTGGAATCGCGATGTAATCTTTGAAGCGACCTGGCATCGGACGATACGAGCCATGTACGACGCCGAGCGCGCGGTAGCAGTGATCGACGGACTCGACGATGACGCGTAGCCCATAGACGTCGACGATTTCCGAGAGCGAAGTGCGCTTGCGCTGCATCTTCCGATAGATGCTGTAGAGATGTTTTTCTCGAGCTTCGACGTCGGCTTCGATACCTGCTTTGGCCAGAGCGGTGCTGATATTTTCTGAGATCCGGGTGAGAAATTCTTTTTGGTTACCGCGAGCTCGCTTGAGAGCTTTCTCGATGACCTTGTATCGACGCGGATAGAGCGCATGAAAGCCGAGATCTTCGAGTTCGAGCTTCATCGCATACAGCCCGAGTCGCTCGGCAAGAGGCGCATAAATGTCGAGCGTCTCTCGGGCGATGGCGCGCCGACGCGGCGGAGCCATTCCCTCGATCGTTCGCATGTTGTGCAGTCGATCGGCGAGTTTGACCAGGATCACTCGCAGATCCCGGACCATCGCCAGCAGCATTTTGCGGAAAGATTCCGCCTGGGCTTCTTCGCGACTCTTGAACTGAATCTGGTCGAGCTTCGTGACGCCGTCGACGATGTCCGCGACCGTTTGACCGAAGCGAGTCGCCAGATCTTCTTTGGCTATCGGCGTGTCTTCGATGACGTCGTGCAGGATGGCTGCGACGATGGTGTCGGCATCAAGCCGCAGGTTTGCGAGCACTTCGGCGGCGGCCACCGGATGCGCGATATACGGTTCACCCGTTTTGCGCTTCTGGCCTCGATGGGCTTCAGCGCCGAACTCCGCCGCTTCGCGGATACGTTCGACGTGCTCGGGGGGCAGGTACGCGCTGGCAGCGCTCAGGAGCTCCTTGAGGCCGGGGGTCCTGCGTGAACCGCCGGGCAGGAGGCCGAGCAGTGTCTGCTCATAATCCAAGGTGCCTCCGCCCCGTCAGGGCCGCGCGATCAGTCTCCGAGACCGAACTGGGGAGCACGGAAGCCCGGATCGGGCTCCATGATGTCGGGAAGTAAGCTCGGTTCCGGCTCGGGTTCCGGCTCGGGTTCGAGCAGCATTTCGGGGGTGATGTTGCCCGCGGCGATTTCGCGCAGCGCGACGACGGTGGGCTTGTCGTTTTCCCAGGGCACGGTCGACTCGGCTCCGTTGGCCAGCCGGCGCGCACGCTGCGAGGCGAGGATCACGAGCTGGAAGATGTTGTCGACGTTTTGGAGACAGTCTTCGACGGTGATTCGCGCCATGTGGAGAAGCCCTCGGGATGAACCCGGAATAACCTGAAATGGGCCGTCAAGTATAGGCCAGCGCGGGGGTTCACCGCCAGCGGCGGTCTCGCTCGGGGCGGTCTAGCCGAGCAGATCGCGCAGCAGGGGATCAAGCGACGCTCGACCGCCGGCCAAGTCCTCAGCGCCTCCGGCCACGATACGCAGTAAGTCGGCCACGGCCTGGTCGAAATCCTGGTTGACGATGACGTACTCGAACTCATCGTGATGTCTCATGTCGGCAACGGCATCGCGCAGCCGCCGCTCGATCACTGATTCGCTGTCGGTACCGCGTCCGCGCAGACGGCGCTCGAGTTCCGCCCGCGAGGGCGGAAGCACGAAGATGCTGACACACCCCGGGTGACCCGTCATCGGATCCCGAGTGCGCTCGCGCACCTGTCTTGCGCCCTGCCAGTCGATTTCGAGGATGACGTCATATCCACGACCGAAGGCTTCCTCGAGCGCCTTACGGCTCGTGCCGTAGAAATTATCGAATACAGGCGCATATTCGAGGAAGCCGTCTGCCGCGATCATTTCTTTGAAGTGATCGACGGTAATAAAGTGGTAATCGCGACCATCGACTTCATTGGTACGCCGAGCACGCGTCGTGTGTGAGACGCAAACGCGAAGGTTGGGCGCGCGCTCGAGCGCCGCCTTGACGAGGCTGGTCTTGCCGGCACCGGACGGTGCGGCGATTACGAAAAGCCGGCCACTCATTCGATGTTTTGCACCTGCTCGCGCATTTGTTCGATCAAAACTTTCATGTCGACCGCGATGCGCGTGACATCGATTTCTTGGGATTTCGATGACAAGGTATTCGCTTCGCGATTGAGTTCCTGCATGAGAAAGTCGAGACGACGACCTGCAGCCTCATCGCCTTCGATCACCCGGCGGATTTCGGCAATGTGGCCATCGAGACGATCGAGTTCCTCGTCGACGTCGGCGCGTTGCAACAGCAATGCGACTTCCTGTTCAAAACGACCGGCATCTACTGTAGTTCCGAGTTCGGCAAGGCGCTCTTTCAAACGAGTACGCAGGCGTGTCTGCAATTCCGGCATGCGTGAACGCAGACTCGTGACGAGTTCGGCAAGTGCGATGCAGCGCTGCTCGATGAGTTCACGTAATCTTTGACCCTCACGACGGCGCGCCGCGGCCATCTCTTTGACGGTTTCCTGGAAGAGTAGCCGACAAGCGCCCTGAAGGCTTTCGGTGTCAGGGGCGTCGTCTTTCAGAACCCCTGGCCAGCGCAGCACATCGAGAGGATCAACCCGCGCTGAGCCTAAGAGCGCGCCGAAAATCGTGCCGCCCGGAAGCCGCTGCGCGATGTTTTCTGTGCGCGTTAGCAGGCGCTGCAACGCTGCT
>Ga0208783_10000930_pt1 | contig 17812 bp, 9 predicted proteins | sample DEB19_08_DNA_2_FD_184529 | JGI IMG/M metagenome (GOLD analysis project Ga0208783, IMG submission 184529) | Aqueous microbial communities from the Delaware River and Bay under freshwater to marine salinity gradient to study organic matter... | ecosystem: Environmental > Aquatic > Marine > Coastal...
CCCGTGTCGAATGGAGCTCGTCTTGCCGCCCTCGTGGTCGTGGTCGCCGTCGCGGCCGTCGGCCTGTACTTCGCCTTCGTGACGCCCAGCGCCGCGCCCGCCACCTCGGGTGCGTCGATGTCGTCCACCGATTCGATCGCGTCGCTGGACGCGCCCGCGACGCCGGGCCTCGACGCGTCGTCGCCCGGCGCGCCCCCGGCCGAGGCGTTCGGCGGACCGTCCTCGCCGATGGCGGACGGCCCCGAGGCGCTCACGCTCGGCCCGGCCGATGCATCGACCACCAGCGCCACCGCGGGGTCGACCGCCGGCACGGCCACTGCAGGCACGACGTCCGCCGGCATGTCAACCTCGTCGACCGCGAACGCGAACGCGTCGCCCACGTCGCCGAAGCCCGTCGTCCCGACCGGCAGCACGACGACCACCCGTCCCGTGACGGTGAACCTCGACCCGCGCACCGTGGTCGCCGACCCGGCGATGCCGGCGACCGCCGGGAGCCGCAGCTACGTGATCAAGTCGGGCGACACGCTCGAGGCGATCGCGCGCGCGCAGCTCGGTGACGGGCAGAAGTGGCGCCAGATCGCCTCGGCGAATCCCGGCATCAACCCGAACAACCTGAAGGTCGGCCAGTCGATCGCGATCCCCGAGGGCGGCGTCGAGGCGCCGCGCGCGGCGGGAAGCGTCGGCACGGCGACCCCGGTCGAGGGCAACGCCTACACCGTGCAGAAGGGCGACACGCTGGTGGCGCTCTCCCGCAAGTTCTACGGCGGCGACGGCGAGTGGAAGCGCATCCTGGAAGCCAACCGCTCGCTCCTGAAGGGCGATCCGGCGAGCCTGAAGCCCGGGATGAAGCTCACGATCCCCGCCAAGCGCTGACCCGCTCGGCGGCCGCGAACCACGGCCCGCGGCGGGCGCTGCCTGCCGCGGGCCATTTCATTCCAGCCGTCGCCCCATGCGCGTCTCGTTCCATCCCGACTACGTGGTCGACCTGCCGCCGGGGCACGCGTTCCCGATGCGCAAGTTCGTCGAGCTGCGGGACATCCTGCTCGCCGAGGGGCTGGCACGCCCGGACCGCGTCATGGAGCCGCCCGAGGCGCCGTGGGAGCTGCTTGCGCTCGCGCACGGCGCGGGCTACCTGGGTGCGCTGCGCGACGGCACGCTCGACGCCGCGGCCATCCGTCGGCTTGGCCTCCCGTGGAGCCCGGCGCTGGTGCGGCGCAGCCGCCGCGCCACCATGGGGACGCTGCTCGCCGCGCGCGCGGCGCTCGAGGAGGGGATCGCGGGCAACCTCGCCGGCGGCACGCACCACGCCTGCCGCGACCACGGCGAGGGCTACTGCGTGATCAACGACGTGGTGGTGGCGATCCGCGCGCTCCGCGCCGAGGGCCGCATCGGCCGCGCGGTGGTGGTGGACCTCGACGTGCACCACGGCAACGGCACCGCCGAGCTCCTCGCGGGCGAACCGGCGTCGTTCACCTTCTCGATGCACGGCCAGAACAACTTCCCGCTGCGCAAGCCGCCGTCGTCGCTCGACGTCGGGCTCGAAGACGGCACGGGGGACGAGGCGTACCTCGCCGCGCTCGACGCGCACCTCGGCGGCGTGCTCGACGCGGCGCGGGCCGACATCTGCTTCTACCTCGCGGGCGTGGACGTGGTGGCAGGGGACCGCTTCGGGCGGCTGTCGCTGACCCGGGAGGGTCTGCGGGCGCGCGACCGGCGCGTCATCTCCGAGGCCCGCCGGCGCGGGCTGCCGCTCGTCGTCCTGCTCTCCGGCGGGTACGCGGCCACGCCGCGGCTCACGGCCGACCTGCACGCCGAGGCGCACCGCGCGGCGCGCGAGGCGTGGCCGGAACTGGCGTGAGCTCCGTCAGTTGTCCTGCCAGGCGCCCGCCAGCGCGTCGCTCGGGCGGGTGCGCTGCTCGCGCTCGGCGGCCTCGACGGCGTCCTTGGAGATCGCGCCGTCCTTGCCCACCTGCTCGAAGCGCACGCTCACCCGGCGAGAGACGCCGCGCTGCGGCATGGTGACGCCGTAGAGCTGGTCGCAGGCCTGCATGGTGCGCTTGTGGTGGGTGATGACGACGAAGTGGCTGCGGTCGAGGAACTCGCGCAGCACGCCGCAGAAGCGCTCCACGTTCGCCTCGTCGAGGGCGGCATCGACCTCGTCCAGGACGCAGAACGGGCTGGGCTTGCTCTGGAAGATGCTCATCAGGAGCGCCACCGCGGTCATCGTCTTCTCGCCGCCGGAGAGCTGGCTGATGAGGCGCGGCTCCTTCCCGGGGGGCTTGGCGCGGATCTCGACGCCGGACTCCAGCATGTCGACCTCGCCGGTCTCCTCGTCGGGCACCAGGAAGAGGTCGGCGCTGCCGCCGCCGAAGAGGCGCCGGAACATGCCGCCGTTCCCGGCGAAGTTCTCGCGCACGGTGGTGAACACCTGCTCGAAGCGCACCTTGGACACGGCGTCGAGCTGCAGGATGAGCTGCCCGAGCTGCACGGTGGCGGCATCGATGTCCGCCAGCTGCCGAACCAGCGACTCGTTGCGCTCCTCGAGCTGGCCTTCCTCGTCGATGGCGTCGAGGTTGACGTTGCCGAGCGACTTGATGTCGTCCTTGAGCGCGGCGAGCTCCGCCTCGGCGGCCGACCGGTCGACGGGCACGAAGCCCGCGGCCGCCCGCTCGGCGAGGTGCGCCTCGTAGGACGCCCCGAGGTCGAGCTCGAGGTCGGCGAGCGCCGACTCCTCCAGCGACTCGCGCTTGATCTCCACCTCGCGCCGGCCGAGCTCGACGCTCGTCCAGTTGCGCTCCAGGATCTTGGCCTGCTCGCGCGCCAGGCGCAGGGCGGCCCCCGCCTCCTGCACGGCGCGGTCCGACCCGGTCACGGCCTCGGCGGCGCCGACCAGGGCCTCGGCGACCGAGGCCAGCTCCGCGCGCGCCGCCTCCGCGGCCGCCCGGGCCTCGGTGATGGTGCCGGCGTAGCGCTCGGCCTGCTGGGCGCGCCGGTCGGCCTGCTCGGCCGCCACGGCACGCTGGCGCTGCTGCTCGTCGCGGGCGAGTTCCGCGCCGCGGCGCTCGCGCCGGAGCGAATCGAGCGCGCCGCCGCGCTCGGTCGACGCGATGCGGGCGTTCGCCAGGGCCTCGGCCGCGGTTTCGGCGCGGGTGGCCGCCCGGGTCGCCTCCGCATCGGCCACCGCGCGCCGGCCCTGCACGGCCTCGTGCATCGCCCGCGCCTGCGATAGCCGCCCGGCGGCCTCGTCGCGCTCGGTGCCGAGGGTGCGGGTCCGGCGGATCAGTTCGTCGATCTCGACCCCCAGGGCCGCCTGCTCATGCTCGACGCGCTGGATCATCTGGTCGCAGCGGTCGCGCTGGTACTCGGCATCGACCAGCGAGCGACGGACCTCGGCCAGCCGGTCCTCCACCTCGCGATGGCGCTGGCGTGCCTCGGTGCCGCGGGCGAGCAGGGCATTCGCCTCGCCCTCCAGGAGTTCCATCTCGACCGCGAGCGCCGACAGCCGCTGCGCGAGGTCGGCCAGCTCCGCGCGCCGCGCCAGCAGGCCCTCGCCGGAACCGCTGCCCGTCGGCCGGCCGACGGTCACGCGGCCGAGCCCATCGACCAGGGCGCCATCACGGGTCACGAGGCGTGCGCCCGCGTGCGTGGATGCCTGAAGCGCCACTGCGGTCACCAGGTCATCCACCAGCCACGTGTCGCCGAGCAGGGCGTGAACCAGCCGTTCGCCGCCGTCGCGCACCCGGATCGCCGACGACAGCGCCGTGCACCGCGGGTCCGCCTGCCGCGGGGGCAGGGCGGCCACCGCGGCGTCGATCGCCGCCATGGTCACGCGGCCGCGCAGGCCGGCGCCGGCGTTCGCCACCCCGAGGACGTCGTGTCCCCGGTCGATCACGATCAGCTCGAGGTCCCGTCCGAGGGCCGCCTCGACCGCGGGCGCATGCGCCAGGTCGGCCTCGATCCAGTCCCCGAGGATTCCGGAGACGCCGGGGAACGCCGCGCGGTCGGCCATGACGTGGCGCACCGCCTCGTCGACGCCCTCGCGGGCGCGCTGCATCTCCTCCAGGAGGCGGCTGCGGCTCTCGAGCGACGTGCGCTCGTCACGCAGCGCCGAGAGGCGTCGCGCCAGCGCCGCATGCCGGTCACCGAGCGACGCGGCGTCGGCGATGTGCGCGTGCACCTCGCCCTCGAGGCGCGTGGCCGCGTCGCGCGCGACCATCATCCGCACCACGTGGTGGTTGCGCTGCGCGCGCTGCGCGTCGATCTCCATCCGGAACGGGTCGCGGCGGCGCTCGACGCGGTCGAGCTGCTCGCCGACCTGCCGCTCGCGGTCGTCGATCGCCGCCAGGGCGGCCCCCGCGCGCGAGATGCCGCGCTCGGCGTCCATCGCCTGCTCACGAAGGCGGTCCGACGCGGTGCGTGCCTGCTGCGCGGACTCGGCCGTGCGGGCGCGGGCGTCGGAGGCGGTCATCACGGCCCGCTCGGCCTCCGAGGCCGCCTCGGCCGCGGCGGCGATCCGCTCGGCGGCATCGTCGATCTGCGCGGTGAGCTCGCGGATGCGGGCGTCCAGCTCCGCCAGCCGCGCGGCGTCGGCATCGCGGTGCTCGGTGGCCTCGGCCAGGCTGCGCTCGGCCATCTCGGCGCGCTGCGACTCCTGGCGCTCGAGGCCGGCGGCCTCGATGCGGCGCTGCTCCAGCCCGTGCTGGGCGGAGAGCGCCGACTGGCGCGCGGCTTCCGCCGCGTTGTGGCGGTCTTCCAGCACCGCGGCGGCCGCGGCCAGCTCCTGCCGGTCCCGCTCCAGGGCGGCCAGCTGGCTGGTCAGCCCGGACAGCTGCTCGCGCTGCTCGTGGTAGGTCTCGAAGGCGACGGCCGTGCGCAGGGAGCGCCGGCGCGCGTCGAGGTCCCGGAAGCGCCGCGCCTTCTCGGCCTGGCCCTTCACGACCTTGAGGCGGCGTTCCGTGGTCGCCAGCTGCTCACGCACCAGCACCAGGTTCTTCTCGGCGTTGTCGAGCTTGCGCTGCGCCTCCACCTTGCGGGTGCGGAACTTCGCGACGCCCGCGGCCTCCTCCAGGATCCCGCGGCGCTCCATCGGGGCCGCGCGCAGCATGGCATCGACCTTGCCCTGCTCGATGATCGAATAGGCGTCGTTGCCGATGCCCGTGTCGAGGAACAGCTCCTTGATGTCGCGCAGGCGCACCTTGCGGCCGTTGACGAGGTACTCGCTGCGGCCGTCGGCATGCAGGCGCCGGGTCACCTCGACCTCGTCGGTGTCGACCGGCAGCCCGCGGTGGCGCACGGCATGGCGGTTGACCGCCGCCGACCCGTCCGCGCCTTCCTCGTCCACCGACTCGTGGGCCGCGTCCACCTCGGCCTCCAGCACCGGCGGGGCATGTGCCAGCGCGCGCGCCTGCTCCTCGGGGGAGAGCACCGGGTTGTCGAAGACCAGGGTCACGCTCGCCATCCCGCAGGGCTTGCGGGTGGCGCTTCCGGCGAAGATCACGTCGAGCATCGCGCCGCCGCGCAGGCTCTTCGCGCTGCGCTCGCCGAGCACCCACTTGATGGCGTCCACGACGTTGGACTTGCCGCAGCCGTTCGGGCCGACCACGCCGATGATCGGCGCGTCGAACCGGAACTCGGTCGTGTCGGCAAAGCTCTTGAATCCGCTCAGGACGAGCCGGGAAAGGCGCACGTGGAGACCTCCTGTCAGTCGCTGGCTCCGCCCCTCCTGGGCGGCGCCGTCATCTCGGCACAGTATCCCGCCGCGCCTTCGTGGCATCAAGTCCCGAGCCGATGGAGGCGGTCTCGAGGTCGCTGGCGGGCCGGTTCCTGGCATCCGAGGCGCTGCGGGGCAGGTCCTCGGAGGTGTCCTCGCCCTCGGCCTCGTCGTTGAATTCCGGCCGCAGGTCCTTCTCGCCCGGGTCGTCGCGGAGGATCTCGGCCAGGATGCGGTCCTGCTCGGCCCGGAAGTCGCAGGTGACGTACTTGAGCCGCCAGAGCTCGTGCAGGGCGCTGATCGTCTCGCTGTAGCTGAAGTTCAGGCCCGCCTCGGGGCGGTCCGGGGTCGGGCGGCGGGCGAAGTAGCCGATCAGGGACCCCAGGTCCGGCTGCACGCGGTCGATCACCGCGGGCAGGTCCATGCGCTCGCGGTAGAAGACCTCGAGCAGGCTGTCGCCCTCGTCGGCCTTGACGATGAGCCGTCCGTCCCAGGTGTACAGCGTCATCGGCCGCTTCACGGACAGCGCCTCGTCGAAGATCACGATCCGGGGCTGGCCGCTCTGGGCCACGTAGATCATCGGCTTGTCGCTCGGCACCAGGTTCAGCACGAACTTCTTGCCGATCGGCATCGAGATGACGTGCGAGTCGCCGCGCTTGTCAAGCGCCTCGAACGCCGCCAGCCGGACGTCGATCTCGCCGTCGTCGAGGAGCGTGCGCAGGCCGAGCTCGATCTCGGGGTTGGTGCCCATGCGCCCGAGCAGCTTGATGGCCTCGGTGCGGTAGGTGATCGAGTCGCTCTCGCGCGCCATCTGCAGCAGGGGCGGCACCGCCAGCATGTCGTCGAGCTTGGCACCCGCGTTGAGCGCGGCGAAGCGCGGCTGCTCCTCGGGGTACTCGTAGAGGTCCTGGATCATCGGCAGCGCACGCTTGCCGAGCGCCTGCCAGCGCCAGCTCGCCGCCCCGGCGGCCCCGGGGTTCGCCAGGAGCGACCGCCGGATGGCCATCGCCGTCTGCTCGGGGTTCGAGATCGCCAGCGGGCAGTGGCGCACGAGCTCGGCGAATTCCCCCGTGCGCTTGGCGTACGAGGGCGGCACCATCAGGTCGATCGCGCCGCCCGAGCGGCCGTGCGCGGTCTCGCCGCGCTGGCCCCGTTCGCGCGGGAAGATCGTGTTGATCGTGTTCTGGATCGACTCCGCGCGCGAGTGGCTCGGGGTGGCAAGCCGCAGCTTGAGCGGCATGTCCTTGCTCACCAGCCCGCCGTCGAGCACGCGTCCGCTGGTGCGGTTGATCGAGTCGCGCTGCGTCGCGTTCGGCTCGACGAAGGGGTTGATCACGACCGCGCCGGCGCCCTCGGCGAGCGCCGCCGCCTGACGGCTGCCCGTGAGGAGCGGCCCCGGACGCAGGTCCGCGATGAGCAGGCGGCCGCCCTCCAGGCTGGTGGTCGACGTGCCGGGCGAGATGGTCACGCGGACGTCGAACTTCGAGCCCTTCGGCGCGCCGGGCGGGATGACGCCCTCGACGATGACGACGGCGGTGTCCTCGGAGTTCAGGAGTTCCTGCGGCGAGATCGCGGGCGTTCCCGGTGCGCCGCTTCCGAACCCGCGGCGCGCCATCTCCTGGAGCAGGAATGCCCGGACGTCCGAGGGCATCTGCCGGCTGCCGGTGCCGCGCAGGCCGACCACCACGCCGTACCCACGCACCACGACCGGGTCGAACCCGACGAGCGCCGTCTCCGCCGCCACGGTCCCGCGCATGATCGGATCGATGTCGATGGCGTCGACCTTCACCGCGGAACGGTCGACGGACGCGCGCTCGATCGCGGCATCCTGCCGTTCCACCATCATGTCCGCGCATCCGCCGGCGATCGCCGCCAGGGCAAGCGAGGCAAGGCGCACGGGGCGCAGGAGGGAGGGGGGGAGGATCCGAGCCATGGAAGCGGGCGTCCCAGTGGGCGCTACTGGATTCGAACCAGTGACCCCTGCTGTGTAAGAGCAGCGCTCTTGCCGCTGAGCTAAGCGCCCAAGAGTCCGAAGGATACAGACCTAGAATCCGTGCGCCGTGCCCGACCGGATCCCACGCCCCGAGGAGCTGCCGGAGGGCAGCGCCGCGCGCGCCCGGCTGGCCCGCCGGCCGGACGTGACCTACCCGCCCGACCTCCCGGTGGCGCAGGCGCGCGCCGAGATCCTGCGCGCCCTGGACACAAGCCAGGTGGTCGTGGTGGCAGGCGAGACGGGGTCCGGGAAGACCACGCAGCTGCCGAAGATCTGCCTGGAGGCCGGGCGCGGCATCCATGGCACCATCACGCTGACGCAGCCCCGGCGGATCGCCGCGCGCAGCGTCGCGGCACGGATCGCCGACGAACTCGGCGTGCGCCTCGGCGACGTGGTCGGGTTCAAGGTGCGCTTCGACGACCGAAGCGGCAGCAATCCCCTCGTGCGCGTGGTCACCGACGGCGTGCTGCTCTCGGAACTCGAGCGTGACCCGGACGCCCGCCGCTCCGACACCATCATCATCGACGAGGCCCACGAGCGCAGCCTGAACGTCGACTTCCTGCTCGGCTGCATGCGGCGCATCCTGGCGCGGCGGCCGGACCTGAAGCTCATCGTCGCCTCGGCCACCATCGACGTCCGCCGTTTCTCCGGGCACTTCGGCGGCGCACCGGTGGTCGAGGTCGGCGGACGCCTCCATCCGATCGAGGTGCGCTGGCGACCGGATCCGGAGGACGCCGAGCGCGGCCTCGTCGACCGCGTCCTGCACGGGATCGAGGAGTGCGTGCGCGAGGGCCCTGGCGACGTCCTCGCCTTCCTGCCCGGCGAGCGGGACATCCTCGACGCCGCAGACTCGCTCCGGCGCATGCCCGCGACGGCCGGCGCCGACATCCTGCCGCTCCACGCGCGGCTTCCGTCGTCCGAGCAGGACCGCGTGTTCCGCCCCGGCGGCGCGCGGCGGATCGTGCTCTCGACGAACGTCGCCGAGACGAGCGTGACGGTGCCGGGCATCCGCTTCGTGGTCGACACGGGCGTGGCACGCATCGCGCGCTGGTCGGGCCGCACGCGCGTCCTGCGCCTGCCCGTCGAGCCGGTGTCGCGGGCGTCCGCCGACCAGCGCGCCGGGCGGTGCGGCCGCATCGGCCCGGGGATCTGCATCCGGCTGTGGTCGGAGGCCTCGCATGCCGAGCGCGAGGCGTTCACCCCGCCCGAGATCCTGCGCACGGACCTGGCGAGCGTCATCCTGCGGATGAAGGCGCTGCGGCTCGGGGACGTCCGCCGATTCCCGTTCCTCGACCCGCCGAGCAGCCGTGCGGTGGCCGAGGGGCTCGAGACGCTCGCCGAGCTCGGCGCCCTGGACCGACACGAGGCACTGACCCCGCTCGGCCGGCGCATGGCGCAGCTGCCCGTCGACCCGCGCCTGGCGCGCATGCTGCTGGCCGCCGTCGACGAGGGCGTCGGCGCCGAGGGAGCCGTGCTTGCCGCGGCCCTCTCGATCCAGGATCCGCGCGAGCGCCCGTCGGCCCATGCGTCGCTTGCGGACCTCGCGCACGCCGCGTGGCGCGACCCGGAAGGGGACTTCCTGTCGCTCGTGCGGCTCTGGCGGCGGTGGAGGGCGGAGTCGGCGACCCGCGGCTCCTCGTCGCTCCGACGCTGGTGCCGCGAGCACTACCTCTCGCACCAGCGCATGCGCGAGTGGACCGACCTCCACGACCAGGTGCGCACCATGCTCGAGGAACGGCTGCGCGTGCGCATCCCGCCGCTCGGTGAATCGAGCGACGCCGCGCGCGTGCACCGCGCCGCGCTCGCCGGGTTCGTCTCCCAGGTCGGGTTCCGCACCGAGGAGGGCGACTACCGCACCGCCTCCGGGGCGCGCTTCGCCGCGTTTCCGGGGTCGTCGCTCGCGCGGCGCGGGCCGGCGTGGGTGGTGGCCGCCGAGGTGGTCGAGACCTCGCGGCGCTTCGGCCGCGTCCTCGGCAAGGTGCAGGGCGACTGGGTGGAGCGCGTGGCGCCGCACCTGGTGCGCCGCATCCAGAGCGAGCCGCACTGGGTGCGCGCCCGGGGGCAGGTGGCCGCCTGGGAACGCGTCCAGTTCGGCGAGCTGACGGTCGTGCCGCGCCGGCGCGTGCCGTACGGGCCGGTCAATCCCGTCGAAGCCCGCCACATCTTCATCCAGGCCGCGCTCGTCGAAGGCGACTGCGGCCTGGACGCCCCGTTCGTCCGCCACAACCGGGAGCTGCGCGTCCGCATCGAGGCCATGGAGGCCAAGCGCCGCGAGCGCGGTCTGCTGGTGGAGGAGGAGGCCGTGTTCGCGTTCTTCGACGCGCGCGTGCCGGCCGACGTGCACAGCCTGCCGAGCTTCGAGCGCTGGCGGCGGCAGGCGGAGTCGCGCGACCCGCGGCTCCTCTTCATGCGTGACGGCGACCTGCTGGCGCACGCACCCGACCCGGACCTGGCCGCGCGCTTTCCCGATGCGCTCGGGGCGGGCGCAGCCGGGGCGCTGCCGCTTCGCTACTCGCTCGAGCCCGGCGCGCACACCGACGGTGTCCACGTCACGGTGCCGATCGACCGTCTGTGGGACGCGGACGCCGAGCGGCTCGAGTGGCTGGTCCCGGGACTGCTTCCGGAGAAGGTGGAAGCGCTCGTGCGGACGCTGCCGAAGGCGCTGCGCACCCGCTTCTTCCCGCTTCGGGAACTTGCCGAGGACGCGGCCGCCACGCTCGCCTTCGGGGACGGCCGGCTCGTCGACGCGCTCGCCGGCTACCTCTCGTCGGTGGGGGCGACCGACATCCGTCCGGAGATGCTCGATGCCGCGCAGCTGCCTGCGCACCTGCGCATGCACGTCGAGGTCACCGGGCCGGACGGCGCGGTGATTGCCCGCGGCGATGACCTGTCGGCGCTCCGGCGGGACCTTGCCCCGCGGCGCGCCGCCTCACGGGCCCAGGACGTGCGCGAGGCCTTCGGATCCGCCTGGCCGGGCCCCGACATGGACACCTGGGCCATCGAGCCGCTTCCCGAGCGTGTCGAGGCCATCCTCGGCGACGGCCGCCGCGTCGTCGCGTGGCCGGGACTGGCCGACCGGGGAACGTCGGTGCGCGCGGAACTCTTCGACGATCCCGGCGCCGCCGAACGCGCGTCGATCCGCGGCCTGCGCCGGCTCTACGCGCTGGCGCGGGCCGGGGAGCTCGCGCACCACCTCGAGTACGCCCCCGGCTTCGACGACGCGGTGATGGCGTGCCTGGCGGCCACGGGGGCAGGGCGCGCGTCGCTCGTGGATGCACTTCGCCTTGCACTTGCGTCCCACGCCTTCGTCGACGGGCTTCCGCCGGTGCGCGACGCGTCGGCCTTCGAGGCGCGCGCCGACCACGTCGCCGCCCGGCTGCCGGAACTTGCCGCCGAGCTCGTCCGCGCCAGCGCCACGATCCATCGCCAGGCGATCGAGGTCCACCGCGCCCTCGACGGCAGCACCCCGGCCGCGTGGCACGCCTGCCTGGCGGACATCCGCTCCCACCTGTCGCGCCTTGCCCCCGCCGACGCCGTGGCGAGGGTGCCCCGGGAGTCGTTGCCGTCGCTCGTGCGGTGGACGGCCGCGCTCGCGGCCCGGGCCCGGAAGCTCCGCAGCGGCGGCCACGCCCGCGACGCGGCCCTCATGGCGCAGGTTCGGCGATGGGAGGACGAACTGTCCCGGGCCGAGGCGACGCTTGCCGCGGAGCGCGGCGACGTGGCCGTGCTCGACCCGTTCCGGGAGTTGCTCGAGGAATACCGGGTGAGCCTGTTCGCCCAGGAGCTTCGCACGCGCACGCCCGTCAGCGACGAGCGGCTCGAGCGCGCGTGGCGCGAGCGGAAGCCCTGAGTTCCCGCGCGCGCCGGGGCCTCAGGTCCACGCGCCCAGCAGGCTCCCGAGGTCGATGCCGTCGACCACGCCGTCGCCGTTGAAGTCGGGCGGGCACGCCCCGGACGTCGGGCAGGGGCCCCATGCCGACAGGAAGATGCCGAGGTCGTCGCCGTTCACCACGCCGTCGCCGTTGAGGTCCTCGGGAATCATCACTGGGCCGAGCGTGCCGTCGTCGTTCAGGCGGGCGCCGACGATGTCCTGCGATCCGCCGCTTGCGCCGCGCTCCCAGATCACCGCACAGCCGGGCTCGGAGGTCCACAGCGCCGTGACCACCGGGCGTCCGGTGACGGCCGTGGTGCTGACCTGAACGGGCGCTGCCCAGCGGGGCGTGCCGCCGGAGTCGGTCGACATCGCCCAGATCACGTCGCTGCCGAACCCGGGCGCCGTGCGCGTCCAGGTGAAGGTCGGATGGCCGTTCACGAGCGCCGCCCGGCTCTGGATGATCTGGTAGACGGTCTCCAGCGGCGCGAGCGGCAGCCCGGCCACGCCGAGGAGCTTCTCGCCGGTCTCGTTGAACGCCTGCATGCTCTCGCCGTAGAGCGACGTGTTCGGCACCTGCTCCGCCCACGAGAGGAACACGCGCCGCGTCGTTGGGTCAAAGGTGACCGCCGGATCCACGCGGTTCAGGCCGCTGCTGTCCGCGCCCGTCGCACCATCGGTCCCGAACTTCAGCGCGCCCGTCGGGCTCACCCACTGTGCGCGCGCCATCAGCGGGCTCGTCGTGTACCACGCGAAGATCGCGCCGCCCTCGCCGTCCGGGATGAAGGACGGGAAGTTCCCGAACTGCAGCGAGCCGACGGAGAAGACGCGCACGTTCGTCGCCGGCCACTGGGCCGCGCCCTCGGACGAGTACTTCTGGGCCTGCAGGGTCTTGGCGCCGGTGAAGGTCGTGTAGCGGACGACGCTCGCGATCACGCTTCCTCCGTCGCCGGGCTTCAGGTCGCTCAGGATGGTGGTCGCGGTGCCGTCGGTCACCGTGACGGCCGTGGCCCACGCCGGGACCCCGTCGGCGCCGAGGCGCATCACCTTCGCGCGGTTCGACTCGGTCCAGCCCGCGACGGCGAATCCGTCGCCGGAGCGGCCGGCCTTTGGGGCGTTGCCGGACGCCGCCAACTGCACGCCAGTCGGGCCCCAGAGCAGCGCGCCCGCCGGCGAGACGGCCTGGGCGACGATCTTCACGCCGCCGCCGATGTCGCTGCGCGTGACGATGACGGCGTTGCCCGCGTTGTCCATCGTGAGCCCGTAGTCCTCGGTGCTCGAGAACCCGGTGTCGAGCACGCGCACGCCGCCGTCTGGCCACACGCCCGTGCCGCTCGCGTCGAAGCGCTGCACCCACGGGTCATAGCCGCCGGCGCGGTTGTCGTACCAGCTCATGTAGAAGCCGCCGTCCGGCAGCGGCACCACCTTGTGCTGCACCTGATCGTTGGCGGCGGCTGCGAGCACCGCCGGCATCCCGGGGTCGGACGTGAACTGGGCGACTGCGGCTGAAACCGTCGAGAGGGCTGCAGCGACTCCAAGGGCCGGGATCGATGTGTGCATACGCGTACTATGCCACGGAATGCACGAGGTTTGAGAAAACACGGCGGATTCCGGGAAAAACCGCCCTGGCAGCCCCGGAGGCCCCTTCCGGGCCGTCTCAGCGCCGCGTGTGCCGCTCTTCCTTCTCCTCCTCGCGGACGTTTCGCTGCACGCCGCGCCGGGTCCGCCAGATGTCCCAGATCAGGCCCAGGGAGAGGAACCCGGCGAGCAGGAAGCCGCCGAGCCCCAGCGTGCCGACCACCGTCGTCTCTGTCTCCCCGCGCGTCGCGTGGATCAGCACCGAACTCGCCAGCAGCAGGGCGCTGATCAAGAGCGCGTACGCCACCGTGGTCGCGGTGTGCTCCACGGACATCCGGAAGCGCTCGATGCCCTCGACGTGGAAGTTGACCTTCGCCTCGCCCTGGCGCAGCTTGCGGAGGAGTCCGTTGACCTGCTTGGGCAGCGAGTCGACGAACTCGGCATACGCGAACAGCGTGTTCAGCACGCGCTTCGAGAGCGCCTTCGGCGAGTATCGGTCATTCACCAGCTTGAAGATGAAGGGCTTGGCGGCCTCGATGATCTCGTAGTCGGGGTCGAGGTCGCGCGCCACGCCCTCGATGGTGGCCATCGCCTTGATGAGCATCACCATGTCCGCCGGGCACCGGACCTGATACTCGCGGAGGATCTGGTAGAACTTGTCGAGCACCGCCGCGATGTCGATCTCGCCGATCGGCCGGCCCACGAACTGGTCCACCACCTCCTGCACGTCGTCGAGCAGGGCGCGCTCGTCGACGTCGTCGGGCTCGACGTTTCCCATCTTCATGGCCGCGCGCATCACCATGCGCGCGTCGCCGGTGGCCACGCCGAACACGAGTTAGGCGATCCGCTGGCGCGCGTCGGCGCCGATCCGGCCCACCATGCCGCAGTCGATGAAGGTGATCCGCCCGTCGTCGTGGACGAAGATGTTGCCGGGGTGCGGGTCGGCGTGGAAGAAGCCGAGCTCGAGCGTCTGGCGGAACACGGCGCGTGCGCCGTTGCCGATGATCTTGCGCCGCGTCTCCAGCGGGATCGACTCGTAGGGCGTGCGGGCGAGCAGCTTGCCCTTCACGCGCTCGATCGTCAGCAGGCCGGGCGTCGTCGCCTCCCAGTACACGTGCGGGAACGAGATGCCCGGATCGTCCGCGAACGACCTGCGCATGCGGTCCGTGGACCGCGCCTCGATCGTGAGGTTGGTCTCGCGCCGCAGCTCCTCGCGGAACTCGCCGACGATCTCGGTCGGGCTGAAGCCGCTCTTCGCGAGGCGCTCCTCGGTCAGGCGCGCCACGAACGCGATGGCGTCCATGTCCGCCTCGATCTGGTCGGGTGCGTCCGGGCGCAGCAGCTTGACCACCACCTCGGTGCCGTCCTTCCAGACGGCCGAGTGCACCTGCGCCATGCTGGCGGCCGCCAGCGGCTCCGGGTCGATCCACTGGAAGAGCTCGTCGGTGCGGCCCCTGAGCTGCTCGTCGAGCGCGGCGCGCACCCGGTCAAAGGGGATCTTCGGGCAGTCCGCCTGGAGCTTGGCGAACTCGTCGGCGAGCGAGTCGGGGATCAGGTCACGGCGGGTCGAGAGGATCTGCCCGATCTTGATGAAGGTCGGCCCCAGCTCCTCGAACGCCTTGCGCAGCCGAACCTCGAACGGGGCCTCGGACAGGTCCACCGTGCCGTCGCGGCTGTACAGCCAGTCGACGTTGGCCTTGCGCAGCGGCCCGAACCCGCTCTTGGCCACGAAGCTGGCGAACCCGTAGCGGGCGAGCACCCCGATCACCTCGCGGTACCGCGCCGCGTTCTTCAGGCGGCGCGCGATCGGGATCTCCATGGCGTTCTGCATGGGCGCGGATCGTATTCGCTGCCGGGCGTGCCCGGCGCCGCGCTCAGCGGTACTGCGAGATCCGCCGCATCGCCGCGACCGCCGACGGCGGCGCACCGCGGCTCGCGTCCTCGAGCGTGCCCGGCTCGCGGCGCGCGTCCTGCATCAGCTTGCCGAGGTGCGCGTCGAGCGCGAACTTCCAGCGCTTGAAGAACGCCTCCAGGTCATGCCGGCTGAAGCGGCTCATCGGGTCGTTCAGCCCGCTCTGCGCGATCGCCCACTCGATGAGCTTGTTCGGCGCGTCGAAGCGGTAGAGGGCGAACGTCTGCTCGAGCCGCCGGCGCAGCGGCACGAAGGGGTCGGTCGCCGAGTCCGGCAGCGCCACCATCATGTCCTCGGGCTTGCGCTTGGCGATCTCGCCGAGCCAGCCGGAATCCGCGCGGGCATGCGCGTCGGCGAGGGTCGGCGCCCCGCCAAGCGGCGCCGCCTCCACGTGCTCGAGCTCGGCCATGCTCGAAAGAACGCTCTTCTCGCCGGCGGTCGGGAAGCGGATCCAGATCCGGCGGTCGGGCCGGCCGTCGCGCGTGATCACCTCGATCTTCGTGATCGCCCCGACGCCCCATTCGGGGCGCTTCGCATGGCGAACCTTCTCGCCGATCTTGAACGACGTCGTCTGCATCGACCGTGATCCACCGCCGGGCGCCGGCACGTGCCGCGCTGCCCGAGTCCCGATGACGTGCTCCGGAAGCAAAGTAGAGTGTAGCGGATGAGCCGGATCGCGAAGCTTGCGTTCCTCGGGGACATCAACGGTGCCCCCGGGAAGGCGGTCGTCGAGCGCTGCCTGCCGGCCCTCCGCGAGCGCTGGGCACCCGACGTGGTGGTGGCGAACGCCGAGAACGCGCGCAACGGCTCCGGCCTGACCCCCGAGCTCTACCGGGCCTTCCGCGGCATGGGGATCGACGCCATCACACTCGGCGACCACGTGTTCCGGGACACCAAGGTGGTGCCGCTCCTGGAGAACCCCGAGGAGCCCGTCGCGCGGCCCGCCAACCTCTCGGCACGCTCGCCCGGCAAGCGCTGGACGCGGATCCCGGCCGCCGGCAGCCGCACGCGGGACATCTACGTGGTCACGGTCCTCGGGCGCATCTTCTTCCCGCTGCCCGCGAACGACCCCTTCGCCGCCATCGACGAGGTGCTCGGCGCCATCCCCGAGCGTCGCCCGATCGTCGTGGTCGAGGCGCACATGGAGGCCACCAGCGAGAAGGCCGCGATGGGCGCATGGTGCGACGGCCGTGCCGCGCTCGTGGTCGGCTCGCACACGCACGTCCCGACGGCGGATGCCCGGATCCTGCGCAAGGGCACCGGGTTCATCACCGACGTCGGCATGTGCGGCCCCTACGACTCGGTGATCGGGCGCGATACCGACGCGGTGGTGCGCCACATGACCTCGGCGCTCCCCGTGCACTACGAGATGGGACAGGGCGACCCGCGGCTCTGCGGGGTCTTCGTCGAGATCAGCGAGGACACCGGGCTCGCCAACCGCATCGAGCGCATCGAGCTCACCTGACCATTCGCGCGGCGCCGAACCCGCCGCCGCCCGGCGTCTCGATCCGGAACACGTCGCCAGGCGCAAGCACGGCGCTCCCGTCTCCGGGAACCGCGACGGTGGTTCCGTCGGCGCGCGACAGCTGCTGCAGCCCGGGCTGCCCGTCGCCGCCGCCGCACGCGCCGCGCGGGGCTCGCACCCGGCGTTGCGCCGCCATCGAGACGACGCATGGCGCCAGCGCCTCGAACGCACGTTCCATCCCGTCGCCGCCTCGGTGCGCTCCGCTGCCGCCGGAACCGCGCCGCACCCTCAGGGCCGTCACGCGGAGCGGCGCCGATGACTCAAGGACCTCCGCATCGCCCAGCCGTGTATTGGTCATGTGCACGTGGACGGCGTCGGTGCCGTCCTGCACGCCGGATGCGCCGGCGCCGCCGCCGAGCGTCTCGTAGACCGCAAACCCGTCGCCCGCGATCGATGTGGAGTTCATCGTTCCCTGTCCCTCGGCGACCACCCCGAAGGCGCCGAGCACAGCCTCGGCCACGCGCTGGCTGGTCTCGGTGTTGCCGGCAAAGACCGCCGGGCAGCGAGCCGGATCGGCGGCGAAGGGCGGGTTCAGGATGCCCTCCGGCACCACCAGCTCGACGCCGTGCAGGAACCCCTCGTTGAGCGGGGCGCGGTGCTCGTCGAGCGGCTCGAGCCGCCCGGCCAGGACGCGCAGGGCGTAGAGCACCGCGCTGCGCGTGACCGCGAGCGGTGCGTTCAGGTTCCCGGCATGGACGCCGCCCGACCCCGTGAAGTCGATGCGGAGGCCACCCGCGCATCGGTGGATCCGCACGCGGATCGGCGTGCCGTCGTCCAGTGCGTCCTTGCGCACGAGGCCTGCGTCCGGCACCGTTCGCGCGACCGCCGCGGTCCGTGCGGCGCTGCGCGAGATCAGCGCCGCAAGCGCCAGCGACAGCCCATCTGGGCCGATGGCTTGCGCCAGCGCACGGAGTTCGGCCGCCCCGGCCTCGAGCGCCGCCACCATCGCACGCAGGTCATCGACATTGAGCTGCGGGTCGCGCGACGGGTGACGGGCCGTCGCCAGCGCCGCGCGCACGGCAGGCTCGTCCAGGACGCCGTGGCGTGCCGCCGTCATCGGCGCGATCGCCACGCCCTCGTCCTCCAGCGTGCGGGCGTCGGGCGGCATCGACCCGGCCTGCGTCCCGCCGATCTCGGCATGGTGCGCGCGTGCCGCGACGATCCCCAGGCGCCGTCCCGAACCGTCCTCCACCGCGAGCACCACGGTCAGGTCCGGCAGGTGC
>Ga0208783_10000931_pt1 | contig 17811 bp, 15 predicted proteins | sample DEB19_08_DNA_2_FD_184529 | JGI IMG/M metagenome (GOLD analysis project Ga0208783, IMG submission 184529) | Aqueous microbial communities from the Delaware River and Bay under freshwater to marine salinity gradient to study organic matter... | ecosystem: Environmental > Aquatic > Marine >...
GCGACCGGCGAGCCAGTTGGCTCACCTCGGCCACGATCTCGGTCATGAACCCCGGGACGGTCACCTGCAGGCCGGCCGACTCCAGCGGACGCGCCTCCTGCTCGATCACCGCCACCTCGAGGGCGGTCTCGAGCGGGTAGTGGGTGCGGATCTGCGACCCGAAGCGGTCCTTCAGCGGGGTGATGATGCGTCCTCGGTTGGTGTAGTCCTCGGGGTTGGCCGAAGCGACGAGGACGACGTCGAGCGGCAGCCGGATCTTGTAACCCCGAATCTGGACGTCGCGCTCCTCGAGCACGTTGAGGAGACCGACCTGGATCCGCTCGGCGAGATCGGGCAGCTCGTTGATCGCGAAGATCCCGCGGTTGGTGCGGGGCACGAGCCCGTAGTGGATCGTGAGCTCGTCGGAGAGGTAGCGGCCCTCGGCCACCTTGATCGGGTCGACCTCGCCGATGAGGTCGGCGATCGACGTGTCGGGGGTGGCGAGCTTCTCGCCGAAGCGCCGTTCCCGGTGCACCCAGTCGATCGGCGTGTCGTCACCCCGCTCGGCGACGAGCACGCGGGCGTGGGTCGAGACCGGGTGGTACGGGTCGTCGTTGATCTCGCTCCCGGCGACGATCGGCATCCACTCGTCGAGCAGGCCGACCAAGCCCCGAATCATGCGGGTCTTCGCCTGGCCGCGCTCGCCGAGGAAGATCACGTCGTGCCCGGCGAGCAGCGCGTTGGCCAACTGGGGCAGGACGGTGTCGTCGTAGCCGAGTACACCCTCGACGAGCGGCTTCCCCCCGGCCAGAGCAGCGACGGCGTTGGCCCGCAGCTCCTCCTTTACGGGCCGGGAGACCCAGCCGCTCGCGCGCAGTTCACCGAGGGTGGAGGGGCGACTCATGGGTCGAGACTACAGGCCCTTCGTCGCGAACTCCTTGGCCCGGCCGGGAGCGTCGGGCGTCGCGATTCCGAGGTCGACGTACACCGCCGCAGCGAACTCGTGCATGCGGGACTCGTGGCGCTCGCGCTCGGGCATTCCGTTGCAGACGAGGGCGACCACGACGTCGTGCTCGGGGTCGCAGAACGCCACCGACGAGAGGTGACCGCCGTGACCGAACGCGCGGCGCGAGCAGTGCGGGCCCATGGCCGTGGTGTCGAGCGCCAGTCCGAGTCCCCAGTCGGAGACGACTCCGAAGGTCTCGTCGACCATCCCCGTGCGGTGCCGGGCCGAGATCGCGGCCACGGTGATCGGCGCCAGCACGCCTCCCCGGAGCAGCGCCTCGTAGAGCCGGGCGATCTGGTTCATCGGACCGCGCCCACCCGCCCCCGGAAGGGACCGCGCGATCACGTCCGGGTCGTCGACGCCGCGCAGCGGCCGGGGCGGGGTGCGATCGGTGGCGTGCATCCGCCCGATGCGGTCGCCGTAGCCGGCCTGGACCGACTCGGGCATCCCGACCCAACAGTCGTCCATTCCCAGCGGCACGAAGATCTCGGACCGCACGTAATCGGGATACGGAACGCCCGAGACCCGGGCCACGACCGCCCCGAGCACGGCCATCCCGGCGGCCGGGTGATAGCCCGCCCGGGTGCCCGGCGGGTAGTCGAGCGGGGCCGCGCAGATCCGGGCCAGGTTCTCCTCGGCCGACTCCCGCCAGGGCAGACCCGAGAGCATCCCGTCGGCATCGGGGATCCCGGCCGTGTGGGTGAGGAGGTGGCGGAGGGTGACCGCCTCCTTGCCGTTGGCCGCGAACTCGGGGAGGTAGGTCGTCACCGGCGCCTCGACGTCGAGCCGGCCCCGCTCCCACTCCCGGGCGACCGCCACCGCGGTCACCGCCTTGGTCATCGAGAACCAGATCATCATCGTGTCGGTCGTCATCGGCACGCCCGCCCGAGCCTCGCCGAGCGCGAGGTCGAGGACCACCTCTCCCCGCCGGGAGACGTAGCACTGGGCCCCGATGTGGTCCCCCGCCGCCATCCCCCGTTCGAGGCATTCCACGCTGCGCATCCGGCCTCCCCCTCGATTCGCCGAGCCGTCGACGCGCGAGCGTAGAGTCCGCTTCACAAGGGCGCGAACCCGGGACCACCGGGGCCGAAACGCCGAGCATCCGGAGCGACAACATGGCGACGACGATCTCCCCCGCTCCCCCCCGATCCCGGGGCGGACGGCCGATCCGGACCCGCAAGGAGGGTGGACCCCTCCCGGTCCGCTTCTACCGGAGCGCGGTCGGCAAGAAGTGGGTGATGGGGGTCACCGGCGTGATCCTCATGGGGTTCGTGCTCACCCACATGATCGGCAATCTCAAGCTCTACCTATCGAAGGAGGAGCTCAACCTCTACGCCGAGGCACTGCGCGAGATTCCCGGGCACCTCCTGCCGCGCACGTTCCTCCTGTGGACCATCCGGCTGGTGCTGATCGGGGCGTTCGCCCTCCACATCCACTCGGCCTACGGCCTGACGAGGATCAACCGGAAGGCCCGACCGCAGGGCTACCAGTCGAAACGCGACTACGTGGCCGCCAAGTTCGCGTCGCGCACGATGCGGTGGACCGGGATCATCGTGGCCGCCTTCATCGTGTTCCACCTCGCCGACCTCACCTGGGGCCGGACCGGAGCCGAGTGGGTCCGCGGTGACGCGTACAACAACGTCGTCTACTCGCTGCAGCGCCCGGCCGTCGCCGTCGCCTACATGGTGGCCATGCTCGCCCTCGGACTGCACCTGATGCACGGGGCCTGGTCACTGTTCCAGAGCCTCGGCATCACCAACCCCCGGTACAACAAACTGCGGCGCAACTTCGCCACCGGGTTCGCCGCTCTCATCGTCATCGGCAACCTGTCGTTCCCGATCGCCGTCCAGACGGGCATCGTGAAACTGCAGTGCCCGGACGCCACGGACATCGAAGCCCCCTGCGAGGTCTGATCATGACGCTCGACGCCCACATCCCCTCCGGTCCCATCGAGGACAAGTGGGACCGCCACCGCTTCGAGACCAAACTCGTCAACCCGGCCAACAAGCGCCGATTCGAGGTCATCGTCGTCGGCACCGGCCTGGCCGGCGCCAGCGCGGCGGCGAGCCTCGGCGAGCTCGGCTACCGGGTGAAGGTCATCACCTTCCACGACTCGCCCCGGCGGGCCCACTCGATCGCGGCCCAGGGCGGCATCAACGCCGCCAAGAACTACAAGAACGACGGCGACAGCGTGATGCGCCTGTTCTACGACACCATCAAGGGGGGTGACTACCGGGCCCGCGAGGCCAACGTCTACCGCCTCGCCCAACTGTCGGTCGACATCATCGACCAGTGCGTCGCCCAGGGCGTTCCCTTCGCCCGCGAGTACGGCGGACTGCTCGACAACCGCTCGTTCGGTGGCGCCCAGGTGTCGCGCACCTTCTACGCCCGCGGCCAGACCGGCCAGCAGTTGCTGCTCGGCGCCTACCAGGCGCTGATGCGCCAGGTGCACATGGGCAACGTCACCCTCTACCCCCGCACCGAGATGCTCGACCTCGTGGTCAAGGACGGTCGGGCCGCCGGAATCGTCTGCCGCGACCTCAACAGCGGCGAGGTGTTCTCGATGTCGGGTCACGCCGTCGTGCTCGGCACGGGTGGCTACGGAAACGTCTTCTACCTGTCGACCAACGCCAAGAACTCCAACGTCACCGCCGCCTGGCGGGCCGCCCGCCGGGGGGCCTTCTTCGCGAACCCCTGCTACACGCAGATCCACCCGACCTGCATCCCGGCAAGCGACGAGTTCCAGAGCAAGCTCACCTTGATGTCGGAGTCGCTGCGCAACGACGGACGCGTGTGGGTCCCCACGCAGATGGAGGACTCACGGCCCGCCTCGCAGATCCCGCCCGAGGAGCGCGACTACTTCCTCGAGCGGAGGTACCCGGCGTTCGGCAACCTCGTGCCCCGCGACGTCGCGTCGCGGGCGCTCAAGCACGAGGTCGACGCGGGCCGCGGGGTCGGACCGCTGCACAACGGCGTCTACCTCGACTTCGGTGACTCGATCAACCGACTCGGCAAGCCGGTCGTGGAGGAGCGCTACGGCAACCTATTCGACATGTACGAGCGCATCACCGGCGAGGACCCGTACACCCAGCCCATGCGCATCTACCCGGCCGTCCACTACACGATGGGCGGCCTCTGGGTCGACTACAACCTCATGAGCAACCTCGACGGCCTGTTCGTGCTCGGCGAAGCCAACTTCTCCGACCACGGCGCCAACCGCCTCGGCGCCTCGGCGCTGATGCAGGGCCTCGCCGACGGGTACTTCGTGCTCCCGGCCACCATCGGCGGCTACCTCGCCCCGATGCTCGGCCAGGATCCGGTCCCCGCCGACGACCCGGTCTTCCGGGCGGCCGAGGAGCAGGTCGACGAACAGGTCCGGCAACTGCTGTCGATCAACGGGAAGCGCACCGTCGACGACATCCACCGCGAACTCGGCCACGTCGTCTGGGACAACTGCGGGATGGCCCGCTCCGAGCAGTCGCTCACCAAGGCGCTGTCGGAGATCCCGGCCATCCGCGAGGAGTTCTGGACCAATGTCCGGGTGCTCGGCGGCAGCGAGACCCGAAACCAGGCCCTCGAGAAGGCCGGTCGCGTGGCCGACTTCCTCGAATTCGCCGAGCTCATGTGCTTCGACGCTCTGCAGCGCAACGAGTCGTGCGGCGGGCACTTCCGGGAGGAGTACCAGACCGAGGAGGGCGAGGCGCTGCGCGACGACGACAACTACGCCTACGTCGCGGCCTGGGAGTTCACCGGGGCCGGCCGCGAGCCGGTGCTCCACAAGGAGCAGCTCGAGTTCGAGTACGCCCACCCGTCCACCCGCTCCTACAAGTAGGAGATCGTCATGGCCAAGGACATGAAGGTCACGCTCGAGGTCTGGCGCCAGCCCGGGCCCGAGCAGCCCGGCGGATTCCGCACCTACGAGGTCGACGGCGTCAGCCCCGACATGTCGTTCCTCGAGCTCCTCGACGAGCTCAACGAGCGGCTGATCCGATCGGGCGAGGAGCCCGTCGCCTTCGATCACGACTGCCGCGAGGGCATCTGCGGCTCCTGCGGGTTCATGATCAACGGCATCGCCCACGGCCCCGAGAAGGGAACGGCGGTCTGCCAGCTCCACATGCGCAAGTTCGAGAGCGGCGCCCACCTGACCCTCGAGCCGTGGCGGGCGGCCGCGTTCCCCCTGATCCGCGACCTCATCGTCGACCGCACCGCCTTCGACCGCATCATCGAGTCGGGCGGCTACATCGGGGTCGGCACCGGCGGTGCCCCCGACGGCAACGAGATCCCGATCCCGAAGGCGGTCGCCGACGCGGCCATGGACGCCGCCGCGTGCATCGGCTGCGGGGCCTGCGTGGCCGCCTGCCCCAACGGGGCCGCCCAGCTGTTCACCTCGGCCAAGCTCTCGCACCTCAACCTGCTGCCCCAGGGTCAGACCGAACGCTGGGACCGCACCGTGTCGATGGTCGAAACCATGGAGGACTACTTCGGGTCGTGCACCAACCACCGCGAGTGCGAGGCGGCGTGCCCGAAGGAGATCTCGATCGACTTCATCGCGCTGATGAACCGCGACTACGTGAAGGCGCAGCTCAAGCAACGGCGCCTGCTCGGCCAGAACTCGGCCTGACCGGCCGCCGCACCCTCAGGGCGCGGCGGAGTCGAGGGCCCGACGCAGGTCGGCGACCAGGTCCTCGGTCGTCTCGATCCCGACCGAGCAACGCACGAGCCGACGGTCGACCTCGAGCGGCGAACCCACGGCGGAGAGGTGCGTCATCCGGGCCGGGTGCTCGATGAGCGACTCGACCGCGCCGAGCGACTCGGCCAGGGTGAAGATCCGGGTCCGACCGACCACGTCGATCGCCGTCGCCTCGTCCCGCACCAGGAAGCTCACCATTCCGCCGAAGTCGCGCATCTGACGGGCCGCCACCTCCGAGGTGTCGGGGTAACAGACCTCCGTCACCGCCGGGTGCTCCCGCAACATCGCCACGACCGCCCGGGCGTTCTCGCAGTGGGCCCGCATCCGCACCGCGAGGGTCTTCACGCCCCGCAGCACGAGGTAGCAGTCGAAGGGGGCGGGAACCGCACCCGCCGCGTTCTGCAGATAGCGGAGCTCGTCGGCCCACCCGCCGTCGCGTACGGCCACGAAACCGCCGACGACGTCGGAGTGCCCGCCGAGGTACTTCGTCGAGGAGTGGACGGCCGCGTCGGCACCGAGCGCGAGAGGCTGCTGGAGGTAGGGCGTGGCGAAGGTGTTGTCGACCACGAGGCGGGCGCCGCGCTCGCGCGTCATCAATGCGACGGCCGCGATGTCGACCACCCGCAGCATCGGGTTGGTCGGGGTCTCGGCCCAGACCATCCGGGTCTCGTCCCGCCAGGCCCGCTCGAGCGCATCGGGGTCGCGCAGGTCGCAGGCCGTCCAGGCGAGGCCGAACCGCTCGTGCACGCGGGCGAAGAGGCGGAAGGTGCCCCCGTACGCGTCGTCGGGGATGATCACGTGATCGCCGGGATCGAGCGTGCGCAGCACCACGTCCTCGGCGGCGAGACCGCTCGCGAAGGCCAGGCCGTGGGTCGTGCCCTCGAGCGAGGCCACGCACTCCTCGAGCGCCGCGCGCGTCGGGTTGCCCGACCGGGCGTACTCGAAGCCCCGGTGCTCGCCCACGCCGTGCTGGGCGAAGGTGGTGGCGAGGCTGATCGGGGGCACCACCGCCCCCGTGTGCGGGTCGGGCGGCTGTCCGGCGTGGATGGCCCGCGTCTCGAACCCGTCGTCGGTCACGATCCGGCCCGGGCCGCCAGGAAACCGAGAACGTCGGAGCGGGCGAGCACCCCGATCGGGTGGCCACCCTCGAGCACGAGAACCGACGGGCCCGCCTCGAGCGCGGCGACGACCCGGGCGACCGGCTCGCCGACCCCGATCATCGGCATCGGCGCGCTCATCACCTCGGCCACCGGCTGCTCGAGCACGTCACGCGAGCGGAACGCGAGATCCATCAGTTCGAGTTCGCGCAGGCAGCCGACGACCTCCTTGGCCGCGAGCGGCAGCTCCTTCGCAACGCTGACGACCAGCTGCGACACGCCGTTCTCGTGCATCAACGCGATCGCGTCGCGCACGGGCTCCTCCGGCGTAATGAGCACGAGGTCGGGCACCTCGCCGTCCTTGGTCGCGAGCACGTCGCCGGCCACCGGCGCCTCGGCCCGCAGGAAGCCCATGTCGGCCATCCACTGGTCGTCGTAGATCTTGGAGAGGTAGTTGCGGCCCGAGTCGGGGAGGAGTACGACGACGACGGCGTCGGGCTCCGCCTCGCGCGCCACCGTCAGCGCCGCGTGCACTGCGGTTCCGCAGGAGCCCCCGATGAGGAGACCCTCCTCGCGCGTCACCCGCCGGGCCGTGGCGAACGCGTCGGCATCGCTGACCTCGATGACCCGATCGACGAGCGCGGGGTCGAACGTGGTCGGCCAGAAGTCCTCGCCCACCCCTTCGGTGAGGTACGGCCGTCCCGACCCGCCCGAGTAGACCGAGCCGGCCGGATCGGCGCCGACGATCTGCACCGCCGGATTGCGGGCCTTCAGCACCCGAGCCACCCCGGTGATGGTGCCCCCGGTGCCGATGCCCGCCACGAAGTGAGTGATCCGACCGTCGGTCTGCCGCCAGATCTCGGGGCCGGTGGAGGCTTCGTGCGCCGCGGGGTTGGCCGGATTGGAGTACTGGTCGGGACGGAACGCCCCCGGCGTCTCGCGCACCAGCCGCTCCGCCGTCGAGTAGTAGGAACGGGGATCCTCGGGCGCGACTGCCGTCGGACAGACGACGACCTCGGCTCCGTAGGCCCGGAGCAACGCGACCTTCTCGTCGCTCATCTTGTCGCTCATGACGAAGATGCACTTGTAGCCCCGCTGGGCGGCAACGATGGCGAGTCCCGCCCCGGTGTTGCCCGAAGTCGGCTCGACGATGGTGCCGCCGGGGCGCAGGAGGCCCGCCCGCTCGGCCTCGTCGATCATGGCGATCGCGGCCCGGTCCTTCACGCTTCCGCCCGGATTGGTCATCTCGACCTTCGCGAGCAGGGTCGCCCGGATGCCCTCGGCCTCGGAGAGGCGGGCCAGGCGGACGAGCGGGGTGTTCCCGACGAGATCGAGGACCGATTCCGCGTACTCCATCGGCTCGGAACCTACCCCGACCCCCAGCGTCCGAGTTGGGCAAGAATGCCCGAGTGAGCGCCGTCCCGCCCGATCTGCCGCCCCCGATCCCCCGCGCGCCCGAGCCCCCGGCCGCCGAGCGCGTGCGGATCGCCTGGCAACGGCGCTCCGAGAGCGATTACTTCTTCGGCTTCGCCACCGCCGTCGGCTGGACGATCCTCACCTGCGGCCTCTTCGCGATCTACATCGTGTACCAGGTGGTCCGCCGCACCCGCGAACACAACCTGCGCCGGATCGAACTCCTCGACGCCGCCACCACCTTCGCGTGGGAGCAGGCCTGGACGCGTGGCCTCGCCGATGAGTTGCGACCCGAGTTCGAGCGCATCGCGGCCGCGCTCGCCGCAATGCGCGTTCAGAGCCAGCGGTTCCGCGACCCGATCGGATGGGCACTCATCGCTTCGTTCCTCGGCAACATCGCCGCCGCGGCAGTGTTCGTACTCGACGACGGCGACCTCCTCCGGCACGAGGCGGCCGAACGCACGGCCGAGCAGGCCCTCGCCACCGTCTACACGCGCCTCGGCGCGCCCGTCGCCGCTCCCGTCGCGCGACCCGAACGCCGACCGCACAACTACGCGGCCCGGATCGCGGTCTTCCTCCTCACCTGCGGCCTCTACCTGTTCTGGTGGCAGTACGACGTCATGACCGAGGGCAATGCGCACTTCGTCGCGGACTGGCAGTTCGAGGACGACCTCGCGACGAGCGTGCAGCAACTGCTCAACGGGTGAGCCGTGCAGCGCCACGAATACGCCATCGAACTCGACTCCCCGCCCGCCGACGTCTGGGAGGTCTTCTGGTACCGCGGCGCGGACCGCCCCCAGCCCCGGGACGGGCGCACGCGGATCGACATCCTCCACCCCGGCGACGAGGTCGGAAACGGCCTCGTGCGCCACTGCCGCTTCCCGGTGCCCCGGTGGCTCGGGACCGGCGGCGTCGGCGTGTCGTGGGAATGGCTGACCGAAGTGGTGCCGTACGAGTCGTGGCGCTACGACGCCGTCGGCAAGCCGCTGTGGTCGCGGGCGACCGGGTGGACCCGGCTGACCGCTCTCCCCGGCGACCGGACCCGGGTGCACTTCACCGAGGAGTACGAGGCGTTCAACCCGATCTCGCGTCGTCTCCTCGAGGGTCCGGTACACCGCCGGATCTCCCGCGACAACGACGCGATCCTCGCGGCGCTCGAGGGCGGGCTGCGCTGGCACCGGCGCCGGAAGGAACGGTCGTGACCCCCGAGCCCTCGTTCGCGCGCGACTGGCTCACCGTCGCCGAGCTCGCCCCCGATCGCGTCGCGCTCGTCTGCGGCGAACGGCGCGTGACCTACGGCGAGTTCGCCGATCGGGCGCGTCGGCTGGCGAGTTCGCTCCGGGCCGCCGGCCTCGACCCCGGCGCCAAGGTCGCGATCATGTGCGTCAACGCCCCCGAGTACATGGAGGCGTTCTTCGCCGCCCAACTCCTCGGCGGAGTACCGGTCAACGTCAACTACCGCTACGTCGGGGCCGAGTTGGCCTACCTGCTCGACAATTCCGACGCCGCCGCCCTCGTGTACCACGACGAGTTCGCCCCCGTGGTCGCCGACGCGCTCGGGGGCGACGGGCCGCAGCCCCTGCTGATCCAGGTCGCGCACCACGGATCCGGATCCCTGCTCGCGGGGGCCCGCGACTACGAGGAGGTGCTCGCCGCCGCCGACTCCGCCGGGGACCTCGGTCACGAGCCCTCCGGCGACGACCTCGTGTTCCTCTACACCGGGGGCACGACCGGCTGGCCCAAGGCCGTCATGTGGCGCAGCGCCGACCTCGCCCTCGCCCTGTGGCAGATGGCCCGACCGGGGAGCGAGCCCCCGCCCGTCGCCGACGCGATCCGCGCCGGCAAACGGGCGGCCACCCTCCTCCCCGCGTGTCCGCTCATGCACGGCACGGGGTTGTTCATCACCCTGTCGACCCTCTCCGGGGGCGGGACCGTCGTGCTCCTCGACACCCCCCGCCTCGATGCCGACGCCGTCTGGACCGCGATCGCGCGTGAACGCGTGCAGGTGTGCACCATCGTCGGCGACGCCTTCGCCCGACCGCTCCTCGCGGCGCTGGACGCCGACCCGGCCCGTCACGACCTGTCGTCGCTCCGGGCGATCACCTCCTCGGGGGTCACGTGGAGCCCGGAGACGAAGCGGGGCATGCTCGACCGTCTCCCGGGCGTCACCCTCATCGACTCGCTCGGCGCCTCGGAGGGGGTCATGACCCGCACCGAGACCCGGGCCGACGACGCCATCGCCCCCGCCCGCTTCCGGGCGAGCGACCGACTCGTGGTCGTCACCGACGACGGCGACACGGCGCGTCCCGGCGACGGCCGCATCGGCCTCCTCGGCGTGGGCGGTCCGATCCCGCTCGGCTACTACAAGGATCCCGAGAAGACGGCCGCGACGTTCCGCACCGTCGGCGACCGGCGCTACTCGATCCCGGGCGACTACGCCACGATCGGCGACGACGGGACCATCACCCTCCTCGGCCGCGGCTCGGCGTGTATCAACACCGGCGGAGAGAAGGTGTATCCGGAGGAGATCGAGCTGACCCTGCGCGCCCACCCCGACGTGTTCGACTGCGTCGTCGTCGGGGTCCCCGACGCGCGGTGGGGCGAGATGGTGGTGGCGTTGATCGAACCCACTGCCGGTGCGGGCGTGGTCGGCGAAGACCTGACCGCCCACTGCCGGGCGACGCTCGCCGGCTACAAGGTCCCCAAGCGCTTCCTCGGGTTCGACTCGCTGCAGCGCTCCCCGTCGGGTAAGGCCGACTACACGCTCCTGCGCGGCCTCGCGGCGGAGCGACTCGCCGGGGAGGGCGACGCGTCGTGAGCATGTGGCAGGGACCCCGCATCCCCGAGGTGACCGCCGAGGACGCCGCCGCCGGACGCGAACCGCACGTTCTGCTCGACGTCCGCGGGGAGGACGAGTGGACGGCCGGTCACGCGCCCACCGCCGTCTGGATGCCGCTCGGGCGGGTCGAGAGCGCCCGGTTCGAGCTGCCGATCAACCGTCGCATCGTGTGCGTGTGCCGCGTGGGCGAGCGCTCGGCCCGGGCCGCCGCCGTCCTCCTGCAGATGGGATTCGACGCCGTCAACCTCGCCGGCGGCATGCTCGCCTGGCAGGAGCACGGACTCCCCGTGGTCCGCGACGACGGCTCGCCGGGCACCGTGATCTGACGGGTCGCCCCACCGGCCCGTTCGCCTCGGGTCCGGTCCGACCCGATCGCTAGCCTTGCCCGCGTGTCGTTCGACCGCGCCGCAGCGCTCGCCCGCCTCGCCGACGAGGAGTTCGACGTCCTCGTCGTCGGAGCCGGCATCACCGGCGCGGGCACGGCGGTCGACGCCGCCCAACGCGGGCTGCGCACCGCGCTGATCGACCGGGGCGACTTCGCCTCGGGCACCTCGTCGAAGTCGTCGAAGCTCGTCCACGGCGGCATCCGCTACCTCCAGCAACGAGAGATCGGTCTCGTCTACGAGGCCCTCGCCGAGCGTCAGGTGCTGCGCCACACTGCGCCCCACCTCGTGCGCATCCTGCCCTTCCTCTTGCCGGTCTTCACCCGCGACGGCCTGCTCCCCCGCCGCCTGGCCCGACTGCTCGGCACCACGATGTGGATGTACGACCTCACCGGTGGGGCCCGCATCGGCAAACTCCACAAGCGCATCTCCCGCGACGAGGCGCTCGGCCACATGCCGACCCTCCCCGCCGACAACGTGGCCGCGTCGTACATCTATTACGACGCCCGCACCGACGACGCCCGCCTCACCCTGGCCGCCGCCCGCACGGCGGCGGCGCTGGGAGCCGCCGTCGCCAACTACGCGACCCTCGTCGGTATCGACAAGGACGGCGGCGGTCGCGTACGCGGCGCCCGCATCGAGGCCGACGGCACCACGATCGAGGTGCGCGCCCGCACGATCATCAACGCGACCGGAGTGTGGGCCGACGGCATCCGGGCCCTCGATCAGCCGGGAACCGACCCGACCATCCGTCCCGCCAAGGGGATCCACATCACCGTGCCCTGGGAGTTGGTGCGCAACGACATCGCCGCCGTCGTTCCCGTGCCCAAGGACCGGCGGTCGGTCTTCGTCGTGCCCTGGGGGGCCGACGGCGACGGGTTCCGCTACACCTACATCGGTACCACCGACACCGATTACGACGGCCCGGTCGACGACCCGCAGGCCACTCCCGACGACATCGCCTACGTGCTCGGCGCGATCAACAACGCCGTGACGACGACGATCACGGAAGCCGACGTCGTGGGAACGTGGGCGGGACTGCGCCCGCTCGTGAGCGCGGCCAAGAGCGCCCGCACCGCCGACCTCTCCCGCCGCCACTCGGTCCAGGCCTCGCCCAGCGGGGTCGTGACCGTCACGGGCGGCAAGCTCACGACCTACCGACGGATGGCCGCCGATGCCGTCGACGAGGTGATGGAAGTACTCGGGAAGTCGGGGCGCAGTCGCACGAAGGGCCTCCCGCTCCACGGAGCCGCCGGATGGGATGCTCCCGGCGTGCCGACCCACCTCGCCGAGCGCTACGGGGGTGATGCCCGATCCGTGCTCGATCTGGAGCGCACCGATCCCGACCTCGCCCGGCCCCTCGGCGTCGACCTCCCCTACTCGCGAGCCGAGATCGTCCACATCGCCCGCACCGAGATGGCCCGCACCGTCGACGACGTGCTGTCCCGGCGCACGCGGTCGCGCATCGTCGCCCGCGACGCCTCGGCCGCGGCGGCGACGACGGTCGCCGCCCTGATGGCCCCCGAGCTCGGGTGGTCGGAAGCCGAGCAGGCCCGGCAGGCCGACATCTACCGCACCCTCATCGCCACCGAGCGGCGGGCCGGAGGGCTGCCCGAGACGGCGCTCGACGCGCTCACCGAGCCGGCGTGAGTACCCGGTGCTGATCCGCCGCGGGGAGCCCACTCCGCCGATCGCCTTCGGGGCCGGCCCCGTGGGCGAGCGTCTCGGCGGCGAGCGCGTCGCGGTCGACGGACCGCTCCGGGCCCGCCTCGCCGCCACGGGCGCCGACGTGATCGACGCTCCCGAGGCGCTCGCGGAATCGAGCCGTGACTGGTGGCCGTTGGCCATGATCTGGGCGCTCGACGCCCGGGTCGCAGCCCGAGCCGCGGTCGTGGTCCGCCCGCACGACACCGACGAGATCTGCGCGGTACTCCGGGCCTGCAACGACGCTCGCGTCCCCGTCACGGCCGCAGCCGGTCGCAGCGGCGTGTGCGGCGCGAGCGTTCCCGTCTTCGGCGGAGTGGTCCTCGACCTGACCGCGCTCTCGGGCATCATCGCCGTCGACACCGAATCGCTGCTGGTCGACGTTGCTCCCGGCACGTTCGGCGACGTCTTCGAGGACGAGTTGCGCGAGCGCTACGGCCTGACCTGCGGACACTGGCCGCAGTCGATCGCCATCTCCACCGTCGGCGGGTGGCTCGCCTGCCGGGGCGCAGGTCAGTTCTCGACCCGCTACGGAAAGATCGAGGACATCGTCGAGGGCCTCGACGTCGTCCTGGCCGACGGCACCCTCGTACACACCGGCGGGCACCCGCGGGCCGCGGCCGGTCCCGACCTGACCCAACTCTTCGTCGGTTCCGAGGGCACGCTCGGCATCATCGTCGGAGCCCGGCTGCGGGCCCACCGGCTCCCGTCCGCGTCGACGCGGTCGGCGTGGTCGTTTCCCGACTTCGACACCGCCCTCGGAGCCATGCGCAGCATCGTGCAGCGGGGGGCGACGCCGGCGGTCCTGCGGGCCTACGACCCGATCGAGGCCGCCCGCAGTTACGAGATCGACGCCGCCGTGCTGCTCGTCCACGACGAGGCCGACCCGCACATCGTCGACGCGACCCGGGCCATCGTCGAGGCGGAGGTCGGCCGAGCCGGCGCGACCCGACTCGACGACGCCCTCGTGGAGCGCTGGTTCTCCCACCGCAACGATGCCTCGGCCCTCGAGGCGCTGATTTCGCGCGGCTTCGTCGTCGACACCATGGAGGTCTCGGCACCCTGGCGCGCCGTTCCCGGCGTCTACGCCGCAGTCACGACGGCCCTGCGGGCCGTCGAGCACACCGTTGCCGCATCGGCGCACCAGAGCCACTCCTACACCGACGGCGCCTGCCTCTACTTCACGTTCGCCGGACGGCCGCCCGCCGACGAACGCGAGACCTACTACCGCGCCGTGTGGGACGCCGGACAGCGGGCCGCGCTCGGCGCGGGCGCGTCGCTCGCCCACCACCACGGGGTCGGCCTGAATCGCTCCCGGTTCGCGGCAGAAGCCCTCGGCTCCGGTCTCGGCGTGCTCGCCGCCGTCAAGACCGCGCTCGACCCGCACGGCATCCTCAACCCCGGCAAGCTCGGGCTCGCGAGCCCGTTCGGGGACCCGGTCTGGCCGTGAGCGACAGCGGGCGCGTCCTCGTCGTCGACGTCGGCACGAGCAGCGTGCGGGCCGTCGTCAGTGACACCGCGGGCAACGCCCTCCACACCGTCGGGCGGGCCCTCCCACCGGATTCCCCCGCCGACGGTCTCGTCGAGTTCGACGCGGGCCGCATGGCTGCCGTCAGCCTCGAGCTCGCCACGGCGGCCCTCGAGGCGGCCGGACCGGTCGCGGCCGTGGGCGTCAGCAATCAGCGGGGCTCGACCGTCGTGTGGGACCGCGCGACCGGCGAGCCGGTCGGCCCCGGACTCGGCTGGCAGGACCTGCGCACGATCGGCGACTGCCTGGCCCTGCGGGGCGAGGGAGTACGCGTCGCGCCCAACCAGTCGGCCACCAAGGTCCGGTGGCTGCTCGACCAGGGCGGAGCCGACGCTCGCGATCGCGACCTGTGCGTCGGCACGGTCGACTCCTGGATCGTGTGGGCCCTGTCGGGCGGGACCGCCCACGTCAGCGACGCAAGCAACGCCGCCATCACCGGGCTCTGCGCCGCCGACGGCGCCGCCGAGTGGGACCCCGCCGTGCTCGACGCACTGGGCGTGCCCCGGCGGATGCTTCCGGAGATCGTCGACTCGGCCGGCGTGGTCGCCGAGGCCCGGGCGCTGCCCGGCGCGCCGCCCGTTGCGGCGCTGGTCGGCGATCAACAGGCCTCCCTCGTCGGACAGGGGTGCCTGCACCCCGGTCCGGCCAAGATCACCTTCGGAACCGGCGGCATGCTCGACCTCGTGCTCGACGAACGCCCCGCCTTCGCGGGCCGGGGCGGGGCGGGCACGTTCCCGATCGTCGCCCGCCGGATCGACGGAACCGTGACCTGGGGGGTCGAGGCGATCATGCTGGCCGCCGGCACCAACGTCGAATGGCTCTGCGAGGGACTCGGTCTCGCCGCCTCCCCCGCCGAAACCCACGCGCTGGCGTCCGAGTGCGCCGACTCGGGGGGCGTGATGTTCGTGCCCGCTCTCCTGGGCCTCGGTACCCCCCACTGGGATTACGGCGCCCGGGGCACCCTCGTCGGCCTCACCCGGGGTACCGGCCGGGCCGAGATCGCCCGGGCGGTGCTCGAGGGGGTCGCCCACCGCGGCGCCGATCTGGTCGAGGCGGCCGAGGCCGACACCGGGCGCTCCATCCCCGTCGTGCGCGTCGACGGCGGCATGACCGACAACCCGACCTTCGTGCAGGCGCTCGCCGATGCGACCGGTCGCCCGGTCGAAGTCTCTCCCGTCCGCGAGGCCACCGCCCGCGGTGCCGCTCTCCTCGCCGCGCTGGCCGTCGGCCTCCACGGTTCGGTCGACGACCTGGCCGCCACCTGGGCGCCCCGCACGCGAGCGGAGCCCGAGCAGACCCTGGATCGTGACCGGTGGCGCGCCGCGGTCGAACGGTCGGCGGCGTGGATCCCCGAACTCTCGGGAATCGATTTCTAGTCAGCCGGTGACGGCGTCGGCCTCGGCCGCGGGCCGGGCGTCGGCGATGGCCCGGGCGGCGGCGAGACCGACCGCCGCCGCGCCGCCCCCGGTGAGCGCCAGGAGGCGGGTCCGGGCCGAGAGGCCGGGGGTGACCAGCGCGGCCGCTCCGTCGACTGCGTCGGCGAGCGCCCCCATGCCCACCCACTCGGCGTCCATCGTCTGCTCCTTCAGCGTCGTGATCGCGCCGATCCCGAGTACGAGGTCGCGCACGCCCACGAGGCGGAAGACGAGACGCATCGCCGCGCCCCGACCATCGGTCCCGAAGGTGAGACGGGCGACGAGGCCCGGGAACACGAGCATGACGAGACCGAGCACGGCGCGGGCCCGGGCGGTGACGAGAGCGTTGCGGCGGTGGTCGGCGACGTCCATGGGAGCGGCACCCTAGCCAGCGACGGTCGCCAGCCACACTCCGGCCGCGTCGGGGTCGACCCCCGGCGCCCCGACCCGGAACTGTCCGGGACTGTCGACCGGGAAGCGGCCCGTGCCCACGAGAACCTCGCCGACGACCCGCCCGCCGGACGCGTCGGCCTCCCACTCCAGGTCGAAACCGACGGGGAGACGCTCGCCGATCTCGCGGCCCGGCGGCCAGGCCTCGGCGACGGAGTCGAGGCGCAGACCGAAGGCCTCGCAGGCCAGCGTCCAGTGAACGTCCGGCTCACCGCACCACCACTCCGACCACAGACCCTCGGTCCGGATCTCGAGTCCGCTCCGGGGGCGGGGTACCTCGTCGTCGCGCACGACGACGAGACCGTCGAGTTCGGGAACCCCCACGAGATAGACGGCCAAGGCGGCGCGATCCGCGCCGACTTCGAGGGTCGCGAACCCGGCGAGCGGACCCGACCACGTGCAGCGCCACGCGCCGGTCGTCATCCGATCGGCGGGTAGTAGGTCTCGGGCGTCTCGGGAACCGCGTCGCCGGCGGGCAGGGCCCCGTCGACGAGGGAGAGGAACGGGTAGAGGTCGAGGCTGTCGCGCGGGACGGTCCAGTCGAGCTCGACCCCGGCCGCCTCGGCGAAGGGCCGCAGGAAGGTGAAGTACACGTAGGCGCCGGCATCGATACGCGCCGCGCGCTCCATCCCGGCGATCGTGCGGTAGAGGCGCTTCTGAGCGGCCTTCGCCGCCGCGGCCAACGCATCGCGTCCGGCCTGGTCGATCGGGACGAGCCCGCCGTCGGCCACGTCGAAGAACGCGCTGCGCTCGACGTGCGACCAGTAGTCGGCCGGGTCGGTGACCGAGGTACCGAAGTCGGTGACGCGCATCCCGACGTCGCGCAGCACGAAGGCGCCGAGCACCTCGGTGAACGGCATATCGCCCGCCGCCTCGGCCGACCACGGGAAGTGCGAGGCGCCGAGCGCATTGAATCGCCGCAGCAACAGCACCCGACCGTCGGGCAGAGGGTACGGACCCGTGTCCTGGTAGCCCGACCGGGTGTCGAACCAGAGCAGGAAGAGCCACGAGGTGAGGAGCGCATTGAGCCGACTCGCCGGGATCGGAGCGCACGCGTCGGCCGCCTCCGCGGCGAGGGCCCGGTAGGGCGTAGCCACTCCTTCGGCGTCGGCCGCCTGATGGGTGCCGTCGTCGAAGCGGTAGGCGCCCGCCGCCCGGGCCCAGAAGTCGAGGATGGTGCCGAGGCGCTCGGCGTCGTCGTCGGGATCCACGAGACCGGCCGCGGCCAGCACCTTGCGGCCGACGAGCGGGAAGTTCGGCACCGCCCACAGGTGCACGGGATCGATCGACCCGAGAAGCGAGTGGCC
>Ga0208783_10000933_pt1 | contig 17786 bp, 15 predicted proteins | sample DEB19_08_DNA_2_FD_184529 | JGI IMG/M metagenome (GOLD analysis project Ga0208783, IMG submission 184529) | Aqueous microbial communities from the Delaware River and Bay under freshwater to marine salinity gradient to study organic matter... | ecosystem: Environmental > Aquatic > Marine >...
ATCATCGTGAGCACCAACCGGCGCGACCGCGGGGTGTTCGACGTCGAGCGGCTCGACCTCGGCACCGGCGAGCTCACGCCCATCACCGAGAACCCGGGCAACATCATCGGCTGGGTGGCCGACCGCCACGGCCAGGTGCTTGGCGCCTACGCCCAGACCCCCGAGGGCAACTACCAGCTGCTGGTGCGGGGTTCCGAGCAGGACGACTTCCGCGTGCTGGCCGACTTCGACAACGAGGACGGCGGGCAGCCCTACGGGTTCGATGCCGACGGCCGCGTGCTGTGGGTGGGCAGCGCCGTGGACAGCGACCGCTCGCGGCTTGTGGCGATCGACGTGGCCACCGGCGAGCAGGCGGTGATCGATGAGGACGAGGTGGCCGACCTCGGCATGCCGATCATCAGCGACAGGGACCGCACGCTGCTGGGCGCCGCCTACCTGCGCGACCGCCTGGTGGTGCACGCGTTTGACGAGCGCTTCGCCCGCGACTTCGAGACGGTGAAGCAGATCGCCGACGGCGACCCGCGCATCACCGGCAGCGACGCCGACGAGACCATGTGGACCATCGCCTTCGACAGCGATGTGGACCCCGGCGCCACGTATCTCTTCAACCGCGAGACCGGCGAGCACGAGTTCCTGTTCCGGCCACGCCCGTGGCTGTCGCCGGATGAGCTCTCGCCCATGCGCCCGGTGCAGATCACCACGCGCGACGGGCTCACGATGTACTGCTATCTCACGGTGCCGCGGGGCCTCGAGCCGCGCGACCTGCCCATGGTGCTCTACGTGCACGGCGGGCCCTGGAGCCGTGACGCCTGGGGCTACGACGGCGTGGCGCAGTTCCTGGCCAACCGCGGCTACGCCGTGCTGCAGGTGAACTACCGCGGATCCACGGGCTTCGGCAAGCACTTCATGCACGCGGCCGAGCGGGAGTTCGCGGGCAAGATGCACGACGACCTCATGGATGCCGTCGACTGGGCGGTGGCCGAGGGCGTGGCCGACCCCGACCGCATCGGCATCTACGGCGGGTCGTACGGCGGCTACGCCACGCTGGTGGGCGTCACCTTCACGCCCCACCGCTTCCGCGCGGCCGTGAGCTTCGTGGGGCCGTCCAACCTGGTCACGCTCATCCGCTCGTTCCCCGAGTACTGGCGGCCGTTCCTCAAGAGCACGTGGTTCCGGTTCGTGGGAGACCCCGAGGTGGAGGAGGAGCGCGAGGACATGTGGGCGCGCTCGCCGCTGTCACGGGTGGATGAGATCGTGACCCCGCTCATGGTGATCCAGGGGGCCAACGACCCGCGGGTGACCAAGCACGAGAGCGACCAGATCGTGGAGGCCCTGAGCGAGCGCGGCATCGACGTGGAGTACATCGTGGCCGACGACGAGGGCCACGGGTTCGCCAAGCCCGAGAACCGCATGCGCGCCTACCGGGCCATGGAGAAGTTCTTCGCCCTGCACCTGGGGGGCCGGGCGGAGGCCTGACTCAGCGCACGCGGGTGATGGCCAGGTCGTGCCCGGGCTCGTATCCGGGCTGCCGTGCCGTGGCCCCCACGGTCATCTGGCCGCGCCGGGCGCCGGAGTTGAGGGGGATCACCACGGTGGTCCAGCCGGCGCGGCGCAGGCGCACCGCCTTGGCACCCACCACGCGCGTGGCGGTGCGGGCGGTGGGACGGGCCAGGGCCCGGCGCAGCACCAGCTTGACGCGGGCGGGCTGCCACACCCGCACGCGCACGCGAAGCGCCCGGCCCAGGCGCGTGATGCGCGGGGCCACCACCGACACCCGGGCGGTGGGGCGCGACACCCCGGCGGCGGCCTGCTGGCCCGTGGGCACCCCGGCCTGCGGCGCGCCGGGCACGTTGGCCGCGCCCTCGATGCCCCCGATGGCCGGCACGGGCTCGGCTGCCGGGCCGTCGCCCACGGGCACCACGGGGATGCCATCGGCCGACGGCATGGCCGGCGGGCTTGCCACCAGCCTGCTCCACTCGTAGGCACCGGCATCGGGCGCCCGGTTGGCCAGGTTCAGGCCGTTGGTGGGTCGCAGCACGCCCAGCCGCTGGGCCTCGGCCCGGCAGTTGGCATGCGGGGTGGTGAGCGAGCACGGGAAGTTGACGCCCACCTCGGCGCTCACGGCGTCGGTGGCGAAGTCGAGCAGCGGTGAGCCTGCCACGGGCATGAGCGAGGTCGGCCACTGGCCGCCGGCCACGATCCACGGGGCGATGCCCCCGATCGCCCGCACGCCCGACTGGTTGGCCACGGTGGGTGGTGGTGATCCGCCCACCGCGCCCAGGGCCGCGGGCACGTCGGGCGCCACCAGCACGGACGACTGCCAGGTGATCTCGGTGCGCGCGCCGCCCCCGGCGTTCGGCAGCCTCGACACCGATGCCCCGCAGGCCGGCCACTGCACGTACGACCCTGCCACCAGCACGCCGGTGGGCACGGTGCCCGGCTGTATTCCCACCGCCCCGGCGCAGCCGTTCTGCGAGATGGACGACAGGGCCATGATGGGCGCGTTGCTGGGCGATGGCCTGCCGAGGCCCGCCGGCCGCTGGGCCACCAGCAGCGCCGGCTCATTGATACCCGGCGGCGACGACAGCGCGCTGTTGTAGATGCGCGGCGTGCCCCCCCACGTGACGATGCCGCGCGAGGCCACCACCTGGTTTGCCAGCCCCCAGAGGTTGGCGCCCATGTCGTCGAGGGCCAGGCGACCGCCGCTCACCGTGAGCTGGTGCACGCCCGACTGCCCCTCGGCGACGATCGCCACGGGCGCGCCCACCGCCGTCACCACCGAGTCGGCCAGCTGGGCGAACCGCAGCCGCACCGTCTCCGATCCCGCGGCCCGGGGCCGCACCACCGCGAGGTTGGCCATCAGGGTGCCGTTCAGGCCGGTCAGCCACACGCCGGGGGCATCGCCGGTGACCACCACCGAGCGCACCTGCGACCTGCTGGCGTTCATCACGATCGACCCCGCGCCGGTCATGCGCACCACGCTCTGCGCGCCGCCCGCGCCGATGATCGACACCTCGCGGCCGGGGGCGGGAAACCGCACGGCGGTATCCACCACGTGCAGGCCGGGGGAGAGCCGGATGGTGGTGTTCATCGCGCCGCGCGCGGCGAGGTCCACCGCGCGGGCCACCGTGCGGCACGCCTGCTGGGGCACGGCGGGGTTCACCACGCACGTGGCATCAGTGCCGGTCGAGGGGTTCACCTCGAGCGTGCCGAACGGCGGTGCCTGCGCGCCGGCGGTGGGCACGGCCACGGCGCCGACCGCGGCGATGAGGGCGATGGAGGCTGGGAGGCGCCCGCGCATGGGGCAACTGTATCCGACGGGGCTGGTGGCGCGATCGGCGCGGGGTATGCCTAGGGCAGGTCGTCGGGATCGGCGTCGGTGTCCTGGTCGAAGGGCACCTTGCGATCGCGCGGGCCCAGCACGCCGGGCGAGCGGTTGACGGCCTTCCACAGCAGCACGGCGAGGATGAGCGCGATCACCAGCGCGGTGATTCCCGCCGCCACCAGGCCGCCGCGATACCAGGGCTCACCGGCCAGGCTCAGGCGCGCCCGCTGCAGCTGGTCGAGCCGGGAGATCTCATAGGCCGCCAGGCCGTGGGCGGGGTAGCTGGCCAGGGTGCGCCGGAAGTCGGCGCGGGCGCCCTCGATGTCGAATCGGGTGACGCGGTCGACCGCCTCGCGGAACAGCACCTGGCTGCGCCCCTCCCACCCGCGGATGTTGGCGCGGTCGAGCACGCGGAGGATCTCGTCGGTGGGGGCCATGGCCCCGCCGCCCGCGGCGCGCTTGATCAGCACCACGCCCCGGGCGCGGCCGTTGCGATCCACGGCCGGGCCGCCGGAGTCGCCCTTCTGCACCTCGTTGGTGATGAGCGTGAGGATGCGCAGGGGGTTGTCCTCCATCTCGCCCGTCTCGCCCATCACCCCGAACCGCACGGCCGGCACCAGGGCCCCGCGCTGGGGATCGGCGAAGGGGTCCTCGTCGCCGAATCCCAGGGTGGCCACCGGCGTGCCGGGGTCGAGCCCGCGGTCGAGGCCGATCGACGGGGTGTCCTTGACATTCGGCACGCGCAGCACGGCGATGTCGCGCACCTCGTCGGTCTCGATGATCTCCGGCGCGGCGCCGCGGTTGGTGCGGGCCGCCGCGCCCGCGGCCGCGCCGCGCACCACCCGCTGCACGGGGGCAAGGCCCACGGGCGTGGCCTGGTTGTCCTTCACCCAGCGGGCGGCCAGCTGCGCGCTGTGCGGCTTGCCCGAGTAGGCCAGGTACTGGAAGTACGCCGCCTGCGCCAGGTCGTCGGCCGTCGGCTGGATCACGTGCAGGGCCGTCACCAGGTAGCCGTCGGGGGTCACGGCGAACGCGGTGCCCTCGCGGCTCACGGTGCGTGCCCGTGGCGGCAGGGGGATGACCTCGCCGCTCTTGGTGCGCAGGCCGGTCATGCTGGTGCTCACCTCCACCCGCCAGATCGCGGGCATGGCGATGAGCGCCGCGCGGTTGAGCGGGTCGGCCGCGAGGGGGTCGGGCACGCCCGAGGGGATATCCGCCACGGCCACGGGCGTGACGGCGAGCGCTGCCGTGGCCAGCGTGATCAGGGTCGTGGCGAACAGGGAACGGAGCCTCACGCCCCTCAGGCTAGACCCGAACCGCCCGCGCGCCGGGGGGTGACCGTCGCCTACCGCCAGCCGCCGCCGCGTGGGCCGCGCAGCGCCGAGTCGAGGGTCATGGCGCCGTAGAGCAGGCCGCTCAGCGGAAGCGCCAGCTGCCAGCCCGGCCCCAGGCCGAACTCCCGCGCCGTGCGGTGGTCGGCCACGGCCATGGCCAGCCAGCCCGCCGTGCCCGTGGCCAGGGCCCACCACGCCAGGCTGCCGCCCCCGGACGCCGCGCCCACCACCCCGGCCACCAGCGCCACCAGCGGCCCCGCGAACATGAGCAGCAGCACCGTAAGCACCCCCACGAGCAGCAGCCAGTTGCGGTGCAGCTGCGTGAACGCGCTGCGGCGCACCATGGTCCACACGTCGCCCATTCGCTCGTAGGGCCGCGTGCTCACCACGCGCGTGCGGCTGAGCGCCAGGCGGGTGGGCCGGCCCGCCACGTGCTTCACCCGGCGGGCCAGCGCCAGGTCGTCGATCAGCGCACCGCGTATCGACTGCATGCCGCCGGCCTCCGACAGCGCCTCGGCCGTCACCAGGATGCACCCGCCGGCGGCCGACGCCGTGCGGCTGCCCGCGCGGTTGGCCCAGCGCAGGGGGTAGAGCAGGAAGAAGAACAGCACGAACGGCGGGATGAGCAGCTTCTCGGCGAACGACTGGCACCGGAGCCGCGCCATGCGGCTGTCGAGCGCCACGCCGCGGTGCAGGGCGTCGCCCACCAGGCGCCGCAGCGAGTCGGGCGCGTGGTGGATGTCGGCATCCGTGAGAAGCAGCCACTCGGGGTTGGCGGTGGCGTCGTGGCGCCGCACGCCCTGGTCCATTCCCCACACCTTCCCTGCCCAGCCGTCGGGCAGGCGCTCGCCGGTGATCACCTCGCACGGGCGGGCCATGCCGGCCGCGGCGTCACGCGCCACCGCGCCGGTGCCGTCGGACGACCGCTCGTCCACCACCACCACGCGCATGTCGCCGGGGTAGTCCTGGCGGTCGAGCGCCGCGAGGGTGGCGGCGATGCCGTCGGCCTCGTTGCGCGCGGGAATCACCACGCCCACCGCGGGCCATGCGGGCGGGTCGGGGGGCACCGGGTCGTCGGCGTCCACGGGGCGAAGGTCCCAGGGCCGGGCGGGGTGCAGCAGCACCCCCGCCCAGCACGCCAGGGCCAGCGCCCCGATGACCACCGCCCAGGTCAGTGCCGGAAGTGCCGGTGCCCGGTGGTCACCATCGCCGCGCCCAGGGCGTCGATGGCCTCGATCACCTCGTCGTCGCGGATCGACCCACCGGGGTGCGCGATTGCCGTGGCCCCGCCCTCGATCGCCTGCACCGGCGCGTCGGGGAACGGGAAGAAGGCGTCGCTCGCCATGGCGCTGCCCTCGATGGGCAGGTCGTAGTCGGCGGCCTTCGACGTGGCGATGCGCACGCTGTCGACGCGGCTCATCTGGCCCGCGCCGATGCCGACGGTGGCGCCGTCCTTCGCGAACACGATCGCGTTGCTCTTCACGTGCTTGGCCACCTTCCACGCGAACACCAGGTCGGCCCACTCCTGGTCGGTGGGCGCGCGCTTGGTGACCACGCTCATGGTGTCGCGACCCTCGGCCACGTCGTCGGCGTCCTGCACGAGGACTCCGCCCAGCACCCGGCGGTACACCGGCTCGCCCGGGTTGCCCGGGCGCACCATCTCGCCGCCGGTGTCGAGCAGGCGCACGTTGGGCTTGCGGGTGAGCACCTCGAAGGCGTCGTCGTCATACCCTGGCGCCCACAGCACCTCCACGAACATCTCGGCCAGGTGCTCGGCCAGCGCAAGGTCCACCGTGCGGTTGACCGCATACACCCCGCCGAAGGCCGACACCGGGTCGCAGGCCTTGGCCCGCAGGTAGGCGCCGGCGAGGTCGTCGCCCAGCGCCACGCCGCAGGGGTTGTTGTGCTTGATGATCACCACCGCGGGCTCGGCGAACTCGGCGGCCAGGCCACGGGCGGCGTCCACATCGAGCAGGTTGTTGTACGACAGCGGCTTGCCGTGGCGCACGTCCACGCCGCCCAGCAGGTGCTGCGGCGCGCCGATCTCGCGGTAGTAGGCGCCCCGCTGGTGCGGGTTCTCGCCGTAGCTGCACTCGAGCTCCTTGCGGAAGCCCACCGTGAAGCGGTCGGGGAAGTCCTCGGGGCCGTCACCCTCGCCCGCCATCCACGCGGCGATGGCGGTGTCGTATGCGGCGGTCTTGCGAAAAGCCGCGGCGGCCAGCGCGCGCCGGGTGGCATCGCCCACCCAGCCGCCGCCCTTCACCTCGGCCAGCACGGAGTCGTACTGCGAGGGGTCGGTCACGATCGCCACGCGGTCGTGGTTCTTGGCCGATGCCCGCACCATGGCCGGGCCCCCGATATCGATCTCCTCCACCACGTCGGCGCGGTCCAGGCCGTCCCTGGCCGCGGCCTCCTCGAAGGGGTAGAGGTTCACCACCACCATGTCGATGGCCTCGATGCCGTTGGCGGCCATGTCCTCGGCGTCGCCGGAGTGGTCCCTGCGGGCGAGGATTCCCCCGTGCACCTTGGGGTGCAGGGTCTTCACCCGGCCGCCCATGATCTCCGGGTGGCCGGTCACCTCACTCACGTCGGTCACCTCGAGCCCGGCATCCCGCAGGGCCTTGGCCGTGCCGCCGGTGCTGATGAGCTGCACCCCCTCGGCGGCGAGTCCGCGGGCCAGGTCCACCAGGCCCGTCTTGTCCGACACCGACAGCAGCGCGCGTCGCGTTGCCACCTCAGGCACCTCCATCGTCGACGATCATCCGGCGAAGCCGCGCGGGGTCGCGGCGAACCTTTCCCTGCGCGTACAGCGTGACGGTCCTCACCAGCAGCCGGTGCTCCACGCCGTGCACGCGATCCTCCAGTGCCTCGAGGGTGTCACCCGGCAGTATCGGCACGGGCTCCTGCAGTATCGGCGGACCCCCATCCACGGCCTCCTCGGCGATATGCACCGTGACGCCCGTGACCGTGGCGCCCCAGTCGAGCGCCTGCGCAATGGAGTTCATGCCGGGGAACGCCGGCAGCAGCGAGGGGTGGAGGTTGATGACCTTGTCGGGGAAGGCATCGAGCAGCACCGGGGTGACGATGCTCATCCAGCCGGCCATCACCACCAGGTCGGGCGCAACCAGCCGAAGCAGGCGCACCACCTCGCCATCGCGGCGCTCGCGGTTGCCATCGCGCGACTCCAGCGTGACCACCTCGGTGCGGATTCCCGCTTCCGTGGAGCGCTCGATGGCCTTCGCCCCCTCCTTCGAGCAGATGACCATCACGATCTGGGCATCCACCTTGGGGTTGTTGTGCACGCTGTCGATCAGCGCCTGCAGGTTCGATCCATTGCCCGACACCATCACCGCGATGCGGTACATCAGCCCTCCCATGCCAGGCCCGCCGGCCCGGCCTCGACGCGGCCCACCACGTGGCTGCCCTGCACGATGTCCACGGCGCGCTCGGCCGCCGCCGCCGGCATGACCAGGCACATGCCCAGGCCCATGTTGAAGGTGCGCCAGGCCGAGGCGTCGTCCACCGCGCCGCCTGCCAGCACGTGCGCGATCGCCGGCGCCTGCGGCCACGACCCGCGCGTGAGCACCGGGCGCAGGCCATCGGGCATCGCCCGCGGCAGGTTCTCCTCAAGGCCCCCGCCGGTGATGTGCGCGGCGGCGTGCAGTTCCACCCCCGATGCCTGAAGCGCCTTGACGTCTGCCGGGTAGAGGCGGGTGGGCGCCAGCAGCGAGGGGTCGGGTGCCACGGCGCCGGAGTCCACCAGGCTGCGCACCAGCGAGTAGCCGTTGCTGTGGATTCCGCTGCTCTCGATGCCCACGATCACGTCGCCCGCCTGCACCTTGTCGGGGCCCAGCATCTCGGCCCGCTCCACGGCGCCCACGGCGAACCCCGCCATGTCGAAGTGGCCCTCCTGGTAGAGCCCCGGCATCTCCGCGGTCTCGCCGCCAAGCAGCACGCAGCCGCTGTCGAGGCAGGCCGTGCGCACCGACCCGATGATCACCGTGGCCTCGTCGGGGTCGAGCGTGCCCACGGCCAGGTAGTCGAGGAAGAACAGCGGCCGCGCGCCGGTGCACACCAGGTCGTTCACGCTCATGGCCACGAGGTCCTGGCCCAGCCCCGAGACGTCGCCCATCTGCCGCGCCAGCAGCACCTTGGTGCCCACGCCGTCGGTGCACGCCACCAGCACGCCGTCGCGCATGGGGGGCATGGGAAGCGTTCCCGCGAACCCGGTGGTGCCCCCGTGCACCAGGTCGCGAATGCCCTCCGTCAGCGCCCTCGCGGCATCGAGGTTGACGCCCGCGTCGTCGTAGGAGATGCCCCGGTCGGCCACAGGGGCAGGCTACCCGCTGGCCGGGACGCGCAGGTGGGCGACGATCGCGTCGGCCCGCGCCCCTGTTCGTTCTCCAGCGTGCCCCTGGCGATCCGGCGACCGCAGCGGGGCCCCGGCGTGGAGAGTGTCGCTTCGCACGCGCGCGGCGCAGGGGGATCAAGGGTTCCTCGCGGGGCTTGCGGGGGACCTTGCGTCGGGGTCCGATAATCCAATACGCACAGGAAACGCATGCGGGTGCGGTGTGCGCGTCACTGCATGACTCACGGCAGGAGGGGTTGAGCGGGCCCGCTACCGAGCGGTGAGGGCGCCGACGCGGTCGACCAGCGACCGGGCGTCGGCCACGATGCGCGCGCAGTCGTCGGCCGACCAGGTGGCGGCCGACTCGTAGTCGGCCCGGGTGCGCTCCGCGTGCAGGCCGTTGCCGATCTCGCCGATCATCCGCCATGCGCGGGCCTGACCGGGTGCCGCGCCCGCCGCGCGTTCGAAGTGCCGCCAGAGCCGGCGGTGGAACCGCGCATCGGCATCAACCACGCCGAGGTCGCGCAGGCCGCCCCGCGCCACGTGGAAGGCCGCGTAGTACGCGCGGTTGATCACCAGCCGCCGCATGAACTGGCTGCGGCACGCCACGCGTTCCTCGGCGTACTCGAGCAGGGTCATCCAGTCGAAGGGCTGCGGGGCGCCGCGGCCGGTCACCGCGTGACCACCACCACGTCGCCATCAACCTCGTGCAGCAGGTCGTGCCACCGCGCCTCGCGGAAGTCGGCCACCTGCTCGCGCACCTGATCGCGCCCGAGCCCGGGGATGCCCACGAGCAGCAGCACCTGCTCGTCGTCCGGCCGCTGGCCGGGGTTCACCCGTTCCTCGATCTCGGCCCCGGGCTGGAACTCCAGGAACGCCGCCCGAACGGCGTCGCGTGCGGCGGAAAGGCGAGCGGGAACCGGCCACGGCGGTTCGGGTGGCGGGAACGCCCTGGCGCCGCTGGCTGCGGCCATGGCCTCGGCGACGGCCATGCGGGCGTCGAACGCCATGTCGGCGGCCAGGTCATTCGCGTCTGCGTCTGCCGCGCCCGCGTGCGACGGGGTGAGGACGACGCCCAGGGTGGCGAGGGCCTCCGTCGCATTTCCGCCCCGCAGGGCCTGGGTGAGTCGTTGGCCGTCCGGCGCGCAGAGCCGCGACAGCAGCGCGTCGCGCGCGGCAGCGGGCTCCACCCCCGCGGCACGAAGCTGGTCGAGCACCGCGTGCAGGGTGAGGATGGCCACCTCGTTGCCGCGTCGCGCCGGGCGGCCGCCGCGAAGGCGCGACACCGTCTCGGGCGTGGTGGCAATGATGCGCGCGAGGTCGCTGGGGGAGAGCACCTCCTCCACCGCCTTCAGGTGCGCCTGCAGTGGGGTCATGCCGTCAGGATAGCGCTTACGTCAACGTGAACGGCAACATAAACGTCAACTACTACGTCAAGAATGTGACGCGGCAGCCTCGAACCTCTCCTTGCCCGATGCGTCGGGCACGGGGATTGGGTACTCGCCCGTGAAGCAGGCGCGGCAGTAGCCCTCGGCCGGGCGGCCCATGGCGCGCTGCAGGCCGTCGAGCGTGAGGTAGTGCAGCGAGTCGGCGCCCACGGCCGCGGCGATCTCGGCCTGGGTCTGGCCCACGGCGATCAGCTCGTCGCGGTCGGCCATGTCGATTCCGTAGAAGCACGGCCAGGTGATGGGCGGGCTCGAGATGCGCAGGTGCACCTCGGCAGCGCCGGCGTCCTTGAGCATCTGCACCGTGCGGCGGGTGGTGGTGCCGCGCACGATGGAGTCGTCCACAACCACCAGGCGCTTGCCCTCGATCACGCTCACCAGCGGGTTGAACTTCAGCTTCACGCCGTTGGCGCGCAGCTCCTGGTCGGGCTGGATGAACGACCGGCCCACGTAGCGGTTCCTCACCACGGCCTCCGAGAACGGGATGCCGCTCTCCTGGGCGAACCCGATGGCCGCCGGGGTGCCGGAGTCGGGCAGGCCGACCACGAGGTCGGCGCCGGGCACGCTCTCGCGCGCCAGCTCGATGCCCATGTCGTGGCGGGTCTGCCACACCGACTGGTCGTCGATGATGCTGTCGGGCCGGGCGAAGTAGATGGCCTCGAAGATGCACAGCGACCGGGTGGTGGGGGGCATGGCCTGGCGGCTCTCGGTGCCCTCGGCCGTGATGCGCACGGCCTCGCCGGGGCGCACCTCGCGCTCGAACTCGGCGCCCACCTGGTCGAGGGCGCAGGTCTCGCTGGCCACCACCCAGCCGCCGTCCACCCTGCCGAGCACCAGCGGGCGCACGCCGTTGGGGTCGCGGAACGCCACCAGCTCGTCCTCGGTGAGGGTGACGATCGAATAGGCGCCCTGCAGCAGGGGCATCACGTTGCACACGGCGTGCAGCAGCGACCCGGGCTCGTGCGCCAGCAGCGCAGTGATGAGCTCGCTGTCGGTGGTGGCCCGGAGCTCATGCCCCATGTCCTCCACGCGCCGCCGGAGGGCGTCGGAGTTGGTGAGGTTGCCGTTGTGGCCCAGCGCCACCAGGCCGTCGCCACGGGGCAGGGCCACCGGCTGGGCGTTGTCCCACTTGTTCTTGCCGGTGGTGGAGTAGCGCACGTGGCCGATTGCGCTGTGGCCCACCAGGCTGCGCAGCGACGGCTCGTCGAACACCGACGACACCAGGCCGAGCTCGCGCTGCACCATCACGTGGTCGCTGTCGCTCACGGCGATGCCGGCGCTCTCCTGCCCGCGGTGCTGCAGCGCATGCAGGCCGAAGAAGCAGATGCGTGCCACGTCGCGGTCCGGCGCGACGACGCCGAATACTCCGCACTCCTCGTTGGGGTGGTCCCCGTCCATGGGGTCCTCGAGCCGGGTCACGCTGCCTCCAGGGCGGCTGGGATCGAACCTTCCCACACCTGGGCCAGATCGCGAAGCGACACCCGTGCCGTGGAACCCCCGGCATCCACCGAAACCTCGTCACCGCCGACCGTGCCGATGACGGTGACCTCCACCCCGGCCTCGGCCAGCGCCGTGATGGCGTCGACGTGGGCCGGGTCGCACGACGCCACCACGCGACCGCCCCCCTCGCCGAACATGGCCTCGTCGGCCCGGCGCCCGGCGGGCACCTGCACCGACGCCCCGACCCCGCCCGCGATGGCGCTCTCGGCCAGCGCCACGGCCAGGCCGCCCTCGCTCACGTCGTGCGCGCTCGTGAGCAGGCGCTTCGCAGCGCTGGCGGCCAGCAGGCGGAACAGCGCGGCGTCGTTCGCCGGCTCGGGCGCCGGCGGGCGTCCCGCGCACCGGCCCAGGTAGCGGCTGGCATCCACCCGCGGCTCGCCGTATCCGATGAGCACGATGGCGTCGCCCTGGCGGTCGAACGCGCTGCCCACGCTGGTGGAGGCGTCGTCGAGCAGCCCCACGATTCCCACCACCGGCGTGGGGTAGATGGGCCCGCGCGGGCTCTCGTTGTAGAGCGACACGTTGCCGCTCACGATGGGCGCCCCGATGGCCGTGAGGGCGTCGGCCATGCCGCGGATGCTCTCGGCCAGTCGCCAGCCGGTGCTGCCCTTGTCGGGGTTGGCGTAGTTGAGGCAGTCGGTGGCGGCGATGGGCACGGCCCCGGTGCATGCGACGTTGCGCGCGGCCTCGAGCACCGATGCCATGCCGCCCTCGTAGGGGCTGAGCTCGGTGTGCCACTCGGCGCAGTCGAGCGTGACCGCGATGGCGCGGTTGGTGCCGGGAATCCTCACCACGCCGGCGTCGCCGCCCGGCCGGCGCATGGTGCCCGCGCCCACCAGCTGGTCGTACTGCTCGAACACCCACCGCTTGCTCGCGATGTTGGGGTCGCCCATGAGCGCCAGCCACGCGGCGCCGAGGTCGGCGGGCTCGGGCACGGTGGAGAGGTCGATGGGCTCGGGCGCCGGCATGGCGTTGCGCGGCACCTCGTAGAAGGGCACGTCGTCGGTGAGGTAGAGCGAGGGGATCCTCACCACCTCCTCGCCGCGCCACAGGGCGTTGAGCTCACCGGTGTCGGTGACCTCGCCGATGTCGGTGGCGTCGAGCTCATGACGGCGCGCCATCTCCACGACGGCGTCCATGTTCGCGGGCTCCACGATTGCCAGCATGCGCTCCTGGCTCTCGCTCACCAGCACCTCGCCCGGCGCCAGGCCCTGCTCGCGCAGCGGCACGCGGTCGAGGTCGATGGCCAGGCCCACCTCGCCGCGGCTGGCCATCTCGCTGGCCGCGCTGGTGAGCCCCGCCGCGCCGAGGTCCTGCAGGGCCACCAGCAGGCCGGCCTCGCTCAGCGCCAGGCAGCAGTCGATGAGCTTGCGCTCGGTGAAGGGGTCGCCCACCTGCACGCTGGGGCGCTTGTCGGCGTCGTCGTCACCCAGCTCGGCAGACGCCAGCACCGACGCCCCGCCGATGCCGTCGCGCCCCGTGCGGTTGCCGATGAGCACCAGGCGGTTGCCCAGGCCCTTGGCCGCGCAGCTCAGGATCTTGTCGTGCGGCACCACGCCCACGCACATGGCGTTGACCAGGCACGAGTCCTCATACCGCTCGTCGAACTGCACCTCGCCCCCCACGTTGGGGATGCCGATGCAGTTGCCGTAGTGGCCGATGCCCTCCACCGCGCGCCGGAACAGGAACCGCGAGCGGGCCGAATCGAGCGTGCCGAACCTGAGGGAGTCGAGCAGCGCGATGGGCTTGGCGCCCACGGCGATGATGTCGCGCACGATGCCGCCCACGCCGGTGGCCGCGCCCTGGAAGGGCTCGACGGCGCTCGGGTGGTTGTGGCTCTCCACCTTGAACACGATCGCCAGGCCGTCGCCCACGTCCACCGCGCCGGCGTTCTCGCCCGGGCCCATCACCACGCGCGGGCCGGTGGTGGGGAACCCCTTGAGCAGCGGCTTGCTGTGCTTGTAGGAGCAGTGCTCGCTCCACATGAGGCTGAACATCACCAGCTCGGGGTCGGAGGGCTCCCGGCCCATGAGCTGCACCACGCGGTCGTACTCGGCGGGCAGCAGGCCGAGCTCCTCATACAGCGGCCTGCCGCTGTCGCCCATGGTCGGGCTCATGCGACCAGCGCCGCGAAGAGCACGCGACCATCCACGGACCCCAGCAGGGGGTCCTGGGCTTCCTCGGGATGCGGCATGAGCCCCATCACGTTGCCGGCCAGGTTCGATATTCCAGCGATCTTGTCGATGCTGCCGTTGGGGTTCTCGCCGCGGTAGCGCAGCACCACGCGCGTGCTGCCGGGGTCGCCGAACCACGCGCCGTCGTGGTGCTTGAACGGTATGGAGAGGGTCTCGCCCTCGGCACGACCGCCGGTCCAGGCGGTGCCGGAGTCGGCCACCTCGAGCTCGGCCTGCCGGCAGATGAAGCTGAGCGATGCATTGGGGCGAAGCACGCCCGGCAGCAGGCCGCTCTCGCACAGGATCTGGAAGCCGTTGCAGATGCCCAGCACCCTGCCGCCGCCCGCGGCGTGGGCCTTCACCGCGCCCATGATGGGCGTGCGGCTGGCCAGGGCCCCGGGGCGCAGGTGGTCGCCATACGAGAACCCGCCGGGAATGACCACGGCCACCGTGCCGTCGGGCAGCGCCGCGTCCTCATGATGGGTGAACACCGGCTCGGCGCCCACGCCCTCCACGGCGCGCGCCGCGCTCTCGTGGTCGAGCGTGCCCGGGAACCTCAGCACCGCCACGCGGGGCTGGCTCACCCGGGCACCTCCACCGAGTAGTCCTCGATGAGGTTGTTGGCCAGGAGGTCCTCGCACATCTTGGTGGCCTGACCGGCGGGGTCGCTGCCGCCGATCTCGAGCTCAATGCGCTTGCCCACGCGCACGTCGCTCACATCGCCGAACCCCATGTGCTGCAGGGCGCCCTGCACGGCCTGCCCCTGGGGGTCGAGCACCCCCTTCTTCGGCATGACGGTGACGACGACCAGGGTCATTCAGCGGCCTCCTTGAGCCATTCATCGAACGAGGCACCGGTGATGCGCTCGTATGCCTCCACGTACCGCTCGCGCGTGCCGGCCACCACGTCGGCCGGAAGCTCGGGCCCGGGCGGCGAATGATCCCAGCCGGTCCGGTCGAGCCAGTCGCGAAGGTACTGCTTGTCGAACGAGGGGGGAGACGCACCGGGCTGCCAGGTGTCGGCGGGCCAGAAGCGGGAGGAGTCGGGGGTGCACACCTCATCCCCCAGGGTGAGCGTGCCCTGCGCCGTGCCCATCTCGAACTTGGTGTCGGCCAGGATGATTCCGGCCGCGGCGCAGTCGGCGGCCGCGCGCTCGTACACGGCGATCGACACCCGCTCCATCTCGGCGGCGAGATCGGGCCCCACGGTATTCACCACGTCGTCCATCGTGATGTTCTCGTCGTGCTCGCCCACCTCGGCCTTGGCGGCCGGGGTGAAGATCGGCGCGGGCAGGCGGTCGGCCTGGCGCAGGCCGGGCGGCAGGGTGACGCCGCTGGTGGCGCCGGTGGCCCGGTAGTCGCGCCAGCCGCTGCCGATCAGGTAGCCGCGCACCACGCACTCCACCGGCAGCATGTCCAGGGCCTTCACCAGCATCACGCGGCCGGCGAGTTCCTTCCTGCGCCAGCCATCGGGCATCTCACTGAGGCGCCACCCCAGCAGGTGGTTGGGTACCAGGTCGGCCATGCGCTGGAACCAGTGGATGCTGAGCCCGGTGAGCACCTGGCCCTTGCCGGGTATCTCGGTGGGCATCACCACGTCGTACGCCGAGATGCGGTCGCTCGTGACCATCACCAGCCGGCCGTCGCCGACGTCGTGGACCTCCCGCACCTTCCCCCGGAGGATCAGGCTCACAGGGCCTCGACCCTCTCGAACACCTCATCGAGGTGCCGGAGGTGGTGCGACGGGTCGAACAGGGCGTCCAGGCGCGAGGGGTCGATCTTGCCCGCCACGTCCTCATCGTTGGCCAGCAGGTCCTTCAGCGGCACGCCGGTGTCCCAGGCGGTCATGGCGTTGCGCTGCACCGCGGCGTAGGCCTCCTCCCGCGTGAGCCCCTCGGCCACCAGGCCAAGCAGCACGCGCTGGCTGAACACCAGGCCATAGCTCGAATCGAGAACCTGCTGCATGCGGTCGGGCCGGATTACCAGGCCGTCCACCAGCGTGGTGGTGGTGGCCAGCAGGTAGTCCATGAGCGTGTAGGAGTCCGGCAGGATCACCCGCTCAACGGATGAGTGCGAGATGTCGCGCTCGTGCCACAGCGCAACGTCCTCCATGGCCGGCAGCGCGTTGGCGCGAATCACCCGGGCAAGGCCGGTGATGCGCTCGGCAGTGATGGGGTTGCGCTTGTGGGGCATGGCCGATGAGCCCTTCTGGCCCTTGCCGAATGCCTCCTCGGCCTCGCGCACCTCGGTGCGCTGCAGGTGGCGCACCTCAACGGCCAGGCGTTCGAGCCCGCTGGCGGCGATGGCCAGCGCAGTGACCACCTCGGCGTGGCGGTCGCGCGGAATCACCTGCGTGGCGATGGGCTCCACCTGCAGGCCGAGCTCAAGCATCACCTCGGCCTCCACGCCGGGCTCGAGCATGGCGTAGGTGCCCACCGCGCCGCTCAGCTTGCCGAAGGCGATCTGCTCGTGCGCGGCCTCGAGCCGCTGCTCGTTGCGCTTGCTCTCCATGGCGAACCCGGCCAGGCGCAGCCCGAAGGTGGTGGGCTCGGCGTGCACGCCGTGGGTGCGGCCCACGCACAGGGTGTCGCGGTGCTCGAGCGCGCGCTTCTTCAGCGCCTGGGTGAGCGCCTTCTGGCCCTCCACGATGATCCTGCCGCTCTGCACCATGGCCAGCGCAAGCCCGGTGTCCAGCACGTCGCTGCTGGTCATGCCGTAGTGAATCCACCGCGACGCCGGGCCGATGTTCTCGTTCACGTTGGTGAGGAAGGCCACCACGTCGTGGTTGGTGGTCTTCTCGATCTCCAGCGTGCGCTCCACGCTGAAGGCGGCCTTCGACTCGATCTCGGCGAGGTCTTCCGGCGGAATGACCCCCCGGCGCGCCCATGCGCGGCACACCGCGAGTTCCACATCGAGCCACCGCTGCAGCTTGGCCTCGTCGGTCCAGATGGCGGCCATCTCGGGCCGCGAGTACCTCGGGATCATGCGTCCATTTCCGTCGCGGGAACGGGGGTCACCCTACCAATGGGGTCCCCCGTCGAAGTGCGGCTCAGGAGAAGGTGGCGGGCGGTGCCAGCCACTCGGCGCTGAGCACCGCCGACGTCTTGTCGCGGATCACGTCGAAGTCGCTGTCGCAGTGCAGCACGGTGAGCCCATGTCGCTCGGCGATGGCTGCGATCAGAAGGTCGGCAGGTGGGAGCCGGTGATGGCCGCAGGCAACGAGGTCGCCCTGCAGGTGAACGGCCCGCGCCTCGACGGCCTCATCCACCGAGGCATTCGGCAAACCATGCAGCGCCCGCGTGATGTCCCGGTAATCGTCCAGGTTGCGCGCCGAGTAGCCGGCCTCCAGCAGGAACGGCAGGCACACGTACACCCGATCGGACCGTATGGCCTCGGCCACTTCGGTCCGTCGGTTGAGCGGAAGCGCGGGGTGGAACAGCCGGGACCACGCCGAGTTGTCGAGCAGGTAGCGCCCGTTCACGCCTCGCGGGCCCAGCCCGTGCGCCGCACCTCGTCGGCCGCTGCCGGGTCGCCGAGTGCCGGCCCGCCGGCCAGGACCCGCTCGGCGAGCATGTCGCGGAGTGCGTGCCGCGCCTCTCGCTCGGCTCGTTTCTCGGCGGCCAGGGTGCGCGCGCCGACCACCACGAGGTCCGAGATGGAG
>Ga0208783_10000934_pt1 | contig 17773 bp, 23 predicted proteins | sample DEB19_08_DNA_2_FD_184529 | JGI IMG/M metagenome (GOLD analysis project Ga0208783, IMG submission 184529) | Aqueous microbial communities from the Delaware River and Bay under freshwater to marine salinity gradient to study organic matter... | ecosystem: Environmental > Aquatic > Marine >...
AAAAGACTGAGGCCGTACTTCTGAAGACCCATATTGTCCACAATAGGATCAAAATAGGGTCTGATTGCAATAGATGATCTTTTGTTCTGTGGATACTTTTCTACTACTGTTACTGTACTCATTTTTGGTTTGGTTTATAAAAGGGTACCGCATTTTGCGATACTTTCTAGTCAAGTATTTTGGAGATCAGACTTTGTTCTAACTTACCTTCTACCTGTTTGTTAGCTCGGTCAGCAGCCCTGTCCATTTCACTTTTTGTGAACAGCAGGGATCTTTTCTTCCACTTTCCGTCTACTTTGTACTTTACCATCACGGCCAGGTAGTAGGGTTGTTCAGTAGAGAACTTTTTCTTATCCAGGTTCTCTGTCTTAAACATCTCTCCTACTCTTACTTTCTTACTCATTCTTACAAGTTTTATTTCTATGAACCTGCGGAGGTTTGCAACTCCTCATGATTGATCAGATCATGTATGCTACCACAGGTTTTGGTCTCTAGAACATTATTCTAGAGGGGGCACACCACCGGGTTCTTTAACCCCTGAAGAATTACGGTTCTTCAGGGGTTAGAACACCAGCTTATGTATTAGAATGAACCGCCTGTTACAGGGTTCCTCATAACAATCTTCAACACCTTAGTAGGGTCTTTAACCCACACTGCAGGCATAGTCTGAGTCATGAATACACGGTAACCGTTGAAGTTTCCAGAAGACTGGAAGCCTTGTGTGCGGCCCATGTAGTCCATTGTACCGTTCTGATAGAACCACTTCAGCTGATTGTCCCAGGAGAGCTTCAGCAAGAAGATGTTATCATTGGTATTCTCAGTGATGTCAAAAATGATGAAGTTGTAGCTAGACAGAGGGAAACCGTCAATGATAGGGTTCTCAATGTCATTGGTATGGATGTTATCAAAGGCAGGGTTCAGAACAAACTGAACATTGGCCAAGAACGGAATTACATACTGAGTGTATGCATAACCAAAGTTCAAGTCCATACCCTTACCACTGATAGCTCCGATATTAGTAGCATCAATAACAAGACCGGAGTTGATAGCTTCTTTCTTAATAGCCTCGTTAACAAGCTTCATACCACCCAAACCGGTTTGTACAACCAGCTTACGCTTAGGATCCGGACCCTGAAACTCAACTTTACCGTTAAAGAAGTTAAAGATCTCAGACTTAAACAGATCCAGGTTGAAAGAACCTTTGTTGTAGATACGCTTGTAAGAGTTGTCAAGCTGCTTCCACAGACCTACAGAGAGACGGATATCATCCGGACCGTCCTGCTTAACTTTTCCACCCTGACCCCACATGAGGTAGGTTTCAATGTCATTGGCAATCTTGGTCAGGTGAGCAGCCTCAAGAGTAGTCAGGAATGAACGGGTCAACTGACCAGACTGGTAAGCTTTCTTAACATAGTCCTTACCCATTTTATCTGCCATACCCTCAAGAGAGTTAATGGAAGGGTCCATAGACTTGTCAAAGTTCCTCCACAGCTCAATAACCGGTACAGTACCATCAGCCTTCATGCCACCCTTCATCATAAGGTCAGCACGGCTAGAGATAGAGTAATGAACGTGAGCTTCTGCACCACCAACGTAGTTGTAGAATTCACGGAAACCGGCAGATACGTTACCAAGATCAGAGAATTTCTCTCCGTACTCACCACGGGCAGAACCTTTACGGAACACCTTGGTGCCTTGACGGACATACTTATTCTCCAAAAACTTAGTAGAATCATTGTTTACAAGCTGAACGGTGTAGATGAAACCGTCACCTGCAGGAATGATATCATCTGCAGTAATGTACATTTCAACTCCGTTATACTTGTCATAAGTAATGATGTCACCATGTCCAAAAGAACGCTTGTTCAGCTTAATCTTAAAGGACTGGCCATCAATACCTTTTGTACTGTTGGCAGATTCTACATCTTCAACAATATACGGCAGGTCCTGAGCAACAGGAACTTGCCACTTATACTCTCCACGGGCATTATCTACAGAGATAATGTTCTTACCACCAAAAGAGGACATTTGATACAGGGGCATTTCTACCTTTTGTACCATTGCCCACAGATCTACCGGACCGAGGTCGGTAGGTTCTGCACTCTTAAGGAGGTTTGAAAGGTGGTATGAGTCTACGTGCGAGCTAGTTTGGTAGCTGGTATCCCGTAGAAATATACCATTGTTCAAAACAGGTGTTGCCATAGGGCGGATTTAGTTAGGGTTAAAAAATTAAAAAATTAGCGTTTAAATATATTTTGAGGTCTTACAAGCTTCCTAGTACGCTGTTCCTCTTCATCTGGAACTGTACTGATATTCTTGCGTGACTGTTCTGTCTTTAATTGTCTTACGGTCTGCTCCACAGCCTGATTCTTTCCCTGTTTTACCAGGGCCTGACGATAGTCATCAGGATTAGAAAGCAGCCACAGGGCCTCTGCAATGAGTGAGTAGTTCGGTTCTACGAACTGGTATTTCTCCAGCAGGTGACCAAGCAGGTTTGTCGGACGGCCTGAGATAGATGGATACTGGGGTTGTACCAGTCCTGAATACAGTTGGGCCTGGGTCTTCTTGTCCAACTTTAGACCATTGATCTCAGCTGAACGAAGAGTTTCAAACACATTCTGCATGTAAGCCTGGGCAGCTTGTTCCTGCTGAGCTTTGCGGGATTCCTGCTCTTGAAGCTGGGCCTGCACGATCTGTTCCTGCATCTGGTCCAGCTTAGGCTTGAACTGCTTAGCTTTCTTTTCCAGTACACCAAGGTCTTTCCAGGTGTTAAGTTCTTCCTGGATCTCCTCTTCTGTACCGAAGTTGGTAGCCTGCAAGTAAGACCTTACAATACCTTCCTGATCATTTTCATCAGCAGGATTCATAGACCTTACTTCCTCTACCTGGGCCAGGGCCCGGAAAAGACCTTTAAGATCTTGTCCACCATCTGCCACATACTTGGCTGCATACTGCAACTCATCGGGAAGACTTTCAAAAAACTCCTGAGGTGTTTTAGAAGCCACCTCATTCTTCATGTTGTCTATATTGGCCTGCCAGAGTTCCTCTACGTCCTTTTCTCCAAGTCCACCGAGGTACTCATCCAGACTCTGCTTGCTTTCATCATAGTCATCAAAGGCAAACATTTCCTTTGATTCTATCCTTTTCTTCAGAAATTCTACCAATCCGGACTTCTCTGTACGGGGTCGGCCTGATTTCTTAGTTTCTGTTTCTATTTCCTCTTCCTGGGAAATTTCATCAAAAATTTCTGCAGCTTTTTGTGTAGATGTTTCACGTGGAACTTCTACACCTTCTTCTTTCTTGGCTACAGGTTCTTCTTTTTTCTCCTCTTCCTCGTCCAGGAATTTCAGGTCTGCACCTGTCTTGGAAAATATGTTGGTCTTAGGTTCTTTAGCGGTTTCAGCGGCTGGGGTAACAATACTTTCTGCTCCCGGGGCTCCAAGCCAGCTATCTAAATCCAGGTCTACTTGCTGTACATTCGTTTGTACAGATGCTGTTTCATTAGGCATACGTTGTTGGTTGGTTTATAGAATAGTTCTACATTAAGAATATACAACTTTAAACTATAAAAATTTACTTTTCAAGCCCTTAGAGACGCAGAAGGCTGGATAATAGAGCTATAAATTCTAAAATATTGTAGAGGAAATCTTGTGCAGATAGACTTGAAAACCAGTATCAAGATTTCTTGGGTGGTTTCTGGAGCTTACCGGAGGCTTGGAGCTCACTCTTGGTCTTGTTTTCCCGGGCTATTTCCAGCTGTTTATTGGCGATCTCACGCTGAGCCTGGAGTTTTTCCCGTTCAATCTGAAGTTTCTGGCTACCCTGTTCCTTACGGGTCAGTTCACTTTCCCGTTTCAGGTTCATCTGATCCTGGTAACGCTGCTCATTACGGATGTTCTCAAGGGCATCCTGGAAGTCTGAGCGTTGGTTCTTATCAATATCAACGGCTGATCCGTAGCCTGCTGCCCGGATCTCTGCCACGGTAATGTCTTTCTGGCGGTCCTTATCAGCTTCCTGGGCACGGTAGTCAAGCTCCATCTGCTTCTGCTTTTCCTGGCTGGCCAGCATTTCCTGCTGCATCTGCTGCTGTTGCTGGAGCTCTGCCTGCTTCTGAGCCTGGGTTTTCTCCTCAGCCTTCTTCAGTACACCGGTCAGCTCAGCAATGGACTCAGATTTGATCACATTACCCAGGTCATAGATAGAAGCCCCCGTGGTATTGTTGTTCATGGCCAGCTGTTTGAGCTGTTCCATGATAGCCCGGGAGTTAGTCTTTGTGGTACAGAAAATATTCAGGTCCCTCATCAGAAGATCCGTACCGGTCATCTGGAAGTTCACCTTCTCGTCATTACCGGTTATATACTGCAGTCTTACACTGGGTTTGTTGGAGTGGTAGTACTGAGCCAGGTCTGTACGCATCTGGTGCACCCGTGGCATTAGATTATCACTATGCTGGATAAAATACTGCTCTGTCTGTGCATAAGAGGCATTCATAGCCTGCTCTATGCCGGTAGCAGTCTCGGCACCAATCTGCTGACCCATACGCTGGGGGTTCAGACCAATGACCTCAAAAGCCTGGTTCTTAAAGTACGTGGCCAGGTTGATCCTGGACATGAGCCTGTTGGTCTGCTCCAGGTTCAGGACCTGGTAATGCTGGAAAGAAAGCGGGTTCTCTGTATTGGTAATGGTCGTATCCAGCGGCAGCATCTGGAAGTTCTTCATGGCCACATAGGCCTTGGCAAAGTTGTTCTTACCCCAGTCTTCACCCATAGAGTGTCTGGGCAGGGCATTCTGGTCCAGCATAATCACTGTACCCAGTTCGTCTACCAGGATATCTGCTATCTGGTTGTTTACGATGTTATAGCCAATCTGGAAAGGCTTCATCAGATCTACCAGGGAAACACTGCGTGTGTTGCGGTCTCCAAAAACTGATCCCTCTACCGGAAGCTTACAACCGTAAAGTGTATTATCACCCTTAAACTGGAACGGGATCCTGCCCGGTTTACCGCCATTTAAGCCCAGATAGATAGGGTTGATACCACCAGGGTTATTCATGCCCCAGAATGCCGGACGGTTAGGTCCGATCTTGATACCACCCCAAGTTTCGTTGATCCAGATCCAGTCCAGGTGTTCCCCGAAGATCAGGTTCTCCTTGGTCTTGTCTTTATAGATTGCGGTATTATAGAGGGGTTTATCCGTGATCTTGTAGTTTTCAGATACGATATCCTGGATAATCTCTCCCTCCTCGGTAATCTTGGTAAGATGACCCACCTTACGCTGGCTCTTCCAGTAACACTGGGTTACACGCAAGAGATGACTCTTGCCCCAGTCCTGGGTATCTTCTGAGTCTGATAGGATCCACTCAACAATGTCACCGGTACCAAACTTAGCGTCATACACAGAGGTAAACTGCCGGTATGCCAAAGAAGGCATCTGGGTGTTCCACTCATGGCTCTTGGTAGGATCATAGTAAGTACCGTCATTCTGGTAGCCTTGGATAGGATAACCGGCAGAACGAACCGGATAGATAGCCTCCAGGGCTTCCAGTTGTTCCTGCTTCATCATCCAGCCAAACTTGTCAATAACGTCACTCACACTCATCATGTCCATCTTACCTACCCAGTTACCCTGGGAGATATAGCGGACATCAGGAGATTTATGGTAAAATGTCAGTAGCGGGTTCCAGAGCTCAATCTCATAGTCATCCTCCCGCATCTGGAAATGCCAGAACTCACGGTCCGTGATCAGCATATCCCGGAAAGCACGCTCTTCCAGCTCGTCCATGCGGAAACGTTCCTCGTCTACCTGCATCTGGTGGGAAGCCCACTCTTCAATCATAGACCGGTAGTCTTTCTTAAAGAAAGCCTCAATCTGCGGCAGGGTCTTCAGGACATCCGGAGCCATCTGCTGCTGGGCTTCTTCACTCTGCATGTCCACTCCTTGAGCCAGCATTTCAGACATAATCTTTAACTGGGCATCCTGCAGCAGGACATCCTCAATCATCCTGCGTTTTTCTTCCAGCATCTCGTTATAGGAGATATCATCCACAGCTTTAAACATGATCCGGGATGAACGCTTGGAAAATTCGTTACACAGTACGTTTATGACGTTGGGAACAATAGGATAGAACTTAAGTTCCAGGGCAGAGACATCCTCCTTTGTGAGGGTGTCTATCAGGTCTGCCATTTCATTATCTTCCTCTACAATGTAGTCTGTCTTGTCAATAATACCCTTGGCCAGCTTGTAGTTCTTCATCAGCCTTCGGGCATTCCGCCTGAGCTGCTTCATACCCTGCCATTCCAGCCAATCTAAGTTGTGGGCACGCCACTCTTCATCTTTCTCCTTTTCCGGCAAAAACTGGATGGGCTGCACCAGGGTACCCATCTTGTTATAGTCAGCCTTTTTACCGGCTTTTAGGTCTAGGGCATTATATATCTGCATGATAATTAGCTATTTAGATCAGGGATTGTAGCTCCCGTGACAATACCGTCATTGGAATAAGTAATAGACGTAGATCCACTTAATGTAGCCGTTGTATATATGGATCCTAAAGTAGGGACTGTTGGACCAACGGTTCCATGCCATGCCCCAGGCTGTATAGTAATATTCTCTTCTTCTTCCTTTAAAAGCAGTAAAGCCTCTTCTAGGGTGAGGCTGCTTTCTTTAATCAGGCGGGAAAGGATAGCCACTTTCTGGGCGTGCAGAGGTGTTTCCATAGGTTAGCGTATATTTTTAAAGGGGTTACGGGTCTTTTTCATACCAGGTAACTCACTCTTGGAACCTCCCATATGTCTGAAAGGACTCCAATTTAATTTACTAAATTTTTGAGAGTTATCCAACTTTTGATTGGTAACTTCTACACGTTTAGCAAAACCTCTATTGGATTGCTGAACCTTAGCAAAGGCTACCAGGGCACAAAAAGCCACCAGACGGTCCACGTTCAGACCTTCATAGTAAGCCTGCATTTCTTTTAGCAGCATGGGATCAGGTATCCGTTCTACACCATAGATAGTCTTGACGATCTCTCCGTCCGGTTTGGTTTCATGGTCTAGCTCTTCTTTGAGGAATTCTATCCCATAGGACAAAAGGTTTCCCTTGAAGATGGTACCCACGTTCTTCCAACCGTACTCCTGGAACACGTTACGGTTGGCCCCCAGATCTTTTAGAAACAGGATCATGTCCTTGGGTACCAGGTAACGTTGTTTCTTTTTACTGATCATGTACTGGATAAACAAGGCCACGTTATTTTCCACAATAGTCCAGGCATTGTACCACTCAATGATCATCTCCAGCCGCTCATGGGTCTTGTTGATGTCATCAAACCGGCCACACCAGGAAGCCACGATCTTATCCCGTTCTACGGTACTTTCTACTTTACCGTTACCGTCATCTTTTACAACCTGTACCGGGTTCTTGTATACGTAAATGGCACAAAGAGAATCTGAGGTAGTGGTCTTACCTTCTCCAATCGGGTCTATAGAAGCATAGTAGGTTCCAAAGGCAGGATCTTTTATGGGACGCTCGTATACACAGATCACTCCTTCCTTGTCCTCTGTTTTCTTAGAAATGGGAAAGTCCATGATCGGCAGCTTCCGGCTAGGCTTGTCTATCAGCTTTCCTTCTGCATTACGGGAAAGTTCCAGGTACTCACACGGGTACTCTTTATCTGCTATCCGCTGAAGTTGCTTAGCTACCAGGTGTGGAGGAAACACAGACTCTTTACGGGTAGCAAAAGCCTCTTCTATGTTGGTAGGTTTCTGGGAAATCCTGAGCTGGTACTGTTCCGGACTTAAGTCCCGCTTCCACTTGATCCGTTCTTCAATGATGGCTTCCAGAGCTTCAGGAACCTGGGAGTTACCATACCTGTCAATAAACGGGGGCATGCTCCACTGTTCCGGTATAAACAACCCACTCCGTCCCGGAGTGCCATCTTTATCCAGCAGGTTGGTTTGGACTGCGTAGATATCGTTGGCATCCGGACGAAGAATCATTTCTTTTAAAGGCTCACAGGCATTCAGGTCACCCACGGATCCTGCTGCTATGAACATACCAGTTGTGATCATGCCACTCTGCATGGCAGGACGCATGTACTCATAGGTCATGTCCATCTTGGGAGCAATACCAGCCTCTTCATGAAAAAAGTAAGTACAGGGACCACCGACACCATTGGTAGGATCTTTCTCAAAAGAAGTACCGGTAATGATGCTCTTGTTTCCCTTGTATGTGTCTCGTCCTGATATGCGGACTTTGATACGTTGCTGCCAAGAAAATACTTTATCAGGATCTGCAGGCCGGTACCAGGCTGTGTGCTGGTTCAGGAAGTTTTTGTACTCATTAAGCATCCGCCAGGTACCTTTTTCTGAGATGTAGTCTTTTAGGCTGGCTCCCATTTTTAGTACTGATCCCTGCTCAAACCAGTATTGGTTAATTAATTTACCAGCATGAAAATATGAGGATGCTATCTGACGTTTCTTAAGGATGGCTGAATGTTTGTAATGTAGTTCTGCCAGCAGCTCATAAAGAGCCATATGATACTGAGCATCTCTGACTTTAGCAAAGTCAAAACGTTTTTCTTCCTTATCATAGATAGGAAGAAAATTTAACCACATGTAGTAATCCCGGCTAATATACCAGCTACTACCGTTGTTCTCTACAATAATACCTTTCTTACACTTGTTCTTCTGATCATCCCAGTAGTTGATATAATCTTTGGTCTTTACGGGAGCTGCACAATAAAACCCATCTTTTTGAAAACGTCTGCCCTCCTGGTTAAATACCAAACTACTCTCATCAAAATTATACTGACCAGGCTCTTTAAACAAAGTCAAAATAAAATCCCTGAACTCTTCTCTTGTTGAAAAAGAAGTACTACTCCACTGACCATTTTTATAGGTAGGGACCTCTATGTAAACAGATTGATTATTTACCAAAGCTGTTCATTTTCTCAACACTACCCTGTGTCTTTTGCATAAGCTCAAGAAGAGTAGAAAGACTTTTACTTTTTTGAACATCCTTTATATCAGGATTCTTCCAAAAATCAATGTACTTATCCCTGGGTATAGCATACCATATTTCCTGATATGGATTGTAGTAGAATACCCAGCTTTGCAGGTACTCATCTTTCATATCTCCTCTCATTTGGTAGCCGGGCTCCAAATCCTGGTAGGTCTCTTGTTCTTTCATGTTTTCAAGGGTTAGCTGTAGAGGGAGGAGTCGAACCTCCAAGTGGTCTTTAGGAACAGAACATGTCACAATTCTTTTAAAAATTGTGACAATTAGTGGTCAACCCATTATTCTGTCTTTATCAGATGCTCCACACCCCCGAGACAGGAGGGCATGTCTGCCAGTTTCATCACTCTACAGTATGGTTTTAAATCTTCAGCTGTTTTAAATGTTTTATAGAAAGGAATACCGTAAAAAGCTGTCTTGGTATCTCTTACTTTTTCATCCACCACCAACTCACGTGAACTATGCAGAATCATTGTCTCTGGAGTATACAGTCCACAGATCTTGTACACATGTTGCCTACCATGCTTGATTAGGATGATCTCACACCGCTCAGGACGGGTATGTACCAGAGGAAACTTGGGATACTCTACCGTTTTAACACCAATGTCCAGTCCAATCTTATTTAGATCACCAATGTTGTAATCTTCAGAAGCTCCCACGCTGGTATCCACAATACTTACACCCAGGAATTTACCCAGAGCCATTTCACCACCCAGTCCTGTAGTGTATCTTTTGATCAGGCTCTCTGCATCTTTTAGATACCCCTTCTCTTTTCTTTTAGCATTAGCAATCAGGTTGGCTGTATAGTCAATAAGATCTACTTCTTCCTGGGATAGTTCTATCCTGGAAAAATTACTCAGAACGGGAATAACCCACGTGTTATAATCAAGTGGTAGCTGGGCTATCATTGATCGTATGCTAAATTTTGTCCACCCCGAACCTGGCTTTGTTGTTCTTCTTCCAGGTCACGTAGTGTCCCTTTAAAACTCTGCCGTATGGCTTCAAACTTTGCAGCTGCATTAACCAATGCAGTAATATTACCGTCACGTCCATGTTCTATATCAGTTGTTTCCATATACTTTGCCAGCCTGTCCAGCATCGTCTTAATACCCATGTAAGCCCTGTACGTAGGTGTCTGATACATTTTCTCACACCTTTTAAGAGCACCAACAATAAGATCATCATCTGTAGAAAAGTCAGCGTCAACTTCACCCAGAATGATCTCTTCCTTTTCTGTTTCCGGTACATCAAAGAATGGGTTTAAATCAGGATTGGGACAGGTCATGTAAAACAGGTATGCATAGATCCTTAAGTGTTGGTCAGGATATGCATCCATAATGTCTTTTAAAAACTTCAGTGTGTAACAGTGTTCACTGGGAACCACCTTACCGTTCTGTATGTCAAATAGCCTTATCATTTGTATGCTTATTTATACTCGTATTCCAGGATCTTACCCACCAGGTCAGACCTGTGGTTTTCTTTCAGCTTGATCCACTTGATCTCTTCAATCTTTTTACTCAGCTCAATGACGTAGCTCAGACCGTTAAACTCATCACGGATATCTTTCTGCTCGTTATCCCCGTTAATAATGATCTTCCCGGTCTTACCAAGACGGGTCAGGATAGCCAGCATCTGGGACTTGGTCAGGTTCTGTGCTTCTTCCACGATCAGTACATCATCAATGGTCTTGCCCCGGATGAACTGTACCGGCATGGCGGTTACCTTACGCTGGTTGATGATATCTTGAACCCGTTCTTTATCCACACATTTCTGCAGGTTCTCAATAAAAGCTTCCAGGTAAGGGTTGAACTTTTCTTCCAGTGTTCCCGGAAGAAGACCCAGAGAGTTACCCACTTCTATAGTTGCACGTGTCACCAGGATCTGGTCAATCTGTTTTTGAAACAAAAAGTCTAGGGCTGCCTGTGCAGATACCAGAGACTTACCGCTACCCGCCCGGCCTGTAATGACCACCACCTGGTTCTCACGGATCAGTTGTTTAGCTTCCTTCTGTTCACTGTTTAGTTGTACACCAAACCTGATCTCATTCTTTCTTACACGATTGGGTTCTTTCATTAGTGTTTAGCAATTAGTTTATGACGGTTATCTTCCAGCCAGTGTAGCAGGCTAATTACTTCGTTCTTCAGATACTTTAAGTCATAAACTACAATATCCAAAACAACAGGATCTCCATTGGTATCCAGAGCTGTGATCGGGTTACCAAACTTATCTTTATCTACTTCTTCAAAAAGAATGTGATGAATAGTCAGCGTCCCAGGTTTAAGCTTGGGATTATGCTTTAGGATCATAAACATATACAGGCTGAGCTGCAACGTATAGTGGTTCAGGTTACAGTCATCAAGGTGTGAAACCGGAGCTAACATCTTCTGAGTCTTTCCCTCCCAGTTGGTAAATCCCTCACTCTTGATTTCTTTGTTTGTCTTGTAGTCTGTAATGTGTACATATCCATCAATTACTTCTACAAGATCTGACTGGCCACAAAGACCGGCAGATTTCAGATATACCAAATGTTCAGGATATACACCATTAAGTAACTTTTGGTCCGGGGAATACTTAATACCTTCTTTTTCTACCGGCTTAAATACCGGAACTACAGATCCCCTGCGTTCCATATTGTCCAGCTCACAGATGTCCCGTTCCCGGCAGTTGTGGTACCAGGTACCCAGGTCAACGGCCCGTTTACTTTCTGCTTTCCAGGCGGTCTTGATCTCCTCGGGAGTCATGCCGAACCACTTGGACTTTTTATTCTTACTGCTCTTTTCAGCAATCTTGTCAGCTTCAAAAGGCTGCTTAAAATTTCCTATAAAGCTGGTCACAGAGATCCAGTCAATACCGTCTGGTTCTATGCTGCTGTACTTGTGATTTTGGTGTGTAAATGTTAGAATCATACTTGTGGAATCCTATAGGGTTGGTAGGTGTCTTTGGATCTATGTGTTGTAATACTTCTTGGGGACTATGATAGGTAGCGTAGAAACGACCGGAGAACTTATCAAAAATGACGGAGCGGTTGGGACATACTTTATGCTTGGAGTTTACATACTCTTCAACAGACACAATGGCTTCCCTCCTGAACCATTTCTTGACCCTGATCTGCTTGACCAAGACTTCCTTTTGTTCAGGGTACAGCTCTCCACCTTCCAGTTTCTGGTAGATGGTTTTGTTCTTGTACACGGAGTGTACTACTGAGAGTTGTATGGTAGAATCGTCTCCCATTAAATACCCAGGCGTGTGTTTAAAAAGTCTTCTTCTTCCTGAGAAATCTCAGCCTGCCAGTGCCCCTTGGGACAGCTGGAGGAAAGAGAGCGGGTTTTAAGTTTTAAGGAACAGCCACAACCTCCTTTGTCCTGGTTGCAGCAGGGTTGAGTACCGGGAGCTAAACAGCCAGAACCGGTTTCATCGTATGTATCACAGTTGGTACAGATGAACATCCGTCCCTGTGCTATTTCTTCTACGTCATCCTTACGGAAGATGGAGTTTTTAATTCCCTCCAGAATCTGACCCTTGGCTTTCCAGACCCGGATCATGTTCTCTCCTAGTTTCATGAGATATGGATTTATGCATTTTGATAAAGTCTGCCCGCTGTTTTTCCTGGCTGATCAGTTCTTTGATATTCCTGAGATCATACAGGGTTTCAGCGGTCTTGAACCTGGCAGTAATTTTCTGCAGGCCTTTCTGCTGATTGTTTTCTTCAAACTTCTCCAGCATCTGGATCTTATCATCCAGCTTCCAGTGTTTGATGGTAAAATCCCCCAGATTGGTAAGATGCACCCTGGAGTGTTCTAAACCACTCAGGGATTTACGGACTTCTTGCCAGTAAAAGCCAATGATGTCTTCTACCTCTTCCTGTTTGAGGCCGCAAGTTGCGACCACTTTAGGGATAAGCTCTTTGGCTTTAAGTGGCTTCAACACTCAGGAATTTAAAGTCCAGCAAGATGTTACCGTTTGTGGAGATCTTCAGGTCAGGGTGTATGAAAATCTTCTTCTTGTTCTTACCCTCTTTTTTGATCAGGCCTTTTTTCTCAGACTTGGTCAAACAGTTTCTCACTGACTGGGTGGAAGAAAAGATCTTCTTATCAAAGGCCTTGTTGCAGAAACTGGTCAGTTCCTGCTCTCCTTCCATAGCCAGAAAGGTGAGGCAGTTTAGATCTGCCTCACTTACCGGGATGTCATATAGGTAGCAATGGGTAAGAATCTGGTATCTAACAATCTGCCAAGCACTCATTCTGACCCTTTTCTCTACTTGGTTTACAAGGGCCATTACTTATCTTTTTTTAGGGTCCTGGTCTTGGCAGCCTGGCTCTCCTCCTGTTCGTCCTCTTCTTCTTCCTGCTGCGGGTTGGTGATCTGGGCTATAAAAGCCAGGGCTTTAAGTTCTTCAGCTTTGGCAATAGCCAGCTGGCTGCTTAACTGCTGGAGTTCCAGCTGCACTTTCTTAACCTCAATCTGCTCTTGCAGGTAGTTAAGAATGTCCTCCTTGGAGGGAGCTTTCTTTTCTTCTGTGGTTTGTTCTGTACTCATAGGGTTGGTTTTAGTTGATTATAAATCTAGGGAAGATGAATCCTCCTCCTCTGTATCATGGTATTTTTTAAACTTGGTAAAGAACCTATCATATGGGGTATCTATGATGTAGGTGTCTCCGCTGTCTGTAAAGATGGTAGTACAGTCTACTGTGGGTTCTGACGGATCGTCTGAGGTTACTTTACAGGCAATGACCACATCCATGTGAAATGCAAAGGGCAGCCACTTACCAGTATCTTTAATACCCATAAGATCTGCCTTGTCAATATCCATGGTATGACAGTGGATTCTACAGCTGTGAATCATAGTATCTTGGATTTGGGGTACACTATAATATACTGAATAAGTTTAAACTCTACAAATTTACCAGTTACCTCTACATATACAATATTCTGTGTATAAAAAGTTCCCCTTATTTCAAAACTCTACAAAACAAAAAAAGTCGTACTGTATTGTACGACTGCTTGTTATAGATTTTTAGGCTTGTTATCTGGTTACTCCCCGGTTAGCTTAATACGCTCCAGTTCTCTAATTTCCTCTTTTTTGGTGATATTAAACCGTTCCTTGTTACAGAGAAAATAAGTGGCCAGGAACTTCCGGTACACGATAAGGGAGTCTATCAGGGGGTATAGGTCACCCTGCAGTTCGTAGGTTACTTTTACGGGGATAGTATTGTACTGTACACGGATCAGAAGGTTTTTCTCTTCCATATCCTGCAGGGCTTCAGAAAGCATTTTAACTGAACAACCGGGCAACTGCTTCTTGATAAAGGAGAATCGTTGCGGTGATTTTCTTAAGACCCAGATGATCTCAGTTCTCCATTTTTTGGCCCAGAGATCATTGGCCTGGTTAAATAAAAGGTCACTAAACATAAGTAGAGCTAATCGTTATAAGTGTGCAAGTAAAATGTACAACATCAAAACTTGCGGATTGGTTAGTACTATATTTTTAGAAGGTTACTAGGTTACCGTTTGGTAACTATTAATAAGCAGTATTTATAGTCTATGACGGCATGGAGGTTCCTCCATACATCAGAGCCCAGGATACCGGCTATGTGTACTCCTTCTTCTTTTTTGATCATAGCCACCAGTTCTGAAAGATCCTGGGCCCGGAAGTCTGTCCTGACCCGGACACTATCTCCCAGGAGTAGATCTACCCCTTGAGCAGATCGGAAACTGGCTACCCCACCGTATCCCACGGCAGAGCTACTAGACTCATAACTTAAGAATTTCAGACGTTTTTGCTGGTTAAGGTCCAGTACAGATATACTGGCTCCGGAATCCACGATGAAGCTTACTTTCTTACCATTCAGGGTCCCCTGTACAACAGGGATGTTATTGACCAGGATAAAAGGTATATGTCCGGTAAGAGGCTTCTCTGGGTCTTTACAGCCGAAGAATACAACAAAGATAGTTAATAACAGGGTTTTCATAGGAACAGATTGGGGTACAGTATAATATAAGCTTTATTCTGTAGAACTCCTGGTTAAGGTTTTATTACCTGCCTGAACCGGTTAATTATACCCCCGGGTACTTAACTGACTTAACTAGCCCCCCCTTAAGTCACCCCTTAAGTAACCCCCTAGGTAGTATGGTGGAGGGTGTGGTTACCACCCAGTGAAGCTACGCCCGGGCCTCTTTGAATCTAGGTATACCCCCTTATGTTCAGTGGGTATGCATGGTGCATATCCTTAAACCAAAACCCCTGTTTTATGGCAAAGAAGCCTATCTCTCGCGACAAGAATGTTACTTTCCTGTCTGTTGCAGCTTTCAAAAAAGCTATCGGCTGTTCTAGCTTGGAGGTCGTTCACAACTCCAAGTCTAACAAGCTCTCCGTCCTTGCTGATGATGACAGCTTTTACCGCTGTCAGCAGAACATTGACACATCAGGCCGCATGGCTTTCCTGGTCCCTGACAATGACCTGGACCGTGCCTGCCTCGTGAACACCAGCGGTGACGGTACTAGCCCGTTGACCACGAAAGCTGCCCTGTAATAGGGTGGCTTTCCTACTTGAAGATCCTGTCGTACATACTGCAGTACTCGTGCAATCTGCAGCAGGATCTTCAAGTTTTTCTTTCTTTTTCCAAACAACGCTAAACACAAGAGCCGTGAACAAATTTATCAGTGAAAAGGGAGAGCTCAGAATGTTCTTTAATAACGACCTGACGCTCCGCATTTTAAAAAATGCAACCAGTGATACCGTAAATATCAGAATCTTTCATAGCGTGACTGGTGAGTTCTACAGGTTTACTTGGCACAACTCGTCAGAACTTCGTGGACTAGGTGCTGATGAACTTGCCATCTGGATTGACCGGGTGGCTAACGGTAACCTTGAGCTTGAGTCCCTGAAAGATTCAGAAGATGCATACAGGGACTCTATTGCTCAGCAGGATGCTGAACAAGAGCACCAGGATCGTCTGGCTGAAAAAGAAGCCTTGGAAGGGTATCTGGAATACCGGTCCAAGCAAGAAGAAGAGGTGTAACAACCTCTTCTTTTTTTAATTATCTGTAACCCTTAACCCATTGTGTTGTGAAAACATACAAGTTTAAAATACACTTCAGAAATGAGCAGAATAACCATAAAACTGTTCATTACTACATGGAAGCCCTCAACATGGAGGGAGCTATCCACAAGCTCAGCTTCCGGCTCAAGCATCAGCGTATCACACCAGACATCACCAAGCTGGTGGATATACTGGCTGAGCCAGAATGCTTCGTGAACTAGACTACTTGAAACCCTGTTCACGCCCCCTTGAAGCTAGGCTTACCCCCTTATATCCAGCTAATCTGATTAATCAGAAACTCGTTATGATAGCCACCGTGCTAGCTGACGGAACTGTGCTCATCGTCAAGTCTATCAAAGACTTGATCACCAGCATAGAGGAAGTACGCCAAGGTGCGTAAGTCCCGTCTGTAGTTTAGACCTGTACTATATCAAACAAACAGGTCCTAATCTCATTAACCCCTGATATGTAACAGTATCAGGGGTTTTATTATGTAATAACCAGCAGGTTGTCAGCCTGTCAATCATTACAGTAGACAGAAAGAATAATTGTTCACCCTTTATTTTTTTTACCTAACCACGCCCCTGGGAAGCCAGGCATACCCCCTTAGATTCAGCTGTGATTATTTATCTATTTGTTTAACACTTAACAATCCATTTTATGGCAGACAAAAATGTTTCTTTCCTATCCATTGCAGCATTTAAGAAAGCTATCGGTGCTACCAAACTTGAGGTAGTACACAATGCTAACACCGGAAAACTCTCCATGTTGGCAGACGATCAGACCTTTTACCGTTGTCAACAAGCTATTGACACCACCCAGAAGATGAGCGTGCTCATTGCTGATGGTGATCTAGACGCTGCATGCCTGGTGAACACCAGTTCTGAGAACAGTCCGCTGTCCGTACAGGCCAGTCTGTAAGCTGTATCCAGACTAATCCAGGGGTAAAGACAGGAGCTAGTGGTATTATACTACTGGCTCCTGTTCTTTTTTTAGTTGTTTGTGTGTGTTTGTTGGTGGGTGGAAACCCTCCTCTCATACTTAGAAACACCATTTTTACCGTCAAAAACACATTTTTGCGGCGGATAAGATGGCTATACTATGCATAACATAACTCCTTTTAAGCTATCCGGTTCGTGACCGGTAACGCACAGAAGCTGGCTAACTGCCAGCCCGTGACTTATACTAGTTAAACGGTCCAGAACCTCAATACTAGTTTCTTTAAGGTTGATAAACCTTTACAAGCCTGTGGGGCTACGATGTTGTTCTCTCATATAAGGTTGAGAGTATCAAGCTGACATTAAATCCTTTGTCAGTAATAACACGTTAGTGCAGACTATAAAACCAGGCAGTCTATTCTACCAACCTAATAAGTACAGGGTTGATGAAAGACTTTAAAGTGTGGTAACACACATGTGTACTTACATAGACATAGAAACCACATGTCTATCCCTCTCCCAGGTTTGTGGTAAACCTGAATCCATGGTAAGATATCATAGTATATCAAGCCAATCTTGCTGGGCTGATGTGGAGACGTTATCTATACACTTAGGCAGTGTGTAGTTCCTGCAAGATTTAAAAAACTATAGGGGTTCAGCCGACCCCGAGTCCTGAAATGCAAAGGTTGACCAAGAAGGTCAAGCCTACCGTGAGGTTGCAAAAGGAAACGATAACTTCCTTAGCTGGGGTATAAGTCCCCTCCTTTGCCTTTTCTCAATGCACTAACC
>Ga0208783_10000935_pt1 | contig 17739 bp, 11 predicted proteins | sample DEB19_08_DNA_2_FD_184529 | JGI IMG/M metagenome (GOLD analysis project Ga0208783, IMG submission 184529) | Aqueous microbial communities from the Delaware River and Bay under freshwater to marine salinity gradient to study organic matter... | ecosystem: Environmental > Aquatic > Marine >...
CTGCCAACGCCCGTACCGAGATCTTCAAACGATTCCAAGATAGTAGTTCCCCCCGAGTGTTGGTGATTCAGCCGCAAGCTGCCGCGCACGGCGTGACGTTGACCGCTGCAAATACGGTCGTGTGGTGGGGGCCGACAAGTTCTTTGGAGACCTACGCACAGGCCAACGCCCGCGTCCACCGATCCGGACAGCGCCACCCCTCAACAGTTGTACAGCTCGCGGGGTCAGGTGTTGAAAGACACATTTACAACTTATTAGATAATAAAATTGACGTTCATACAAAAATTGTTGATCTTTACAAAGACCTACTTGAATAAAGAAAAGAACGTCACTATAATACAGGTTCCGACACTTACAACAGGAGAGAGTGATGAGCGACGAAACAGAAAAAGTGCCTACGGAAAAGCTGGTGCGGGTGTATCTCAAGATGAATGCCGCCCTTACAAAAATCCGTGAGGAGTACGAGGCCGAAGAGAAGGCTCTCAAAGAGAAGCTGGGCGCTGTGAAGCGTGCGCTGCTGCAGTACTGCAAAGACGAGAACCTGGAGAGTGTGCGCACTTCCGAGGGGATGTTCTATCGCACGGTACGGACAAGCTATTGGACTAACGATTGGGAGTCTATGGGCAAGTTCGTCGTGGAACACAACGCCCCTGAGCTTTTAGAGAAGCGTCTGCATCAGGGCAACATGAAACAGTTTTTGGAAGACCACCCCGATTTGCTGCCACCGGGGCTCAACGTGGACAGCGAATACACAATCACGATAAGGAGAAAATGATGGCGTCGCAAGAGCCACTTGTGCCGATTGAAGATGTTGCCAAGCACTTCACGGTTTCAATTTCAACCATCCGGGCGTGGGTGCGCCAAGGGTTCATCCCACGAGACACCTACATGAAAGTGGGTAACACTTACCGGTTCCAGCTACCACTCGTCGTTGCGGCGCTTACCAAAACGCCAAAGGACAATGGTGCTGATGAGGCTCCAGTACAACTGGATCTCGACTTTTCCAATCCCGACAAAGACATCTAACTAGGAGTATTCCCATGTCTGCATTGACTCTTTTTGGTAAGCCCAGCAAAGCCCTCGCCGTTCTGGGCGGCGTAGAAGATAGCCTGACCAGCACCATTGCCGGTGGTAGCGCTGGAGGTAATCGTCGCATCAGCATCAAGGGCGGCGTGTTCCGTGAAATCGTTGGTGGCAAAGAAGTCCGCGTGAGTGAGGACCGTGCAATTAACGTGGTAATCATTAACGCTGCGCCAGTGTCGCGTATGTACTTCTCAGGTACGTACAACGAAGGTGAGATCAGCAAGCCTGTGTGCTGGTCATCAGACACGCAGCGCCCGGATTCAGCCGTACCACAAGATCAGCGCCAGTCTCAGTTCTGCAAAGACTGCCCTCAACATATCAAAGGGTCTGGACAAGGCGAGTCTCGTGCATGCCGATTCCAGCAACGTATTGCTGTGCTGCTTGATGGGGAGATCGACAAGCGCGAAGTCTATCAAGTCACGCTGCCCTCCACGTCTGTGTTTGGAGATGCGGATGGTAAGAAGATGCCACTGCAAGCATACGGGCGTCATCTCAAGGCGTACAACACCCCGGCTATCAGCATCATCACCGAGATGCGATTTGATACCGCAAGTCCGACGCCCAAGCTGGTCTTCAAGCCGGTGCGTGAGTTGGAAGAGCACGAGTTGCAGATTGCCGTGGAGATGAAAGACCACGCCGATACGGTCAAAGCTGTTAGTTTGAATGTGTCCCAGATGGACGGCGTGATCCCTGCACCGAAACAGGAAGCCAAGCCCACCCCCGCGCCCGCGCTGCCCCCGGCAACTAAAGCCGCAAAGGCCGCACCCGTGGAAGTTGAGGAAGTTGAAGAGCCTAAGAAGGTGGTCAAGAAGACCGCCGCTACTTCGACGCCGGAAGAGAAGGTTGACCTCTCTGCCGTGGTTGATGAATGGGATGACTAACCAAGTCTTAGGAGGGGGCTACGTGCCCCCTATCTTCCCTTCTTCAATCATCGGTGGTCATGGACACAAGAACATTTCTGGAGGCGACACTCAGCGGTGATGGGTATTACTGTGTGTATGCTGCGCGAATCAATGACGAGCGCAAAGTACAGAAGTTTTACGACAGCATTGATGCGGTAGTTAGCGCGGCTCAACAGTTTGACGATGACGGATACGACGCGTACTTTGCCCTTAGCACATTCGTAGAAGCTGGATCACGTAAAGTCCCGAATGCTTTCCAACTGAAGGCGTTCTTCCTTGATCTGGATTGCGGCGCAAGTAAAGAGTATCCAACGCAAGCCGACGCGCTATCCGCGCTGCGTGGGTTTTGCAAGAAGCTCAGCATGCCAAGACCCACAGTGGTCAACAGTGGTAGGGGTATCCACGCGTACTGGCCCCTCACAAACGCTGTTCCACGTGAAACATGGGTGCCGGTAGCAGAGCGACTAAAGAGGTTGTGTAAAGAACATAATCTGCACTGTGACCCAGCAGTTACAGCCGATTCAGCTCGGGTGCTGCGAGTCCCTGGCACACACAACCACAAAGACACACCCCCCAAAGAAGTAGCCCTGGTGGGGGCACCGGGTGGTAGTGTGGACTTTGACGTATTCAAAGAGTTGTTGGGGGATGACCTGGGGGTGCTGGGTGCTCCTAAGAAGTACGTCCCCCGTGAGCATGACGAGTTGATGCAAGCGCTCTCAGGCAGCTACATCAGCAGGTTCAAGACCATCATGATCAAGACCGTGGCGGGCAAGGGATGCGCCCAGCTACAAGAGGTCGTGACTAACCAAGCGCGTATTTCAGAGCCACTGTGGCGTGCGGGCTTGTCTGTTGCCAAGTTTTGTGTGGATGGAGCCACGGCAATCCACAAAATTTCATCCAAGCACCCCGAGTATTCCCCCGAAGCAACCGAAGAAAAAGTCAGCCTGATCAAAGGGCCGTACCTGTGTGAGCGCTTTGATGAGTACCGCCCTGGAGTATGCCCTAGCTGCATGCACTGGAACAAGCTCAAGTCCCCCATAACGCTGGGCCGTGAGGTGCTGGAGGCTGATGAGTCGGACAATATCGTGGTGCAAAAGCCTCTGGGTATCCCGGATGCAAAACCACTTGAGTACGTCATTCCTAAGTACCCGCACCCCTACTTCCGTGGCAAGTCAGGTGGCATATTTGTTCACGGCAAGAAGGGTGAAGACGACGAAGAACCTAGGGACAAGCTGGTCTATCACAACGATCTGTATGTGGTGAGACGGCTAAAAGATCCTGATATGGGTGAGGCGATTGTCATGCGCCTACACCTCCCACGAGACGGGGTGCGCGAGTTCACGCTGCCGCTTACTGCGGTCGGCGCAAAAGATGAGTTCCGCAAGTACCTCGCTATGCAGGGGGTGACAGTTCTTAACGTAGCAGAGTTGATGGACTACACAATGAGATGGGTTAACGAATTACAGTTTAAGGCTGAAGCCACGGAGTCCCGTAGGCAATTCGGCTGGACAGATTCCATAGGCACCTCCTTCGCCGTGGGGAACATGGAGATCTTCAAAGATCGCATCGAGATCAATTCTCCCTCCAGTGCCACAGTACAGTACTTTCCCTACTTCACCGCCAAGGGTACGTACGAGGGGTGGAAACAAGCGTTGGAGTTTTTTAACCGCCCCGGCTTTGAGTTGCATCAGTTCATGTTTGGGTTATCGCTGGGGGCTCCGCTCATGGAGTTCCAACCGCTCAATGCGGCGGCGTTTCACGCATGGAGTAAAGGCTCCGGACTAGGTAAAACCACCGCCATGCTTGCAGGTGCGTCTGTCTGGGGGGATCCGGACATGATCATGCTGCAGGAGAACGACACGCACAACTCACGCATGAATCGGGCTGAGGCGTACAAGAACGTTGTGGTTTATATCGACGAGATGACCAACACGAAACCTGCAGAGCTATCTGATTGGGCGTATCAGCTTCCTAACGGGATGCAGCGCAACCGGATGTCCGGTAAGAGTAACGTGGAGCGTGTCAGAGGCAAGCCGTGGAAGACGCTATTCGGATCCACGGGCAACACTGGGTTGGTGGAGCGCATCAGCTTGTACAAACGCATGCCAGAGGCGGAGGCCCAGCGCATACTGGAGTATCAGGTCAACAAGATTTATTTCAAAACCAAAGAAGAGACTGACGTATTCAGCGCAGCAATCAAGCAGCACTATGGTCATGCAGGGCGGGTGTACATCCAGTACGTCATGAACAACCTAGCAGCCGCAAAGGAACTTGCCAATGCAAACCAACAACGTATTGATGCCGCTGCCGGGTTGACCGCAGAAAACCGATTTTGGTCAGCATTGGTGTCTCGCACAATCACGGGGCTGATGCTCGGCAAGCGGGCTGGGTTGATCGACTGGCAGATTGCGCCGATTGCTCAGTGGGCCGTGCGGGTGCTGATCGACGCCAAGAAGTCCACCACGGAGATGGCAAGTGAGGTCGGCTCGTTGCTCACAGACTATCTCGCGGAAAACTACAACAACATCCTGCGCATCAAGAGCACCGATGACGCGAGAAAGCAGTCTACAGGGATTGACCACTTGATTCACCCGGATGCGGTGCCCCGCATCAACTTCGTGGCGCGGTATGAATACGACGTGAAGCGGCTGTACCTGTTGCCACGGTTCTTGAAAGACTGGTGCTCTAAACACCAGTTGAACTATTCGGGGCTGGTGGATTCTTTAAGGGGTGCCCCCACGAATTTGAAGAAAGAAAAGATTCGCCTGAGTCGTGGCACCCACATGAACCTCCCTCCGGCAGATGTCTTATCTATCGACTGCTCAAGTTTTATGACAGATGAAGCAGAACAATCTATGGCTACGACTGCCGCGCTCCTCGAAAAACAGGCTGAGGGTTGACGATATTGCCCCCGATGGGGTGCCGATTACGGTGAAATGGGACGAGGTGGTAGTGAACAGCTCCATCTTTGTCCCCTGTATCAACACCGTAGAACTTGTTAGGCAGGTGTTTGAGGTGGCTCGGCGCAGGGGGTGGACGTTGCAATTTCGCCCACGGGTAGAAGGGGGAAAATGGGGAGTACGCTTTTGGCGGGTGTTGTGATACTATCCCCAGTGACAACTTCGGTTGTTCATCTCTCTCCTAGTTATGTTGCGCCCCGGCCCTAAAAAGCCGGGGTCTTTTTTATTCTTCTTCCTCTTGTGCAGTGGGTTCAAAGGCTGCACGGTGCTGCATAAGCTCTGCCCGCATGTTCTTGGAGATGAGGATACCGCTGGTCATTTCCTTAGAAGTCTTGATGTGCTGAGCCAAGGAACTTCTGATGGTGTCAGGAGTAATCCGAGCACCAGGGTGGCGGTTGTTGAAGTCGGCCATCTTCTTCACAACTTGCTGGGCCTCATCCGTATCCCCTTGCCGCAGCGCCACGTAATAGTTACGTAGCAGCTTGGTGCGCTCTTGCCCTGCTGCACGGTCGATCTTCTTGGTGGACGTGTTGATTTCCAACTGGCGCGTGTAGCTTGCAGGCGACAATCCGAAGACTTGGCCAAGCACCTGCCCCACACCAAATTCTTCTTGGATCGGGTCGCCGCGCATGGTAAGTGCGCCCTCACGTGCAAATCGTTCAGCTTTAGATAGCGACGAGATCGCTGAAGGGAGCATTTGCTCGACCCCACGTCGGACATGCCCTTCGTTGATAAGGTTAACCCCGCGCTCAACTCGACTTGCGATGCCAGCTACCGGACCGCCCATCATTTCTGCCATGCGCATGACCAAACTCTGTTGGTCTTTAACCGTGGTATCTCGGAAGAGCAAGTCGGACAGACCGATGCGGGAGGCCACGTCAGCACCGGTGACTGCGTTGATCATGCCGCTATACGCCCACTCAGGCATCTTCTTACGCATTGCGGTGTCGAAATCATCTTCGTCATCACCCGCAAACATGTTGTAGAGCATGCCCAGAATGCCAATAAACGGCACACCTTGTGCCCCTGCAAACAGCGCAGCAGATCCAAAGATTCCAGCAAACTGTTTTTTCGCGGCGTTACGTACATCAGCATCCTCGTGTGCAACCGCGTCGCGCATGGTTTTGCACAGCATGTAGTACATGGAGACGCCGTAGCGCTTGTACATGAACAAGACCCGACCAAGATTGCCCTGGGCAATGCGCGGTGCGCTGGCAGCAGACGTGCCACCGTTGGTCAGTTCGGTGAGGTAGATCGCATGATTGGCGGCGTATTCTTCCTTCTGCGCATCCGTGAGGTTGGAAGCAAGAGAGCCATCTTCTAGCTTGGCGTCAGGTTTGTTCAGGCGATCCAGTTCAAGGTTGTAGGCAGCAATCAACGCCACCTGCCGATTCATGCGCTCGCCGTGGTGAAACACAAACCCGGAGTACTTGTTGATTTTGGAAGTCAGCGATTCTTGTGCGTCTACTTCCAGCACATCGTAACTAAGTGAGCGATTTAGCTGCCCGCGAGCGCCAGCAATACGGGCCAGCGTGGCAAGCCGTTTGACTTCAGGGGACAGATTCGGGTCACTGAAATCATAGTTATCCATGGACGGTGCAGCCCGTACGGTCATGGACTTCTCGACCTCGTTACCTTTGTCATCTCGCACCGGCACAAGCATCTTGGCTTCTCGGCTGGTGCCGCTACCAAGGAACAATTTACTGGCTTGGCCGATTGCGTTGGTGGTAGCGCCATAGCCGTAGCGGCCACCCAGATACGGCATTACTACGACAGGCACCTGTGCAAGGTTGACGACCGCAGAGGAGATGTTGAACCCAAGCGTCCAGGCAAAACCCACTGAAGTCATGGCCTTTGACCAAGGCGCGACATTCGGACTGATAGCAAAGTCGATTCGCTTGTTCAACTCGTCCATGTACGCCACAGCAGATTCTTTACTACCGTTGGCCCGGACGTGATCTTGCATGTCGGTGCGAATAGCTTCTAGCTTGGCACCGTACTCGATGTTTGCCAACTGCCGTGACAAGTTGTACGTCTTGCTGCGCAGTGCGCGGATTGCGTCTTGGTTGAAACCCAGCGTGTTCTTTCTATGCCGGAACCCCTGCGCAAAGGAGGTTTCTGGCAACAGATTTAGGAAGAGGTTCATGACCTCCTGGGTTGCCTCATCAATACGCTCTTTGGCTTCAGGACTTGCGCCCTTCTTGTTAGCTTCCAGCGTACGCAGGATGTTGTTGACAAAGGACGTGGAAGGTGCGTTGCGGTAGTTGATCTGCGAAGCGTTGGCAAACTTCTGGATGCTGGCGGCGTCTACATCGCTGCTGCCTTTGAGTGCCTTGATTGCATCCTCACGCATGGCTGAGGTTTCATAAGCCTCAACATAAAACTCACCGTTGGCGGTGTAGGATATCCAGTATTTTCCTGTACGAGTCAGCGGGAAATATGGCTCGATCTTGCCGCTCTCAAACAGACGCTTGTAGATATCTTCTTTGACCTTCTTGGCAGCGTCTTTGTTCTCACCAAAAGCTGCGTCGATGCGGGCGAAAAGTACCCGCTCAATTTCTTTGTGCAGCGCAGCATAAGTGTCTCGCATCTGTTTGTAGACACTGCGACCATCCTCACCAAGCGCTTTCCATTTGGGCGCAAGCATGTCCCACACAGCTTCTAAACTGTTACCGCTGGCGTCGGTTTTGCCTTTGTAGTTTTCCCGTGGATTGGAGGGGTCAACTTGATACAGCGTGCTGTTGTAGACGACGGAGTTGAGGTTGTCCAACTTTTGCGGGTTTGCTGAGGCCCACTCACTGGTGCGCTTAACGATAGGCTCAATAAGCTGGTTACGCTTATTTTCTGCACCTGCACGCTCATCCACCACGGTGCCGATTTGAGCCGCCATCGGGATTTCTTTTTTGGCTACATCCACTAACGCGTTAAGCGGCAAGCTCATACGGATGCCTTCCGCAGCCTTGCTCTTAGGAGTTGTAGTCAGAAACTCACGGATTTTGTAGATACGTTCTTGCGTCAGTGTGGGCACGCCCATGGCGTGAGCGCCGTAAACATCCAACGCATGCGCGGACTCTCCCGTGGCAGAAGCAGAGTACAGACTACCGGCCCCACGGTATTGTGGTGCGGGCGATATGATGTCTGTAACCAACCGATCCGTGGCGTCCAGCGCAGTCTCGATTGGCTTTGTGCTCATACCCAACATGTGCCGTACATAGTTTTGCACGGTGTTGACAAACCGCTGCCACATCGTGACTGGCTTGCCCTTAGCGGTTATGAGCGACAACTGTTCTTGGAATTGCGGATTGCTGAAAGCCTCAGCGACAAATTCCTCCAAAGAGCGTGCACCGTAAGCAGTATCCAGGTATGGCCGAGCTTCTTCGTACAGTCTGGTCAGTTGTTTGGTTACGGGGTGTGACAGGTTGCTCAGGACGTGAGAAGTAGTCGCGTGGGTGACCTCGTGTAAAAGCACATGCCCCGACATCCCCAAGTCGGTGCTCAGATAGACTGTATCTGTTTGAGGGTCGTAGCGCCCCGCGACAGGTTTCCCGGCTTCATTTTTCACGTCAGCCGACAGTACAACCTTGGTGGTGCCTAAGCTGTCGGCCAATTTAGTAGCTACTGCACCGGTACGTCCATCACTCATACGGGCCATGATGCGCACCGCGTTAACGAGGTTACCGGCTTCTAATTCCTGACGCACCGCCGGATGCAGTTGTGCCCCCAATATAGGAGCTTCTAGGCTCAACCCATACTTTGTTTGGTCACTCTCGCTGACTTCGCTGCGCGCACGCTCAACCTCTTGCGCTGTGGCCATATTAGCCATCCGCAAATCGGTGCGGGCATAGTCGGCAAAAATGTTTTGCAGCTTGGATACAAGAGTTTTGTAGTCTTGCGTATTCAGAGAATCAAAGAACCCCTTGGCAAACTTACCACCCGTGTAAGGCGCGTATGTATCGGGCTTGCCAAATTTGGGGTTGCTGATCTTGTTGGACTGCAGATCCAATGTGATAGCGTTGAGTTCTCTGGCCACGTTCTTTTCGGGGTACATGGCAAGTGCCATGTCGTGGGCCAGATAGTCGAGCGCTTTGTCTTTGTTTCCTTTCGCCACCTGCATGTACCCCGCGATGCCATCTTCCTCGATAGTGCGCAGCTTTGGACGTGGGGCTGCAGCGGTGGGGGCAGCGGCAACAGGAGCAGCGGCGGGTGGAGTTAATGGAGCAGGTGCCCCTGCTTTTCCAATAACAGCTTGTCCAGGAGGTTGCTGATTAGGCACCAGTCCAGGGGGCGTAACCGCTGCAGTGGCAGTGGCAGTGGTAGTGGCGGGCTGGACTCGTCCAGGTGCAGCGCTTGGTCCAGCACTTGGAACGCCAACTCCAACTCCGGTAGGGACAGTTCTTCCAGTATCACGGGGTGCCTCCTTTGCTGGAGAGATAACCCCACCCCTGGGGCCAAACATTTCACTCTGGGTGCTAAGTGCACCGAACGCTTGCATGGCAACACGTTCTACGGCACCTTTTGTATTAGCATCAATTTGGGGGTTAGTACGGACATTGACTAGCGCATCCCGTATTTGCTCTTGTTGAGCAGGATTCGCCATATCTTTATTAAGAAGCTGTTTGTAAGTCTCGGACTGTGGGGGCAAGCCGGTGCTGTTTAGCACGTCCGCCGTGAGCACCGTGGAAAACTTAGGAGCCGCAGGCTCAGCCATCTCGGGGGCAGCAGGGGCTTCACGCTTACCGACGCCAGGAATACCCAGTTGTTCGGGGGGCCGCGCTTCACGGCGCTCAGGAATTGCAGCCTCCATGGTGCCGAGTTGCGCCGGAGCAGAAGGCTCCACTTCAGCCCCAACAGGCTGAGCCGCCCGAACATCACTTGCTCGCTGGATCATCTCCCGCTCACGCGGTGTGAAGTTGGTATCCGTGTACCCAGCAATCTTTAGCGCATCGCCGAATGTAGCCTGAATGTTCTTGACCGACGGCTCTTCAATAATGGTACGCAAAATCTCAAGCCGGTGGTTTTCCGTCTGTTTGCGGTCGGCTTCCATGCGCCGCGCATCGGTTTCGGCCAAGTCAGATTCAAACTTCAAGCGGTCTCGTTGCGCCTGTGCCTGTTGTTCGCGTTGAGCATCTTGCTCAAACAACGACAGTATTTGATTGGTCTCATCTTGATCTATTAGCTCTTTGGTTTGCTGGGCCTCAAGCTCATCAATCAAATCACGCTGTTGCGGTGCAGCAGGAGCAGTGGCCTCAAGAGGAAGCTCAAGCTGTTCTCCTTGCGGCGCTTCAGGAGAAGTAAGTTCAAACTCAGGGCGTGCCGCAGCCTGTGCAGCTTGTTGCCGACGCGCCAGTGAAAGATCGCGTGCAAACAACTCACCCTGGGGAAACTCCACGGATGGAGAAACAATCCCGCTAACTTCAGGAGAAACGGGGGCACCGGGAGCAGCGGGTGCGGCAGCAGGTGCCGGTGTAGGAGCGCCAGCACGGCGTGCGCGGCGACCAAGGGTAGCGTCAATAATCAAGCTAGACAGTGCGCCAACCCCGGCACCATACGCACCTTCTTCAGCGGTTCCGGCCAGCACGTCTTGGTTCGGGTTGTAAACCCCACGGGCAATTAAGTTTTGGGCAACGTTTTGCGCCGCTTCTGTTGCACCCTCTACACCACCACGAGCCAAAGCTCGCAGAACAATGTTATTGATGCCGTGCCCCAAACCGGGCGCTACAACATCCAACAACCCAGGGCCGATACCTAACGCGGTTGCCGTGGCACGTTCACCTTCGGTAGCTCCAGCAGCTTCTGCTTTAGTGCGGGCTTCACCGGCACCTGCGGATACACCAAGACCGCCACCAATTAAACGCCCCGCCCAACCCAAAGGCCCAAGCGCAAAGAATGGCAACGTAGACCCCAGGCCCTCACTCAGCTTGCGGGCTATTGATTCTTCGTACCCAGGTGCAGCAGCAAACGGTTCTTTTGCCGAAGTGGCAAGTTGTTTAATTGTCTCTCGGGCCGATTCTTCTTGCGCTTTAGGCAGCAGCGCTGACAAGCCAACAGCCGCAGATTCCCCGAGGCCAACTGCACCGGGGATCAGACCCTTGAAAAGTTCTTTAGCACTTCCACCCAACGTGGTGTCTGCGGGGGCAGCAGGGCGCTCAGATAGTGCCTTAACCTTTGCTTCGGCCTCACGAAGTTCTTCATCACGTGCAAACTTCTCTGCTGCGTATCGCAGTGCTTGTTTGCTTGCGTTTTCCGGGCCTTCAATTTGGTATTGAGAGCCATCGGCCAAAGTAACTCGGTAGAGCGCCATGACTGCCCTTACTTAATACGTTCAACTTTAAAGTCATCCCCACTCTTTGCGCTCATGACTTCAGCGCGAGTCTCCGCAATCCGGCTACGTACAGCAGCCTTGGCAGCTTCAAATTCAGCATACGCGGCTTCAACTTCTTTGGCTTGTTCCGGCGTGGGTTTAGCACCGGGCAACATACCGAGGGCATTGACGCGCTTTTGGAAGTTTTCACTTGCCTTAGCCAGTGCGGTTTCTTCAGTCTTGGCAATACTGGCCAAGATGTTACCGCGACGCGCTTCCAAGTTACCTTCACGTTGAGCCTGTGCAATCTCACGTTGAACGCTGGTTTGCAGTTGTGCGATGGCTTCGTGAGATGCGCGGTCGAGGGCCTTCTCTTGGGTTTGTTGCTCCATCTTGGCCGTTTCGGTCGTGATGGTGACAAGTGCATCACGCTTCTTGTTGCGTGCGGCTTGGGCTGCAGTCTCAGCAGCTTCGGCTTTGTCGAGTTTGCCCGTGACTTCTGCACGGCGCTTATCACGAATGGCTGCTTGCTCGATGTCTGCCGCATCCATATACGCGTTGCGTGCCAACATAAACTGCTCGTTTTGTGCCAGATCACGAGCTTGATTCAGGCCGTATTGCTGACCCACCGCAGTCAAAGGATCAGTGCGACCTCCGGCAGCGCTAAGCAAGTTAATCAGCCCGTTAATCCCAGTACGGGATTCTTTGTACTGTTGCTCTAACGCGCCAAGCCCTGCAAGCTTACGTTCTTTACGCTCTTCGCTTTGCTTAATGTCTTTCTTAAACTGCTCTGGGTCTATACCCATGGCACGCATGAAAGGTGCAAACGCTTCTTCACGTGCTTGCGCCGCACCGGCAACACCAACGGGACTCGGGGTTCCAACTTCGTATTCGCCAAGAACTTTCTTAGCTTCTTGCATGTAGCGCTGTCCGGCGCTAGGCGCTGCCGGTCCCATCAACGTATCAATACCTACCCTAGCACCTGGGGGCATCATGGGTGGTCGTTGTTGCGGGGGTTGCTGTGGTGGCTGTTGACGTGCTTGCGCCGCACGGGCAGCATCGGGTTGTACAGGGGGCACAACTTGAGTAGTTTGCCCCACAGGGGTTTGTGGTTGAGGTATCGGTGGCTGTACGGGGGCTCCAGCAGGGGCTTGGCGTTTACGCTCTGCCGCTTCCAAGATAGCGATATCTTCAGGCGACGTGTAAAACAACTCTGATAGGAGCGCAAGGGGGGCAAATTTAGATGCAGCCCCACGCATCATGGCCCCTATGCCTTTGCTTGCAGGAGCGCCCACAGACCTAGGGACTTCCCCCGGCGCGGTGTATTGCCCACTCTTTAAGATCTCAAGGCGCTTTGCCAGATCATCAGGAGAAAGCTGTGAAGGTGGCGTGTTCAATAGCCGTGCAAGTTCGTCTGAGGTAAGTCCAGCGGTTGAATACCCAACAATCCCACCCTCAGCCATGCCAATAGATTGAGCACCGGGCGCAGCAGCCACGCCAAATCTCATGGCGTTGTCTTGGCTACCCTGCTGTTGCATGAGCTGCTGCATCGCTTGCTGCATTTGCTGCTCTTGCTGTTGCTGCTGCATCATTTGAATCTGAGACCCCATGCCCGCATCTTGCGCAATATCTTGCACCGAGGGTTGCATCGGTGGAGCCATCATGGAAGTGGCGCGGTCTATCAAGCTCTGAGCAACAGTGGGTCGCCCCTCCGGCGTAACCGGATTGATCTTATTTGCTAATTGCAAAACCCCCTCTAACGCGGGGTTGACGGGGGAGGGGTTGGTAGAAAGCATAGTAGACCCTCTGAGTTTAGGGGGCGGTGGTGCCGGTCGGAGCAGGTGTCGCTGAAGGCGCAGGCGTTGCAAACATGTCTGGGAACATTTCTTTCAGGAAGCTAAGAATGCCACCTGCACCGCCCATGAACTGTGACAACCCTGAAGGCTGTTGGTATTGCTGCGACACAGCGGAAATAGGCAGACCCTGGAGCATAGATTGCCGGAACTGCAATTGCTTCATGGGGTAATCACGCTGCTGCAAGAACTCATTGTAGTCCGCAGTAATACCTTCTTGCTCAATAGCACGCTGCTGCGCACCGGCCTGGGCCATGGTGTCTGCTAGCGCTTTGGCTTGCCCTTGCTCAGTGTTGAACTGCTGCATGGCTTTGTCATACGCGGCAGAATAGCCTTCACCGATTGTTCTGTTTTGCTGCGCCAGCAAATTACGCAAATTTTCACTCTCCACAAGACCTTGGCGGCTACCGCCAAAAGCTCCAGCCCCAGCAAATTTGGCCATGAGTGGCTGCAGGTTCATCTGCGCTTGCCGACGCTGTTCTTCCAACTGAGGTGCCAACACCGCGCTCAAATACGGATTCATATATTGAGTAGCGATGCCTGTGGGGCCGGTCGTGGTAGTACCCGTGGTGCCGTCTGCGGAAGGAAGAGTAGGTGCACCTGATGCAGAAAACGATTTTCCTAAGTTACTAGGAAAGTCCAAATTACCTAAACCTTGGAAATACTTCTGTTGCAGCCCAGACTGCCCCGCTGTAAGCGGACCTTGGTAAGTTTGGTACGGCTGCTGCGAAAGCGCTTCTGCTTCCCCAAGCATCTTCGTAACATAAGGCCCTGCCCAATTGGCCAGCGACTCAGACTTACCGGTTAACTTCCCAACGTTGGGGTCGGGAGCAAGAGTGGCGGGAGGAACGGTTGCCATGATGTGTCCTTACTTAGGAAGATATTTATCTGCTTTGGAATCGGTTCCCCTACCAGCAGCTTTGCGTGCACGGTGCACGCGGTCCAGCATGGCGTACAACTTACGTGCGCCAGCTTCAGAAGAACCGTTACCGATTTCAGATACGGTGCGAGCGTCGATAACAAATTCACCGTCTGCTAGACGTGCGGGTTGGCCAGAGCCATCAAATTGAGCGTCAATGGAATCAGATACACCATCCCCAGGTCCACGCAGGAATCTACCACCACCGGCCATTCCCGTCATGATGCCTCCACGAGCCGCACCGCCCGTGCCGTGAACAGAGTCGTCAGAGTTACCAGCGCCGCCAGCACCAGCGCTAGAAGTAGGTGCAGGGGTGGCAGTAGGTGCAGAAGTAGTAGCAGGTGCGGTAGGTGCAGGAGTTGCCTCTAAATACCGCATGGGCGTGAAGTATGTGATACCACCTTGTCCTGGGCGATAACCGGTAGGTCGTTGTTGGGCAATTGGTGTTTGTTCCCTGGACGCTGTATACGTTGGGATGCCACCAGAATAGCCCGCGTATCCAGAACTCCCGCTATTGTCAAAAAGCTTGTTTAGTAGTGAACTTACGCCCCCTGCGGCCACGATAGAGCCAGCTTTTCCAAACGGCGAAGTTCCTGCAAACAGCTTAGAAATATCTGACCAACCAAGGTTTCCAATGCCAGAAGTGATTCGGCTCCAAAAATCTGTGGAGCTTTCTCCTGAGCCAGTTGAGGTGTCTGAATCATCTTCCCACTGCTGTGTTGCCTCATTCCATATCAACATGGCTAACCTCGTTTAAGTATGTCTAGCAAATCATCCCCACTCGTCGGGGATTCAGCTTGTGCCAAAAGTTGTTGCAAATACGCTTCCGCTGGATTTTCCTTTGTTTCTTCCTTTGCGGCAACCTCTTCTAGCAATTGTTCAGGCTCTGCACCGGGGCGCGTAACACTCAACGGCTTGTACGTATCCGCCGCTACCGTGCCTTCTTTGGTGAGTTTTTGCTTTTTAGAGCCAAATTCTTTGCCGTAGTAGAAAACTTTAGCCAACGCAGGGACACCCAGATCCATCGCTGCTTGCTGTGCTTGTGGCCAAGACATCTGCGGAGCCGCTGTAGGGCGTGGTGACGGTGCAAATGTAGGCCTTACCGTTGGGGCAGGGGTAGGCGACGCCGAAGGCGCAGGAGGTGGCGGCGGTGGCGGTGGTGGCGGTGGCTCCGGCGAAGGAGGGGGTGGCTCCGGCGCAGGAGGTGGCGGAGGAGGTGGAGGGGGCGGTGGCGGCTCCGGCGCAGGAGGTGGCGGAGGAGGTGGAGGGGGCGGTGGTGGCTCCGGCGCAGGTGCAGGTGCTGGCTCGGGCGCAGGTGCTGGCTCGGGCGCAGGTGCGGGTTCAGGCGCAGGTGCGGGTTCAGGCGCAGGGGCAGGTGCGGGCGCAGGTGCGGGTTCAGGCGCAGGTGCTGGCTCGGGCGCAGGGGCAGGTGCGGGTTCAGGCGCAAACGTCGGCCTAGGTGCTGGTGCAGGCTCGGGCGCAGGTGCTGGCTCGGGCGCAGGTGCGGGTTCAGGCGCAGGGGCAGGTTCAGGCGCAGGTTCAGGCGCAGGTGCGGGTTCAGGCTCGGGCGCAGGTGCGGGTTTAGGCGCTGGTGGAGGCTTGGGTGCTGGCTCGGGTGCTGGCTCGGGTGCTGGTGGAGGCTCGTAAACCGGTTCATTCGCCGGATCTTCCGGCCGATATGGGTCGTTAGCCGGATATTGATCAGGGGAAACTACAGGCACCGTGGGTACAACTACTGGCGCAGGTGCTGGCTCGGGTGCTGGTGCGGGTTTTGGAAGTGCAGCACCACCAGAGGGTGCGGGATACCGTGCAAGTAACCGTGCAAGCTCATCACCGGTATCTGGGGTTTCACCACCTAGGAATCCCGCAACAGGGGCAGCGACAATCCCGGCAGACACAAGCGATGCAAGTAAGCGCTGCGCCAGGGGGTTGCTGGACTGCACCAATGTTTGCACAAACTGTGGATTGTTAGCTGCAAACCGCGCTGCTGCCGGAGCAAGATACTCCACCGCACCGGGAATTACACGCGCAAAAGCCACCGCCGCAGCAGGAAGACCCGCTACATCTATAGACTGCGAAGACAAACCTTGCGCCAAGAAACGCTCAAGAGCCTCATCTGACTCCGGTGCAAGGGCTAAGTCGATGTTAGGATTGCTAAAGTCCGGTGCCCCCGCAGCGACTTGGTTTACTCGGGCAAACGCTTGGTTTATTTCATTTAAACCCGGAGCCGCATCTGCTTGCACCTTGTCCGACGCTTTCTGCGCAGCGTCTATGGCACTTGAGGCCTGACCAGAAAACTGCCCAAACGCATTGGCAATAGCACTGGCATTACCTGACTGGATAGCCTCAGCAAGACTGACCGCGCTACCCGCTAATTTGGTTTCGGCGCTGTTGCTAAGCTGCCCTGCAAGGGAGAGCGCTAGGCCGTAGTTACCTTTCTTATACGCATCGACGATGGAGCCAGCCGTGACAGCATCGTTCAAGGTATACCCGGTGTCGCCTAGGGTAATCCCTGCAAACTGCTTACCTATATCCGTGTTGGCCAGCGCCGATACGACACCAAGGTAGTTACCCGTTTTGATTGCATTGGCAAAGTTCAGCGCGGTGCTGATGTTAGACATGCCGGGAACGCCAAACCCCGAACCTGCACCGACAAGAGAGCTGATGCCGCCAAAGATGTCACCCTGTGCAAGTGCACGTCCACCCTGAATGGCTTGAACAAACGGTGCGATTCCTGGGAACGCGAACGACATTATGGAGGCTACGTTACCCAGGAAGTCCCCAAAAGATGCCTTTGTGACATCGAGCAGGGGATTAAATGTGTAATTGACCAACTCCCCTTTTGGATTAAGCGTAAGTAAATACCCTGTGGGGGTCTGAACTTTTTTCCATCCGGTCAAATCGGCAGTGTTTGCATCTTCAATTCCAAGGCTCTTGTACATGTCCTTGGCTTTATTGGTAGCCCACTGATACCGCAAAAACTCGGGGTAGTACGGAGCCGAAAACGGGTTATCACTGCTCTTCATGTACTCAACGATAGAACGCTGATACATGTTGTTCAGATCAGAGTACGTATTCCCTTTGTCGTCTGTCTTTGACGTATCCGCAATGCCAAACGTATACCCGTACCTATATAAATCAGGCACCGGGGGCATTGTCGGCGCGGGCGCGGACGTGGGCGTAGGCGTAGGCGCTGGGGTAAACGTAGGCGCTGGGGTAAACGTGGGTGCAGGAGTGGGCGCTTCCGTTGGAGTTGGCGTAGGCGCAAACGTGGGTGCCGGGGACGTAATTGGTTCTGGAGTCGGTGATACCACGTCCTCTCCAGTAAGAGATAACGTGGGGTCAAAAGTTGGCCTTGGCGTGGGCGCAGGGGTATACGTCGGAGCCGGAGTGGAGGCAAATGTGGGCGCAGGGGTATACGTCGGAGCCGGAGTCGGCGCAAACGTAGGCATGGGGGTGAAGGTCGGCGCGGGGGTGGGCGCAACGGTCGGTGCGTATGTAGGCGCAGGGGTGTATGTGGGGCTAGGAGAATTGATAATGTCCAGCAACGATGCGTCGTCTGTTAACTCCTGATCCAGGGAAAGCGGGTCACGACCTGCCATGATTTACGCCGTCAAATCCCAGAAGGACAGTGAACCCACCGCATCTCCAGTGGTTGCACCGGACACGGTTCTGATTTGGATGGTGATGATGTCTGACACACCAGCCAAAGACATCCCAG
>Ga0208783_10000940_pt1 | contig 17716 bp, 19 predicted proteins | sample DEB19_08_DNA_2_FD_184529 | JGI IMG/M metagenome (GOLD analysis project Ga0208783, IMG submission 184529) | Aqueous microbial communities from the Delaware River and Bay under freshwater to marine salinity gradient to study organic matter... | ecosystem: Environmental > Aquatic > Marine >...
CCCACAGCATCAGGCCGCTTCCTTCTGCTCGTCGCTCGCGATGTGCCCGTCGACGAAGCGGATGATGCGGTGCGCGTGGGCCGCCATGTCGGGCTCGTGCGTCACCATCACCACGGTGATGCCGCGCTCCTCGTTGAGGCGCGCGATCAGCTCCATGATCTCCTGGCTCCTGGCCGAGTCGAGGTTGCCCGTGGGCTCGTCGGCGAGCAGCAGGAGGGGGTCGGTCACGATGGCGCGGGCAATCGCCACGCGCTGCTGCTGGCCGCCGGAAAGCTCGCCCGGCGTGTGGTGCTCGCGGCCATCGAGGCCCACCAGGTGCAGGGCTTCCATCGCCCGTTCGCGCCGCTCGTGGCGGCCCATGCCGCGATAGATCAGCGGCAGTTCCACGTTCTCGATCGCCGTGGTGCGGTTCAGCAGGTTGAAGCCCTGGAACACGAAGCCGATGAAGTTGCGCCGCAGCAGCGCGCGCTGGTCCTGGGTCAGGCCGTTCACCTCGACGCCGAGGAACCTGAAGCTGCCGCCGGTCGGCCGGTCGAGGCAGCCGATGATGTTCATGGCGGTGGACTTGCCCGAGCCCGAAGGCCCCATGATGGCGATGAACTCGCCCCGGCCTATGGTGAGGTCGACGCCCGCCAGCGCGCGCACCAGCCCGCCGCCCTCGCCATAGAAGCGCGCGACGCCGGTGAAGGAAACGAGCGGCGCGTCGCCGGTCATGGCCCGCCGGCCTTGGTGGCGATGATCACCTGCTGCCCGGCCGTGATGTCGCCCGAAAGAATCTCCGTGTCCTTGCCGTCGGAGACTCCCACATGCACCGTTATCGCCTTCGGTGCGTTGCGTTCCAGCACATAGAGCGTGCGCGTGCCATCGGCGGCGGGTGCCGTGTTCTTCACCGCAGGCGGCATCCGCGGAATGAACAGGTTCATCACGCTGAAGCCTTGCGCCTTCTGCTCCTTGGGCGGGCTGAAGCGCAGCGCCGCGTTGGGCACCGCCAGTGCATCGGGCACTTCCTTCACCACGATCTGGGCGGTCGCCGTCATGCCGGGGCGCAGCAGCAGTTCGTTGTTGTCCACCGTCAGCACCGCCTTGTAGGTGACCACGTTGTCCGTCACCTTCGGCGAATACTCGATGGTGTCGATCACCGCCGGGAAGCTCTTGCCGGGATAGGCGTCGACGCGGAACGTTGCCTTCTGGCCTTCCTTCACGGCGCCGATGTCGGCTTCGTCCACGTCGGCCTCGAGCTGCATGTGGGTCAGGTCCTCGGCCAGCGTGAACAGCACCGGCGCCTGGAAGGACGAGGCCACCGTCTGCCCCGGCTCCGCGTCGCGCTTCAGCACGATGCCATCGACGGGCGAGAGGATGCGCGTCTTGGTGAGGTCCGTCTCGGTCATCACCGTGCTGGCCCTGGCCACGGCGATGTCGGCCTCGGCCGCCACCACGCCCGCCTCCGCGCGCGATTGCGCGGCGCGCGCGGTGTCCAGTTCCTGGGTGGAGGAAACGCCGCGGCTGGTCAGCTTTTCGGCGCGCTGGTAGAGGAGCTGCTTCTCCAGCAGCGTCGCCCTGGCATCGGCGAGGCGCGCCTCCGACGCCATCAACGCCGCGCGGTCGCGGGCGAGTTCGGCCTGCAGCCGTTCGGTGTCGAGCTCGGCCAGCACGTCGCCCTTCTTCACCACGCTGTTGGCCTTGACGTTCACCGTCCGGATCACGCCGGAGCGCTCGCTCGAGACTTCAACTTCGGTGGTGGGCTGGATGTTGCCGGTGGCCTGCACCCGCACCACGATGGGCTTTCTCTCGACCGGCGCCGTTTCATAGCTGATGGCCTTGCCGTTCGTCTGGCCGTGCGGCACCCACCAGGCAATGCCTGCGAGAGCCAGTCCCAGCAGCGACAGCCAGGTCAGGCGGCGGCCCCATCTGCGGCGGCGCCCCTTGCGGTCGCGCCCCAGCATGGCCTCGATCTCGGCGGGGCCGGGTGGTGTCTGAATGTTCATCTGGTCCAATACTCTGTCCGGGTGCAATGACTAGACGGGAATGACGGCGCAAATCCGGCACTCCGGATTTCCAATCCCTGCAACGCCTGATATGACCCCACCATGACCGATATCAAGTTCGAAAAGTCCCCCGACGGCACCCCCATCGCCTTCCGGGAGGACGGAAAGGACGATCTGGGCCGCTGCGGTTTCGTCTGGCTGGGTGGTTACAAGTCCGACATGGAAGGCTCCAAGGCCGAGGCGCTGGCGGCGCTGGCGCGCGAAACCCGCAGGCCCTCGCTGCGCTTCGACTATTCCGGCCATGGCGCCTCGGGCGGGCTGTTCGTCGATGGCACGATCTCGAAGTGGCTGGAACAATCAGCCCACATGCTGCTCACCCACGGCAAGGGTCCGCGCATCCTCGTGGGGTCTTCCATGGGCGGCTGGCTTACCCTGCTGCTTTATCGCCTCCTGCAGCAGGCCGATCCGGCCGTCGCCCAGCGGATCCGCGGCCTCGTGCTGCTTGCCCCGGCAGTGGATATGACGTTTGACCTGATGTGGGCGCAGTTCCCGGATGAGGCGCGCCGGGAACTGAACGAGAAGGGCGTGTGGATGCGCCCCTCGGCCTATGGCGAACCCTATGCCATCACCCGGCGGCTGATCGAGGATGGCCGCAGGCACCTGATGCTGGAGGAGGGGCTCGACGTCCAGTGCCCCGTGCGCATCCTGCAGGGCGAAGAGGACACGGACGTTCCGGCCACCCACGCCATCAAGGTCTTTGGATGCCTGCGCGGAGCCGATATCACGCTCACCCTCATCAAGGGCGGCGACCACCGCCTCTCGACGCCGGGCAACCTCGCGCTGCTGCGTGAAACGGTGCTGCGCCTGGCGGAAAGGTCGGAAGGGATCAGCGTCTGAGGCCCTTCGCCAGTTCGGCCAGCCCCTCGCGATAGGTCGGGTAGCTCAGCTTCACGCCCAGTTCCTGCACGATGCGGTCATTCGAGACGCGCTTCGAGTCGGCGTAGAAGCTCCTCGCCATGGGCGACAGGGAGGCCTCCTCGAAGGGCACGTCCGGCGGCACCGGCAGGCCCAGCAGCTTCGCGCCATGTTCCACCACGTCCTGCGGCGGGCAGGCTGCGTCGTCGCATACATTGTAGGCGCGCCCCGGATGCGGGTGCGCGATCGAGGCTTCCAGCGTGTTGGCGATGTCCGCCACATGGATGCGGCTGAAGATCTGGCCCTCCTTGATGACCCGCTTCGCCGTGCCGTCAAGCAGCGAGAGGAGCTGGTTGCGCCCCGGCCCATAGATGCCGGCGAGGCGGAAGATCATTACCGGCAGTCCATTGCCGCGCCATTGGTCGAGCCACTGCGTCTCGGCCAGCAGCCGCTTGTGCCCGCGCTCCGTGTTGGGGGTGAGGGGCGTGTCTTCCGTCACCAGGCCACCGCCATGGTCGCCATAGACGCCCGTGGTGGAAAGATAGGCCACCCAATTGAACTGCCGCGCCCGACGCGCGAAGTCGCTGGCGTGCTGGCGCAGCACCGGGTCGCCGTCGTCGCCGGGCGGCGCTGAGTCCACCACATGCGTCACGCCTTCGAGGGCGCCGTCCGGCAGGGGCTTCGAACCGTCGAACACGAAACCGCGATAACCCCTGGCGCGGATCGCCGCCGCACCTGCCTCGCTGCGGCTCGTCGCCGAAACGGTCCAGCCCTGCTGGGCCAGCCGCTCCGCCAGTGCCCGCGCGGAAAATCCGAGACCGAAGAAGAGAATGTGGTTCATGCCGTCTCCCACTCGCGGCGGACCTGCGCATCCGTCTCGCTGTTCATGCGCTGGTTACGCAGCGCCGCGAAGTCCGGTTTGGCCAGCAGCCGCGCCAGCGCCCACACCGCCATGGCGCGCACTGTCGGGGCCGGGTCTGCGAGCAGCGTCGTCACCTGCGGCACCAGGGCGTGTTCGCCGCTGTTTCCCGCCGCGATCAGCACGTTGCGGATGAACCGGTCGCGCCCGATGCGCTTGACGGCCGAGACGGTGAACAGCGCCCGGAACGCGGCATCGTCGAGTGCCAGCAGATCGGCCAGCCGCGGCGCCGTCAGTTCGGCGCGGGCCACCAGCTTGGCCTCGCGCGCGGCCTGCGCGAACTTGTTCCATGGGCAGGCGGCGAGGCAGTCGTCGCAGCCATAGATGCGGTTGCCCATGGCCGGCCGGAATTCGGCGTCGATATGCCCGTCATGCTCGATGGTGAGATAGGAAATGCAGCGCCGCGCATCGAGCTGGTAGGGTGCCGGGAAGGCCCCGGTGGGGCACACGTCGAGGCAGGCGCGGCAGGTGCCACAATGGTCTTCCTCGGCCGCATCGGGTTCGATCTCGGCCTCGGTGAAGATCGTGCCGATGAAGAACCATGAGCCGATGTCGCGCGACACGAGGTTGGTGTGCTTGCCCTGCCAGCCCAGCCCTGCCTTCTGCGCCAGCGGCTTTTCCATCAGCGGCGCGGTGTCGATGAACACCTTCACCTCGGCCTTGGTGCGGTGCTTCAGCCATTGGGCGATGCGCTTCAGCTTGCCCTTCACAAGGGTGTGGTAGTCGCGGTTCAGCGCATAGAACGAGATCACGCCGGAGCCCTTGTCCCGCAGCCGTTCGAAGGGGTCGAGGTCCTGGCCATAGTTCTGCGCCAGCACGATCGCGGTGCGCGCCTCGGGCCACAGCACCAGCGGGTCGGCGCGGCGCGCTTCCGTTTCGGCCATCCACGCCATGCTGGCATTGCGCCCCTCGGCGATGAACAGGCGCAGCCGCTCCGCCTGCCGCGGGTCGGGTGAGAGCGTGACGATGCGCGCCGCGCTGAAGCCTTCGCCCGTGGCTCTCCGGCTGATCTCCTGGCGGAGCGTGCTCACGTCAGAAGTCGAGGTCGGCGTAATGCGCGCCCGGCGCCATGCCGCGGATCGTGTCGGCCAGCAGCGGCCGGAAGGAGGGGCGTGACTTCACCCGCTGGTACCAGCCCTTGGCGATAGGATAATCCGCCCACGGAATGTCGCCGAAATAGTCGACGGCCGAGATGTGCCCCGCCGCCGCAAGGTCGGCGATGGACAGATCCTCGCCTGCCAGCCACACCCGGTGGTCGACGAGATGCGAGATGTAGTCGAGGTGGTCGCGCAGCCGCGCCATGGCCTGGCGCACGCGCCCCGTGTCCGGCCCGCCGCCGCCCGCCTGCCGCGGCAGGAAGCGGCGGATCACCTTTTCCGTCAGCAGCGGCTCGGAGACTTCCGCATAGAACTTGCCGTCGAACCAGCCCGCCAGCCGGCGCACTTCGGCGCGCTCGAAGGCATCGCCGGGGATCAGCGGCGTCTGCGCCGACTTCGTCTCCTCCAGGTATTCGGTGATCGCTTCGATGCCGGAGAGCGCGGTCGAGGCGTCCTCGAGATAGACCGGCAGCGTGCCCGCCGGGTTGAGCTCGAAGATGTCCGGCATCGGTTCCCACGGCTCCTCGTCGATCAATTCTACCGGCACGCCATACTCCGCCAGGGCGAGGCGCAACCTGCGGCTGAATGGATCAAGCGTAAAGTGGATGAGGGCAGGCATGTTAGGATGAACTTAACCCTGTCATTGGCAACTCTGGACATCGAGCGAAACAAAAGCCGCATTTGCCCGCAATGTTGCGCGCGTATAAAACGCGCGCGGCCCCCGCGGCAAGAAAATCCGATCTGACCACCCAGCACTGCCCAACGCCACAAGCCCAGAGTTGCCATAAATGCTCATCCTCCAGATTATCGTGCTGGCGCTCATCCAGGGCATCACCGAATTCCTTCCCATCTCCTCCTCGGGCCACCTGCTGCTGGTGCCGGCCATCACCGGCTGGCCGGACCAGGGCGTGCTGACCGACGTCATGGTCCACATGGGCTCCTTCCTCGCGGTCGTCGTCTACTTCTGGAAGGATTGCGTAAACCTGCTCATGGGCCTTCTCGACATGGCGCGTGGCCGCGCCAACGCCTGGGGTCGGCTTGCGCTGCTGCTGATCCTCGGCACCATCCCCGCCGTCGTGGCGGGCGTCATCCTCGACAAGCTGGGCTTCATGGACCTGGTGCGTCAGATGCCGGTGATCGTGGCGTGGAACGCCATCATCTTCGGCATCCTGCTCTATGTGTGCGACCGCTTCGGCCTGTCGGAACGGCGCATGTCCGACATGACCTGGGTGCCCGCCCTCATCATCGGCCTGGCGCAGGCCGTGGCCATCATCCCCGGTGTCAGCCGCTCCGGCATCACCATGACGGCGGCGCGTGCGCTGGGCTTCGAGCGGCCGGAGGCGGCGCGCTTCGCGTTCCTGCTCGGCATTCCGGCCATTGCCGGGGCAGGCGTGCTGAAGCTGGGCGAGGCGGCGCATTCCGGCGCCACCATCAGCTTCGGCATGATCCTGACGATGATCCTGACCTTCTTCGTGGCGCTCGGCACCATCACGGTGCTGATGAAGCTCGTCCGCCACATGAGCTTCCTGCCCTTCGCTGTCTATCGCGTGGCGCTGGGCGTGATCCTGCTCGTGGTGATCTACTCCGGAATTCCCCTGGGCGCGGTGAACTGACCGGCCTTGCGGTAGCGGTAGAGATAGCCCGGAACGATCCCCTCGATCCCCTGCGGCGTGACGCCCAGCCCCTCGAGTGTCCTCTGCTCGCGCCGCGCCTCCTCGCTCACCACATTGTCGTGGCGCAGCATTTCCACCTGGTCGGTGGTCAGCATCGGGTTGGGCATCAGGCCCATCAGGGCGGCCTGCACCCTGGCGATGCCCCAGGGCAGCGGCAGCAGCGCGCGGCGCCGCCCGATGGTGTCGAGGGTGAACTGCATCAGAGCCTTGAAGCTGAAGGCCTCGGGGCCGCCCAGTTCATAGGTCTTGCCATCGGCCTCGCCCGCATCGACCAGCCGGGCCACCGCCTCGCCCACGTCGCCCGCGAACACCGGCTGGAACTTCGTTTCCCCGCCGCCGATCAGCGGCAGGAAGGGCGAGAAGCGCGCCATCTCGGCGAAGCGGTTGAAGAAGCCATCCTCCGGCCCGAACACGATCGACGGCCTGAGCACGATGGCGCCGGGGAAGTTGGCCCTGGCGCGTGCCTCGCCCTCGGCCTTGCTGCGGGCATATTCGGCGCTGGAACCGGCATCGGCCCCGATTGCCGACATCTGGATGAAGACCCGGGCGCGTGCCGCCTTTGCCGCCCTGGCGCTGGCCTCGGCCCCGAACACATGCACCGCGTCGAAGCTCTGGGCGCCGGCGGAGTGCAGCACGCCTGTCAGGTTGATCACCGCGTAGGCGCCCTCGCAGGCCGCGGCCAGCGAGGCAGGGAAGCGGATGTTGGCCTGCACGGCCATGATCTGTCCGGTGTTGCCGAGGGGCTGCAGGTGGCCCGCGAGGTCGGGCCTGCGGCAAGCCACGCGGATGCGATAGCCGCGCCGCGCCAGAGCCCGGACGATGTGCCGCCCCACGAAACCCGAACCGCCGATGATGGTGATGAGTCTGTCGGAAGGCTGAACGAGCACGGAGGTCACCCCTGATTTTCGGTTGTGCGGCGCCTTTTAACGCCGCGCCCCCACGGATGCAAAGGCCAAGACGAAACTCTCCGCAGGACTGCGGTTGACAGCCGCTCCGGGCGTCTCTAAGAGACGCCTCGCCTGCCCAGATGGCGGAATTGGTAGACGCACTAGTTTCAGGTACTAGCGCTGAGAGGCGTGCAGGTTCGAGTCCTGTTCTGGGCACCATTATTTATCGTTGAGTGACGGCGGGACCCTCCGATGGCAATCAAGCTTTACAAGGGCGACCTGCCTCCGGGTCTGGATTTCGGGAACGCCGTCGCCGTCGACACGGAAACGCTCGGCCTCGTGCCTCGCCGTGACAAGCTGTGCCTTGTCCAGCTCTCGGCTGGCGATGGCAACGCCCACCTCGTGCAGCTCGACCGCACCAGCTACGACGCGCCGAACCTCAAGGCGCTGTTCACCAACCCCGCCGTCACCAAGATCTTCCATTACGCCCGCTTCGACGTGGCGGTGATCAAGTATTATCTCGGCGTCGATACCGCGCCCCTCTACTGCACCAAGATCGCCTCCAAGCTCACCCGCACCTACACCGACCGCCACGGCCTGAAGGACCTCGTGAAGGAGCTCCTCGGAATCGAGCTCAACAAGCAGCAGCAGAGCTCGGACTGGGGTGCCCACATGCTGTCCGACCCGCAGAAGCAATATGCCGCGCAGGACGTGCTGTACCTGCACGAGCTGAAGTCCCGCCTCGACAATATGCTCTCGCGTGAGGGCCGGGAGGCGGTGGCGAGGGCCTGCTTCGACTTCATCCCCACGCGCGCCGCCCTCGATCTCTCGGGCTGGACCGAGGAAGATGTCTTCGCCCACTAGAGCTGCCCGCAAGGCCATCCGGGCCGCCACGCTGTCCCGCCTGCTGAGCTGGCTGGCAGCCGCCATCGGCATCGGCTTCATTGTCACGTTCCTGGCGCAGGCCGGGCTGTTCGAGTCGCTCCTTCCCGGGGGTTCCCAGCCGCCCCAGTCGCTCCAGCCCGCCGTGGAGCCGGATCGCATCACCTCCGGCGTCTCCACCGTCAACGGCATCGACAACGAAAAGCAGCCCTATGAGGTCACCGCGAAGCGCGGCTGGCAGGATGGCGCCACGCCCAATCTCGTCCACCTCGAGGAGCCGGTCGGCCAGTTCCGCCGCGCCAGCGGGACGAAATATTCCATCACCGGCGCCACCGGCTTGTATGATACCAAGACCAAGTTGCTGGACCTCGAAGGCCAGGTGGTTCTGGAACAGGAAGGCCGTTTCACCGCCCGGATGGACAAGGCCTCGATCGCCGTCAATGAAAAGAAGCTGACCGCCGACACGGCCGTGAAGGCCAGTTTCGCCTCTGGCACGGTCGATGCCAACGGCATGCAAATAACCGATGACGGTGCCCGAATTCTGTTCTTGAATGGCGTCAAGGCGCGGTTCACCGCGTCAGAGGGCAAGGGAGACGTGAATCCATGACTTTGAGGCTCGCCGCCTGCACTGCGGCATTGTTCCTGATGGCGGCCATGCCGGCCCTCGCGCAGGAGGCGGATGCCACCGCCCCGGCCGCCAAGGCCGATGCGAAGACCGATGCCAAGGCCAAGGACGCCAAGGCCAAGGACAACACCCCGGTGGATATCCTGGCCAACGAGATGGAAATTCTCGACAAGGACAAGAAGGCCGTCTTCCGCGGCGCGGTGGATGCCACCAAGGGCACCACCAACATCAAGTCCGACACGCTCACCGTCACTTATGCCGACGTCAAGCAGCCCGACGGCACCACCAAGACGGACGCCACCGACATCGACGCCGAGGGCAACGTGACCATCACCACGCCCAAGGAGGTCATCACCGGCGACTGGGCCAAGTACGATCCCCAGACCGAGAAGCTCACGGTGGGCGGCAAGGTGAAGCTCGTCCAGGGCACCACGGTGCTTCAGGGCAACCAGCTCGTCGCCGACCTCAAGACCAACCGGACCCAGATGACGGGCGGGCGCGTCAAGGGCAGCTTCCTTCCCAAATGAACTGCCTTATCCAAAATTAACCTCTTTGGTGGACACTGACTTGGCGCGTGACGAAAACGCAGTGACAGACAGGCAGGCAAAGGCAATGGCGCCCCGGCGGGCACAGATTCCGCAGACGGACGCAGGCGCCTCGGCCTTCCACAAGCGTCCGGGCCTCGTCGTCGAAGGGCTGAGGAAGTCCTACAAGCGGCGGCCCGTGGTGCGCGACGTGTCACTGTCCGTCAGGCGCGGTGAAGCTGTGGGACTTCTTGGACCCAATGGCGCCGGCAAGACCACGGTTTTCTACATGATCACCGGGCTCATTGCCGCCGACAGCGGCCGGATCAGCCTCGACGGCGCCGATATCACCCATTTGCCCATGTACCGCCGGGCGCGGCTGGGCATCGGGTACCTGGCGCAGGAAAGCTCGATCTTCCGCGGCCTCACGGTCGAGGAAAACATTCGCGCCGTGCTGGAGCTGACCGAGGGCTCGAAGCAGAAGCGCGAAGAGAAGTTGCGTGAGTTGCTTGATGAGTTCTCCATCGCCCATATCCGGAATTCGCCGTCTGTTGCACTCTCTGGCGGCGAGCGTCGCCGCGTGGAAATCGCCCGCGCCCTCGCAACCGACCCCGAGTTCATGCTCCTCGACGAACCCTTTGCCGGAATTGACCCGATTGCGATCGGTGATATTCGCCGCCTGGTGCGACAGCTCACCTCTCGGGGAATCGGGGTGCTTGTTACGGATCACAACGTCCGCGAAACCCTCGAGCTCATCGACAAGGCCCTCATCATCCATGAGGGCCAGGTCCTGACCGAGGGCACGCCACAGGAGATCGTCTCCCATCCGGACGTCCGGCGCTATTACCTTGGCGCCGATTTCACCCTGTAAGGGGGCGCGCGCGCCATGGCGCTGAACCAGCGGCTTGAACTGCGCCAGGGCCAGTCCCTGGTGATGACGCCGCAACTGCAGCAGGCCATCAAGCTGCTGCAGATGTCCAACATGGAACTTCAGGCCTTCGTCGACCAGGAGCTGGAACGCAACCCGCTGCTCGAGCGCGACGAGCGTCCCGAAGTCCAGAAGCCCGCCGCCGAGGCGCCCGAGGTGCAGGCCGACATGGTCAGCGCCCTCGCGTCCAATACCGGCGCCGAGGAACGGCTGCGCACCCTCGATACCGAGCTCGAGAACGTCTATACGCATGAAGCCCGCGCCGATGCGGCAAACCGCGAGCAGGCTGGTCCGCCGCCCGATTCCGGCTGGTCCTCGCTCCGCCCGCAAGGTGCCCTGTCGCTCGACGCCGACGGACTGGATTTCGACGCAACGCTCACCCGCCAGCCCACCCTTGCCGATCACCTCACCGGCCAGATGCACATGGTGCTCACCGGCCCGGCAGAACAGCTGATCGGCCAGCACCTGATCGGCAGCCTCAACGAGGCGGGTTACCTCACCTCGGACGTGGCCTCCATGGCCGAGACGCTCGGCGCCACCGTGCCTCATGTCGAGGCCGTGCTGGCCAAGCTGCAGACCTGCGACCCGGCCGGCGTCTTCGCGCGTGACCTTCAGGAGTGCCTCGGCCTGCAGCTCAGGGAGCGTGACCGTTTCGACCCCGCCATGGCCATCCTCGTCGCCCATCTCGACCTCGTGGCCAGGCGCGACTACGCGGCGCTCAAGGTCCTGTGCCGGGTCGACCTCGACGACCTGAAGGACATGGTGGCCGAACTCCGCGCGCTGGACCCGAAGCCCGGCCATGCCTTCGGCGCCGAACCCGTCCAGCCGGTGATCCCGGACGTCATCGTGCGTCCTTCTCCGGAGGGCGCATGGATCGTCGAACTCAACACCGAAACATTGCCGCGCGTCCTCATCAACAACCAGTACCTCGCCCGCGTGTCGGCCACCGCCCAGCGCAACGAGGACAAGGTCTATCTCTCCGAATGCCAGGCCAATGCCACCTGGCTGGTGAAGAGCCTCGACCAGCGCGCCAAGACCATTCTCAAGGTTGCCCGCGAGATCGTCCGCCAGCAGGATTCCTTCCTCCTGCTCGGCGTCCAGCACCTCCGGCCGCTGAACCTGCGCACCGTGGCCGACGCGATCGAGATGCATGAGTCGACGGTGAGCCGCGTCACCTCCAACAAGTACATGGCTACGCCGCGCGGCATCTTCGAGTTGAAGTATTTCTTCACCACCGCCATCGCCTCGTCCGAATCGGATGGCGATGCCCACTCGGCGGAAGCCGTCCGCCATCGCATCCGGGAGTTGATCGCGGCGGAAGGCGGGGATGTGCTGTCGGACGACACGATCGTCGACAGGTTGAAGGCATCAGGCATCGACATTGCCCGCCGCACAGTCGCCAAATACAGGGAAAGTCTCGGCATTCCGTCCTCCGTACAGCGCCGCCGGGAGGCTCGGGTCCAGTCGGCCCGATAGGGTTTGACGGGGCCTCCGCCCTCGACTAGGTTCCGCCCGCTTCGCAAGGCCGCCTGATCCGAGGGGTCCGGCCCGGGGAAGATGAGCGAAGCAACGCAACCGCGTTTCTTGGGGCCGGGACAGGCCAGTTGACGTGTCAGGCAAACGCGCCCATGTGTATGAGCAGGGCGATGCAGGGATATTTGCGACGACCATGCAGATCAAAGTCACTGGTAAGAACCTCGATGTCGGCGATGCCTTGCGTGAGCACATCGAGACTCGTCTCGGCCTCCTCCAGCAGAAGTACTTCGACGGCACCGTCCACGCCACCGTGACGGTGGAGAAGCAGCGCAGTTTTTTCATCACCGACTGTGCGCTGCACCTCGCCACCGGCCTCGTGCTGCAGGCCGAAGGCAAGGGCGCCGAAGCGCATCCGAGCTTCGACGAGGCCGCCGCCCATCTTGAAAAGCAGCTCCGCCGCTACAAGCAGCGCCTGAAGGACCACCACCGCAAGCGCCACGAGCCGGTGCGCCATTTCGAAGCCCAGAGCTATGTGATCGAGCCGCAGACGGACGAGCACGACGGCCAGGGCGAGAACCCCGCCGTCGTCGCCGAGACGGACCTCAGGCTGCCGGAACTCTCCGTGGGCGAGGCGGTCATGCAGCTTGACATATCCACCCAGCCGTTCCTGCTGTTCCGCAACGGCGGCCACGGCGGGCTCAATCTCGTCTACCGGCGCCCGGACGGCAATATCGGCTGGGTCGATCCCAAGCCGAAGACCTGACCGCGCGACCTCCACGGGAACCTGACCCGAATGAACCTCGATTCCCTGATCGACAAGCAGTCTGTCCTGGCCAGCCTCAAGGCGCCGAACAAGAAGCAGCTGCTGCAGGAACTCTCCCAGTCGCTGGCCACCCAGGTGGCCATCGACCACCGCGTCATCTTCGAAACGCTGCTGAAACGCGAGAAGCTGGGTTCCACCGGCATCGGCCAGGGCATTGCCATCCCGCATGGCAAGCTGCCGTCGATCTCGCGGGTCTATGGCCTGTTCGCCAGGCTCGCCCAGCCCGTGGATTTCGACTCGGTCGATGGCCAGCCCGTCGACCTCGTCTTCGTGCTGCTGGCGCCGGAGGATGCCGGCGCCGACCACCTCAAGGCTCTGGCCAAGATCTCGCGCGTGCTGCGTGACCCTGCCATGGTGGCCAAGCTGCGCGGCACCGACGATCCGCAAGGCCTCTACGCCATCCTCACTGAACCCGCCGCTTCGAAGCCCAACGTCTCGGCGGCGTGAGCGTCAGGATCCGGCGCGGCCTTTGCCGGCGATTGCCGACGCATCGGATACAGTTCCCCCGTCTCGCCGCTGGAGGTCCCCCGTCACGCGCTCCGGCCTTGGGGCCAGGGGGAGGGGTCATCCGGGGTGGGCTTTGGCTCGCCGCCCCGGGAAATCTTTCACGATGTCAATCAGCAGAAGTAAGGCTGAAGGACATCTAGCACATCGTAGGAAAAAAGTCAATAGAAAAAATGCCACCGCCGCGGAAAAAATTCCGTAGCGGCGGTCCCGTTCAGTGCACGCTCATCGCCATCAGCTCATGTTCGAAGGCGCTGCCGAGTGCGGCCTCCTTCGAGCCTGAGATCGACACCGGGGTGCCGTCGGCGTTGTAGAGGCAGAACAGCCTAGAATCGGGCGCAACGCGCGTCTCGCCGCCCAGCAGGCGCCTGGCCTCGGCGATCTCGATCTCGCGGATGTACCCGAGGTCGCCGTCGCCCAGAAGCGCCAGGTCCTGCGGCGTGAGATCGACGGATTTCGTGATGTCCAGTTTCTTCATGTCCATTTGATCACCCTCCAATCTGAATGCGGCGGATCACCCGCCGGGGTTCGGGCCTTTCCAGCTGCAGTTCCAGCAGGCCGTGTTCCAGCCGGGCGGCTGTCACTTCCATGCCGTCCGCCAGCACGAAGGCGCGCTGGAACTGCCGCGCCGCGATGCCGCGGTGCAGGTAGGCCTTGCCGTCCTCTTCCTTCTGGCGGCCGCGGATGACCAGCTGGTTCTCCTCGACCGTCACGTCCAGCTCGTCGCGGGCGAAGCCTGCCACCGCCAGCGTGATGCGAAGCCGCTCGGCTTCGCCTTCCGCCCTGGGCAGGCGCTCGATGTTGTAGGGTGGGTAGCCGTCGCCCGCAGTCTTGGAGGCCCTGTCGAGCATCCTTTCCAGCTCGTCGAAGCCGAGCAGCAGGGGAGACGAAAAAGCGGACAGACGTGTCATTCGGTTTTGCCCTCTTAAAGCAGCAGGAGCTGGAACCCGGATCGGCATCCACAGCCACGATGCTCATATGAGAAACCTGCCCCGCAGTTTCAAGCCGCCCGGCTTGACCACAGGGCAGGGGCAGTGATTTGATCATTCGATCAAGTTTGGAATCGCCCCCGGGGGCGGGTTGTGATTAGATCGCGCAAAGTCAACACCAGGGAGACAAAGATGCTCAGACGTACGTTCATGGCCGCCGCTGCGGCCCTTGCCCTCACCGCGGGCGCAGCACTCGCGGATGATTCGAAGCCCGCCATCGTCTTCGACATCGGCGGCAAGTTCGACAAGTCGTTTAACGAGAGCATGTTCAACGGTGCCGAGAAGTTCAAGGCCGAGACCGGCATCGCCTATGGCGAGTTCGAAATCGCCCAGGAGGCCCAGCGCGAGCAGGCCATCCGCAACTTCGCCGACCAGGGCTACTCGCCCATCATTGCGGCGGGCTTCGCCCAGGCCGCGGCGGTCGAGAAGGTGGCCAAGGAATACCCTGACCTGAAGTTCGCCATCGTCGACATGGTCGTTGACCTGCCAAACGTGCAGTCCATCGTGTTCAAGGAAAACGAGGGTTCCTACCTGGCGGGCTTGCTTGCCGGCATGGCGTCAAAGTCGGGCAAGGTCGGCTTCGTGGGCGGCATGGACATTCCGCTCATCCGCAAATTCGGCTGCGGTTACGCGCAGGGCGTGAAGGCCGCCAGGGCCGACGCCACGATTTTCCAGAACATGACGGGCGACACCGGCGCAGCCTGGAACGACCCGGTCAAGGGCGGCGAAATCACCAAGGGCCAGATGGCCCAGGGTGCGGACGTGGTCTATGCCGCCGCCGGCGCCACGGGCCTCGGCGTGCTGCAGGCCGCGGCCGATGGCGGCGCGCTGTCGATCGGCGTCGACGCCAACCAGAACTACCTCCACCCCGGCAAGGTGCTCACCTCCATGCTGAAGCGCGTGGACGTGGCCGTCTACAACGTCATGAAGGGTGGCAATGCCGGCTTCAAGCCGGGCATCCAGGCCCTCGGCCTCGCCGAGGACGGCGTGGGCGTGGCGATGGATGACAACAACAAGCCGCTGATCACGCCGGAGATGCTGGCCGCCGTCGACAAGGCCAAGGCCGACATCATCGCCGGCACGATCAAGGTTCACGATTACACCTCCGACAACACCTGCCCCGTGCAGTAAGCCCCGTGTGAGCCGCTTGCCTTTTGGGCAGGCGGCTCCTCCTCTGCCTGCTGAAACGGGAACGGCATGACTCCCGCCATCGAACTGATCGGCATCGACAAGCACTTCGGCTCCGTCCACGCCAACAAGGACGTGTCGCTGGCCATTGCGCCCGGCTCCATCCACGGCATCATCGGCGAGAACGGCGCGGGGAAATCCACCCTCATGTCGATCCTCTTCGGCTTCTACCACGCCGACTCGGGCGAGATCCGGGTCAAGGGCAGCCCCGTGAAGATCCGTTCCTCGTCGGATGCCATCGCGCTCGGCATCGGCATGGTGCACCAGCACTTCATGCTCGTCGAACCTTTCACCGTGCTCGAAAATGTTGTGCTCGGCGCCGAAGGCGGCCGGCTCATCGGCCCGGCCCTCGCCAGGGCTCGCGCCGAACTGGTGCGCCTCGCCAACGACTATGAACTCGAGGTCGACCCGGATGCCATCGTGGGCGAACTGCCCGTCGGCCTGCAGCAGCGCGTCGAAATCCTGAAGGCGCTTTTCCGCGGCGCCGAGACGCTGATCCTCGACGAGCCCACCGGTGTGCTGACGCCGGACGAGGCCGATCACCTGTTCCGTATTCTCCGTACACTGAAGGACCAGGGTAAGACCGTCATCCTCATCACCCACAAGCTGCGCGAGATCATGGCCATCACCGACCGTGTCTCGGTCATGCGCCGCGGCGAACTCGTGGCCACGAAGGAGACGAGAGCCACCAGCGTGGAAGAACTGGCCGAGCTCATGGTCGGCCGCCACGTGCTGCTCCGCGTCGAGAAAGGGCCGTCCAATCCGGGCGAGACCGTGCTCGAGGTGAAGAACCTCACCTGGAAGGACCGCAAGGGCATCGCCCGGGTGGACAATGTCTCCTTCTCTGTGCGGAAGGGCGAGATCGTCGGCATCGCCGGAGTCTCCGGCAACGGCCAGTCGGAACTCCTCGACGTGATCGCGGGGATCACGCGCCCCACTTCGGGCCAGGTGATCTTTGAAGGCAAGGATATCGGCATGCTGGGCGACCCGCGCCATGTGCGCGCCGAAGGTCTTGCCCATGTGCCTGAAGACCGCCAGCACCGCGGCCTCATCGGCAGCTTCGATGCCGCCGAGAGCGCCATCCTCGGCTGGCACCACCTCGACTCGCTGGGCAAGGGCTTCCGCCTCGACCGCGACAAGGTGCTGGCTCGCGCCCGCACCGAAATGGAGGAGTTCGACGTCCGCCCGCCGGACCCGTTCCTCAAGTCTTCCAAATTCTCGGGCGGCAACCAGCAGAAGCTGATCATCGCCCGCGAGATCAAGTCCAACCCCGATCTGCTGATCGTCGGCCAGCCGACGCGCGGCGTGGACATCGGGGCCATCGAATACATTCACAGGCGCATCATCCGCTTGCGCGATGAGGGAAAAGCCGTGCTCCTCGTCTCCGTCGAGCTCGATGAAATCCGCTCGCTCTCCGATCGCATCCTCGTCATGTTCGCCGGCCGCGTGATGGGCGAGCGTCCTCCGAGTGCCGGCGAACGCGAGCTTGGCCTGCTCATGGCCGGCGTTTCGAAGGATGCCGCATGATGCAGATGCGCGGCGAACTTCCGCACTGGGTCGATGTCGGTCTCATCCCCCTCATCAATCTCGCCGTGGCGCTCATCGTCTCGGGCCTTGTCGTGCTCATCATCGGCGAGAACCCGTTCGAGGCCATGTGGATCATGATCGAAGGTTCCCTCGGCTCGCTCAAGGGCTGGGGCTACATGCTCTACTATGCGACCAACTTCGTGTTCACCGGGCTTGCCGTGGCGGTGGCCTTCCATGCCGGGCTCTTCAACATCGGCGGCGAGGGACAGGCCTACATGGCAGGTGTGGGCGCGGCCACGGTAGGCCTTGGAATGGAGTGGCTGCCCTGGCCCATCCTGTTGCCGCTCGCCATCCTCGCCTCCATGGCGATGGGCGCCTTCTGGGCCTGGATACCGGGCGTGCTGCAGGCCAAGCGCGGCAGCCACATCGTGATCACCACGATCATGTTCAATTTCATCGCGGCCAGCCTCATCGGCTATCTCATCAATTACTGGTTTCGCCCGATCGGCAAGATGGCGGTGGAGAGCCGCGAGATCACGGGGGCCTACATCATGAGCGCGCGGGAAGTGGCGCGCGATTTCTTCGGTGTCAGGATCGCGTCCTCGCCGCTGAACTTCTCCGTATTTCTTGCCCTCATCGCCGCCTGGGCTGTCTGGTATCTCCTGTGGCGCACCAGGCTCGGCTATGAAATCCGCGCGCTGGGCGCCAACCCCGCCGCTGCCGTCTATGCCGGCATCCGGCCGGACCGGATCATCATCATCGCCATGGCCATTT
>Ga0208783_10000942_pt1 | contig 17704 bp, 14 predicted proteins | sample DEB19_08_DNA_2_FD_184529 | JGI IMG/M metagenome (GOLD analysis project Ga0208783, IMG submission 184529) | Aqueous microbial communities from the Delaware River and Bay under freshwater to marine salinity gradient to study organic matter... | ecosystem: Environmental > Aquatic > Marine >...
GCTCACGCCTGCCGATCCTTACGCGGGCAAGTTCCTCGGCTACCGGCTGACGAAGGGCAAGTTGAACGTGGATGTGGAATACACCATCACCGACAGCGCGGTGAAGGGCAAGAATGTCATCATGCTCGACCAGTTGACGCTTGGCGGCAAAGTGCAAAGTCCCGATGCCATCAGCCTGCCGGTGAAGCTTGGCATCGCACTCATGAAGGACACCGAGGGGAAGATCAACATCGATGTGCCCATTGAAGGCAGCCTCGATGACCCGAAGTTCCGGCTGGGCAAAGTCATTTGGGGTGTGGTGGCCAACGTGTTCGTGAAGGCCGTTACGTCACCGTTTTCACTGCTCGGTGGTCTGGTCGGCGGCGGTGTGGGTCAGGACATGCAGTATCAGGTGTTTGCCCCGGGTTCAACGGAACTCACACCGCAAGCGCAGGACAAACTGGCCAGCCTTGCCAAGGCGCTGGCAGCCCGACCCGAGTTGCAGGTGGTTGCGGTGGGCAACGTGGACATGGAAGCCGACGGTTGGGTGTTGAAGGAGGGCAAGGTGGACCAGCTGCTGCGCCAGGTGCGTTGGAATTCGTTGCGCGCTGCCGCCCGGGCGACCACCAAACCCGAGGATCTTTCCTTGCCACCGGATATTCGCGGTAGCCTTGTGGAGCAGGCATATCGCGATCTGATCGTGACCAATCCCCAGCTGGCCTTCGTGGCCGTGCCCGAGTTGGTGGTGCAGAGCCGCACGAACCAAACTGCCACTGCGACCACCCGCCCTGAGTTTCAGAAGGGCGCGAGCCGGTTGATTGCAGGCGGCTGGTCACCAACACCAGCAACGCAGTGGCAGACCAAGACCAATGTGACAGCCGCCGTGGTCGCGCCCATGGGCAAGCCCACACAACAACAGATGGAAGACAGTCTGGCCGCGGCGCAGAAGTTGGTGGCTGCCGATTACGTCGCGTTGGCCCGGGCACGCGCCGAACGTGTGCGTGCTCATTTGGTAGGGCAATTGCAAATCGCGGCCGATCGCGTGCTCTTCGGTGACCCGGAGTCTGGCCCCTATGGCACCAGCGGTAATCGGGTGACGTTGCAGCTTCAGTGACCTTTGGCGTCAAACGCGGGAAGCCCATCAATGCTGCGTTGATTCTTGCGCACTCCATACTCCGCCACCTTGGCCGGTCCCTGCGCCACAGCCCACTTGTCGAGCACGTCGCGGTCGCTGACGTATTGATAGTATGGCACGGAAAAGCCGCAGGAATCCGAGACCCGAGTCGCTGTGATGTGGATGAAGGCGCGCGTGCCCGGGTTGGCGGGGAATTGTTGCAGTAGTTCTTCAAAGCGCTCGTGGTCGGGCGTGATCAATGTTCCCCGGCCGTGCAGTCGGACGATCTTTGGCGTCCCTCGAACGTGCAGTACATGATGACGATGCGGCCATTCTCACTTTGTTCGCCGATCCACTCCGCCATTTCCGGTGTGATACTTTGACGCACGCTGCTCATGGACGGGAACATTCCGCAGGAACCCTCGCAGCTTGCAAACTGAACTCGCGCGGGCTGACATCTGTTTGTATGTTCCACCGTGGTGAATGCGACTTCCAGCAGTGAGGCCTCAAAACAACGAGCAGCCACGCAACTCGCCGTGAGCGGGCTGAATTGCAACAACTGCGCCCGCAAGGTGACCGGCATCGTGCAGGGATTTACTTCAGTGGCCAGCGTGGCGGTGGATTTGGACCGGCAACGCGCCACGCTGCGATGGAAGCCGGAGGCCGCGTATGAATTGCCCGCGGTGCTGAGCGCGTTGGATAAGGCCGGATACAGTGCACGCGTCATCGCCGCTGCGGAGGAATCTGTCGTGGGCATGATGGGTGGGTGGACGTTGAATCTGGCCGTGGGCATTCCCATAACAGCGGTGCTCATGTTAGGAGAATGGGTGCTGTCACTGCATCATCACCGCTGGTATGGGTGGGTGTCGTTCGCGTTGGCTGCCGTCGTTCAAGTTGTGGCGGGCGGAAAGTTCTATCGCGGCGCGTGGGCGCAGCTCAAGGCGGGCAGTTCCAACATGGACACGCTGGTGGCGCTGGGCTCATCCACCGCATTTGGTTACAGCACATGGGCGCTGCTCGCGGGCTGGCCGGGGCATCTCTACTTCATGGAGGCAGCGGCGATCATCACGTTGATCAGCCTGGGCCATTGGATCGAGGCGCGCGTCGGCGAAAAGGCAGCGGGTTCACTCAAGGCTCTGATGACGCTCGCGCCGCAAACAGCGCGCCGCTTGTCGGCTCCTACCAGTCAGTCAACGAGCAACGCCTCTTCATCGTTGATGAAACTGAACTTTCGTGCGGTTGCTCCAGCGGCTTCAGTTCCGGCCGAGTCGGAGGTTCCTGTTGCTGATCTGCGGGTGGGTGATCGTGTCGTGTTGCGCCCGGGAGACCGGGTGCCGGTGGATGGCGAGGTGATCGAGGGCGACTCCACGCTGGATGAGTCCATGCTCACCGGCGAATCCACCCCAGTGGACAAATCTATTGAAAGCCCCCTTTTCACGGGCACCACCAACATCAATGGCCGGTTGGTCATGCGCGTGACGGCCACTGGCGAAGCCACTGCGTTGGCCCACATCATCGCCGCAGTGGAGCGTGCGCAGTCCAGTCGTGCGAACATCCAGCGGCTGGGGGACAAGGTCAGCAATGTGTTCGTGCCCGTTGTGTGCGCGCTCGCCTTGGGGACTGCCTTGTGGTGGGGCTTTGGTTTTGAGAGTGCTAGGGCGGCTCATGATTTTTTCGGGCGATGGTTGTGGACTGCGACGCTGGCGGATACTGCGCTGGCGGCGGCGTTCATCGGTGCGGCGGCGGTGCTCATCATTGCCTGTCCCTGTGCCATGGGACTTGCTACCCCTGCGGCCATCATGGCGGCAGCCAACAGTGCGGCGTGCCGTGGCATCTTGATTCGTGACGGCGTGGCGCTGGAAAAGGCCGGCGCAGTGACTGCCGTGCTGTTTGATAAGACGGGAACGTTGACAGAAGGGAAGCCTGCCTTGGCGAAGGCATGGTTTCGGACTGGTGCCGATGCAACTGAGCTTAGGGGGGTTGCCGTCGCCTTGGCCAAGAACTCAAGCCACCCCATCAGCCAGGCAGTGGCAAGAGGTGGAAATGCCAACATTCCGCTCACTAATTGGCGCGAGGTGCGTGGCTCGGGCATCGAGGCTCGCAGCAACACCGCCCAAGGTTTGCGTCTGGGTTCACAGCGTTGGTTGGCCGAGTGTGGCGTGGCGATGGACGCAGGTGAAAGTTTTGCCAAGGAATGGTCGGATAAGGGGGCAACGGTCATTGGTCTGGCTGCCGAGAATGAGCTGCTCGCGCTGTTTGCGGTGCTGGACGCTCTGAAGCCCGGTGCCGCAAACGTGATCAGCGAATTACAAGCTGCTGGCCTCAGGACCTATCTAATAACTGGCGACAACCCGCGAACCGCTCGGGGGATCGCTGCCGAAGTGGGCATCGCCGAAGAGAATGTCTTCGCCGAAGTGCGGCCGGAGCAGAAGGCCGAGTTCGTTAAAAAACTTCAGGCTCAAGGCGGGCAGGTGGCGTTCGTGGGCGATGGCATCAATGACGCGCCAGCACTCGAGCAGGCGGATTTGGGCGTGGCGGTCAGCCGGGCCAGCCATGTGGCCCGTGAAGCGGCGGATATCATTCTGTTGAAGTCGGACATTCAGGCGGTGCCGGAAAGTCTTGGGCTCGCACGGGCTGCCCTCCGCACCATCAAACAGAATTTGTTCTGGGCGTTTTTCTACAATGCGGCGGCCGTTCCGTTGGCAGTGCTTGGCTTTATGAGTCCGGTGCTGTGTGCTGCCGCCATGGGCCTCTCGGACATAGTCGTTATTGGCAACGCGCTACGGCTGCGGAACTGGCGGGCAGCGCGGCGTTGACCAAGGCGATCTACTGTTTTGGCTCTGCCTTGTTTGTGCTCGGCTTGTAGTCCGGGTTGGGGGTGGGCATCTGGGCTTTGACAGACTTGCGCCAGTTGTGCAGCCGCTGGGCCAATTCTTTCGCCCTCTTCGGTTGGGATTTGGCGAGGTTGTGTTGCTCGCCGATGTCATCCTTCAGGTTGAACAGTTCCACGCTCATGTCCTCATACCATTCGATCAGCTTGTAGTTGCCCCGGCGCACCGCGCCATGAGGCGGGCCGCCTTGATTGCTGTAATGCGGGTAGTGCCAGAACAACGGGCGCTCGGGCAATGGTTCGCCTTTCAACGCGGGCACGATGTTGACGCCATCCATGTGCTGTTGCGGGCGAGCCGCAAGACCAGCCATCGCGAGGATGGTGGGATAGAAGTCAGTCGAGATCACGGGCTCGTGGCTGACGCTGCCGGGTTGGGTGACGCCAGGCCACTTGATGAGCAGCGGCTCGCGCACGCCGCCTTCAAAGGCCCAACCCTTGCCTGCGCGTAGCGGCAGATTCGATGTGGGCGTGCCTTCGGCAGTGGACAGCCCGCCATTGTCCGAGGTGAAGATGATGATGGTGTTCGATTCGAGGCCGAGTTCCTTCAACTTGTCCATGACGCGGCCGACGCTGTCGTCGAGGCCTTCCATCATCGCCCCGTAAATTGGGTGGTTTTGGATCTGACGAACGTTGCGTCCGCGGTCGGGCAGGAATTCAGGTCCAGCTGCGGGAAATTTCGCGGCCTTGGCTTTGTATTTCTCAATGACTTCGGGCTTGGCCTGCAGCGGCGTGTGCACGGCGTAATGCGAAAAGTAGAGCAGGAAGGGCTTGTCCTTGGCTTGCTCCATGAACTTCACCGCCTCCTCTGTCAGGCGTTCGTTCAAGTATTCGCCTTTGGGGCCATCCTTCAGAGTGGGGATTCCATACGGACTGAAGTAAGAGGGCGGATGGCCTTTGCCACAGCCGCCGATGTTGAGGTCGAAGCCTTGGTGTTCGGGAAAGTGATTCGTTTCTTCGCCAAGATGCCACTTGCCGATGAAGGCGGTCGCGTAGCCGCCTTCCTTCAATGCCTCCGCCAGCGTGACTTCGCTGAGCGGCAGAAATTTCTGGAAGTCGGGGCGCTTCAGCTTTTGGTCCGGTCGATCTGGGCGGCCCAGCAGCCAATCTGTGATGCGCAGGCGCGCCGGATACTTGCCCGTCATGATCGCAGCGCGGGTGGGGGAGCAAACATTACAGGCCGCGTACCCATCCGTGAACCGCATGCCTTCCCCCGCCAGGCGATCCAGGTTCGGGGTCTCGTAAAATTGGCTTCCGTAGCAGCCCAGATCCGCCCAGCCCAGGTCGTCGATCAGGAAGAAGACGACATTGGGCCGAATTGTTTCACCGCGGGTGGCGGTGGCAGCCAGCGACACGACGGTGACGAGCAAACAGAATCGCTTGAGGGAATTGAGCGTGAGCATGAGCGTTTGTAGAACCTCACGCTCTGCCTGTCAATTCACGTCACCGCCGCAGTCACTTCGCCGGAACCGCCGCCAGTGAGTCGTCTGCATGATCCGCGTAATCGCTGGCTAGGGCTTCAGACGCCTCGCCTTGATGTTGCTTCGCGATCAGCACGTAAAGCGCCGGAATCACCAGCAGCGTGAAGATCGTTCCCAGTGTCATGCCGGAGACGACAATGATGCCGATGGAGTTGCGCGCCTCCGCACCAGCGCCGCTCACCAGTGTCAGCGGGAAGTGACCGCACACCGTCGCCACGCTGGTCATCAGCACCGGGCGCAGCCGCACCAACGCCGCTTCGCGGGCCGCCTTCAGTTTGCTCAGGCCCGAGCGTTGAAGTTGGTTGGCGAACTCGACGATGAGAATGCCGTTCTTGGAAACGAGTCCAACGAGCGTCACCAGTCCGACCTGTGAGTAGATGTTGAAGGTGGTGGTCCAGCCGTCCGTCCAGAACGCCATGTTCGGATTCGGCATCTTGAGGAACATGAAGATGCTGGCTCCGAACAATGCCAGCGGCACGGAGCCGAGGATGATGATCCACGGGTCACGGAAGCTGTTGAACTGCGCGGCAAGCACGAGGAAAATCAGCACAACCGACAGCATCATCATGGGCCAGAACTTGTCGCCCTCGGTGCGCAGCTGGCGCGATTCACCGGTGTAATCAACCTTGTAGCCCGCGGGCAGAATCTTCGCCGCCTCGCCCTCAAGATACTTCAAGGCCTCGTTCAAAGGGCGGATGGCCACACCGCTGATCTTGACGGAATTGAACTGTTGGAAACGGTTCAGCGTGCGCGGCTGCGTGGAATGCTCAAAGTGCGCGAAGGTGCTTAGCGGCACGAGCTGGCCGTTTGGGCCCTTCACGTAAATGTCTTCCATTTGCTCCGGATTGAGCCGCCCGGTGCGCGCAACTTGGGGAATCACTTTGTAGCTGCGCCCGCCGTAACTGAAGCGGTTCACGAAGTTGCCGCCAACCAGCGCGGCTAGGTCTGCGCCTACGCTTTGCATGTCGAGACCGAGCGCCGCCACCTTGTCACGGTCGAGCACGAGTTCCGCCTGGGGTTGGTCGATCTTGGTGTCCACGATGGGCGGGAATGCAAAGATGTTGGTGCGGGCCGCGTTGCGGGCGATCTGGTCGGCGTATTTCAAGATCTCCGATTGCTCATCCGTGGAGCTGACGATGAATTCCACCGGGAACTCGCCGCCGCCGGGCAGGGCAGGGGGCGTCACCGGCAGCACGCGAATGCCGGGAATGCCACTGACCATCGGTTGAACTTCTTGCACGACCTCGAACACGGTTCGCTTGCGTTCACCCCATGGCTTCAAGACGAGTCCGCCGATCCCGTTGTCGGGGAACGTGAGTTGGAATGTGCGGTCGAACTCCGGCACCTTCATCCAGCGCTCGTTTTGTGCGTCCGTGTAAAAACTCGTCTGATCGACCGTCGCATCCGCACCGGCACCGACGATGCCCAGAATGAAACCCTGGTCTTCCGTGGGGGCCAATTCGGCGGGCAGGAACTTGAAGATCGGAACCGTGAGCAAGCTCAACCCCAGCCACACCACGTAAACTGCCGGCCGGGCGCTCAACGTCACATCGAGCACGCGACTGTATTGGCGGCGCAACCAGTCGAAGCCGTGGTTGATGCGTCCGACAAGCCCTTCTTCCTCGTGACCACCCTGGATGAGCTTCGCGGACATGACGGGTGAGAGCGTCAGCGCCACGATCCCCGAGATGAACACGGCGCCCGCCAGCGTGAAGGCGAATTCCCGGAAGAGCGAACCGGTCAAGCCACCTTGCAGGCCGATGGGCGCATAGACGGCGGCTAGCGTGATGGTCATCGCGATCACCGGACCCACCAGTTCGCGCGCGCCCAGCACGGCGGCGCGAATGGGCGCTTTGCCCTCGCGGATGTGACGTTCCACGTTCTCCACGATCACGATAGCGTCGTCCACGACCAGCCCGACCGACAGCACGATCGCCAGCAACGTCAGCAGGTTGAGGGTGAACCCAAAGATTTGCATGAGGAACACCGCACCGATCAACGACACGGGTATTGCCACCAGCGGCACCAGCACTGAACGGATTGAACCGAGGAACAGGAAAATGACGATGGAGACGATGATGAGCGTCTCCGTCAGCGTCTTGATCACTTCATGAATGGCGTCATCAATGTATTTGGTCGCATCATAAGCGATGCGCCCGCTGAGGCCGGAGGGCAGATCCTTCTGGATGGATTCGACCTCGGCGCGCACCAGCTTGATGACATCGAGTGTGTTCGCATTGGGCAATGGCCAGACGCCCATGAACACGGCTTTTTCGCCGCTGAAGCGCACCTCGGAGTTGTAATCCTCCGCCCCCAGCACCACATCGGCGACGTCGCTGAGGCGGATGAGCTGGTCACCGGTGTTGCGCACAACGAGGTTGCGGAATTCGTCCACCGATTTGAGGTCAGTATTGGCGGTCAGGTTGATTTGAACGAGCGAACCCTTCGTCTGGCCCACGGCGGAGAGGAAATTGTTCTTGCGCAGGACGTTTCGGATTTCGTCGGGGTTGATGTTGAGCGATGCCATGCGGTCGGGCTTGAGCCAGATGCGCATGGCGAAGGTGCGTCCGCCCAGAATATCCGCGCGTTGCACGCCTGCGAGTGCTGAAAGACGCGGCTGCACTTTGCGCACGAGGTAATCCGTGACCTGATTCGGCTCGAGGATGTCTGACGTAAAACTGAGGTAGGCAGAAGCGAACCGCGAGTCCGCCGATTCGATGTTGATGATCGGCACTTCGGCTTCCGGCGGCAGGTCGCCGCGCACCTGGTCCACTTTGGCGCTGATCTCGGAGAGCGCCTTGGTCGCGTCGTAGTTGAGCTTGAGGCGGATGGTGATGGTGGAGACGCCCAGCTTGCTCGAGGAATCGATGTATTCGATGCCGTCAGCCGCCGCGATGGCGCGCTCCAATGGTTGCGTGATGAAGCCGCGCACGAGTTCCGCGCTGGCGCCGACGTAAACCGTCGTCACGGTGACCGCGGCGTTCTCGCTGCGGGGATACTGCCGGACGTTGAGCGTCTTGATGGCCTGAAAGCCGGCGATCAAGACGATCAGATTGACGACCAGCGCGAGCACTGGCCGGCGGATGAAGATATCCGTGAAGCTTTTCATGGCGGCGGGGCTCAGCTGTTGGACGGCTTCGGAGCCAGCTTCGTGTCCGGCACGATTTCGTTGTTGATGACGATGTTCTTGCCGTTCCGGAGCTTGAACATGCCGACGCTCACGATGCGGTCGCCTGCTTTGAGGCCGCTTTGCACGCTGACGAAATCTCCCTGTCGGCGACCGGTGCGGATGAATTGTTGTTGCACCACCAGTTCGTTGGGCGCGTTGGTGGATTCGTTGATCACATAGACCAGGCTGCCGAACGGAGCGCTGAAGATGGCCGTCGCCGGGATGACGAGCACTTCCTGATTGTCCGGCAACAGCACCTCCACGCGGGCGAACATGCCGGGACGCAGCAACTCACCCGGGTTGTCCAGCGTGGCCTGTACGCGCACGCTGCGGGTCGTGATATCCAGATCAGGGTTTAACGAGGTCAGCTTGCCGCTGAATTGCTGGCTAGGATACGCATCGGTGGTGATGCGCACTTCAAGCCCCTCGTTGATCCGCGAGAGCTCCTGCTGCGGCAGTGAAAAATCCGCATAGACCCGGTCGAGTGCCTGCAAGGAAACAATCACCGTGCGGCCCGCCTCCACGAATTCGCCCAGGTTGATCTGGCGGATGCCGAGGCGGCCCGTGAAGGGCGCGCGAATGGTCTTCTTGGCGATGGTCGCGCGAATGGCGTCGGCATTGCCTTGAAACTGCGCCAGCAAGGCCTCGGCGTTGTCGAGTTCGGACTGGGATACGGCTTTCTCGGCGCGCAGGTCGCGGATGCGTTTGGCGTTCAACTGTGCCAGTTCCGTTTGCGCCTCGAGCGCACGCAACTGCGCCTCCTCGGAAGAAGTGTCGAGTTTCACCAGCAGGTCGCCCTGTTTGACAAGCGCTCCCGACTCGAAGGCGATTTGGACGGCGGTGCCGGAAATTTCGGCGGTGACATTCACGCCTTGCACGGGCGTAATGGAGCCGACGGCCTTGATGGTTTCTTGCCACTTGGCTGATTGCACTTCCACGGATGACACCGTCTCCGGCGGCTCCTTGAACGTCTTGCCCGCTTTGATCATCGCGCGGATCTGCATGACCTTCACGGCTCCCAAGCCGCCCAACACCGCCACCACGATGGTCGCCGCGATTAGAACTTTGTATTTCATATGGATTCGATTCGCTGGGTAGATTATCCGGCACGTCGGGGCTTCCCCTGCTTCCGAAGTTTGCCCTCGGGCGCGCCACCCGAGAGGAACAGCTTCACGATGCGCTCAGCCAGCGTCCGGTTGAGTTCGATCTCCGGCAGCACCAGACTGAGCATCACGTTGAAATTCATGACTCCATAAACGGCCATCGTCAGTTCCTGCGCGGAAAACTCCCTCTTCAGGACGCCGTCGCGCCGCGCATCTTCCGCCAAGTTCATCATCATGTCAAAAACCTGACGGCCCTTGGTCATGCAATGGCTTTGGTTCGGCACTTCGCCCTTGGCCGCAAACGCCGTGGCCATGCTCAGGCGCGTCAGTTCCCGGTTCTCGCGCACGAAGTCGAACGTGGCAGCGAGGATCTCGGTGTATTTCTCGGCGAGCGTTCGCCCCCGCGCCGCCGCCTCCCGGGAACGCCGCAGTCGCTCGTCCGCCGCCCATTCGATCAGCGCGGAGTAAAGCCCCTCCTTGCTGCCGAAATGGTAATACAGCACCGGCTTGGTGACCTGGGCGGTATCCACGATGGCCTGCACCGACGCCCCGGCGTAACCGCTATGGGCAAATACGCGCAGCGCCGCCTGCAACATCTGCTGGCGGGTGTCGGGACTGGAATGCTCCGAAGGTCTGGCCATTAAAACTTACCGAACGGTAGGTAATCTGGGGCAAGGTGTCAAATACGGGAACGTTACAGACGTGTTGAGATGGTCGTTCTCGTCCTCGAAACGTTGGGGCAAGGACGACGACGGGAACGGGGAGGATTGACTGGCTTTCTCAAAGCGCTCGACACCGGCTGCCTACCCCTGAACAATTCGTCCGTGGCCAGTGTGGTCGTCCAAAGACTCACCAGATCGTTCCCCGCAAAGAATGGGACCGTGCCCGCTCTGCCTGCCGTGGACGCCCTGAGCCTGTCGGTTGCGGACGGCGAACTTCTGACGCTGCTGGGTCCGTCGGGTTCGGGCAAGACGACCCTGCTGCGCTTGATCGCGGGGTTGGAGACGCCCGATGGCGGGACCATTCGCATCGGCGAACAAGATCAGGTTGGTATTGCTCCGGGGGATCGTGAGGTTGCGCTGGTGTTTCAGACCTTGGCGCTCTATCCGCACCTGACCGCCGAGGAGAACTTGTCCTTTGGGCTGCGCTTGCGCGGGACGAACCAAAGCGAGATGACTGCAAGGACCCGCGAGATGGCGGAAAGATTGGGCATTGCGGATTGCCTCGCGCGCCGACCAGCGGAGCTTTCGAGCGGCCAGCGGCAGCGTGTGGCGCTCGGGCGGGCGCTCATGCGGCAACCGGAGGTGTTGTTGCTGGATGAACTGTTCGCGAACTTGGACGCCCCGCTGCGGCGGGAATTGCGCCGCGAGTTACTGTGCTTGCATCAGGTATACCAGCTGACCGTCATCCTCGTAACGCACGATCAAGCCGAGGCGATGGCCTTGGGGCAACGCGTCACCGTCATGAACATGGGACGAATTGAGCAGTTGGCGACGCCCGCCCAACTGCGCAGCACTCCCGCCAATGACTTCGTGAAGAGTTTTCTGGATGTGACCGTCGTGTGAATGCAGCGCCTCCCACCTGCAGGAGCCGACGTGAGGAGGCTCAAACTTTAAGTATCGCGAAGCGTTTGGACTGCGGTGTCTTCCAGCACCGCTCTCGACATGCAGCTGGAATGGAGTCTCCTCACGTAGTCTCCTGCGATCTAATATGTCGTCAGTGAAATCGAATGCTCACCTTGCCCGCGAATTGCGCCGGGCCTACCGGCTGATGTTCGCGCGCTTCGGCCATCAAAACTGGTGGCCGGGGGAAACGCCCTTCGAAGTTTGTGTCGGTGCGATTCTCGTGCAGAACACGAGCTGGACGAATGTGGGGCGGGCTATCGTTAATCTCAAGGCAGCCCAGGTGCTGGAGCCGAGAGCGCTGTTTGCATTGTCCGAGACGAAACTGCCCGCCTCATCCGTCCCGCGGGTTACTTCAACGTCAAGGCTCGCCGCCTGCGTGCGTTTCTCCGTGTGCTGGTTGCGGAATTTGATGCGTCCTTGCCGAAGCTGATGGCGGGCGAAACGGCCGCAGTGCGCGAGCGATTGCTGGCCATCCATGGCATCGGACCTGAGACGGCCGACAGCCTGTTGCTCTATGCGGGCGGGCATCACAGCTTCGTGATTGATGCCTACACCAAGCGCATCTTTGAACGGCATGGGTGGGGCCAGTTAAAAGTTAAAAGTGTAAAGGGCAAAAAGCCTGAAGCCGAATACGAGGTATTGAAGGCATTGTGCGAAAAAGCGCTCGATCACAAGCGTGGCGGGGCAAAGCTGGATTATTGGCAGGACTATCACGCCCAACTGGTGCTGGTGGGAAAGCATTATTGTCGCCCGCGCGAACCGCGTTGCGAGCAATGCCCGCTGAAGTTGTTGCTTCCGCCGAGCTAAGGTGACTGGGGAGATTTGTCAGGACATCCATGTTAGGCATCAAGTAAGTCGATTCCACTCACGGCTGAAGCTGTCACACAATTGTAACAATTCCGCCTTTGCCGCGTAACAGGCCCGCCACAATGTGTCCGTGTCACGTAAACATTGCACAGACACATCATGAAAAAATCCTCCAAACTCACCCTGGTCGCCGCTGCGGTGGCCGCGACCCTGGCTGGTGCCTGTCCCTCCGCACTGGCTCAATCGGCTGATGCGCTCATCGACAAACTCGTGGACAAGGGCGTCCTCAGCGTCAAAGAAGCGAACGAACTCCGCGAGGAAGCGGACAAAAATTTCACCCAGGCCTACTCGGTGAAGAGCGGCATGCCGGAATGGGTGCAGGCGCTGAAGCTCAACGGCGATTTTCGCGGGCGTTACGAAGCGTTCTTTGCCGACAACCCTCTTTTCGAAGACCGGAACCGTTTCCGCTATCGTGCCCGCTTCGGTGTCACGGCTGTGATGAGCGACAATTTCGAGGTCGGCTTTCGGCTGGGTTCCGGCGACATTGATAGCGCATCCGGGCTGAATTCAGGCGTTGATCCCATCTCGCTCAACCAATCTTTCCAGAACAACGGCTCCAAGAAGGGCGTGTTCATCGACCTCGCTTACGGCAAGTGGACACCCCTTAACAATGCCGATTGGTCGGTGGCGACCACGGTTGGTAAGATGGAGAACCCGTTCGTGTTCTCCGACATGGTTTTCGATGCTGATTACACCCCTGAGGGTGCCGCGCTGCAAATCGGCCGCAACCTAGGCGAAAAGCATGCGGTGAAGTTGAATGGTGGGGCCTTCGTGTTGGACGAGGTTGGAGGTTCAACTCAGGACTCGTTCCTGTTTGGTGGTCAGTTGCGACTAGACTCCACGTGGACGCCTGAGTTCAGCACGTCTCTCGGCGCTTCCTATCTGGCGGTGATGAACCCCGAACAGCTTGCCAACGGCGCTGTGCCGAACATCAACGTCGGTAACACACGCGCCGGTGCGGCGGGCAATCTGGTTTATGACTATGCGCCCGTGATCGTGGATGCAAGTGCGACCTACAAATTGGAGTCGTTCCCGATGTATGCGGGTGCGTTCCCCATCAAGGTGGGCGGCGACTACATCTACAACGAAGCGGCCTCCAGCGCGGCAGACAATGATGGATGGAGCGCGGGCATCACGTTCGGCAAGGCGGGTAAGCGCAAGACGTGGGAAGTTTCCTACACCTACAAGTGGTTGGGTGCCGACGCTTGGTGGGAGGAGTTGGTTGACTCAGATTCCGGTGCATTCTATGACCCTGCGTATCCTAACAGCGGCCAAGGCACCGGCTATCGCTCTGGCACCAACGTCAAGGGGCATGTCATGAAGGTGGCCTATTCGCCGTATGACACCATCACCCTCTCGGCCAAGGCGTTCTTGATGGAACGCATCGATGTGCCGGCCGACAGCGAGATGACTCGCCTGCAGGTGGATGCGCAATGGAAGTTCTAAAGTCACTGAACTGTAACCTAAATTCCCAATCGTTTGTGGTCTAATCAACGAACAATTACAGCAAAATGAAAAAGACAATTCTCTCTCTCTCCCTCGCCGCGCTCGCGGCTCTCTCGGCCAGTGCGGGCAGCATCACCGTCAAGGGTTCCGACACCATGGTCATCCTCGCCCAGAAGTGGGCGGAGGTTTATATGGGCAGACATCCCGAGACCAAGATCCAAGTCACGGGTGGTGGCTCGGGCACGGGCTTTGCCGCGCTGCTCACGGGCGCAACCGACCTGTGCAACGCCTCCCGCAAGATCAAGGCCAAGGAAGTCGGCACGTTTGCCGAGAAGTTCAAGATCCGGCCCACCGAGTATAAGGTCGCTGTGGACGGCTTGAGTGTTTACGTGAGCGCCGACAACAAGGTCGAGGAACTCACACTCGAGCAGCTGGAGCTTATCTTCACCGGCAAGATCAAGAACTGGAAGGAAGTGGGCGGAGCGGATTTGCCCATCACGGTTTACAGCCGCGAGAACAGTTCCGGCACCTACGAGTTCTTCAAGGAGCACGTGCTCAAGGGCAAGGACTTCGTGGCCAGCGCGCAGACGATGCCCGGCACGGCGGCGGTATTGCAGGCGGTGGCGAAGGATTCTAAGGGTATCGGCTACGGTGGCGCGGCCTACGGTGCGGGTGCGAAACACCTGAGGGTCAAGAAAGACGATGCCAGTCCAGCCGTAGAGCCCAATGAAGAAACGGTTCTCTCCCAGAAGTATCCCATTTGGCGCTATCTCTACGTGTATGTGAACCCTGCGCAGGACAAGGGCGAAATCGCGTCCTACCTGAACTGGATTCGCAGCGACGAAGGTCAGGCCATTGTGAAGGACATCGGCTACTATCCTATTCCGGCCAATCTGCGCGAGAAGTGATTCGGGCGGCGCGCCCCGTATTGCGCGCCCTGCTTTTCACCACGGTTCCTCCGGTGAATCTGGCGGGCGATGTGTGACAGAATTGAAAATTGTCAGGCATCGCCCGCCTCTTTAATCTCCGCCCGCCAGTGCCGAACCCAACTCAATCAAAACGTTCCGCCGGATGGATGGGTATCCATCGTGGCCACCGCGCGCATCCGTTCGAGCGGCTGGCGGAATGGCTGATCTTTGGCGTGTCGTTCTCCACCATCGGCGTGGTGTTCCTTATTTTTCTTTTCGTCGGCAAGGAGGCTTTGCCGGTGGCGCTGGAACGGCAGAACTCGGCCTTGATCAGGGAGGTTATCCCGCCATCAGACATCGATAAGCTTTCGTCCGCGGAGCTGCAGCAATACCTGGAGCTGACGCCGAAACAGTTTGCGGAGATGGACCGTGAGACGCTGCAGATGCTCATGGAGATCCGCGTCGAGGCCAACGACGAGATCCCCGCCCACATTCGCGAGGATAAAGATGCTACGTTGAACACGGCCACGTGGCGCCACATGGTGTTGCCGCATCAATGGTCGGGTTACGAGCAACCGGAATACATCTGGCAGCCCGTCGGCAGCATCCACAAATACAACATCGTCCCGCTGATTGTCGGCACGCTCAAGACTACCGTGGTGGGATTGCTGTTCGCGGTGCCGCTGGCGCTGGGCGCGGCCATCTACGTTTCCCAGCTTGCCTCGCAGCGGGTGAAGGAATGGGTGAAGCCCGGCATTGAATTGCTCTCCGGTATTCCCTCCGTGGTGATGGGTATGTTCGCTCTCGTCGTGATGGCGACGTTCCTGCAAAAGGTTTTTGGCTATGAAGTGCGTCTCAATGCATTCGTAGCAGGCATTGCTTTGGGGATGGCGGTGATTCCGCTGGTGTTTTCCATCGCTGAAGATGCGTTGACCAGCGTGCCGCGGAGTTATTCGCAGGCGGCGCTCGCGCTGGGGGCTTCCAAGTGGCAGGCCACGTATCAAGTGGTGCTGCCTTCGGCGCTGCCCGGCGTGTTCGCCGCGGTGGTTCTCGGTTTCGGCCGGGCGATCGGTGAAACGATGATCGTCCTGCTGGTCTGTTCGGCGAGTGTGATGTCATGGAGCCTCTTCGACTCGGCGCGCAGCATCACGACGACCATTGCCGCTGAAATGGCTGAAGCCGTCGCGGGTGGCACGCATTATCGCATCCTGTTCCTGTTGGGGGCGCTGTTGTTCGCGGCCACCTTCATCACCAATCTGATCGGCGACTTGGTCATTCACCACTTTAAAGGCAGGCTGGAGGGGAAGAAGTGACATGAAGCACCGCTTTCAATCGCAGGGGTTCGATTACGGCTCCGCCTTGTTCACCGGCATCACGGGGCTGGCCACGGCCTTGATCCTGGTGCTGCTGTTCATTGTGCTGGGCAATATCTTCCTCAACGGCTGGGAAGGCTTGTCGTGGCGCTTCATCTCCACCATCCCCAAGAAGGACTTCTTCGAGCCGGGATCGGCGGCGGTGCTGCCCATGATTGTGGGCACCACCATCCGCGTCTTTTTGATGACGTTGTTCGTGCTGCCCGTGGGCGTGATCACCGCGGTCTATCTCACCGAATACGCGAGCACGACTTCCATCTACACCCGCGTCATCCGCGCCGCGGTCAACAATCTGGCGGGCGTGCCCTCGATTGTGTTCGGCCTGTTCGGTCTGGGCTTCTTCATCAACTTCGTGGGCAAGCATCTCGATGATTGGACGGGGCAGACGGGACCCCATTTTGGTCAGCCCGCCTTGATCTGGGCTTCGCTCACTCTGGCGGTGATGACACTTCCAGTCGTGATTGTGGCTACCGAGGAATCGTTGAAGGCCATACCGCCCGGACTCCGGGAGGCGAGCCTCGCGCTGGGAGCGAGCAAGCTCGAAACGGTTTGGAAGATTGTTCTGCCCAACGCGCTGCCCGGGATCCTGACGGGTGCGATCCTTGCCATCAGCCGCGCGGCGGGTGAGGTGGCGCCCATCCTGTTCACCGGGGCGGCCTACTACATGGCGGACCTGCCGAAATCCATGACCGACCAGTTCATGGACCTGGGCTATCACGTGTATGTGCTCTCGACCCAATCACCGGACATCGAGAAGACCCGTCCCATCCTGTATGCGACGGTGTTGGTGTTGCTCCTGTTGACCTTTTCGCTCAACCTCGTGGCCATCATCGTGCGTTCACGGATGCGCAAGGCCATGCGGGCGATGCATTGATTTGTTATGGCAGAACCCATTCTCCAGAAAATTGCGATGACCCAGCGGACCGATGAAGCGGCCCGGGCGAGCGCGCCGTTGATCCAAACGGAGAAGCTGTCGCTGTTCTACGGTCAGGCCAAGGCGCTGAAGGAAATCGACATCACCATCCCGGAGAAGTTGGTGACGGCATTCATTGGGCCCTCTGGCTGCGGCAAGTCCACTTTCTTGCGTTGCTTCAACCGCATGAACGACCTCATCGACTCGGTGCGCATCGAAGGGTCGGTCAAGATCGGCGGGCACGACATCTACGCCAGGGACGTGGACGTGATCGAGCTGCGCAAGCGCGTGGGCATGGTGTTCCAGAAGTCGAATCCCTTTCCCAAGAGCATCTACGACAACATCGCCTATGGTTTGAAGCTGCACGGCATCAAGGCGAAGTCCGAACTGGATGGCATCATCGAGCAGAGCCTGAAAGGGGCCGCCTTGTGGGAAGAGGTGAAAGACCGGCTGCAATCGAGCGCGCTCGGTTTGTCCGGCGGCCAGCAGCAACGCCTCTGCATCGCGCGCGCCATCGCGATCAAGCCGGAGATCATTCTCATGGATGAACCGGCAAGCGCGCTGGACCCGATCGCCACCGCACGCATCGAGGAGTTGATCCTCGAGTTGAAGAAGGATTTCACGATCGTCATCGTGACCCACAACATGCAGCAGGCGGCGCGCATCTCGGATTACACGGCGTTCTTTTATCTGGGCTCGCTCATCGAGTTCGGCAGCACCACCAAGATTTTCACCAATCCGAAACAGCGGCAGACGGAAGACTATGTCACGGGCCGCTTCGGTTGATTTGACCTCTCTTCATGCAAACGCATCACGACAACGAATTATCAGAGCTGAAC
>Ga0208783_10000943_pt1 | contig 17697 bp, 10 predicted proteins | sample DEB19_08_DNA_2_FD_184529 | JGI IMG/M metagenome (GOLD analysis project Ga0208783, IMG submission 184529) | Aqueous microbial communities from the Delaware River and Bay under freshwater to marine salinity gradient to study organic matter... | ecosystem: Environmental > Aquatic > Marine >...
GTGGCGGGGGTGCCCGCGAGGGCCCGCTTCCATATATGGTCTGCCTCGGCGTCGGTGACGTCGGCATCGGCGAGGTGCAGAAGGCCGTGATCGCTCGCCCGGCATCCCGCCGCGGCGAAGTCGGCGTGGCGCTTCTCGAGCGCCGCAAGCAGGCCGCGGAGCGTATCGGCCGACGTGCCCGCAATCGTCGAGAGCCGCTTCGTCCACGCCTGGAGTGCTTCGGGACGATCGACACGGGCCGCGGCATCGGGGCGAAACGTGGGAACGACGCGGGTTTTGAAGCCCGACTTCGCGATCGCGACATGCCAGTCGAGCGGGTCGGCCGGGTCGTCGGTCGTGCCCACGAGTTCCACGTTCATCCTGGCGAGGATGCCGCGGGCGGTGAGGTCGCCCGTGGCGAGCTGGCGGTTGGCCTCGTGCCAGATGGCATCGGCCGACGACTCGTCGAGCAGGTCTTCGATCCCGAAGTGCCGCCGCAGTTCGAGATGCGTCCAGTGGAAGAGTGGATTCCGGAGCGTGTGCGGCACGGTGCGGGCCCAGGCCCGGAATTTTTCCTGCGGGGAGGCGGCGCCCGTGATCAGGTCTTCGGCCACGCCGTCCGCCCGCATCGCCCGCCACTTGTAGTGGTCGCCCGCGAGCCACACGGCATGAAGGTTTTCAAACCGGCGATCCTCGGCGATGTCCTGCGGGCTCAGGTGGCAGTGGTAATCGACGATCGGCTGCCCCGCCGCCACGCGGTGGTAGAGGTCGCGGGCCACGGGGCCCGAGAGCAGGAATGAGTCGTCGCAGAAGGGCATAGGTGGGCTGAAGAATAGATGATGAGGATGCGGCGGGCCAATGGCCGGTTGCGGATGGCGGCGGCTCATGGCCACACTGGCGGCACGCATCTTGTGGAGGGACCTTCCGTGAAATCTCGCCTGATACTCGTCCTCGGGGCGGTCCTGCTTGGCTGGGGTGCGGCCCGCGCGGCCGAGACGCGGCCGAACGTGCTGTTCATCGTCTCCGACGACCTGAACTGCTTTTTGGGCTGCTACGGCGATCCGCTCGCGAAGACGCCACACATCGACCGGCTCGCCGCCCGCGGTGTGCGGTTCGAGCGGGCCTACTGTGCCTTCCCGCTCTGCGGCCCCAGTCGCAACTCGTTCCTCACCGGGCTCCATCCCAACGCGACCGGCATCCACGCCAACGGGCAGATTTTCCGGCAGACGATACCCTCGCAGTTCAGCATGCCGCAGGCCTTCCGGCTGGCCGGCTATTTCGCGGCGCGAGTCGGCAAGATGTACCACTACAACGTGCCGATGTCGGTCGGCACCAACGGCCATGACGATCCGGGATCCTGGGAGCTCGAGCTCAACCCGGCCGGCTGCGATCGGCTCGAAGAGGAGCCGCAGATTTTTTCACTCGAACCCGGGAAGTTCGGCGGCACGCTGAGTTGGTATGCCTCGCCCAAGGGCGACCGCGCGCACACCGACGGGATCATGGCCGACGACGCGGCGTGGGTGCTCGAACGCTGCGCTCGCGACCGCTCGCGGCCGTTCTTTCTCGCCGTCGGCTTCTTTCGGCCGCATACGCCCTACGTGGCGCCCAAGGATCCTTACTTCGGGCTCTATCCCGAGGATGAGATGCCGCTCGTCACGGGCGTGGCGGAGGACCAGGGCGACATGCCGAAGGCGGCCCTCGGCAGCCGCAAGGCGGAAAACGACCGGATGACTGACCCCCAGCGGCGGCAGGCGCAACAGGCCTACCGAGCGAGCATCAGCTTTCTCGATGCGCAGGTGGGGCGTGTGCTCGACGCCCTCGACAACAATGGCCTCGCCGACGACACGATCGTGGTGTTCACGAGCGACCATGGTTACCACATGGGAGAGCATGGGCTCTATCAGAAGATGAGCCTGTTCGAGGAGAGCGCCCGCGTGCCGCTCTTGATTACCGCGCCCAAGCGGTGCCAGGCGGGGGGCGTGGCGCAGGCACCCGTGTCGCAGGTCGATCTGTTTCCGACGCTCGCAGCGCTCTGCGGCGTCGAGACTCCGAAGAATCTTCAGGGGCAGAGCCTCGTGCCGCTGCTCGCCGATCCGGCGGCGCCCGGCCGCGGCTGGGCCGTCACGCAGGTGGTCCGTGGCAGCAATCTGGGGCGGATCTCGCAGCCGAAGGAAGCCGGTGCGAAGGGAAAACAGTTTTTCGGCTACTCGCTGCGCACGCCGCGGTATCGATACACCGAGTGGGACGAAGGCCGCGAGGGCCGCGAACTCTACGACCACGCCGCCGACCCCAAGGAACTCACGAATCTCGCCGACGTGCCGGCCCACGTGGCGACGGTCGCCGAGCTCTCGAAGCAATTGGCCGCAGCTGTGAAGACGACGCTTCCCGCCAACGGCGCCGTGCCGGAGATAAAGCCGGGCCTCTGGAACCCGAATCTCACGAATCCGTGAGACTGGGAGTAGGACAGGCTTCAGCCTGTCTGGCATCGTGACAGGCTGAAGCCTGTCCTACTCGGTCGGGGCTGGTCGGAGAACGAGGCGGCGGACGTCGGCGACGGAGTTGCCGGGGACGTGCGCGGCCCGGAGGACGAGTGTCGTCGGACCTTTTTCCAGCGTGATCGTGCCGAGCGCGAGCGGCTTGAACTCTTTGGAAAAACTCTCGCCGTGGCCGCGGGGAGTGCGGTCGTCGGCCGTGTTCAGCGGTGGATCCCAGCCGGGGTGAATCCTGCCGGTCACGGTGCCGCCCCCGCCGGAGAGCGTGACGGTCGCGCCCGCGTCGGCGGGCGGGCAGGTGTACCAGAGTTCGGCGGCGTATTGGCCGGGCTCGAGGACGTCCACGGTCCAGGTGATCGAGTCGTCGGGGCTCGTCCACTTCGTGAAGTATGAGCAGTTTGGCGCCTTGCCGCTGCGAATCACGCCGCCGTGTGGCAGGCCGTCGCGGGCGGGCAGTTCGGTGAGCGGGGCCCCGGGATAGCCCACGGGAAACCGCTCCTCCGTCGGCTGTGGCGCCGCGTCGAGCACGTCGCGGCGCCAGGCCGCGGCAATTCCACGGAGCCGGCTGGCGACCTCGGGTTGCTCGGCTGCGAGATCGCGCGTCTGCCCCGGGTCCTTGTGGATGTCGTAGAGACGGCCCTGTGCATCGAGCCGATGGCTCGTCGTGCGCACGCTCACCTTGCCGCCAAAACTCGCGACGATGGCACGCTCGGAAAGTGCCTTGGCATTTGACTGCGCCTCGGGGCCACCGGTGAGAAGCGGCGAGAGATCGGAGCCGTCGAGTGGCTTTGTGTTTTCGAGCACGACGCCCGCGAGGCCGGCGAGCGTCGGGAGGAGATCGATCGCACCGGTCACGTCGTCGATGATCGTGCCCGGCTGGATCCGGGCCGGATACCGGATGCAGCACACGCTCCGCACGCCACCGTCGTCGGTCGAGCCCTTCTTTCCGCGCAGGCCGCCGCACCAGCGGGTGCTGTTGGGGCCGTTGTCGGAACAGAAGACGACGATCGTGTCGCGGGCGAGGTCGAGCCGGTCGAGCGTGGCCAGCAGCCGGCCGAGGTTTGCATCGAGGTTTTCGACCATCGCAAGCGCCGCCCGCGTGAAAGCGAGATCCTCGCGGTCGCCGTCCGGGCCGCGCACCTCGATCGGTTTGTCGGCGAAGCGATTCCATTCCGCCTCGGGCACGCTCATCGGCGAGTGTGGCGTGTTGAAGGCGACGTAGCACAGGAACGGCTTCTGGTGTCGCCGCGAGTCTTCGATAAACCCGATCGCATGGTCCGCGATGTCGTCGGCGATGTAGCCCCGGCCCCGTACGAACGCGCCGTCGTGCTCCATCTCCGCGTCAAAATAGTCCCCCCAATGACCCTCATTGAACCCGTAGAACGTGTCGAACCCGCGGGCGCGGGGGTGATACGGCCACTGCGTGCCGTTGTGCCATTTGCCGAAGCAGCCCGTGGCGTAGCCGGCATCGCGAAAGATGTTTGCTAGCGTGCGCTCGTCGGGAGCCATCCGCTCCTGGCCGAGCGACACGCCGCGAACGCCGCTCCGCGGGTGATAGCGGCCCGTCAGCAGTTCGGCCCGCGTGGGCGCGCAGACCGGCTGCACGCAGAACTGCTCCAGGATCGCTCCATCGTGGGCGAGCGAGTCCACGGCCCGCGTGGCCACCGCGGCATTGCCCACGAACGAAAAATCCCCCCAGCCGGCGTCATCGGCGAGCACCACGACCAGATTGGGTCGCCAGGCCGGCTGGCCCGGCTGGGTCGCCACCGCATCCACTCCGCCAAGGGCGAGGAACACGGCGGCTGCCCGCAAAAGAAAAGACATTCGCATGTGACTGGCACGACCGGGGCCGGAGTGGTGAAATAGTATGCCTGTGAACCCACGCGATTTCCCATCCTGAGCCAGGAGTTTCCCAATGTACGAGCGAATCGCCGCCCCCGCTTCCGCCCCCGAGAGCCTGTCCCGCCGAGGCTTCATCGGTGCCTCGACCGCGGCCGCAGGCGTGATCGCTACCGGCGCCGCCCCTGCCTCGGCCGCCGACGCCAACAGCCGGCTCCGGATCGGGTTCATCGGCCCGGGAGGCCGCGGCTTCGGCTCCCATGTGAAAACGCTTGCGAAGCTGCGCAGCGAAGGGGCGAACATCGATCTCGTGGCCGTGAGCGAGGTCTACAAGAACCAGGAAGACAAGGTCTGCGACTTCATCAAGAAGGAGACCGGCGTCGAGGCGAAGCGCTACGTCGACTACACCGACATGCTCGCCGACAAGAACGTCGATGCCGTGTGCATCGGCACGCCCGACCACTGGCACCACCGGCAGATCGTCGATGCCCTCCGGGCCGGCAAGCACGTGTATGCCGAGAAGCCGATGACGAAGACCGTCGAGGAGGCGATCGACGTCGCCAAGGTGTGGCGTGAGACGGGGAAGGTGATGCAGGTGGGCGTGCAGTCAACGAGCCTCAAGGTCTGGGACCAGGCCCGGGCGCTCATCGACGATGGCAAACTCGGCAAGGTGCTCGGGTTCCAGACGGAGTATTTCCGCAACTCGTCGATGGGCCAGTGGCGCTATTACAAACTCGAAAAGGAGATGACGCCCCAGACGATCGACTGGAAGCGCTGGCTCGGCGTGTCGGCCGGCCTCGCGCCCGAGATGGACTTCGATCGGGCCCTCTACGCCCAGTGGCGCTGCTACTGGCCGTTTGGGTCGGGCATGCTCACCGACCTGTTCGTGCACCGCACGACGGCGATGCTCAAGGCGACGGGCCTCCGGTATCCCGCGCGGGTCGTGGGGGCCGGCGGCATCTATCTCGAACTCGACACCCGCGAGGTGCCCGACGTGGCGACCGTCGTCGCCGACTACAACGAGGGCTGCCAGGGGCTGATCTCGTCGACGATGTGCAACGAAAACTCACGGCTCAAGCAGGTGATCCGGGGCCACAATGGCGCCTTCGAGTTTGGCAACGGCGAGCAGTTCACGGAGTTCAAATTCGTGGCCGAGCGGCCGCAGGTGACGTTCAACGCCGACATCAAGGACGAGATGATCAAGACCGACCTCACCGAGGAGACGCTCAAGAAGAACGACACGACCTACCTGCACTTCAAGAACTGGCTCGACGCCATGGCCGCTGGGAAGCCGGAGATGTGCAACAACACGCCCGACCTGGGCGCGGCAGCGGTGGTGACGGTGATCCTGGGCGCGATGAGCTACCGCAACGGCAAGGTCTATCACTTCGACGCGGCGAGCGGCACCTACTCCGATGGCAGCCCTGCGTGGGCGAAGAAGTGGGAGACGCTCTCGAAGGAACGGGGCACGCCCAAGCACGTGCCTGGCTGGCACGCCGGCGACACCGGCAGCACACTCAAGCCGGAGGCCTACATGACGCTCGCCGGCCCCTGGGTCGGCGGCAAGGATCCCGCGGGCGCCTAGGACAGTCGTCCCGGCCGCGGGCCCGCGGCAGCCATACAGACTGCGTGGCTGGATGCCACGCCACCGAGAGCCGGCGGAGGCCGGCCACGCGAAAATCGGTAGGACGCCGATGTTTTGCGTGAAGTTAGTACCACACGCCGGCGCGCACCATGAGCGTGTCGCTCGGCCGATAGTCGGCCGTGTCGGTGATGTAGTACTCGACGAGCCGGCCGAACACCCAGCCGGTCTCGACGCGCCATGAGATGCCGAGGTCGGCCGGGCGGCGCTCCCAGCCGGCGAGCAGACGGTAGTCGTGGTAGACGACGACGTCGTTGGCGCCGCTGTCGCGCCGCACGGCCCACTGGTTGCCGCCGAACTCGCCGGCGAGATACACCCACTGCGATCCGCGGTCGGTCTCCTGCACCCGCCAGGCGAGCCGTGGCCGGGGAAAGATGAGTTCGAACCGCTTGTCATCGGCGGGCGTCCAGAGCAGGCCGCCGGCGGGGAGGATGTTGACGTCGTAGCGGTCGAGATAGATCACGCCGGCGACGATCCGCAGGTTCTCCGACGCTTCGTAGGCCCCGAAGCCATGGCCCGTGATCCGAAAGGCCTGCGGCGTGTCGTTGACGAAGTCGCTGTACCAGCCCGGGGCCACGGCGAGGTCGACGCCGAACGACTTGCCGAGCTTGCTCAGCCACCTGGCCTGGAGCCAGGCATCGTAGAGCTGCGCCGGCAGCCCCGGATCCATGGGTCCCGACACCTCGTCGATGAACGTGCCCCCGAACCCGGGCGTGAGGATCAGTGGTGATTCGATCGTGGGTGCCGGGAGGCCGATCGTGAGGCTCGTGTCGAGCGTCGTGAGGCCGAGGCCGTTCGACCCCAGCCGCGGGAGCTCGGTGGCGGTGAAGATCACCTGCTGCAGCGCGCCGGGCTTGGCACCGGGCGGGAGCTTGCGGCCCGCCGGTGGCTCGAACTCCTGCCGCGGCTGGCCCGGCGGGGCGAGATCGTCGGGGAGGAGCGGCTCGGTGAGATCCTGCGGGTCGCCGAGCGCCGCCAGGCGGATGCGCTCAAAGACCCCCTGCTCCACCGGCGGCAGCGGCACGACCTCGTCGTCGGCCCGCACAGGAGTGCAACTGAAAAGGATGAGCAAACCCGCAGCAAGCGTGTGGAGCAAACCCGCGGTGGTAATGCGACGGCTCGGGGGCGGCAAACTTTTTTTGTCCGCCGTTCCAACTGCGGATTGGCTCATCACGTGGGCCGCGGCGGCCCAAGGCTCCTCGAGCGTTCGCCGACCCCCTCGCCTCCGTCTCCGACGTGGCAGGGTGTCACCCATCTGTTCGAAAAACCGAATCTTTTGTGTGGGACTTCAGTAGGCGAGGCCGAGCCGCAGCATCATCGTGTCGCTCAGGTTTTGGTACTGCGGCGGGCCGTCGACGAAGAACAGCTGCCGGGCGAACACGTAGCCCACCTCGAAGCTGCCGGAAAGGCCGGTGGGCGTCTGCGGCACGAACTCCGTGCCCAGCGAGATGCGGATGTCGTTGTAATCGAAGGGGGAGATCTGGCCGCTCTGCCGGCGAAACGTCCACGCGCCGCCGCCGTACTCGCCCGCGAGGAAGCCCCACACGGAGTGCTTGCCGAGTTGGGTAAACCGCTTCGCGGCCTTCGGCGCGGGAAAGAAGATGTCGTAGCGCGAGTTGGCATCGGGGGTCCACGTGACACCGACCGCGGGAAGCAGTTTCACGAGGTTGCGGTCGAGGTACACGATGCCTGCCTTCCCGACCATCGTCGGCGTGAGCTGCACGGTGCCGATGGCGCGGCCCATGATGCGCCAGCTCTGGGTCACGAGCACGTCCCAGTTGGTATAGATGCCGAGCCGCAGGCCGAGTTCGGCGCCGAAGACAGGCGTGAGCTGCGGATTCCAGGCCGTGTCGACGAACACGTCGTAGGTGTTGGGCGGCAGGTCGGCGAGCATCGTGGCCGTGGTCTGCGGGCCGTCCCAGAGCTGGAGCCCGAAGCCGGGCGTGATCAGCAAGGGGGCGTGGTTGAGGTTGACCTGTGAGTTATGGAAAAACGGCAGCGCGAACGTGGCCGTGGTATCGAGTTCGTTGACGCCGACATTCGTCCCCTGGCCGTTGCCGAAGAGGTAGGCCCAGCTGCCCCGCGCTCCCTGATAGAGCCGCATCGTCTGCTGGAACGTCGAGTTCTGCTGGGGGTAGCCGGGAGGAAAAAGCGAATTCGGTGCGCCGGCCGGATTTTGCGTCTGCACGAGCGACGGAGCGGCCGTCGAGTAGCCGGGATAGCCGGGCTGGCCGCTGATCGCCGAGGGGGCCTGCGCGGGAGCCCACGTGCCCGCCGAGGGCTGCGTGGGAAACACCTGCGCCGCCTGCGGCGCGTAGGGATCCCAGGCCGGCGGTGGTGGGGAGAGCGGCGTGCCGAACGACCCGGCCTGTGCCAGCCGGTCGAGCGACGAGGACGCGGGCGACGGGAGGGCGACGGTCTGGGCGGTTGCGCGCGGCATGGCGTGGAGCGCCGCGAGCGTTGTCGACCACGCCAGGATGAATCGCCACATGCGCACGCGCAGACTCTTCGGAAAACCAGGAAATAGACCGTCTCCCGTGCCGCCCTCACGGGTCCGAAAACGGGGGGTAGCAGCCGCGCTGGAGCAGGGTCAAGGTCGCAGGGGGTGGCCCACGTCCGGTGCCATCCCGCAGAATGCCCGGTCTACGCGAATTGCCACACGCATGATCCCCGACCCGATCGACCCCCACGTGCTCGCGACCCAGGCCGGAGTCGCCACGTTCGTACATCTCGACGAGGTGGAAACCACGATGGATCAGGCTCGGGCCTTGGCCGCGGATCCGGCGATGCCCTTGCCGGCCCTCGTGGTCGCCGATCGGCAGGTGCGCGGCCGAGGCCGGCGCGGCGCCCGGTGGTGGCAGCCCGATGGAGCGCTCGTGATGAGCCTTGTGCTCGATGCGGCGGTCATCGACGGCGGACCGATCTGCCCCGCCTGGTCGCTCGCGTGCGGGGTGGCGCTCGCCGAGGCGCTGGCCGGCGTCGAGCCGGCGCTTGCTCCGCGCGTGCGCTGGCCCAACGACATCGAAGTCGAGGGCGGCAAGCTCGCCGGGATTCTCGTGGAGGCGGTGCCCGACGGCCGCGTGATCTTCGGTGTCGGTGTGAACACGATCGGCTCCGCCGCCGATGCCCCGGCCGGCATCGGCCGCCGGATCGCCACAGTGCCCGATGTCACCGGCCGGGCGGTCCCGCGCGAGCGGCTGCTTGCAGCATTCGTGCCGCGTCTCGTTGCCCTGCTCGAGGGCATGGCTGCCGACGACAGCCTGCTCATCGGCCGGTATCGCCCACTCTGCGCCCTCACTGGCCATGAAGTCACGGTGTATCGGGGCCTCGGAATCGGCGCCTCTGGCGACACGGTGCGCGGTCCCTGCCTCGGCATCGATCGGCACGGCGCCCTCGTGCTCGACACCGTCGCCGGACGGTTGCACATCGAGTCGGGCAGCCTCAGCGACCCGGCCGCCGCGTGGCACGGGGAGGCCGACGCCTGACGCCGGCCCGCTCGGCCACGACGCAGATCTCGCGGCCCCCGGTCGAAAGTTGGCGGGCGCGCGTTGCATAGCCCCAGCCGGAAAACTGTGCGAGCCATTCGGGCAAGTCGGCCGCCCGCGACCAGTTCGGCACCTTCAGCGTGGCGATGATGCCGAGGGGGGGCGTGCCGGGGGCCGAGACGACGCGCGCGATCGCTTCGAGCGTGCTCGTCGGGTCGATGTTCATGTCGGCCACCACCCAGTCGAAACCGCGGAGCTGCTTGAGCTTCACATCGCGGGCCCGCATGCGCCACTGCTCGAAGCGCGGGTGCGCCGCGACCTGGTCGTCGACGAGCGCCGGATCGATCCCCGTAACGAGGAGCCCGGCCTCGAGGAGTCGCTGGCAGGCGCCTCCCGGGGCTGCACCGAGTTCGACGGCACGCTGGCCCGGTTCGAGCCCGAGCGCGAACGTGGTGATCGCCTCGTCGAGCTTGAGCCAGGCGCGCGACACTTTGCCCTCGGGCAGGCTGCGGGGATACATGCCGCCGGGCCAGGTGCCCGACGGCGTGTCGGCGACATGCCAGCCCACCCACCAACGACCTGGTCCATCGAGTGCGCAGTCGAGGACGAGCGCACCCGGCTTCGTCGGCACGCCTGCGGCGGGCAGGGAACGACGCCGGTCGGGATCGAGGCCGGCGATGATCGCCGCGCGGATCGCCGCCGGATCGCCTTCCACCCGCGGCTCGCGCAGCCAGACATGGACGTCTTCCCAGGGATGCGATCCGGCGAGGTCGTGGAGCGCTCGCACGAGCGTGTCGGTATCGCAGCCCGCTACCTGACCGCACGAGTGAATCACGGTGCGGGCGAACACGAGTCCGTCGAGGTCGCTCGGGGAGGGCGATTCGACACCCGCCGGCACACGAAACGTCACCACGCCACGACGCCAGGCAGCCCGCGACCATGCGGGCCGCATCGCCTGCTGGCGGGCGGCAAGGGCCGCCTCAGCACCCCCCTGGCAGGTGGCGAGGAGAAAGTCGCCTCGGGGCGGGCGGGTGGAGCACATGGAGCAGATCGTAGAGGGCTTTTCCTGCGGCGACAGCCACCCTCAAAAAATCAGGCCGGCCCGGGCGCCCAAGGGCCCGGGCCGGCCTTTCTCGTCTGAACAGTCGACGGTTATACGGTCGACGTGCCCGGCCGGCGATTCGTCGCTCCGACAGTCCCGAAGGCATGGCGGATCAACGAGGCAGGCACGGGCGAAGGACTAGCCGTGGCCCTTCTTCTTCTTGGCAACCTTCTTGGCAGCCTTCTTCTTCTTCTTCGCCATTGAATGGCTCCTTGCCACGAGCGCCCTGAAACACACCACACGCCCGATCCCCCGGGCGCTCTCGCGAAGGGATCGGGCGACGTTTCGAAATCCTTTTCGTGAGGCTTTGCAAGGCATTCCGCCAATGCTGTCGCAGCATCACTGGCAGTGTTTTGAGTGATTCCGCCAGGAACTGTCAAGAGAAATCCGGAAAAATTTTTCGGATTTTTTGCGAGGACGCGCTCACCGCGCCGTGCGCGCCCACGCTTCGAGCATGGCGAATTGCTTGGAGAAGTCCTGCTCGGCGACGCCGAGTGGACTCTTGAAGAAGCATGCGAGCCACTCCAGCACGCCGTAATCGCCCGCGCGGTGGCCGCGTTCCACGAGCCGCACGAGGTCGATCACCAGCGGTGCCGCCAGGATCGAGTCGCATCCCTGCCAGATGAATTGGAACGTCATCGGCGTGCCGAGGAAGCCTCGGAAGTGGACGTGGTCCCACGCCGTCTTCCAGTCTCCGAGGCTCTGGATGTACTCGATCGAGACGTGGGTTTGCGGGGGATAGCCGAGGATCGCGGCGAGCAGGTGATCCTTGCTCCGCACCTTCGCGGCCTTGTTGCGGGGGTCGTCGAGCACCTTCCCGTCCATGTTGCCGAAGATGTTGTGGCCGACCCAGCTCATGACGTCGAGATTGCGGGCCGCGAACATCGGCGCGAGGACGCTCTTGAGAAGCGTCTCGCCGGTCTTGCCATCGCAGCCTGCATGGGCTGTTTTGTGGTCGATCGCGATCTGCCGGATGGCTTCGGGCGTGGACCCGGTCGAAGGCGTGAAATTCACGTACGACGCCCCCGCTTCGATCGCGGCCAGGGCGTAGAGACTGCTCGCCGGCAGGGGGCAGCCCACGGGGTCGTCGAGCAACGGCTCGAGTTCCCGAAAATCGGTCGGAATCGGGCGGGCTGCGGGAGGCTCCGTCGAGGCGAGGTTCACGACCACGACGTGCCGCACGCCCTCGGCACGGGCAAACGCCTCGATGTCGCCGCGGATGCGCGCGATGGCCGCCCGTGGGGTCTCGGCCTGCGCCACGAGCGCGGGATCGGCGAGTTCGCAGATCTTGTCGCCCGCCGCCACGACGGTGCCCGGGCGCAGCCTGGCTTCGACGGCCGTGAACAAGGGCTCGGCGCCGGCGAGCAGGTCGGGATCGATCGCCCGGCTCTCCACCCACATGCGCCGGGCCTCGTCGCCGAGCCTGCCGGGCCGGATGTCGTGGCCGCCGACGACGATGTCGGTGCACGGCACGAGGTCGAGCCGCGTGAACGGATCGAGCTCCGTGACCAGGCCGGTCGAGGGGATCGCGCCGCGGGAGAGCGCCGCAAGCCCCGTCATCACTGTCGTCGCCACGCCCCCCTTGGCGCCGATGATCCAGAGACCGAGTGACGGGCGGGCCATGCGGGATGACTTTCGAGGCACGACGAGGTGCGGGCCGGCGCGGCTGCGGCGGGTGGGAAACGACCTTGGCGGTGGTATCATACCTCGCTCACGAACTCCAACCACGGAGCGATGGCACCACAGGCATGGGCACCCGAAACAGTCTGCACTTGGCGCGACGCATGGCGGCGCTTGAACCCTCGGCCACGCTCGCCATGGCGGCCCGCGCCCAGGCCCTCGCCGCGGCCGGCGTCGACGTGATCGATCTGTCGGTGGGCGAGCCCGACTTCCCCACCCCCGCCCACATCTGCGCGGCCGCCGAGGCCGCCATCCGCACGGGAAAGACGAAATACACGCCGGCGGCCGGCATTCCCGACCTGCGCAAGGCCGTGGCGGCCGATTATGCCCGGCGTTCGGGGCTCGCCGTCACGCCCGCCCAGGTGGTCGTGTCGAACGGCGCCAAGCACTCGCTCCACAACGCCTTCATGGCCCTCCTCGACGAGGGCGACGAGGTGGTGGTGCCGGCTCCTTACTGGGTGAGCTATGCCGAGCTCATCAAGCTCTCGGGGGCCAGGCCCGTGCTGATTCCCACGCGGATCGAGGATGATTTCAAGCTGCGGCCGGAGGCGCTGCGGGCCGCCCTCACGCCCCGCACGAGGATGCTCCTGCTCTGCTCGCCGAGCAATCCCACCGGCGTCGTCTATTCGCCCGAGGAACTCGGCGCGCTCGCCGACGTCGCGATCGAGGCGAATCTCGCCGTGATCGCCGACGAGATCTACGACCAGCTCGTGTTCGACGGCCGCCAGTCGCCGTCGTTTCCCACCCTGCGGCCCGGCCTCGCCGACCGCACGGTGGTGGTGGCCGGCGTCAGCAAGACCTACTCGATGACCGGGTGGCGGATCGGGTGGACGATCTGCCCCGAGCCCTTGTCGAAGGCGATCGGCAACCTGCAAAGCCAGGAGACGAGCAATCCCTGCAGCGTGAGCCAGCACGCCGCACTTGCGGCCCTCACCGGTCCGCAGGCATGCGTGGCCGACATGCGCCGGGCGTTCGAGCGGCGCCGCGACCTCGTGGCCGGCCGGCTGGCGGCGATTCCCGGCGTCCGGTTGCCGGAGATTGGCGGGGCGTTCTACGCCTTCTTCGACATCAAGGCGGCGCTCGCCCGCGGCACGCATGGCATCACGACGAGCACGGCCTGGTGCGAGGGCCTGCTCGAGAAGGAGCATGTGGCGCTCGTCGCCGGGAGCGCCTTCGGGGCCGAGGGGCACGTGCGGATGTCGTTTGCCGCATCGGAAGAGAAACTCGCGGCGGGGCTCGACCGCATCGCCCGATTCCTCGGGGCCTGATCCTGCCGTGACGACGCGCGCCTCGCCCGTGGCGATCGGCATCGTGCTCGCGGGCGGGGCGTCGAGCCGGATGCAGCCGCCCGGTGGTACAGCTGCGGACGGCAGCCCGCCGGTGCGGAAGGAATGGCTCGAGATCGGCGGCCGCCCGCTCGTGGCGCGGGTGGTCGATGCGGTGGCTGCCGCAACGATCCGGACACTCGTCGTTGCGGCGCCAGGAAAGCCGCTGCCGCCGCTGTCTGTCGGCGTCGAGGTCGTGACCGACTCCGCCCCCGGCGCCGGGCCGCTGGCCGCGATTCTCGACGGTCTCCGTTCGATCGGGCCGACCGCCGAGGAGCCCTTCGTGTTCGTGGCGTCGTGCGACCTGCCGCTGCTCGATGCGGCGGTCGTGCGGCTGCTGCTCGATCGTGCCGTCGCCGCGAACGCCGACTGGACCGTGCCGGTGATCGACGGCCATCCGCAGGTGCTCGCGTCGGTGGTGCGGCGCACGCTCATCGGGCCGATGGCTGCATGGCTCGCATCGGGCCGGCGCGACCTGCGCGGGCTCCTCGCGACACTGCGTGCTTCCGACGGCTTCAGGATCGACCTGATCAGCACGGCCGAGATCGCCGTGATCGATCCACGGCTCGACTCGTTTCGCGACGTCGACACGCCAGAGGAGCATGCGGCGATCCTCCGGCAATTGCCCTACGGCGACCGGGGGGATACGACCTATACTCCGCCTCCATGAAGGCGCGTTCCTCCCGATATTCTGCCGGCGGCAGGCCGCGGCGCGGTGCCGTCTTCTCGCTCGCCACGCTCGCCGTGCTCCTGGGGTGTGGCTGGATGCTCCCCAGCGTGCTCGTGCTCACAGATCTGCGCGACCGGCCGCTCCAGGCGGCGTTCGCCGGCATCGTCGGCAGCGTGACCAGCCGCGCCGCCACCTGGAGCTGGCTCGGCGGGATCGAGTATCGCGACGTCGTGCTCGCCGATGCGACGGGCCGGGCGGTGGTCGCCGTGCCCCGAATCGTCATCGAACGCGGCCTTGCGGCGCTGGCTCTCGATCCCCGGAACCTCGGCACGATGCGGCTCGTGGGCGGCGACGCCTTCATCGAGGTGCGGCCGGGGGGCAGCACGATCGAAGACGTGCTCGCGCCATGGCTGGCCACGCTCGCGGAACCGACCGGGGCGGCGGTGTCGTTCGAACTCGAGGTGCTCGATGGGTCGGTGGAACTGGTCGACCGAACCCGCCACGATGCCTGGCGCGTGGTCGATCTCGCCCTGGCCGGCCGCGTGATCCACGGCGTGGCGGCCCCCGGCTGGGCCGTGTCGGGCCGTGTGCTGCATGCCGGGGAACCGCTGCGCGATCGTGCCACCGTGGCCACGGTCGACGCCCGGGCGGACGCCGGGAAGTCGCGGCTCGATCGGGCGACGATCGCGGCCGCCGCGACGGCGACGCTCTCGCGCGAGGGAGGCTGGACGGTGTCGGCGCCGCCGGCTGCGCCGGACGATGCATCGCGGCCGATCGCCGTGGCCGCCACGCGAGTGCCGCTCGGCATCTCGAGCGTGTGGGCGACGCGGTTCATGATGCCATATCTGGTCGACGGTCTCGCCGACGTCCGGCTCGACGTGGCCTGGCCGCTCGATGACGCGGAGTCCGCCTCGGGACCGACGGCGACGAATCGGCGCGGCGCTCCCGCACAGATCGCCGGCACCGTGGGAGTGCGGCAGTTCGCCCTCTGTGCCGCCGACACGCTCGCGGAACTGTTCGTCGTCGAGCATTGCGAGGCGCCGCTCGACATCGCGTTCGATGATGGTTCGGTGTCGATCCGCACGCTCAAGGCCGCGTCGCCGCTGTTCACCGCGGAGGCGTCGGGCCGGATCGGACTGCCGCAGGACGGGGCGTGGGCCTGGGGGGATGCGCTTCTGGAAGGTGATTTCGCGATCGCCGCCGCCGTCGATCTCGCGGCGGCATCCCGCTCGACGCCCGGCGGGCTGAGGATTCGCGAGGATGTCGAGGTGACGGCCGGGCAGCTCGAGCTGACGGCCAGCGCGCGCGGCGACGGGGCCGACCGTGTGCTCGAACTCCGCGCCTCGGCCCGCGATCTCGCCGCTCTGCAGGGAGAGCGGCCGCTGCGCTGGAGCGAGCCGTTTTCAGCATGGCTGCGGGGCCGGCGCACCCCGGGGAAGGACGCGCGGCTCAGGATTGAAGAGGCCCGAATCGCATCGAGCGCCATCGAACTGTCGGCATCGGGCAACGCCGAGGCGCTCGCCATCCAATGGACGGCCGATCTGGAAAAGCTCGTGACCGAAGCGGCGGAGGTGATCGACGTGGCGGGGCTGAAGCTCGCGGGCACCGCCCGGGGAAGGCTCGATCTCGAGGCGGTCGGCCAGCCTGGCGCGTCGACGGCCCGGCTCTCCGCGAGCCTGGCGCAGTTCGCCTGCCTGCGGCCACACGCTCCCGAGTGGCGGGATGAGGAGATTGTGCTCGAAGCGGAAGGCAGTGGCAGCATGGTGGCGAGCGCGGCCGTGGTCGATGCGTGCCGGGCCGTCGTCCGCTCGGGCGAGGATCGGCTGGAGATCGTGCAGACCGGCGGCGCCCTCATGAACCTCGCGGGGCTGTGGGCGGGGCGTGGTGCAGGGATCTCCGCGCCCGTCCTGCGACCGGCACCGCAGTCCGATGGCGTGTCGGCCGACGTCACGGTCACCGGAGATGTGGGCCGCTGGCAGGCGCGGCTGGCGGCGCTTCCGGGAGGTTGGGATGCGGCCGACTGGAGAATCGGCGGCCACCTCAAGGGATCGGCGGCGCTGGCCATCAAGGAGGAGGGTTGGCAGGTGACGCGGGCCGGCGTGGAGATCGAAAAGTTCTCCGCGACGGGTGCCGGACGACAGATCGTCGAGCCCAGGCTCGTCGCCACCGGTGCCGGCGTCGTCGATCCGACGCGCGGGGAATGGTCGATTTCATCGGCGGAAGTGCTGACGGCGACGGTGTCGCTGCGCACCGGAGGTCTCACGCTGCGCCCCGCGGCCGCCACGGCCATCGCGCTCGACCGCGTGCGGGGCAAAATCCAGTGGCAGGCCGACATGGCCCGGCTCGAGAAGTGGCTCGTGCCGCTCGCCACGGCGGAGGCGTGGCCCGCCGGCGGCCGCGCCTGGGGCACGCTCGAGGTGATCGATACACCCGCCGGGACGAACCTGCTCGTCGACGTCACGGGCAACCAACTGACGCTCGCCCGTGGCCGCCCGCCCGGTGCCGCCGAGCCGGTATGGGCCGAGCCCCGGGCGCGGTTCCTCGTCGAGGTGACGAGGCCGACCGGTGCGGACGGCGTCGATCGGCTCGTCGTCAACCGCTGCAGCCTCGATTCGGCGACATTCGCACTCGCTGCCGCCGGAAGCGTCGATGATCTCTCGGCAGGGCGGCTGGCGACACTCGCCGGGACGGCGACCTACGACTGGGACCTGGTCTCCCGGCTGCTCATGCCCTGGACCGGAGGCCGGCTGCGGATCACGGGGGCCGGTGCGCGGCCGGTGATGGTGCGCGTGCCGCTGGACACAGTCGCGCAGGCGCTGGCACCACTCTGGCCGCCGGCCGTGGCGGCACGCGGCGAAGCTCGCGCAGCGCAGGGCGACGGCACCGGCACGGTGCCGCTGCCGAACGACTGGCTTTCGACCATCCGCGGCCGCGAGCAGGCGAAGAGCGAGCCGCGGCTCGCACCGGTCACGCTGCCGGTGAACCCCCCGGCGACGTCCGCCGGGGGATGGCTGCGCAGTCTTTCCGCAGAGACATCGGCCACGTGGGCGGCCGCCGAGATCGACGGCTTCCAGATCGATCGGGGCGCGATGGATGTGCGGCTCTTCGAAGGCCAGCTCACGTTCGGCCCCTTTGACCTCGCGGCGTCGGGGGGCCGCCTGCGCGGCGCGCCCTGGATCAAGCTCGTGCCGCTGCCCGGCGAACTCGTCGTGCCGCCGGGGCGGGTGGTCGACAGGGTGGCGCTCACGAGCCGGTTCTGCGAGGAGTGGATCTCGTGGGTGACGCCGCTCGTGGGCCGCTCGACCCGCACCCAGGGCGTCGTGAGCGTCGACGTGGCGGGGGCGCGGGTGCCGCTCGCCGATCCGTTTGGCGGTGAACTCGCCGGCCAGCTCATCTTCGAGAACACCGAGGTCACGCCGGGCGAGCGCCTCGGCCCACTGACGACCTTGATGATGAAGCTGCAGACGCTCGTCGATCCACGAT
>Ga0208783_10000944_pt1 | contig 17693 bp, 14 predicted proteins | sample DEB19_08_DNA_2_FD_184529 | JGI IMG/M metagenome (GOLD analysis project Ga0208783, IMG submission 184529) | Aqueous microbial communities from the Delaware River and Bay under freshwater to marine salinity gradient to study organic matter... | ecosystem: Environmental > Aquatic > Marine >...
ATCGATCGCGTTGATGGTCGCTGCGGCGCTGTTCATGTCGACTGCGGTCGCATCGGCCTTCTTGAAGGCGAGGCTCTGGCAGGCGGGAAGGGCGAGCGAGGTCGCCAGCAGGGTGATGGTGAGGATGATGGGGCGCATGGGGGTGGGGGAGATGGCTCAGACAACGCGACGGACCGGTCGCACCGTCTCGCGGGCTCGGGCGTCGGGGAACTTCGAGCGGGGGAAAATAGACCGAATCGAGCGGTGGGTTGTTCTTTGCATTCTCGATTCTCCGCGCTCGATTCTCCCCGTTCGCGGCTGCGCCGCGAACGGTGGGGGAGGGATTCGAACCCTCGAGACCCCGAAGGGTCTGCCGGTTTTCAAGACCGGTACTTTCAACCGCTCAGCCACCCCACCAACACCGCGCGTCGCGCGGGGCGGACAGTGTAACCCGACCGCGCGCGCCGATCACGCCAGCTTCTCCGCGTGGCGGCTTGCGCGGGGCGTGAGCATCTTCGCGATGCAGGCCGTCCAGCCGGTCTGGTGCGAGGCGCCGCAGCCGCGGCCGGTGTCGCCGTCGAAGTACTCGTAGAAGTTGACGAGCTCGCGAAAGGTCGGGTCGCTCGCGAACTTCGGGTGCAGCGCCATGCTCGGGCGCGCGCCGGTCTCGTCGGGCAGGAACAGCCGCGCGTTCCGCCGCACGATCTCGTCGGCCGCATCGAGGAGCGTGCCCTTCACGCCGCTTCCGAACGGGCACTCGACCTTGAAGTCGTCGCCGTAGTAGTGATGGAACTTCTGCAGGCTCTCGACGAGCAGGAAGTTCATGGGCATCCAGATCGGACCGCGCCAGTTCGAGTTCCCGCCGAAGAGACCGGTCTGGCTCTCCGCGGGCTCGTACTTCACCGAGTACGACTTGCCGTCGATCCAGATGGAGTATGGGCGCTCGGCGAGGTCGCGCGAGAGGCTCCGCACGCCGAACGGCGAGAGGAAGTGGCGTTCGTCGAGCGCCTTCTTCAGCAGGCACTTCATGCGATGGCCGCGCAGCAGCGAGAGCAGGCGCCGCTCGCCGCGGCCGGGCTCGTCCCAGCGCGAGACGAGCGCCGCCATCTCGGGGCGCTCGCGCAGGAACCACTCCATGCGCTCGCGGAACACCGGCAGCTTGCCGAGCACCTCCGGCTCGATCGTCTCGACGGCGAAGAGCGGGATGAGCCCGACGACGGAGAGCACCTTGATGGGCTCGATGCGCCCATCGGGAAGATGCATCATGTCGTAGTAGAAGCCGTCGTCCTCGTTCCAGAGTCCGACGCCCTGGCCGCCCATCTGCGTCATCGCCTCGGCGATCTGCAGGAAGTGCTCGAAGAACTTCGCGGCCATGTCCTGATAGAACGGGCGCTCGTGCGCGAGTTCCGTGGCCATGCGCATCATGGTGAGCGCGAACATCGCCATCCAGCTCGTGCCGTCGGCCTGCTGCAGGCGGCCGCCGCCCGGCAGCGGCTGGGAGCGGTCGAACACTCCCACATTGTCGAGGCCGAGGAATCCGCCCTCGAAGATGTTGCGGCCGTAGGCGTCCTTGCGGTTGACCCACCAGGTGAAGTTGAGGAGCAGGCGGCTGAACGCGGCTGCGAGGAAGTCGTGGTCTGCGCGCCCCGTGCGCGCGCGCTCGATCTGGAAGACGCGCCAGCACGCCCACGCGTGGATCGGCGGGTTCACATCGCTGAAGTTCCACTCGTAGGCCGGCAGTTCGCCCGACGGATGCATGTAGTGGTCCGTGAGCAGCTTCGAGAGCTGGCCCTTCGCGAAGCCAGGATCGATGTTCGCGATCGCGACGCAGTGGAACGCGAGGTCCCACGCAGCGAACCACGGGTACTCCCATGTGTCGGGCATCGAGAGCACGCTCGATGCGGCGAGGTGCCTCCACGACGCGTTGCGATGCGTCCGGCGCTCGTCGGGCGGCGGCGGCTGCGTCGGATCCCCGTCGTGCCAGCGACGGACATCGAACTCGTAGTACTGCTTCGAGAGGAGGAGCCCCGCGTAGGCCTGTCGCTGCACGCGGCGCGCTTCCTTCGAGGGGAGCCCGTGGTGGACGACCTCGTAGAACTCGTCGGCCTCGCGCTGTCGCTGCTCGAGGAGCGCGGGCACATCGCGCGGCGAGAGATCGCTGCCCTCGGGGCAGAGGACGAGGTCGATCGTGCGGCGCTCGCCCGGAGCGAGCGCGACGCGGTGCCATGCGGCTGCCTTCGTGCCGCGCGCGTGCGGGTTGACGGCGCGCGCGTCGCCGCCCGCGATCGCGTCGTTGATCGCGTCCTTCGGGGCGCCGTCGGTCGCGGGCGTGTGCCGTGCGACATGGAACAGTCGGTCGAAGTTGGTCTCGTTCTCGCAGAAGAGGTACTCGCAGTCGGGAGAACCGAGGCGGAGTTCCATCGTGCCAAGCGCCGCGTGCTTCGCCACGAGCGCGCCGCGCGAGCGGACGCCTTCGATCGAAGGACGCGCTCCGCCCTCTCGCCACGACCATGTATTGCGGAAGAAGAGCTGCGGGATCACATGGATCTCCGCGTGCTCCGGACCGCGGTTGGCGACCTCGATGCGCATCACGGTCTCATCGAAGGCGCGCTTCGCGTAGGTCACCCAGACCTCGAAGAAACGGTCGCCGTCGAGGATCCCGGTGTCGAGGAGTTCGACCTCGCGGTCGGAGCGCGCGCGCATGCCGTTCGCCCGCACGAGCTCGCCGTAGGGGAATTCGCCCTGCGGGTACGCGTACAGCATGCGGTTCCATGCATGCGTCGGCAGCGCGTCGACATGCCACCAGAGCTCCTTCGCGTCCTCGCCGTGGTTCCCCTCTGAGTTCGTGAGCCCGAAGAGGCGCTCCTTGAGGATCGGATCGCGGCCGTTCCAGAGGGCGAGCGTGAGGCAGAGCCGCTGGTCCTTGTCACACCAGCCAAAGAGGCCGTCCTCGCCCCAGCGGTAGGCGCGGCTGCGCGCGTGGTCGTGCGGGAACGAGTCCCAAGCGGAGCCATCGGGCGAGTAGTCCTCGCGCACCGTGCCCCATTGGCGGCAGGAGACATAGGGTCCCCAGCGACGCCAGTGGCCCGTGCCGGCCGCCTCGTCGCGTAGGCGCGCATGCTCGGCGCTGATGGGGCGCTGGGACTTTGGCGCACTCATGCGTCGAGGCCCCGCGCGAGCGGATGGCGGAGCGCCTCGAGGAGTAGGCCCACGCTCCATGCCTGCATCGGGCAGCCTCTCGGCTCGAACGGCGCGTCTGAGTCGACGATCTCGCTGACCGAGCCGAGCCCGGCGTCGCGGAGGTGGTCGACGAGCGCTGCGCGCGCATCGCGGAAGGGGCGGGCGCTCGGGCCCGTGGGGCGCGCGCACTCCGCCTTCAGGTAGAGGCCAAGGAGGAATGGCCACGCCGTGCCGTTGTGGTACGCGAAGTCGCGCGTGCGCTGGTCGCCCTCATAGCGGCCGCGGTAGCCGGGCGTGGGCTGTCCTTGGGTGCGCGGGCCGAGGGTGCGGACAGCGAGTGGAGCGATGAGGTCGCGTGCGATCGTCGTGAGCGCCTTGTCGCGCCACTCGGTGGGAATGTTTGGGCAGTAGGCGAGGAGGAAGAGCTGGTTCGGGCGGATCGCGGAGTCGTCGCCATCGGGACCGTCGACGACATCGCGGAAGCAGCCTGCGGGGGCGTTCCAGAAGCGTTCGAGCGACTTGGTGGCGCGTGCGGACATCGCGCGGAGATCGTCCTCGCGGGCCGCGACGCGAGCGTCGTCGCCGACCATGAGCGCGAGTGCGTCGAGTGCTGCGATCCAGAGCGCGGTGAGCTCGATCGGCTTTCCTGCGCGCGGCGTGACGACGGTATCGCCGACCTTCGCATCCATCCAGGTGAGCTGGAGTCCGCGCTCGCCCGCACAGACGAGGCCGTCGGAGTCGACGCGAATCCCGTGACGGGTGCCGGCGCGATAGGCATCGATGATCGAGAGGAGCGAGGGGAGGCGCGCGCGCATCCACGGCCAGTCCTTCGATCGCTCGGCGGTGGCGCGGGCGGCGAGGATCGCGAGCAGGGGTGCGTCTGCGCTGTGGTACTCGGGAGTGGTCGACTCGTCGGGAAAGCGGTTCGGCAGGAGGCCTTCCGAAAGGTGGTCGAGAAAGGTCTCGAGGACGAGCTTGGCGTCGTCGAAGCGGCGAGTCTCGAGGAGGAGCCCCGGGAGGGAGAGCATCGCGTCGCGCCCCCAGTCCTCAAACCATGGGAACCCGGCGAGGATGGAGCGCCCCGGCCCCGGCCCCGGCCTCGCGCGCGCGCGCGTGACGATGAAGTCGTCGGCGGAGAGCGCGAGCGACTGCATCTCGGGCGCTGCGTCGAGGAGTTCTGCCTGCGCGAGCAGCGCGTGGCGACGGGCGCGCTCGGCGGCGAGCAGCCCGCGCCCGATGGTGCTCAGGCTCGCGATCGTGGGCGAGAGGCCGATGATCAGCGCGCGGGTCTCGCCTGGTTGGAGCGTGATCGATGCCGTGAGCGCGTGGCACGCTGAGTCGATCGAGTCGTAGCCGCGCGCGCGCTCCTCGCTCAGGACATGCCTGCGCCACCATGTCGCGGAACGCTCGAGGGCCGCGCCGTCCGATGCGATGAAGAGGGTCGTCTCGCCCTCCGCGAGGCGGTTCGGCGGGAGGACGATGGTCCCCCGTCCGCCCGAGGCGACGGCGACATCGGGAGTCCAGTTGGCGTCGGGATCGACCTGGTGATGGCCGCGGTGCGTGACGAACACGCGTGCATCGATGCGCACCGGCGCAGCGCCCTCGACGAGGGTCCAGAGGATGGCGGTCGCGCGTTCCTCGCGCAGGGCGACCAGCCGCCGCTCGATGCGCGCGGCGCCCGCCTCGAGCGACCATGTGGGCGTTCCGTCCTCGAGGGTGAAGCCTGCGATGCGGCGGAATCCGTCGGGGTCGATTGTGCCATCGGCCCAGCGGCGGGTGGCGAGGGCGAACCGCTGCCCGTCCACGACTGCATCGTCATCGACGAATGGGACGAGCATGCGGCGCCCAATGGGCGGCCGGGAGGAGCCGATCAGGAGTCCGTGGTAGCGTCGGGTCGCCACTCCGCAGACCGAGCCAAGGGCGTAGTCGCCCGCGCCGGTCGCAAGTACCCACTCCCGGCGGCTGCCTTCGACGATGTCGGCGGCGAGCCGTCGTTCGAGCGCGATGCGCACGAGTGGCTCCCGCGGCTCCCGCGCGGTCGAGAGGTTGGTGGTAGTCGGCGCCGTACCCATCGGATCGAACGATACTTGAATCGCCAGTCGCCGGCGTGGGACCTATCGGCGCAAATCCGAGCCCGGACGGCGCCCGGGCCATGGTCCTTCGAAGATGCGGACATCTTCCCGATGGACATGGAACTCCGCGGCGGTGCCGGTCGGCAACTCCTGCGCGAGCGCCGCAGGCAGCCTCGCGCGGAGGGTCTTCCCATCTGCCCGGACCGCGATGAGGTCGGTGAAGACTCCAGCGGGCTCCTTGGCGATGACGCGCGCGGTCATGCCGACGGCATTCGGCGGGGGGGCGCCGAGCCGGACATGCCATGGGCGGAGGCCGAGGATCGCGGGACGGCTCAAGACTGGACAGGCAAGCCAGATCGCCTCAGGGACAGTGCAGCCAGGGGCGGCTCCCCGTGCGTCCAGTTCGATGGCATGCATGCCCAGTTCGTCGACCAGTTGCGCGACCTCGAGATCGGGTGGGTCGGATGCAATCCGTTCCGCCGGACCGAAGGCGCGGACTCTTCCATCGATCAAGACCAGCAGGTCGTCGGCGATCGCGAGTGCATCAGCCGGATCGTGGGTCACAACGATCGTCGTCGACCCTGTAGACCGCTGCAGTTCACGAACCATCTGGCGGATCGTGAATCTGTTGCCGCGATCGAGGTTGGCAAACGGCTCATCGAGTAGGGCGAGTTCGGGCGACCGGATGAAGGCGCGGCCGACCGAAACGCGTCGCCGCTCGCCCGCGGACAGCGATGCTGGCTTGCGTCCGAGCAGGGCGGCGATCCCGAGTGCCTCGGCGATGGCTTGAATGCGCGCGGTGCGGCGTTCACGCGGCTCTCCGCGCGGAGCTGCCGCAGAGTCGAGATTCTGCGCGACCGCGAGGTGCTCATGGAGCGCAGCGTCGTCGAAGGACATCCCGATCCCGCGGTCCGGCGTGGCTTGCCTGACCAGATTCGCGCCGTTGAACCGGATGGCTCCGCTGCTCGGGCGCTCGAAGCCTGCAATCAGAGAGAGAAGCGTGCTCTTTCCTGCGCCTGACGGGCCGAGCACCGCCAGGATCCGGCCAGATGGGAGTGTGAACGACACATCGCGCACGATGGTCCGTCCATCGCGCGAAAAGGTCACGCCGTCCAGCGAAAGTTCGCGTCCCGCGATCCGTTGAGCCTCGGTCGCGGCGTCGTCGTGCATCAGCCGCGCTCCGCCCTTCGGCGCTTGAGCTCCGCATCGATGAAGTCGGCGATGTGCCCGTCGAGAACATGCTGAGGGTTGCCTGTCTCGTGCCCGGTACGGTGGTCCTTCACGCGGTTGTCATAGAAGACATAGGACCGGATCTGATTGCCCCAATCACGCGAGACCTTGCCGCCCGTGGCGGCATTCAACTCCGCGGCACGGCGCTCTTCCTCGAGTTGCTCCAGCTTCGCCTGAAGGACCGCCAGGGCCTGCGCCTTGTTCTGTGGCTGATCGCGGTAGGTGCTCGCGACGACCTGGATGCCCGTCGGGAGATGGGTCACGCGGATCGCCGATGCGACCTTGTTCACATTCTGCCCGCCCGGACCCGATGCACGCACGAAGGCGACGATCTCGAGGTCCTTGTCCGGGATGACGAGGTCGCCGTGCTCGAACTCGGGCGTCACGTCGACGGTCGCGAAGCTTGTCTGCCGCTTGCCTTCCGCGTTGAATGGCGACACGCGCGCGAGGCGATGCGTGCCGCGCTCGCAGTTCATGTAGCCGTAGGCAAACGGCCCGATGATCCGATACGAAACCTCGCTGATGCCCGCCTCTGGCCCGAGCGAGCGCGAGATCTCCTCAAGCTTCCAGCCCATCTCCTGGAAGTAGTAGAGGTACATGCGCTCGAGCATTCCCGCCCAGTCCTCGGCCTCGGTGCCGCCCGCGCCCGCCTGTATCGCGACGAAGCAGTTTCGGTGATCGTGCTTGCCCGAGAGGAGCGACTGGCGCTCGATTCGTGCCATCTTGTCCTGGAGCCCGAACAGGGTCTCGTCGACCTCCGCGAGCATCTCGCGATCGCCGGCCTCCTTCGCAAGTTCATAGCCCACCGTCGCGTCTTCGAGGGATTTGATCGCCTCCTCGAGGGGCTCGACCTGAGCGCGCACGACCTTGCTCTCCGCGATCACCCTTTGGGCGGCCTTTGGGTCGTTCCAGAACTCCGCAGCGTTCATGCGGTCCTCGAAGGCCGCGCGTTCCTTCAGCTTCTGGTCGTAGTTAAAGAGAGTCGCGGAGGGTCAAGATCCGCGCCTCGAGTTCGTTGATCACCGGCTGGTGAGCGTCGTAGTGCATGGGCGGAGGAGTGTAGCGGCGGGGTCACGCACGCGTGGCGGCTGAAGCACTACATTCCCGCCATGTTCGTGTCGAGCCGCATCGCGTCCATGTCTGAGTCCGCCACCCTCGCCGTCGGCGCCAAGGCCGCGGCGGCGCGCGCGAAGGGGCACGATGTCATCGCCTTCGCCATGGGCGAGCCGGACTTCGACACGCCGGGCAACATCAAGCGCGCGGCGATTGCGGCGCTCGAGAGTGGCATGACGAAGTACGCGCCGACTCCGGGCGACAAGGGAGCGCGCGAGGCGATCGCCCGCAAGCTCACGATCGAGAACAAGGTCGAGACCGGCTTCGATCAAGTCACGGTCACTGCTGGCGCGAAGCACGCGATCTATATGGCACTGCAGGCGATCGTCGAGCCTGGCCGCGGCGACGAGGTGCTCTTGCCCACGCCCGCGTGGGTCTCGTACAAGGCGCTGATCGAGCTTGCAGGCGCGAAGTGCGTCGAGGTTCCGGGGGCGGTGGCGAACGGATTCAGGGTCACGGCGGACGAGCTCGCCGGAGCCATCACGCGGCGCACGGTCGGGATCGTGTGGAACTCACCTTCGAATCCATGCGGCACGGCCTATCCCGCGGAAGAGATTCGGGCGCTCTGCGATGTGCTCGAGAAGCACGAGCGGATCGCGGTCATTTCCGACGAGATCTACGAGAAGCTGATCTATCCGGAGATCTCGCCCGGGCTCGAGCACCTCTCGCCCGGATCCGTCCCCGCACTCCGCGAGCGGACCATCACCATCAACGGCATGAGCAAGTCCTATGCGATGACGGGCTGGCGCATCGGCTACCTGGCTGCTCCGAAGCCCATGGCGAAGGAGATCATCAAGCTGCAGGGACAAATGACGAATTCGATCCCGAGCTTCTTCTATCCCGCGATCGTCGAGGCGCTCGGGAACAGTGCCGCGGGCGTCGAGGCGATGCGCGTCAAGTTTGCGGCGCGCGCTGCGCTGATCAAGCGGGAACTCGACTCGGTACCAGGACTGGTCACGGTCGCGCCAAATGCGGCGTTCTACGCATTTCCCGATGTTTCGGCGCACTTCGGGAGGGTGTCTCCCGGCGGCACGACGATCTCGGGCGCGCAGGCGTTTGCAGATGCGCTGCTCGACGAGGCGCACGTCGCGGTTGTGCCCGGCGAAGACTTCGGAGAGTGTGCGCGCGGCCATGTCCGGTTTTCTTTCGCCTGTGGCGACGAGATGATCGTCAAGGGGATCGGGCGCATCCGAGAGTGGGTGCGCTCGCTGCGGTGATCGTGCGGGTTCGGAGGACGAGCTGGTCAGGCAAGACAGCGTCCCGAGCGCTGAGTGAGCTCGCCAGCAGCCGATCCGGAGAACGAACTGGTCAGGCAAGCCCGCGTTCCGAGTGGACGAACTGGTCAGGCAAGACAGCGTTCCAAGTGCTGGGTGAGCTCTCCAGCAGCCGATCCGGAGGAGCATCCTGTGGCCGAGATGGGTTGAATCGCACCGCGACATTGCGCTACACATCGTGCGTGCATGCAGGCGCGCGCGCGAGGATCGCGCCTCACGGGAATGGCGGCCTGGTAGACATGTGATCGGCTCACTCGACGATGAAGATCGGATTTACCCGCATCGATCCTCGTCGGATTGCCTCCTGTGCCGCCGAGATTGAGTCGCCATAGCAACTCCCACGCTGCCGATGAGTCCCGCGTCCTCGGTCGAATCGCCGCGGATCGTTGTCGAACAACTGGACAATCGTCCGGAGCCGCTGGTTCATCGCGTCGCGCAAGTCGCCGACCGCGGACCGTAGGCCCGCTTTCGGTGGACCCGTGATGTCATCGAGCTCGTCGATGATGCCGCGCATACGACCTGAGATGAACCCGGCTTTGAAGGGATGACGCATTCTGCCCAGCAGGTCCAGCTGCAGGACATAGTCGACGAGGGAGATCCGCGCGATAGGACTCGACCTCGGCTCGGAACTCGACGCGCGGTGATTCCCGGTCGAGCAGGGGAACACTGGCTTCCACGCAACCGTGTTGAGCAACGAAGCCGCATCTTCAGGATGATTGCGAAGCAGGCCCCGCACGCTGCTCACGAGGCGGCGCCACTGTGCGTGCGCTGACGACCATACGCTCTTGGGTATCGAATCTGCGGCGCGCGCGCGAATCTCGTTCAACTCGATGTATCGTGAAACGCGCAGGAGCGCTGCCTCGTCCAACACGCGGGGCGAGTGGAACCGGCCCTCCCAAAAGTGACCCGTCACGCCATCCTGCCTGTTCCAGGCCCTGGCGCATGGTTCCTTGAGAAGCCTGTGAAAGAACCCGAGGCTAGAGAGGTCGCGGCGCGCGCGCTGAAGCAGGCGGGGGCTCGCGAGTACTCCCGCGATCTCTTGTTCGGTCGGTGCCCCGTTCGGATCCCAGCCATTTCTTGCCCTTGTGCGGCGATTTGGGAGGATTGCGACGCGACGCCGGGCGACTTCGCGGTCGGACCATTCCCTCGCGATGTCGGGGCGTATTCGGATCAGGAGGTGGAGGTGGTTCTCCATGACGGCGAATGAGATGACGTCGATTGCGAGGACTTGAACGAGTTGCTTGAGCCGGTCGACGATCCAACGACGCCGTGCTGGTGCGGAAAGCAGGGACTCTCGGCGCACGCACCGAGAGATGCAGTGATAGACGCCAGGATTCTGGTCATCGACGATGTCGCGACGGAGGGCGGGCATGACATGCACCGTAGCGCGGCCAAGTCAGCCCGGATGTTGAGCACACGCTCGCCCCACTGCGTGTCGATCCAAGGCAGCTACAACAGGTCAGGCAAGCCCGGCGCAACAGGTCAGGCGCAACAGGTCAGGCAAGCCCGGCGCATTCATCGCAAGCCCTCCCTCGCCGCTTGCCCGACCTGATTGGTCTCGCGGCTTGCCTGACCTGATTGGACCGAGTCGGATGGGTCGGTTGCGCCCACGTCGTCAAGTCCGTCCCTTCGATCGTCCATTCTCAATTCAACCACCCGATCCGCCCCGGGGCCGGCTATTGCGGCGTGTTCCCGCTCCGCTCGGAACGACGCTGCGCGAACATCCAATCAAGCACGCCGTCGTCGCCAAGCCGATAGGCAGGCGTCCATGATTCATGACCGACGCCTTCGTACTCGCGGTACATCGGGTTCGGAGCCCGCTTCTGCATCGGTTGCGGGGCATCTGTGGTTCCACGCGCCCGCGGCCGATCCGATTCGGCGGCCTTCGCAGTTGCGTTCGCGATCGCATCGCGCATGGCGCGCGAAAGCGTCACGGGCACGACCGTGTCGTCGTTCCCATGCACGATGAAGACGGGAACACGCGAGACAGTCGGCGCTGTGGACGGGTCGCCGCCACCACAGATCGGCACGACTGCGGCGAAGAGGTCTGGGCGCCGCGCGGCCAGGTCGAACGCACCGAAACCACCCATGGAGAGTCCAGTCAGATAGATCCTCGACTCATCCACGGCCTTGGCTTGCCTGACCTGTTCGATCGCCTGGATCACCGCCCGCATCGCACGGGTCGGCTCCTGCTCGAACTTCGGCAGGGCGCCGCGCTCGCGAGCGCCCTTGATGTCCATCGGCGACCACGACTCGCCCGCCGGGCACTGCATCGCGAGCACATAGCAGGGATGCTGCGCCTGCAGCGCGTCCGACGCACACCACCCAGCGAAGTGCTTGAGTTGCGCCACGTTATCCGAACCGCGCTCTCCCGATCCATGCAGGAACACAACCAGAGGCACTCGCGCGCCAGGGCCGGCAATCGCTGCCTTGGGCGGCTCGACGAGGCGATAGCGGTAGGTTGCGTCGACCGTCCCGTCCGCCTTCCGCAGCACGGTCTCGCCGGCGGGAATCGCGCTCCACGGATCCCTCGGCGGCGCGGAATCGGCGGGAGCGGTCTGGACAATCTGGCGTGCACGGGCCTCGATGCCAAAACCTGCCGCGCTCAAAGCGCAGGCGATCGCGGTTAGCAAGATGTTTCTCATGCGCCGCTCCTCAAGCGCGGGATGGCACGACGATGCGGTTCGCCGACGCACCCGGCTGAATCCCAAGCGGCACGGGTTGCGGCCGCACCTCGTAGTTCGGCGTCAGCGCGATGTTCAGCGGCAGTCGCTTCCCTGTAGGATCGCGAGGAATGTTGTCCTCATCGATGATGCGTTGGATCGCCATGATCCCCTCGATCAGCATCTCGGGTCGCGGCGGGCAGCCTGGCACATAGACATCGACAGGAATGTACTGATCGACGCCCTGAACCACCGCATACGTGTCGAACACGCCGCCGGTCGAGGCACAGGCGCCCATCGAGATTACCCATTTCGGCTCGGCCATCTGCATGTAGATTCGCTGCAGGACGGGGAGGGTCTTCACGCTCACGCGGCCTGCGACGATGAGCAGGTCTGCTTGGCGGGGCGAGAACCGCATGACCTCTGCGCCGAATCGGGCAAGGTCGAAGCGCGAGCACGCCGTCGCCATGAGCTCGATGCCACAGCAGGCGGTCGCGAACGGAAGCGGCCACACGCTTGACCGGCGCGCCCAATTGACGACGCGGTTGAGCTGCGTGGTGACGACGCTGTCGGTGGGAAGTGCGGCCTCAAGACCCATAGGAACGAGCATGGTAGCGCGCCGATGCACGCGCGTCGCTCGGGATTCCCAGCGGTTTTGCGTGTGCTCAGCCGATCAGCCGAGGATCGCGCCGAGTTCATCCTTGCCATGGACCACCGTGAACTGGCGGTCGATCTTCATCATGCGCAGGATGTCGAGCAACTGCCGGTTGGTGCCGAACAGGTACGGCTTCAGCTTCGACGCTTCCGCCTGACGCCGGATGTCGACGCACATGCCCAGTCCGATGCTGGTGACCATCACCACGTTCGAGAGATCCACCACGATCGCGCCGCCGCGGGGCAGGGCCGTTCCCGAGATCGCCTCGCTGATCTCGCCGGCGATGATCGGTGCCTCGCGCTGCCCAATCGACGGGCAGGCGATCCTCGCGTAGACGCCACGCGGGTAACGCTCGATCGCGACAAACTGGGAGAGCGCGGAGTCGCGGCTGTGGTTGGTCGAGTTGAGCGAGTACGGGGTCATGAAGGGACAATCGGGCGTAGCCCGACCTCACTTCGGCGCGACTCCGCCGTTCGGCGCATTTTGCCGCAGTCCGCGCGACGAGACCCCTTGCTTCCTACCGGCCGGTCGGTGCCCGTGCGGCCGTCAGATCGTGATCTCGATCGGCTGATTGGCGCTGATAACAGGGGCCGCATCGGCTTCAGGCGCCGCCGCAATGGGGTCGGTCGCCTGGGAGTCGACCTTGGGCATGGGCGCAAGCCGAGAGAGCTCGGTCGCGAACGAGCGCGCGATCGAGCGGGCGTCGACCTCGATGAGCGCAGGATCGACTCGCACGTTCGCAAAGGCCCCTTCCGCGCGGTCGGCGAGTTGCCGAAGGGCTGTCGAAAAGCCGCGCATGTCGGTCGCGAGCGTGTCGCGCACACGGCCGGCCACGGCATCAGCCACGGGCCGAAGCCGTTCGCGATGCTCGCCGGCCAGCAGCGGCATCCAGGTCGAGAGCTCGCCAAGCACGGGTCCGGCCGCTTCTGTCTGCACGCGCAGCGCCTGCACGCAGACAGCCGCAGCATCGGCGCGCTCGACGAGCTCGCCGGAGATCCGCTCCCCTCGATCGGTCAGCCAGAACAGGTCGTCGCGCATCCGCCGCAGTTCGCCGGCGATCGCCTCACGCGCTGCTGCGACATCTCCGGTCACTTCGCCGATCGACTCTCGGAGGCTCGTGGCCTCGTGGATGCGCAGTGCAAGCGACTCGATGTTGCGCGAGCTCGATTCATTCGCGGTCACCAGAAGGTCGCCGATCCGCTCCGCTCGCTCGATGAGCTCGCCCGCCTGCCCGAGGCGATCGAGCGCAGACTCCGCCCGCACGATCGCGTCCCGTGCGTTTGTGCACGCTTCATCCATGCGGCCCAGGCGCTGCCCCAGTTCGCCGTCAAGCCATGCGAGCTTGCTGTTCGCCGCCTGCTCGATGCGCTCCTCGATCTCCTTGACGCGCTCGAAGCGCCACGCGAGCTCACGCTCGATCCACTCGAACTTCTCGCGGATCACACCTTCGGCGAGTTCCTTGATCGCGTTTTCGGCGCTCAGCGCCGACTCGCGGGCGTGCGATTCCGCACGCCCAAGAAGTTCCTGCGCCTGCGCCGAGGCTTGCTCGCCGCGCTCGACCTGTACATCGATCGCCTGCAGCATTCGGACGCCGAGGCGCAACCTCTCCTCCATCTCCGACGTCGCGCGTGCGGCACGCTCGCTGGCCGCGCGCTCGTCATGCAGGCGCGACTCCAGGTGCAGCATCAAGAGCTCGGCACGCGCGACCATCTCCGAAAGCCGGTCCGCACTACGCGACTGCATGCCGTTCACGACGGCACTGGCACTTGCGCGAGGCGCGGGCACCGAGAGCGGCGGCGCAGCCGAACCATCGGCTCGTGGTGCGGTGGAGGGATCGGAGGGGTCGAAGGGGGTGTGCGTCTGGTCGAGCATGTCCTACGCTCGCAATGGGCATCCTGCCGGGACGAGAACGCAACCTGCATGAAGTGCAGGAGCGCCTTGGATGGTAACGACTCAGGCGGACGCGGTCGAGGCGACGGTTCAGCGCTAGGCGGAGCGACCGCCTGGACCGCCCCTCGACGAGCCCCTCGACGAGCCCTTCGCGGCGCCCTTCGCGGAACCCTTCGCGGAACCCGTCGAGCCACGCGACGCGCGCGTCAGCATCTCGATCTCGCGTCCGGTCAGTTCGCGCCACTCGCCGACCGCGAGTCCCTTGAGCTTCAGCGGACCGAAGCTTGTCCTGCGCATCTTCTTCACCGGATGCCCGAGGGCGAGCATGAGATCCTTGATCTGGAGGTTGCGGTGCTCGCAGAGTTCCAGATGCACGACCGATTTCTCGCTGTCGGTCGAGATCAGCCGGATCGAGCTCCGTGGTTCCTCGTCGGTGCTAGGGCGCCCAGGTTCTGCGAAGATCTTCTTCCTGATCGCTGCGATCGCGGTGGCGTCGAGCTTTCCATCCAGAGTCAGGTCATAGCCCTTCGGCACCTGGTAGCGGGGGTGTGTCAGGCGGTTGGCGAACTCGCCGTCGTTGGTCAGGACCAGCAGCCCCGACGAGTCAAGGTCCAGCCGCCCGACGCAATAGAGGCGCGCCCTCGATGGGTGCTTGACGAGGTCGATCGCCCGCGGGCGCCCCTCGGGATCGCTGTTCGTGCAGACCGTCCCGCGCGGCTTGAACAGCATTACATACACATGCTTCTCCGCCGGGCGCAGTGGGCGGCCGTAGACCTCAATGCGATCCTGCGCGGCGTCGGCCCAGGCCGGCAGCGTGTCGATCGTCTTGCCGTTCACCGTGACGGCGCCTTCGATGATCAACGCCTCGCACTCGCGCCGGGACGCCACTCCCGCGTCGGCGAGGACCTTTTGCAGGCGCTCCCCGCGCCCCTTCTGGCGGTACGGCTGCACCGAGGGATGCTCGGTGTGCGCCTTCGAGTTGCGGTGCTTGCGGGATCCTGACTGGCTGCGACCGGGCATTCCCGCAGTGTAGGGCGTCGCGAACCCGACGAATGGACGCGCTATCCTGTGTCCATGCCGATTTACGAGTACGAAGCAGTCGAGGACGGCGAGGTCATCGAGTTGATGCGCATGATGAAGGATGCCGACGCGCCCGTGGAGGATCCGAAGGGCAAGGGGCGCACCTTCCGCCGCAAGATGTCCGTCTTCGGTGTGAGCGGCGCCGCAAACGCCGCCTCGGCCGCTCCGTCCGCCGGCGGGCATGTGCACTCCTCGTCCTGTGGCTGCGGCCGCCCAAGCGGAAGCTGCGGTCTCTGATGGCGATCCGCGGACCCAAGCCGGCCGGCAAGCTCATCCTCCATGGAGTCGACTTCAGTGGCGCGGACGGCGGCGGCGCAGCCAAGATCCGCGTTGCAGCGCGCGAGTCGGGACCGCGCTCCGCGGTCTCGGTGCGCGGGAAGATCGACCGAAACGGTCTCCGGCGGGCGATCCTTGAGAGCGCGACCGATGGGCGCCAGCACCTCTGGCGGATCGACGCCCCCTTCGGCCTACCTGCGGAGTGCTTCGGCGCCGAGCGGCCCGAGGGCATGTCCGATGGTCCGCTCACATGGCGCGCAATCGCGGACTGGATGGCAGGCTTCGAGAGCGCCCGCGAGTGGCGGGGAGCCATGCGCGACATGTCGCGGCGAGAGCCCAAGCGGGTCTGTGACCGTGAGTTCAAGACCCCGCTTGCTCCGATGAACTTGCGCGTCTTCAAGCAGACCTTCACGGTCATCAAGGAGATCCTGCTCCCGCTCGCGGAGGAAGGGGTCGCGATCGAGCCCGTTTCGATGCCAGCTGATGGGTCGGCACGCGTGCGCGTCTGCGAGGGCTGCCCGGCGAGCGTCCTCCACCGGCGCGGCTGGCCCACGAAGGGCTACAAGGGTGGCGGTGAGCCGCCGCGCGTGCGTCGCGAGGAGATCATCCGACTGCTCCGCAAGGATGGACTGGAGATTCCTTCGCAGATCGCGGTCGAGGCGATCCACGATGTCGAGGGCGATGTGCTTGACGCGCTCATCCTCGTGACCGAGCCGCTCGGCGTCGCGATCCCAGCCGAGCATGCCGCAACGGTCGCTGTCGAGGCGTGGGTCTACTGACATGGCGGCTGCGCCCGACCAGCAGCTTCTTGAGCAGACGCTACGTGTGAACGAGACTTTCTTCTCGATCCAGGGGGAGTCGACATTCGCCGGAGTCCCATGCTTCTTCGTGCGGCTCACTGGGTGTCCGCTGCGCTGCCACTACTGCGATACCGAATACGCCTTTCGCGAAGGTGCGCAGCGCACGATCGGTGCGATCGTGGACGAGATCGTGCGTTCCGGCGCGCAAGTCGTGGAGCTTACGGGAGGTGAACCGCTCGCACAGAAACGCGCGTTCGACCTCGTTTCCGTCCTGTGCGAGCGGGGACTCACGGTGCTCATCGAGACCTCCGGAGCCGTCGACATTCGGCCGTGCCATCCGAAGTCGATTCGCATCCTCGACATAAAGACGCCCGGCTCCGGCGAGGCAGGGCGCAACCTGTGGTCGAATCTAGAAGACCTGCGACCGTCCGACGAGGTGAAGTTCGTGATCGTCGACCGCGCCGATTACGAGTGGGCGCGTGACGCGATCCACGCGCATCGGCTCAATGAGCGGTGCAATGCGGTCCTGATGAGTCCCGCCTATCCGCAACGGAAGGGGCTCGAGATACTTGGATGTCCCGGGCTTTCGCCGCGCGCGCTCGCGGAGTGGATCCTTGCGGACCGGCTTCCTGTCCGGCAGCAGACGCAACTCCACAAGTTGATCTGGGAGCCGGGGCAGCGGGGCGTCTGACGGCCGAAGCTGCCGATGAAGGCGCTCCAGTGGGCGAGCCTCGCGGCGAATGCGATGCAGAAGGGGGAGGCAGAAGGAAACAGGCTCCGAGCGATTGCACGGAGCCTGCGTCAATGCCCAGAAGAGGACTCGAACCTCCAAGGTTGTTACACCACCAGCACCTCAAGCTGGCGCGTCTGCCAATTCCGCCACCTGGGCAGGTGCCCCCTCTGACGGGTCATCGGGGGACGGAGAGGATAGCGAAGCTGGTCAGCTCGGGCAAGGTGGGGAAACTTGGTCAGGCAAGCCAAGTTCGGTCGGGATCCAGAGCTCCGTCAGGACCGAGTCTGGTCAGGCAAGCCAGAATGAACCTGCACCGGGCTTGCCTGACCAGACCCGGTTCCGGGCTTGCCCGACCACTCCTCTGCCTGGGTTGGCTCGCTTGACCATTCCCGGCCGCCCGCGTTGGCTTGCCTGACCAATCTGGCCTATTCCCGGCCGCCCGCGTTGGCTTGCCTGACCAATCTGGCCTGACCAATTTGGGATCAGGTTCGGCAGGTCACGCGTGGAGATAACGACGAAGGCGGAAGCCCAAGTGGGCTTCCGCCTTCGAATTGTTACGCACCTATTCCTCGAATGTGGTCGAGGTCAGAACCGCCTCAGGTCGTCCAGTTGTTCAACAGGATGCCAAGGTCGATTCCGTCGACGCCGCCATCGTTGTTGATGTCACCGACGCCGATGCCGTTCCAGTTGTTCAGCATGATCGCGAGATCCGCGCCGCCAACGATGCCATCGCCATCCAGGTCGCCGG
>Ga0208783_10000946_pt1 | contig 17674 bp, 18 predicted proteins | sample DEB19_08_DNA_2_FD_184529 | JGI IMG/M metagenome (GOLD analysis project Ga0208783, IMG submission 184529) | Aqueous microbial communities from the Delaware River and Bay under freshwater to marine salinity gradient to study organic matter... | ecosystem: Environmental > Aquatic > Marine >...
ACATCGCCGTGGGTGCCGTTGATCGCAGCCACGTCGAGCCCACCGCGGCGCTCGAGCAGTCGGTGGAGCGCCTGCGTGCGCTCACGCCCGACCCGGACGGCCTCTCCGGGCCCGCGCTGCGGGCCGCCCTCATCAGTCGCGGCCGCGTGCGCGCCGCCCTGCGCCTGAACCGCCGCATCGGCGACGCCATAGACGCACTGGGGCTGCCCGATCCACCCCACGTCACCATCGTGCGACCGCGCCGGGCCGCGCACGGCACGCCGCTGCGGGCCGCGCTCGACCCGCGGTGCACGGCCATGCGGCATGGGCTGCGCCTGGGCGTGGCCACGGGCATCTCGGTGGGGGCCTTCACGGCGCTCGCCGGTACGCCCGTGATCGGCATCACCCACGGGCAGTGGGTGTCCATCGCGCTCGTGGGGGTGCTGCAGCCCACCCTCGGCGACTCGGTGCAGGTGGCTGCGCAGCGCTCGCTCGGCACGGCCCTGGGCGCCGTGGTGGCCATGGTGCTGCTTGCCATCGCATACGGCCAGCCGTGGGCCATGGCCACGGCCATCGTGCTCGTGGGGGCCGTGGCGGCGCTGCTGCAGCCCGTCAACTACCTGTGGTTCATCGCCCTCTTCACGCCGCTCTCGCTGCTGCTCTCGGCCGTGGGGGCGGGGCTCGATGCGGCCATCGCCAGCGAACGCATCATCGCCACCGGTGTTGCCTGCGTGCTTGGCCTGGTGATCGCCGCGCTCGTGTGGCCCACCCGCAGCGGCGAGCAGCTGCCGGGTGTGCTCGCCAGCACCCTCGACACCGCGGCCGACGACCTCGACGCGGTGCTGCGGGTGGCATCCGGCGACCTGCGGCGCGGCGCGATGACCGAGGTTCACCAGCGGGCGATGCTGGGAGCCGACGATGCGGCGCGGGTTACCCAGGCCCGCATGGCCGAGTCGATCGAGGCGTTCACCCGGCCGGACGCCCTCGCTGCGCTCGAGGCCACGACCATGCAGCTCGTGCGCGACATCGGCACCCTCGCGGGACGCGTGCCGATCGACGGCGTGGCCATCCCGGACGCCGAGGCCGTGCGGGTGCGGCTGGCAGGCGCGCTGCGCGATGTTGCCGACGCCGTGCGCACGGGAGCGAGGCCACCGGCCATGGACGACATCGAGCAGTGCCTGGCACCCGCGCACGCGGCGGTGGACGATGCCTGGTCGGTGGCGGACCTCCCGCGGGGACTCGTGGGCGCCGTGGACATGCTCGACACCATCGCGTTCGCCATCCAGCGGGTATCGACCGAGGCCGGCGACTGGGCGGCCGAGAAGGCTCGCCCCGACAGGCGCTGGTGGCAGCGCCTCACGCCCGCGGCCGGCGCCGCCGCCTGATCACCACCGGCAGCGGGCACATGCGTGCGTGCCCGGGCTCAGGTGCCGAAGCCGGGGGCCTCGGGAAGCTGCGCGCTCTCGCCCAGCACGAGGCCGATGATGTAGCGCAGCGACACGATGCCCACCGCGTCCGCGCCGTCCATCACCACGCAGTGCCGCACGCCCTGCCGCAGCATCGTGCGGCCCGCCGACTCGAGGCTGGTCTCGGGGCTGATCACCGCCACGTCGTGGCGCATCCACCGCTCCACGCGATCCTCCGCCGGGTCGGCACCGGCGGCGATGGCCACGGCGAGATCGCGCTCAGAGAGCAGCCCGGGACCGGGCAGCGAGGGGTCGAGGACGATCACCGAGCCGGCGCGCTGCTCGACCATCGCCCGGGCGGCGTCGGTCAGGCGGTGCATGGGCCCCACCACCGCGGTGAGCGGGGCCATGTAGTCGCGGGCGTACTTGTCGGCGAGGTCGGTGAGTGCCATGCCGGGTTGCTACCAGCCGCGCGATCACGGCGCCGTGCGAACCCGTCGCCCGCGGCCGATACCCTTCATGCGGGCCGTTAGCTCAGCTGGTCAGAGCAGGGGACTTTTAATCCCAAGGTCCTGGGTTCGAATCCCAGACGGCCCACTCGCTGCGCAGGCCCCGCGCCCGAAGGTGCTAGCGGCGGATGAGCGTGAACGAGTGGACCGAGGTGCCATCCGGGTTGGGCGTGACCACCACCTGTCCGCGCATGCCGGCATACGCACCGGTGCCGCCCGTGACCACCCGGCCCGACGGCTTGAGCGCGCCCGGCGCCGCGGCCGAGGCGCGCTGGTACGGGCCGGACGCCTGCAGCGTGCCGTCGGCGAACACGTAGCCGAAGTCGCCCGAATACCACTCGTAGGTGCCGGCGCCGTACACGAACGCCAGGGTTGAGTCGACGGAGTAGTCCCCCACCTTGGTGCCGGCGGCGTTCGCGACGGTGCCCGCGATCACACGGCCGTTGCCGAGCCCCTGGGCGCCGCCGCGCGGCACGATCTGCGCCTTGCCCAGGCGCACCACGTAGGCCATCGACGTGCGCGGGGTGCCGCGGGGCGGGAGCCTGTAGGTGACCGTGTGCGTGTAGACGCCCTTCGCGCTGCGCGTGTCCACCACGCCGGTGGCCCCGAGGAACCTGCCGGTGCCGCCGACGATCGTCAGGCGCGATGTCGAGCCAGTGGTGCCCGGCGCCTGTCGGGCCACGATTCGCGCACCCGAACCAAACGCGAAGGTCAGGCTGCGTCCGCCCGAGGTGGGCTCGACTCCCATCACGTGGCCGCGTGGGCTGCCGTCGAGTGAGTACATGCCCGTGAAGAAGGTGGTCACGCCCTGGGCCACGACGTTGTTCGCCGAGCCCTCCTTCACGGTGAAGGTGAGGGGGGCGGCAACGGCCGGGGCGGCGCTGAGTGCGAGTGCCGCGGCGGCGGCGGTGGCGAGGCGAAGGGGAGGTTTCATGGAGGGACCGTACATGCGGCGCAGGCGTAACACGGTGCCCCATGGCGCCGCCGTGGGCCATATGGTGTGCGCATGGCCCACGTGCTGTTCGTCTGCCTCCACAACGCCGGCCGCTCGCAGATGAGCCGGGCGCTCTTCCACCGCCACGCGGGGGGTCGGCACACCAGCGATTCGGCCGGCAGCATCGCCGATCCGGCCGGAAGCGTGCACCCGGAGGTGATCGAGGTGATGCGCGAGGTGGGCATCGACCTGTCCGACCGGCGCCCGCAGCGGCTGGACGACGCCCTGGCCGAGCGCGCCGACCTGGTGGTGACCATGGGATGCGGCGATACCTGCCCGTACATCCCGGGCACGCGGTACCTCGACTGGGACCTCCCCGACCCCAAGGGGCAGGATGTCGATGCGGTGAGGGCCACGCGTGACGAGATCGACCGCCGGGTGCAGGAACTGGTGGTCGCGCTCGATGCCGCATCCTGACGCCGCCTCGGCGCCGCGCTAGCGTCGGGGCTGAGCACGCCCGTATCCGAGGAGGCACCATGGGCGATGGACCGAGCACGAAGGAGTGCCCCGACTGCGGCAAGCAGGCCGTGCTGGCGTCGGAGGAGGACGCCAACCAGGAGATCACCCACTGCGAGTGGTGCGGCGCCGCCTACCCGGTGCCCGAGGAGGATTCCGCGTAGGGCGGCGTCCGGACGCGCCCTCTAGGGTGCGCCCGCAATCGGACGACGGTCGCCCCTCGGGGCGCTAAGTGGGAAGCCGGTGAGAATCCGGCGCGGTCCCGCCACTGTCACCCGGGAGTGATGGCATCGGGCTTCGGCCAGCCACTGGGGCACCCGCCCCGGGAAGGCGATGCGCATCACGCCTGACCGGGAAGCCAGGAGACCAGCCGTCGCTCCGTCACGAGCAAAATCACCTCCGAGGAAAGAGGGATCAGTGACTTCGACGATGCGCGTCGCGCGTGCTGTTGCATGTGCGTCCCTTCTCGCCATTCCCGCCACCGCCCTGGCCGGCGAGGCCACCATCCGCGTGGAGGGCACCACGCAGACCGTGTTCCCCGAGACCGCCTACGTGCTGCCCGCCCCGGGCACCAGCCTGCAGATCCGCGACACCGTGGACGGCGACGTGATGTCGGTGGGCGGACGCACCGCCGCGGCGCAGCTGGGGAATGCCTCGCGACTGCACGGCTTCGGCTTCCGCTTCACCGACTGGGGGGCCTACGGATTCGGCCTCGACCTGATCGGCGTCGACCCCAGCGACTGGAACACCGGGCCCGCGTGGTTCCTCAAGCACAACCACCGCCTGGCCGCGGTGGGCGCCGGTGCCCTCGACCTGCAGGACGGCGACGAGGTGCTGTGGGCCCTCTCCCCCCTCGACAGCAGCTACGAGATGGCCCTCGCCGAGCTCGACGTGGTGGCCCCGACCTCGCCCATGGTGGCCGGAACGCCCTTCACCGTGCGCGTGGACTCCTACGACAACGCGGGCACCCGCACCCCGGCCGCAGGGGCAACGGTGACCTATCGCGGCGCATCGGCCACCGCCGGCGCCGACGGCACCGTGCGCCTGACGGCGGCGGGGACGGGCGCGGCCACGCTGGCCGCCACGAAGACCGGTGCGGTGCGCGACGCCGTGCGCACCTGCGCACACCCGGCCGACGACCCCACCGCGTGCGACCTGCCACCGCTGCCAAGGGCCGCCATGCCGGGTGACCCGCGGGGCGACGAGGCCGCGGCGGCGCGCGAGACGATCAGGGTTCCGGTGACCATCCGCACGGCGGCCGGCGAGGTGACCATCAGCGCGGCGGTGCCGCTGCCGGCGGCGGGAGCACCCCCGGTAGCCATCCGCCGGACGATGATCTCGGGCGCCGATCTCACGCCGGCCGAGATGCGCCGCGCGCAGGGCACGGTGGCGTCGGCGGTGGCCGCCCACCTGAACGCACGGGCATCCCGGGGCGAGGGCGCGTTCACGCTGCCCGCGGGAGTGCGGTGGCAGCCCTCGTGGCTGTCGGGCACGCCCTACCTGGTGCCGCTGCGCCAGGGCGAGGCCATGCTGGGCGTGCGATCCGGCGGCCCCCTCAACACCGTGGCCACCCGCACCCGGGTTGGCCACCTCGATCACCACCTGCGCCGCTGCGGCCTGCGGGGTGACGCGGCCCTGGCACGCCGCCACGGCTACGCCATCGCCACCATCACGCCGGCGGAGGTGCGCGACCCCCTGGTGCAGTGCGTGACGGGCGCGGCATGATGGCGGCGATGCCGTCCCGTCGCCTCATCACCATGGTGCTGGCCGCCGGCGCGACCCTCGTGGTTGCGCCGGCGGGCATCGCCGCCACCGCCGCCGACCGCGCGGCGGCAATGCGTGCGGCCACCTGGCTGGCCGGCGAGCAACCGGGCACCCTGCCCGCAGGGCAGCAGGCCGACATCATGGTGGGCATGCGCATCACGGGGACTCCCCCGAAGGCCCTGGCCCCCCGCCTGAAGGTTCTGGCAAAGGCCGCACCGGGCTACGCCACCGAAGCCGGGCGCACGGCGAAGGTGATCCTCGGGGTCGTGGCCGCGGGCGGCAACCCCCGGCGCCTGGGGGGCACCGACTACCTGGCGCGCCTGGCGTCGCAGCAGTCATCACCCGGGCGCTATGGCCAGACGGCCTTCGACCAGGGGCTCGCGATGCTCGCGCTGCGGGCGGCCACCGGTCGCGTGCCCGCCGCGGCCGCGCGCACGCTCACCGACCTCGCATCGGCGAACGGCTGGAACCTCGGGCTCGACGCCGCCGAGGATTCGGACGTCGACAGCACGGCCCTCTCCGTGGTGGCCCTGCGGGCCGCCGGAACGCCCTGCGGGGCAGCGCCAATGCGGCGCGCACGCGCCTGGCTCGACACGCAGCGCACGGGCGGCGGCTGGACCGCCTACGCGGGCTCACCACCCAGCGCCAACTCCACGGCGCTCGTGGCCCGCGCCGACATCGCGTGCGGCGTATCGGCGGCCGGCCCCCTGGGCGTCATCCGCTCCCTGCAGCAGAGGTCGGGCGCCATCGCGTTCACCCGGGCGCAGCCCGAGAGCCGCCTGCTTGCCACCACCGAGTCGGTGCCGCCCCTGGCCGGGGTGTCGCTGGCCAGGGGGCTCGGGCCCGGATGAACCGCGTGCCTCCTACCGGGGCAGCGTCGCGCTGCCCGTGAAGGCGATGGCCTCCTTCTTCCCCGTCTTCGAGTGCTTCGCGTTGAACTGCAGCGGCAGCGACCGGATTCCCGCGTAGGCGCCCGTGCCGCCGGTGATGCGGCCGATTCCGGTGAACGTGATGGCCACGTTCGAGGTGGTGTAGTTCGCGGTGGCGGTGCCCGTGACGGTGCCGGATGCGTTGGTGATGGTCCAGGCGACATTCGCCACCGAACGCTTCGGCCGCAGCGTGTAGTCGAGCACGATGTCGCCAGAGCCCACCGGCGAGCCCTTCACCGTGCCGGTGTCCTCGAGCACCAGCGGTGACTCCACCGTGGTGAGCTGGGTCTTGCCGGCGAAGGCCACGGGCACGATGCGCGATGCCGGGGCGGCGGCCAGCGCGGCCGGCACCACGGCCAGCGCGATGACGCCCAGGGCGATGGGAACGCGGCGGCTCATGAGGTGACCCCCGGGATCGTCACGGGAAATGGCGTGCTGCCGCTGAGCGGCTGCAGGCGCGTGTTCCACACCGATACGAGCTTCGCCTGCAGGCGGCGGAACTGCCTCTGCTGGCTGGCCGTGCGCGTCACGCCCGGCCACGCGAGGTTTCGCTGCTCCAGGGGGTCGACCCGCAGGTCGTACAGCTCCCACTGCGGTGACACCGTGCCGGCCGTGTCGTAGTAGAGGCAGATCTTCCAGTTCTTCTCGCGAATGCCCACCAGGTGCTGCGGCGGCGGCACATACGGCCCGCTCTTCTGGCCCGCCTGCCAGTCGTCGTAGGTGAACACCACGTAGTCCTGCACGGGCTTGCGCGATGATCCAAGCACCAGGCTCGAGTAGTCCCTCCCCTGCCATGCCGACTTCGCGCTGGCCGGCGTGCCGAGCAGCGACGCCATGGTGGGCACGAAGTCCACGTGCGACACCAGCGCGCCGGTGGTGCGCCCGCGCTTCCACAACGTGGGGTTCGAGAACACCAGCGGCACGTTCGTGGCCTCGTCGTACATCATGAAGTTCTTCTGTCGCTGCCCGCCGTGCGCCAGGCCCATCTCGCCGTGGTCGGCGGTGCGGACGATGACGGTGTCATTCAGCAGGGTGCTCGCGCCGTTCTGCGTGGACACCGAGTTGAGCGCCGCCAGGGTGTCCACCAGGTACTGGTCCGACGCCCTGATGAGGTTGCCGTAGAAGTTCAGGTAGTTGCGCTTCATGGTGTTGTTCCGCAGCACCCCGAGCCCCTTCGAGAGCTGCAGGAACGCCCGCTGCGCCGTCGGCTTGTCGGACAGCGACTCATTCACGGTGGCCGGCAGGCCGACATCGCCCGAGAGCCAGTTCGGGCTGTAGCCCGCCTGGCCGTACTTGCTCGGGTAGGCCAGCACGTCATGCGGGTTGACCAGCGAGATGACCGCGAAGAACGGCTGCATGGTGGCGGCCACCTGGGTGATGAACTGCAGCACGCCCTCGCTGGAGTCCTGGTAGTCGCCCACCGAGGTCATGAACCGGCCGTCGTTGTTGGACAGGCCACCGCCCATCTCGGGAATCGACTGGTTGGCGCCGGCGTCCTGCGGGTTCCAGCGGCTCCAGCCGTATGTCGCGAGGTCCTGCGGGGTCCACACGTAGTTCGCGGCGGCGGGCTTGCTGCAGTGCCACTTGCCCTTGTAGACCACGTTGTACCCCGCGGCCTGCGCGACGGTGGCCAGGTTGGCCATGGTCGGCGGGGGCGGCAGCTCCACCTGCGGGTACTGCGGCGAGGGCATGTCCTCCTCGAGCGTGTACTTCACGCCGTGCTGCGCCGGCAGGAATCCGCTCATGAAGGTGCTGCGCGCCGGCGAGCACATGCAGGCGTTGGTGAACGCATTGGTGAAGGTGAGGCCGTGGCGCTGCAGCGCCGTGAGCCCCGGCAGGTTCTCCTTCGCCCAATCGGGCGGGAAGTGCTGGAGGCACTGCTCCTGGTCGGTCATGAACACGATGATGTTCATGCCCTTCAGCGAGGTCGGCGCGGCGGCTGAGGCGGCGCTGGTGGCCACCTTGCCGGCGGTCGTGGCGGCTGCGATGGCCCCTGCGCCCATCGCGCCCTTCTTGAGGAACTGCCGACGGGTGGTCATGAGGCTCCTTCGGGGATTTGCCGACCCTGATTTGAGCAGAGGCTGGCACACCGGGATATAGGGCTACCCCTACGGGCCCGGGCTACTCCCCCACGGGCCGCCCGGGCGGTCGCGCACGGACGAAGTGCCGCGCTACGCCCGGCGGGTCAGATCCACCTGCGCCGCTTGAACAGCACGTAGAGCACCACCGCGATCACCACCATGAGGAGGATCGCGAAGGGGTATCCCCACTCCCATGCGAGCTCGGGCATGTTCTTGAAGTTCATGCCGTAGATGGTCCCGACCAGCGTGGGCGCGAAGATGATCGCGGCCCACGCCGAGATCTTCTTGGTCTCCACGGTCTGCTCGTTCGATGCCTCGGCCAGCGCCTTGGCCTCGAGCGTGAGGTTCACCTGCAGGATCCTGTCGAGCAACTCGCGGAACCCCTCCACCCGCTCGCCCAGGCGAATCGCGTGGTCGTGGACATCGCGCAGGTAGCGGTGCTCCTCGCTGCTGGGGTCCTCGGCATCCATGAGGCGTTCGGAAATCTCGCCCAGGGGCTGTATGGCCCGCTGGAAGCCGATGACCTCGCGGGTGAGCTGGTAGATGCGCCGCGAGGCGTCGTCCCCGGTGCCGAACACCTGGTCCTCGATGTCGTCGAGGTCGCCCTCGATGCCGTCGGCCACCGGCGAGTAGTCGTCCACCACGCGGTCCATCAGCGCGTGCAGCACCGCCGGCGGGCCCTCGGCCAGCACCTGCGGCCGGCGCTCCAGCGACGCCCTCACCGCGGCCACGTCGGGAAGGTCTCCCTGGCATACGCTGATCACGAATCCCGGCCCGATGAACACATGCAGTTCGTCGAACTCCACGGTCTCGGTGGGCTCCACGTACCGCGCCGGGCGCAGCACGCAGAACTGGGTCTCGCCGTAGCGCTCGAGCTTGGGACGCTGGTGCGCGTGGATGGCGTCCTCCACCGCGAGGGGGTGAAGGTGGAACAGGCTCGCCACCTCGGCGAACTCGCTCTCGCCCGGGCGGCGGATGTCGATCCACGCGAGCGAACCCGACTGGGCGGCGTCGGAGGCCAGTTCCGAGAGGGATGGTCGCCCGGGCTGCCGGACGCCGTCGCGATAAAGCGCCTGGTCGACGATCACGCGACGACCGTATCCACCCCTGCGGACGGTCTGGCCCAATTGGGGGCGTAATCCCTGCCCCCGGGGCCTATGGTGGCCACGTGGGGAGACGGCGAATCGTCGCCATGGCCGCGGCCATGGTCGTGGCAGCGCCCGCCGCCGTGCTGGCGCAGGCCCAGCCCGGGGTCGACCTCGCGGCATACGGGGGCGAGACCGCCAACAGCCGTACCGCCGCCGGGCAGGTGGTGGTGCTGCAGGACCCGGCAGGGGCGCTGCCGCAACTGAAGACGGTGGCGCTCACCCGCCGCATGTCGCTGCTCTATGTGACCGACGCCGGCGTGCGTGACATCGTCGGCGCATCGGAGGCCATGCGGTCGCTGCCCTGGCTCTTCCGGCAGGAGCCGTCCAACTCGGGCCCCGGCGCCGAGCTTGCCGGCAACGACCAGCGCATGGCCAAGGTGAGCGGTGATGCCCTGGCCGCCGCCGCGACGTCCGCCGAGATGGCGCGCATCCTGCGCGCAGGCATCGACCGCGCGTGCGTCACGCCGGCGGGCATCAACACCTGCGGCGCGCACCGCGTGGCGGTGGACGAGATCACCCCCCGGTTTGGCCGACTGGGCGGCCGCAGCGCCGTGGGGCAGCGGCTGAACGAGGCCATGGCCAGCCTGGAGCGCACGCCATCGCCGTGGGGGGGCTCATACGCCAGCCGGGTGGAGTTCGCGGTGGCACCGGCAGTGAGCACGTCGGTCACCGCCGGCCTCGGCCCCAACCGCACCCTTGGCCGTGATGGCCTGCCGCACCGCCGCAATTACCGCGACGTCTTCGCGGCCATGACCAGGGCCGGCGGCGTGTGGCTGGAGATGTACCACTTCACCGCCGCGCGCCAGATGACCCCCTTCACCGCCGCCGAGTGGCGGGACGTCCCCGCGGGCGTAGCCACATTCCTCAGGGCCCGGCGATCGTGGCGGGATCCACTGGCGTACGTGCACGTGGTGCTGGCGGGCACCGTGGGTGACGGCACCCCACCCGGAGGCGCCTGCTCCACTCCCGGCACCCCGGGCGGGCCCACGCTGCCGGGCTACCCGGCATGCCCGGCCACCCCCGAGCCATGCACGGTGCGCGAGTGGGCCATGCCCAGCCGCTTTCCGGTCTACGGGGAGGCGCTGCTGCGCCAACGCGCGGCGCAGGTGGCGCAGCTCGAGGCGCTCGCGACGCGCCAGCTCATTCCCGCACTGCCCTCGCCCGCACCACTGGTGATCCGCCAGCCCGGGACATCACCCATGCAGTGCCAGTGGACCCGCGCGCAGACCGGCGCGGTGAACACGAGGATCCTCGCCAACGGCGCTGGTGCCTACTCGGTCACGGGCCCGCAGGCCGTGGCATGGGGTGACCTTCTGCGGCAGTTCGCGGTGGTGCCCTAGGCCTGCCGGCGATTCGTGTGGCCGCGGGGCCCGTGGATCAGGTGGTGGCGACCACCGACCGCGCGATGAGCACGGCCAGCATCACGATGGCCATGATCACCTGCAGCGCCATGATCATCTTGGTGCGCCGCGACATCACGGCCTCGCTCGTGGGGCCGTAGGTGGAGTTGGTGTTGAGCGAGATGAAGAGGTAGTCGATGAGGTTGGGCGTGGGCGGCTCCTGCCCGTCGCGTGCCGGCCACACGAAGGCGCCACCGGGCACCGTGACGTCCATGCTCGCGTAGATGAACGCGAACACGATCACGCTCATGATGTACACCGCGCCCACATCCCACAGGCCGGTGAGCCCCACGCCATCCTGCAGGTGCGCCGTGACCAGCAGCCCCCCCACGTTCACCATCACCTGCACCACCGAGAAGCCCAGGTACACCACCACCAACGGGGCCATCCACCGGTGCCACCGGCCGATCACCGCGGCGATCAGCAGCACCGAGACGATGACGAACAGCACGGTGCTGGCATCCTCGAATATGCGCATGGCCGCCTGCGGCGCGCCGGTGACCCCGCCGCTGTCCACGAGGCGGTGCGACAGGACGAAGTCCACGAGCCACACCACCAGGATGGCCCCGATCGTCACGGCCCGGCCACGGTGGGTCTCGAGCTGGGCGCGCAGGCGGTCCTGGGGCGTCTCGCCGGCGGGCGCCGGCTCGGAGGGGGCGTGGGGGCTCATCGCCGGCTCAGCCCGGCTTCCTCGCGATGGCATACAGCTTGTTGAAGTCGTACCGCCAGCCGCGCGGGCCCGACCGCTCGCGCATCTTCTGCTCGACGCGCTGCAGCCACCCGGCCACCTCCGGGTCGGACGGATCGCCAATGATGTGCCCGGCCACCACGCGCATGCGCTCCATGTACTCCTCCACCGGCACGTTGCGCGTGCGGCGCTCCATCCAGATATCCAGCGGCTGCAGCCCGGCGTGCACCAGGTAGCCCTCCATCTCGCCGATGTCGCGCAGGTTGCCGTCGAACGCGCCGAGCCACTGGTAGTTGATGGGCTCGACGTCGGCGATCACATCGCGGTATGCCTGCTCTCCGCCCTTGCCCGAGCACAGGATGGCGATGACCCCGCCCGGCTTCATGGCGCGGGCCATGGCCGCGGCGGCCTCCCATCGCTGCTGGAACCAGTGGTAGGCCATCGAGCACACCACCAGGTCGAACGACTCCGGCGGCACGGGCATGTCCTCCACGCCGGCCTGCACCAGCGTGATGTCGATGCCCGCGATTCCGCCGAGCTTCGCCTGGAACTGCTCGAGCATCCCCTCGCTGGGGTCCACCCCGGTCACCCGCGCCGGGTGGAACCGGTCGATCACGGCCTGGGTGGCCCATCCGCTGCCGCAGCCGACGTCGAGCACGTCGTCGTAGGCACCGGGCGGAATCGACAGCGCCAGCCGCTGCGCGCCCTCGAGGTTGTAGCGAACGGCCCCCTCGTAGTCGGACGAGGTATCGCTGAAGCCGCCCGCGATGGTGTCGCGGCGTTGGGTGGACATGGCGGGGATTGTCCCCCACCGGGGCCGCGCAGGCCCGCCGCCGCTAGCCCACCACCCCCATCACGCACGACGTGCTGCTCGACACCCCACCAGGCCGCACGCGGCTGGCGCGCACGCACACCACGGCGCGCGGCCCCTGCCTCACCGTCGGCCGCTCGCGGATGCCGCTGAACCGCACGCGGCCGGGCGCCACGAGGCGGACCGTCGCATAGGGCTGCCCGATCAGCCGGCGGGGTGACGCGCAGCGGTCGTAGGCGCGCACCGGCGACTCCCAGATGATCGCCCAGATGGTCTGCCGCACCCCGGGACGGGGCTCCCGAACCACCCGGTCGCGCAGCTGCCACTGCAGGTACGTGCGGCACGGCGACGCCGGGCCCACCGGAAGCACGAATGCCAGGCCCAGGGAGTCGCCGTACAGGGTGGCCCGCATGTCGAACACCGGCGTGCCCGCCGCGGCGCCCGCCAGGGCCAACCCGGCGCCCACCACGCAGGCCTGTGCGCGGATCGCCCTCATCGCGTCGCCCGCACGCGCACCATTGCCGACGCCTCGGGCAGCGTGGGGTCGTCGGGTATCAGCTGGAACCTCAGCACCCCGATGCGCCACGCCGCGCGCGTGCCCACGGCGAAGGTGCCGGCCGATACCCGACGGCGCACCAGCAGGCGGCCGGCCCGGGTGACCGTGAATGCGCCCGCCAGGCGCGTGCTCCCGGTGAGGCGGTAGCGGCCCACGCGCGGGCGGGCCGGGCGCAGCACGCGGAATTGCGCCCGCAGCCCCGACATCACGCGCGATGCCGGGATGACCGGCGGCGGTGCCAGCACCGGCGGCGGGCTGTTGGTGCCCACGTACAGCAGGCGGTTCGGCGTGCCGGGGGTCACCCCCGTCAGCGCACCGGCGGTGGCCGAGGCGATCAGGTGGTCCTTCACCTGCGCGGCGCTCAGGAACGGGAACTGCGACAGCTTCACCGCGGCTGCGCCGGCCGCGAAGGCCGACGAGATCGAGGTACCGCCCGCGAACACCAGCTGGTTGCCCGTGCGGCGGGTGCCGGTGGTGGCGGTGGTGAGCACCGAGTCACCCGGGGCGAACAGCGACACGCATGGGCCGAAACCGCTGAAGGGCGCCTGGGCGTCATTCTGGGTCATTGCGGCCACGGTGATGGCCGACGGGGCCGACGCCGGCGAGGCCGCACAGGCGTCCTGCGCCTGGTTGCCGGCCGCGGTCGTCACGGTGATGCCGTCACCGGTCACGCCGAGGATCGCCGCGTTCACCAGTGCATTGATCGGCCCGACCAGGCTCAGGTTCGCCACGGCAGGCTGGCCCGCCGCGTGGTGTCCCACCACCCAGTCGAGGCCGGCGATCACATCGCCGCTGTTGCCATTGCCCGCGCAGTCGATCACGCGCACGGGCACCAGCAGCGCACCGGGAGCCACGCCGGTCACCTGACCGCCGATCACCCCGGCCACCCGCGTGCCGTGGCCGTTGCAGTCCTGCGTGCCCCCGCCGTCGCCCACCAACGAGATGCCCGGCAGGATGCGGTTGGCAAACCCCTCCTGGGCCGACCGGATACCGCTGTCCACCACGTACACCCGTGCCCCCGAGCCGATGGACGGCGTGATGATGCGCCCATCCAGCGGCAGCGAGCGCTGGTCGATGCGGTCGAGTCCCCAGAGCCCCGTGCCCGTGGTGGTGCGCACCTCCGCCTGCGCAAGCACCACCGGGCGGTCACGCGCGATTCCCACCACCGCCGGGTACCGCGCGATGCGCCGTCGGTCGGCGCGCGTGAGCAGGCCGCTGAATCCCGGGAACACATGCCGGTACACCCGCACGATGGGCGTCCCCTGCGCTCGCTCTGCCCCCACGATCCTGCGGTTGGCGGGAAATGTCTGCACGCGCACCACGTAGCGCTCACGCGCCGTCGCACCCACCCCCGGCGCCGCCGCGACCCCGGCGACCGCCATCGCCGCGCCCGCCATCGCCAATGCCATGCGCCCTGTCCCCACACACGGAAGCTACGACGCCGCCAGGCACCGCGCGCTGGTCGCACGGGCAGGCACGGGCAGCCCCGCCGGGGGGTCACCGCTCGGCGTCCGCCCGACGCAGCCGCCTCTACCCTGCCCGCGTGGCCACGCAGCACTCCCTCCGCCGGGCACTCGGCATGCGCGACGCCGTGGTCATCGGCATGGGCTCGATGATCGGCGCGGGCGTGTTCACGGCCATCGCCCCCGCTGCAGCCGCGGCCGGCTACTGGTTGCTGCTGGGCCTGCTCGTGGCAGGCGCCGTGGCCTTCTGCAACGCGATGTCGTCGGCGTGGCTGGCAGCCCGTTACCCGGAGTCGGGCGGCACATACGTCTACGGGCGCCGGCGGCTGGGGCACTTCTGGGGGTTCCTGGCCGGATGGTCGTTCGTGGTGGGCAAGCTGGCCAGCTGCGCAGCCATGGCGTTCACCATCGGGGTGTACGCATGGCCCCAGCAGGCACGCGCGCTCGCCATCGCCGCGGTGGTGGCGCTCGTGGCGGTGAACTGCGCGGGTATCCAGCGCACCAGCGCCGCCACCCGGGTGATCCTGGCGATCTCGCTCTTCACGCTCGCGCTCACCGTGGCGGCCCTGCTGATCGGGGGCCACGACACGCCCGTGGCAGTACCCGCGCCGGGCGGGTCCCTGCCCGGCGTGCTCGAGGCCGCCGGGTTCTTCTTCTTCGCATTCGCGGGCTACGCGCGAATCGCCACGCTCGGGGAGGAGGTGCGCGACCCCCGGCGCACGATCCCCCGGGCCATTCCCATCGCCCTCGGGCTCGTGCTGGTGATCTACGGCGTGGTGGCGGCCAGCGCGCTGTGGGCCGCGGGCCCCGCCACGCTGGCCGCGTCGGCCGATCCGCTGGCGGCGGCCGTGCAGGCCGGCGGGCTGTCGGGGCTCGCGCCCATCGTGCGGGCGGGCGCGGCCGTGGCATCGGTGGGCGTGCTCCTCGCCCTGATCGCGGGCATAAGCCGCACGGGCCTCGCGATGTCGCGCGGCGGCGACCTGCCGACGTGGCTGGGCGCGGTGCACCCCAGGTTCCGCACGCCCTACCGCGCCGAGATCGCGGTGGGCGTGGTGGTCATCGCGGCCGTCGCCGTCGGCGACCTGCGCGGGGCGATCGCCTTCAGCTCAGTGGCGGTGCTGGCGTACTACGCCATCGCAAACGCCGCGGCGTGGACGCTGCCGCGGCACCACGCGCGCGGTTCGCGCGCGGTGCCGGCTGCCGGGCTTGCGGGGTGCGTGGTGGTGGCGCTCGCACTCCCCTGGGCGTCCGTGGTGCAGGGGGCGGTCGTCATCGCGCTCGGGGCCCTGCTGTTCGGCGCACGGATCCTGCTCGTGCGCGGAGGGCGCGCGCCCTAGGCGGCCGGCTCGAGCGCGGACGAGCGCATGCGCTCCACGAGCCTCAGCCGCTCGCGCGCCACCCTGAAGCTGATGAACGAGACCAGGTCGGGATCGTCCGTGAGCGCCACGGCCTGGGCCACGCACTCGCCGAGCGTCCGCTCCACGTAGGCGGCGCTGAATGCCCCGCCGAATTCGTCCACGAGGGCTGACGCCGCCATCTCGAACTGCCGGGCACGCCCGGCCACCACGGCCGGCGAGGGCTCCTTGGCGGCGCTGGCCATCATCGCGAGCGAGCAGGTGCTGGGGCGGGCGTCGGGCAGGGGCGTCATGGGGGGCGGGACGCTACGCAGCACGACGGTCCGTTGCCACGGCAATGGAACCGACTTCACAGCAATGAGCGGGAAATATCCTTCGCCCCGGCGCTGCCGAGCCCCTGCCCCCGTGCGCGGTGCGTATCGCTGCTGAGACGGCGACACCACCGGGCCGGCGACAGGGGCTATGAATGCCGCACATGGTCGCAACCGGATCACGCGTCATCGACCACGTGCTTCCCGCTCAGGCGTCCGGAGGTGATCCCCGCATCTCGCGTGATCCGAACCCACTCCGGCGTGCGACGGCGCCGGTGCTCATGACCCGCCGACGCCCATGGATGCCGCGGCGGCATCTCGCGCGCCCTCGCAGCCTGCGGGCGGTGATGCGCTAGCCGTCGGTGCGCCGCGGCACGCCCACCAGGAACATCTCCACGAGGCGGCGCGGGGCGTTGGTGAGCATCGGGAAGAGGAATGCCCGGGCCGGCATGCGCATGGTGCGCTTGTCCTTCTCCACTGCCCTCACGGTCTTGCGGGCCACCTTCACCACGTCGGCGTCGGCCAGCAGCAGCAGGCGGTAGAAGCGCTTGAACGATGCCTCGGTGGGCGGGTACGACAGCACCGAGTCGGCCATGTCGGTGGGCGTGATCAGGCCGGTCTCCACCACGGTGATGCCGATCGGCAGCCCCTTCATCTCGAGCCGCACGCCGGCCGTCATGTGGGTGACAAAGGCCTTGGTGCCGCCGTACACCGAGATGCCCGGGAACGTGCCCGTGCCGGCCAGCGACGACACCTGCACCACATGCCCGCCGCCGCGCTCGATCATCCCCGGCAGCACCTGCCGCGTGAGTTCCGCAACGGTGATGGCGTTCAGCTGAACCATGCGCTGGATGTCGCCCATGGGGATGTCGGTGAAGGGCCCCGTGAGGTCGATTCCGGCGTTGTTCACGAGGATGTCCACGGGACCGTGATCGGCCTCGATGCGACCGATCAGCCCGTCCACCTGGGCAGGGTCCGCCAGGTCGGCGGGCACCGCGTTGCCGCCGGTGCGCCCGGCCACCGCGGCCAGTGCGTCCACGCTGCGCGCCACCAGTGTCACCCGCGCGCCCTTGGCCGCGAACTCGTCGGCCAGCGCCGCGCCCACGCCGCGCGACGCCCCGGTGATCACCACGTGCCTGCCTGAGGGGTCCATGGCGACACCCTACCCCGGCAGCGCCCATCAGGGCAGGGCGCGGCCTGAAACCGCATCGGGCCCCGGCGCGAACGCGCCGGGGCCCGATGGCTTCGCGATTACCCGCAGGAGATGCCTAGGGGATGTTGGCGCAGTCCGCGGCAGACGGCGCGTTGGCCAGGCACTCCTTCTTGGCCTCCGAGAGCCCGGCGCTCTCCTCGGCGCGGCCGATGGCCTCACCCTCGGCCCGGCCCTGGTTCTGGTTGTTGTTGCCCTGGTTGTTGTTGTTCTGGTTCTGGTCGGTCACGGTGGTCTGCTCGGTCACCGTGGTGGGGGCCTGCGTGGTGGTGGGAGCGGGGGCCTCGGTCTCCACCGTGGTGGTCGCGGGCGTGCTGTCGCCCCCGAAGCCGGCGGTGCCGATGACGATGGCGCCCGACGCCAGCACGGCGGCGGCGATCCTGAGGTGGCGATTCATGAGGGTTCCCTTCGGTGCGGGGTGCGTGTCGCAGGGCACCGTACTCCACCGGGCCACCGGCACGATGTGGGGCGTAACGCGGGCCCCGGGCGTGCGCGGCTAGTTCGAGCCCCCGGCCGTCTTCATGAGCTCCTCGGCGCTCACCGCGCCCTCCGGCACGCTCACCGTCACCGGCGCGTTCCAGTCGCTGAAGGTGACCTCGCCCAGGCCGTCCTTG